>Ga0315284_10007705_pt1 | contig 15374 bp, 28 predicted proteins | sample YL17G09_16_MG_FD_203696 | JGI IMG/M metagenome (GOLD analysis project Ga0315284, IMG submission 203696) | Sediment microbial communities from Yellowstone Lake, YNP, Wyoming, USA - YL17G09_16 | ecosystem: Environmental > Aquatic > Freshwater > Lake > Sediment | place: USA: Wyoming | collected... | reverse complement strand
CCGGGCGGTAGTGTAGGCGGTTACAACCTCTATATCCCAGCGGGATCGCGCATATCGTACAAAGCGCTTTTGGTGGACTCAACTAGCGGAAATCTCATCATTACGGGGCTCAATTAATATGAAGCCAGCAATTCGTTCATTAGCGCTCGCGCTATTCACATTCTTGCAAGCATCGGTAGCCTTGTCGGATGCTCCCTTGATTTGGGGACCAAACAACACGGCCAAGCTTCTTAACTCAGGCGAGCTTGTCGGTAAGAACGGCGACATCTATCTGCATAGTGCTGTGCCGCTAATTTTCCCGGCTGCGAATGCCAAGGGTCCGTTGATCAATAACGGTACAGGCACACTTAGCTGGCTTGTCGGAAATACCAATAGCTTTGTCGGTTTTGACAGTACCGGGAACATGATTTCGATTCCTGGGTACGCGTGGGACCAGACAACACAGGCGCTAAACGCTAATACGAACTTTGATCCATTCGTAAGCGGATATAATGCGTACAGTTTGAACGCCAACAGCCTTCCTACGTCTGACAACGTAAACAACATAAACGTTTTAAATACATTTACCAATTGCGGCGGCGACGACTCGGGGTTTTCGTGCGGTGATCCCGTAACTGGAGAAGGCGGGCTAAATGGGATCACCATCGGATTAAACTCAACCAACAAATCATCCGTTGGGCATACTCAGCTGTTTAATGGCTACTCGCAATTAGGAAACGGTACCGATCCAATAACTGTGCATGACATGAATGGCATGAGCGTAGGCCAGACTTTAGCCTCTGGCGTAACGATGTTATACGTCAATCAATTCAACGCCAACATGCAAGCTCAAGCGGGATCTGTTTTATCAAACCTTACAACTCTTTCAGACTTTTCTAACGTCAATCACTTGCTACAGAACTATTCTGGTGTACAGATTAATCCAAACATCACAACGCTAGATGGCTATTACAACGGTTTTTCTGATAACGGCAACGTAACCTCGGCTAATGCCGGTTACAACTCCGCAACACTTAATCCAAATATCAGCGCGATATCTGGAACGTACAACGGCCTAAATGTATCGCCGAATGTAGTGAGCGGCGCACTAACCGCCGAGCAATTCCGACTCACGGCGATTCCGGACGTAGCGCAAAGCCTCGCCGGTAAGTACCTGACCTTTTGCGAGCCACAAACCAACGGAGGGACGTGCTGGGCTCCGTGGTTTAAGGTATCGGGCACGGGAACGGCTCCCGTACTTTTTGGCTATACGCTTGTCGAGGTGGACATCACCACCGGCGACTCCTCGGTGACAGTAGGGACTTCTCTCTATAACGCTGTCAATGCTTTGACTGTAAACCTGACATGGGCGGACTCCGGAACAGGCGTTGTGACTGGGACAGCTGTTACTCCGGGCATAGCTAACCAAGCACAATCACAAACATCAGACTTTATTGTATACATGACGCAGTTTGGCGGCGGCGATGGTCAAGCTATCGGCATCAATATCAGCATGAATAACGCCACAGGATTCCCAGCGGGCAACGTCAAAGCAATCAATGCTACTGGCGATGTTAACATCAACGGAAAGCTGCAAACCGGCATTGATGCGCCGATGACCGATCAGGGCGGTACGCAGGCTCTACCTGTCAACACCATCAACACAAATTTTACGGTTGCTCCGGGAGTCACGGTTAACAATGCCGACATGTTCGGATTTGGTCCGATCGCCAACTTAACGATGGGCGCTAACTCCCATGCTAATGCTGCGCCGGGCTTGCAGGTCGGCGCGTCTAGTCTCGGGATGATCGGCCTTATCACCATGGACAACGGATCGACCGCTACAAACGTCAACGGCTCGTTCATTGCGCAGGTTCTTGTCGGCGGTACGGGGTCAGGCGGCGTCATTGACGATATGAATGCTTACCGTGCGATATCTGCTAACTTCGGCTCACCTACCACAGTGACTAACTCGCGGGCCTTCCTTGCCGACGACACACTAGGCGCTCCTGCAACGAATCACTGGGGCTTTTACGCCAAAAGCGCCTTTGAGAACTACATGGGCAAAAGCCTAAAGATCGGCGGCGCAGCGGGTGCAGCCGACAAGGTTAGCAATTCCTCGGTCGGCCTTGAGATTGATCCGACCTTGGCCTTGCTACCTGATCCGATGACGACAACCGTGCGTGATGCGCTTACTCCGCTAACTGGAATGCTGGTTAACAATTCAACGACAAATAAGCTGCAGAGGTATGACGGCTCGGCATGGGAAGATGTCGGACCTAATGGGACAAGTATTGGCGGACCTTACTTAGATGCGTCAAATACATTTGCTAACGGAAATTCGTATACTAACGAAATTTTTGCAAATCCTACGCCATATATCGCGCAAAGATTTACAGCAACAAATACTGGTAATTTTGTTTCCTACGAAACAAAAATGCAAAATTTTAACGGACCAACTGGCGTAGAGTTGCAAGCCGAATTATGGAGCGATAACGGTTTAAGTGGGGCAAATTCAGATATTGGCTCACTTTTAGCTAGCAGCACAAACTCAATTAGCGATAGCACTCTGCTAATTAGCTCAATTAACAGTCTTGCAACATCTTCGGTTCCTAGCTCTATATATAATTTTTCTGGTTATCCGGTTGTTTCTGGAACTATGTATTGGGTAGTTGTTCGCACGATTTTAGGATCATTAGGCGCTAATCGAATATTTACATTAACAAATACCGGTACTACTTCGCCTCCTGCAAGGGCTCCCGGTATTTCTGGCGGACTTACTGAAACTACATATTTTAAAGCCAATGTTGCCGTTGGAAATCAATTCGTATTGTCAAATGCACTTAATTACCTTGATAGCTCATTTTTAAATTACAACGTCGATTTCGGCGGCAACGTCTTATCCGGGGTATCGACTCCGTTAGTTTCCACGGACGCAGCAAATAAATCGTATGTAGATTCTTCAGTTTTTACAGGCACTACAGGATCGGTACCGTTTGTCGGCGTTATGGGATCTCTTGCTGAGAACAACGCGAAGTTTTTTTGGGACAACACAAACTTTAGGCTAGGTATCGGCACTAGCTCGCCGTCTTCAAGACTTCATATTGTGGATACTGTAACAACAAGTCCTAGAGGAATAACTTCAGACCAAATCAGTTCAAGTACTTCGGCGTCTCAATTAAACTTAAGGAAAGCGCGGGGGACACCAAGCGTCCCAACAGCCGTTTTAAATCTTGATTCTTTATCTAATATTATATCCTCGGGGCATGACGGTACAAGCTATGGTACTGGATCGACGATACAGTCATCTGCTTCAGAAGACTGGTCGCCTACTGCGCATGGAACATCAATAAATTTTAACGGTATACAGACTGGTACTCTTATTAACCAAACTAGATTAAGTCTTAACGGAAATGGAAATGTAACAGTAGGTAGTACTGCCGATGGTAGTAAATTTAATGTATCTGGAAATGCTTCGGTGGGCGCATCATATACCTTTATCGCTGCGCCTACAAATGGCCTAATTGTCCAGGGTAATGTTGGTATCGGCACTAGCAGTCCGGCATATCTTTTGGATATCGGTACAATTGGATCAAAATTTCAAGTTGATAGCAGCGGAAACACGGTGCGAATTCGTGATATTCCGACGGCATTTCCGACAATTCAGGGCGCAGCGGGGACCTTTTTGACTAATGATGGTTCGGGCAATCTATCTTGGGCTAGCGCTCCATCGCCTGCAAATATTGCGACTTTATCGGGAGGAACAACTACTCTAACTTTGTCCTCTAACAAAAATCAGTATTACACGTTAACCGCCGCATCAACGGTAACGCTCCCCGGTTCTGGCGTCCCTGATGGTTATACGTTTACTTTTTACACGCTAGGCGATTTTGATTTAGTCGTTCAATCTGATGATGGAACACCTATAACAACGGCTAATGGCGCTGTTTTGGACGCAACAACAAGATATGGGTCCGTTACTCTCGTCGCTAATAGACATAATCCCAGCGTTGTCACAGATTGGAATGTCGCGAATGTATATGAGCGTTACAACGACACAATAACAACATCGGGAGCATTATCGGTGTCCGTAGTTGGGGCATATACTAGAAACAATCATTTAGTTTCAATTGATTGGAATACAGGAAGTGAATACATATCGGGCACAGCAGCCGGGACTAACACTGTTACTTGGGGAAATATTCCCACACGATTTAGACCAGCAGCTATCAGGACGGGTCAAACGCTAACGCTGTCAACCACCAATCAATCGGGACTTGTTCAATTGACATCGGGCGGCGGGTTTACAATTTACAAAGATCTATCGTTTAATCCGTTTACTGGCGCAGTTACCGCTAGTGTTTATTCCTTTTCTATGTCATGGAGCATTTAATAATGAAGTTTTTACTTCTTCTATGCCTATTCTCGGCATCAACGGCGATGGCTGAGAAGCTATCGGACGGTTGCCAAAATCCATCATGGGACCAGACTTATAACCAGACTGTGACTGGTCATAAGATAATTTTTTCTTCTCCTAACTATGATGCCAATAAGCCACACAAACTTGTAATTGAGCTTCACGGCTATGGCATGAATGCGGATTGGATGAAGTCACTTGCCGGTGGTGTGGAAGCATTTAGCACTGACACAATTTTTACCTACTTGGACGCAGGAAAGCAGGGATGGGATTGGAGCGATGCAAACCTAATTGACAACATTATCGACCAAATGGGCCGCACTTACTGCGTTGACCTGTATCAGGTCTTTGTTGCTGGCTACAGCAACGGCGCATTTTTTGCCAACATGCTTGGCCAGCGCAAGTCGGACAAGATTAAGGCAATCATTGCGGTGGCAGGTGGCGGCGGTGGTGGTCCAATGATTCCAGCGATGATTGTCCATGGCAGGTCAGATCAATATGTAAGCTTTGGATCTGGTTTCCAGGCAATGAAAAACTGGGCCTATAGCGACAAGTGCAACACGCCGACATCGGACGATGGGCATGTTGGATGCCAGTATTTGCCTGGATGCCTAAAGCAGGTGGTATGGTGTCCATGGAATGGGAATCACGATTGGCCTAGTTGGCTTCACAAAGATGTTTGGCAATTTATCGACAACGCGTCAAAGAGGTAAAATATGGAATCGTCAAACATCCCAGTATTTCAAGCCAAGGCAAATACTGGAACGGTCGCAAGTTCAGCTATTCCCGCTAAATTCATCATCAATGCGACTGTGCAAGCGGTATTCACGGACGCAGCGGCGGCAGGCACCTTGAAGCTTCAGGCGAGTAATGATCCTGTTAATCCGGTTCATTGGAGCGACATTGTTGGCGGCTCTATTGCGGTGGCGGCGGGCTCTACTAGCATGACTCCCAGCTTACCAAATGCTCTTAGCTATCAATGGATTCGCGCAGTGTTTGTCAGTACAGGCGGTGCGGGTTTAATCAATGGGTACATGAATACCGTGGGAGCTTGATGAATGACGATCACCTTTGGCGCACTCTTATTGTCGGCCTATGTGGGATGGCTACTAGGTTCCTTGTTGCTTTCATCCTCGAAGCCACCGAAAAGGCGCTGAAAGCTTGGAAGGATAAGCGAAAGCAAAAGGAGTGTGACAAGTGAATTACGAAACACTTGCATTTATCGGTGCGACGATATTCATCGTTCTGCTATTTGATATTTGCACAGCTATAGCGAATGGTCCGAATTCAACCATATCGACGCAAATACGAATCTTAAATGCAAGATTTCCCTTAGTCGCGTTCTTATTCGGCGTCCTAGTGGACCACCTTCTATTTCAGGACTTCTAGTGGCAGGGACGGCTGGAATCGAACCAGCGATGCTAGAATCAAAATCTAGTGCCTTGCCGCTTGGCTACGTCCCAAAAATCTGCGTCCCAAATGTAGCACCACTACCGACAACGCCTACACCAAGCTTTGTAAATCTTGCCGTTAGCATGTTGGCTCTATGGCCAGGGCTATGTGCCCACATATCAAAAAGCATTTGTCCGGGGTCGCCATTTCCACCTGTAAACATGGCCACATTCTCGCCCATCACCGAGACGGTCGAGCTGGGATAGTGAGCTTTTATGGTTTGGGTACGCGCCCATGGAAACCCCATATGTGAAATAATCCCAGTTCTGGATTGCTGATGACTCCAATCGACGGCGGCATACGCAAGCTCGTCGGACCACGTTAGCGGGGAAAGCGAGTTCTGTGCCCTTAGCTGATTTGTCAGCGCCAGAATCTTGCGCTCCGCTGAAGTGGACGGCGGCGCAGGGCTTGGCGTGGGATTTGGCACAGGTGAAGGCGCAGGCTTAGGGCCGGAACACAGGGATGGAAACCAGCGGCATAAATCAAACCACATAGGAATCTCCTTTCGAGGATCATATCCTATGATGATAAAGGGAAGCCCCCGAGCATGGAAGCCCCCCCCATCGGCCTAGTGCGTTTGGCCAGCAAACCAACGGCTATGCGCGTAGCTCTTGACCGCTTCCAAATCCTCTGGAGCCGTAGCAGCCAAAAGCTTGCCAATTTTAGCAATGACTACTTCACCGCGAAGGGGTGCTTTTTCGGACGCAGCAACATGTTCTTTTTCTGCGCCGTTTTCTGCATGTAATTCAGACATAAAAATAACTCCAAAACTTGATTAAAAACTTGCCAACTTATGCAATGTGACATAAATAAGGCGGGTCGAACAAGGGCAAAAAGGAGCGCCATTTGAAAAACGAAATCACCCAGTTTTGGGAGCAGTGCTTAGACCAGGCAATCGACAAGTTTCCTGAGAGTACTTTGCGCATTACCGAGGAGCTAGCAGAGATGGCTGGAAAGGCTTGCGCATGGGTCGATTATGCTTGGTCAAAACCGCACCTATTGGACGTGTTCAATGAAACCTATCATGCTGTTGAGGATATCTCTCAGGAAAAAGGACCAACGACCATCATCCTTTCCCGTCTAAAAAAAGAAGGTGTTTTTGATGCGTAGAGATTGCCCAAGGTGCGGCGGATGCGGCGAGGGAATGTATGACGGCGATAGTTGCATGATATGCAACGGAAAAGGCTACATAGAAGAAAGGGGATTAGATGATGGATATGATGACGAACAAAATGACGTTTGAGCAGTTACTAGGACGGTTAGCTACGATCGATGATTGCTTGGAAGATCCCGATTTTGATCCCGCTGCGTTTATGGGCGATATCTCAGACAAAATTGATTCCACCAAGGCGGTTTTGGACCTTATGGACGCTACGGTTGCGGGCCTTGAGGCCACAGCAAAGCCGCTGCTGTCCAAGGCTAAGGCGATTAAGAACAACAAAGACAGGCTTTTAGGCTACCTACACCATACTATGCAGGCGCACAATGAAACAGCACTTCCGGGTCATAAATGGCGAATCGAGCTTAAGCGCTCCCACGTCCCAGCGCTCGACATTAGAGCCGCCACCGATCTGGATTATTCGACCTTCCTTGGGTATGTCGATAGATCAGTCAGCTACTCATGGAAAAAAGACGATATTAAGGACGCTATTAAGATCGGCGCTATGCCTAGCGATTTTCCTGGCACTCTGGCTTATAGTTCGTCGGTAAAATTCAGCCCTATCATTCCCAAAACATTAGAGAAAAAGGCCAAGTAATGCAGTACGGACCACACACTAACGGCAGCGACTCGATCAATGAGCTAGCGGAAGCCTTAAGCGCTCTACAAGCGACGATGAAGCCAGCAGCCGAGACATCGGTTAACCCCCATTTCAAGAGCCGTTACGCGGACCTCGCGGCTTGCTGGGATGCAGTCAGGCCGCACCTTAAAGGGCTGAGCGTCCATCAGTCAGTGGCAAGCGTAGGAAAGGCTGTTGAGATCACGACGATGGTGCTTCACAAGTCCGGGCAATGGCTATCCTCGACCTTGGCCTTGGAAGCCCGTGATCCCTCACCACAGGCTACAGGTTCCGCCATAACCTATGGAAGACGTTACGGTTTTTGCGCTGCGCTGGGCATTAGCAGCGGCGACGATGACGGGGAAGCCGCGCAGCCAAACCGGCCAGCACCAAGCTCCGCGAACCAAAATCGCGAAAATGGTTCGCGAACACAGCCATCACCTACGCCAGCCGACCGCCGAGCTAAGGCGCTTGGCGAATTCAACGCTGCAATCCAAGAAAGCCTTGGCAACGGCTATAAGCCTAGGCAGCTTCTCGGCGAAGATTTCAAAGTGAGCGACAAGAGCGCAGATGAGTTATTTGCCGCAACGCTGCGCATAAATGCGTGGGATGGCACAGACAGGGATAGTGCGATATAGTTTCTAGGTTCATCGCTCCCTCTTTGAACGAACTACACGCTTTTTGGCTCTGTCATTTGTTGACGGGGCCTTTTTCCGTCCGTAGTCTCCCAAAACGGCAAATCGGTAGTTACCCGAAAGCAACTACCGATCCGACCAGTAACTAGGCAAGCGTTTCAATGCGATACGGATGGAATTAGCCATCGGTATCTGATGAAGGCCAGCGCAGTTATTTTCTAGCGCTGGATGATCTCTAAAGCAAGGGAGTTGTTTTGGGCGCTAGAGATAAATATAGAGGTGGAAGGCACTTAGAAGCCATCCGTCTAATCATGGGCATAACTGGCATCGAAAAGGCCATACTCCATGAGATCGCCAGTCACATAGATTTCCGGGACTTTTCAAGCTCCCGTTACATGTCGCTGGCTGAGATCTCCAAGGGAACAAGCTTTAGCCATTCGTCCTGCTACCGGGCGGTGATGGTCCTAGGTAAGAAGGGCTACATCAAGACCCAGAGCGAGCGCATCAACGGCAAGCAAGCTCCTAACACCTATTGGCTGACCGAAAGGGTGTTTGAGCAGATCGAAATCGACGACGAATTAAACACGGATTCTGATAGTCACAGTGACCGCATAAACACGACTACAGGTAGTCACAGTGACCGCTCTAAGGTTTCAGGTAGTCACACAGACTTTTCAGGTAGTCACACAGACTTTTCAGGTAGTCACACAGACTTTTCAGATAGTCACACAGACGATGAAGATCCTAAGCATCCTAAGTATCCTAAGAATCCTTTATCTATATCCCCCCCCTCCCCTCTCCCTGCACCCAGCCAGCCGGACATGCCGACAGTGCCGAGGGTGAAGCGCGACTTCATTGGAGCCATCGCAAAGCCAAGCCTGCCGAAGCCCCGCTTGGACCTGTTGGCCAGTCTGGTCAATGCTGCGAACAGGCCTGGGCGTGACGATGGCGGAAAGGCCGCTTTTTATCCCCCGCACGCTGAATGGGCCATTGCGATACGGGCGTGCGCTGAGAAGTACAGCACGGCGGATTTTGATGCTCTGCTGCCCTATCTAGTGGCGACGAAGCGTCAAGCACAGGGAGTGATTGCTCCCGGCAATCTTGACAGATACTTAGCGGAAAGTGTGGCATATGCCGCTGATCCATCATCACTCAAGGCACAGGAGAATCAGAGTATGGCTAGTTACGCGGAGTATATGAAAAGAATCAACAAACCGAAGGAAAACACCGAGGTTGATTGGGTATCAACGCTTGACATTCACGAGCTAAAAAGTAGGCTTACGGATGATAAATTCCCGGCATCAAAAGAGAGTTACGACCGCCTACTAAAGCGGTACCTAGATCTAGGCGGTATATATGGTGATCTCGGAGGTAAAACCCCCAAGCTTGTTCCCAGCAGATGATCTGAAGGCAGCTAAGAAGGCTGCCAAGATGATCCCAGAATCACAGGTTCTTTCGGACGTATGCCAGTGGCTCACACTTGAGGGATATTTGTGGTGGCGTATGCCGCTTGGTCCTGTGATCCGTGGTGGTGGCAAAAACGGCGTAAGATTCTCTAAAAATCCCCTAAAAGGCTTCCCCGATATCGCTGGTATTCTTGACGACAAAACCGGCCAACTTTTCGCTTGCGAACTAAAGCGATTTGGTGCAAAACCAACGCCTGAACAAGAGGCATGGCACTCGCGTCTAATGGACCACGGCGTTAGGTGCTTTATGGCCCACAGTTTGGACGAATTTATTACCAGCATTAAAGGCGACAAATGACGAAGTGCGACGATTACAAAAAGGCTCTGGAAAACGCAAAGGTTAACAGGCCTGAATACAGATCAGAAAATAAAACGTTTTGTTACCCAGATGAATATGAAGGCGTGGTCGTTGGCAGGATCGGAGCATACGGTTCAAGCGAGCTTGTAATCCTCGGCATCGACGATGCCATTATGATGGCCAATTTTATCCTTGATACGTTTACGGATGGCGGCTTTAGCGAATATCGCCAACGGTATCTGTTGCAACAAATGAATGACAAATTTATTGCGCCAGCATGTAACCCACAAGCTCACGAGCAGACCAAATGAAATACGTTATTGTTCGCACTTACTCTGCTGGCGTCTTTGCCGGAAATCTTGAGTCCCGCACAGGCCGCGAGGTGGTCTTAAGAAACGCCCGGCGCATCTGGTACTGGTCTGGAGCCGCTTCTCTCAGCCAGCTTGCCGTTGACGGAACTAGTGATCCCGATAACTGCAAGTTTCCCGTAGAGGTTGATCACGTTGATCTTTTAGAGGCCATCGAGATTTTGGACGTAACTCCAAAGGCCGAAGCGAGCATCAAGGCGGTAAAGGTATGGGCGAAGTAAATAGCGCCTATGGCTATGGCTATGGCTCTGGCTATGGCTCTGGCTCTGGTTATGGCTATGGCTCTGGCTATGGCTATGGCGATGGCTATGGCGATGGCTCTGGCGATGGCTATGGCGATGGCTCTGGCTATGGCTATGGCTCTGGTTATGGCTATGGCTATGGCTATGGCGATGGCTCTGGCTATGGCTATGGCTATGGCTCTGGCTATGGCTCTGGCTCTGGCTCTGGCTCTGGCTATGGCTAAAAAACGCATCAAAAAACCAAGAATGTGGGGATATGGCCGAGGCCTATTGGCCGCAGAGGAACAGAAATTATGACCACTAACGCCCACCTACGTCCTCGCGGCGGTTGCCGACCGACACCCACCAAGTCTGTGGACAAGTACAACGTCATTTGTCCCGACTGCCAGGCCCGCTACTGGCTTGGTGAGCGCGGAGGATGGATCGACGTGGAGCGCTGTAAGAACTGCGCAATGAAGGGCGGGCGCTACATACACCTAGACGAGGACGCGCAGTATAGAAAACGCAAGGCGGAGCTTACGAGCTATAGGGGTTGAGATGAAATGCGTCTATCAGCTGATCGAAATGATGATGGCAAGCTTTGCCGATGAGGGAATAAAGCCGCCGGAAGCTTTGCAATTAAGCCAAGGCGCTTACGAACGCTTACGGCGGGAGATGGCCCACCTGTTGGTAATAGATGACGAATTTAAAAACCTACCAGCCGCGAAGCTGCACACGCCTCTCGGCAAGATATTTGTGATAGGTAGCAAATCATGACGACATCGCAATTGGTGGCGATTGCCATGTTAGCCGAGTTGGAGCAGCAATGATCGAAGATAAGTTTGCAGTAATTGGACACCTGAGCTGCGATTACAAAGACGAAACACTTGAAGTTGTGGAGATCACTCTAGATGACATTATTGATATTGATTTGACGCTTGAAGCTGCAAAAGACTGGCTGAAAGCAGCTAACGAATACTCCGAGGTTAAGGACGGCAAAGACAAGTTTAAAAAAATCGTTAAGCTAGAAGAATACATACGCACTAAGTACCTATTTAATAAGATTCTGACTCAGCTAGAAGGCAAAAAATGAGCAAGTGCCACGAAAATCCAGCAAGCATCATGCCAGGCACATATCACCGAGCCAGGAATGGGACGAAGGTGTTTATCCAAGCGGTTCTTGAACCATTTGATGAAGAAAACCGTGATTTCCCGGTATTTGGCGCATTTTATGATAATGACGGGGGAATTGTTTATGCAGAATGGAGCATTGAAGGCCGTTTAGACGAATATTTTGAAGAAGATATTTTGGACTTGGTGAAAGAATGGAAAGAACCAAGGAAAATTATTCGATGGCTGGTTAAAGGACTTACGTTTGAAACCATGTACAAAACAGAACAGGACGCAATTTCATTTGAATCGTCAATGAAAGCTTCAGGAGATATTTATAGTAGAATCATGCTCATCGGATACGAAGAATAATGGACAAACTGATCGAATTTTGGGTAGCAGCTGGGATCATGATAACCGCGCTACTTTTGCTGCTGTTTTCGGTTATCATAGTCTGTTGGCTAATTAAAGCTATATCGCGGTGCTTTTTTGTACCTAGGCGCGAAATGAGCGCACAGGACTATATCAAGCTGGCCAAGCAACAGGGCAATCATAAGAGCAGGTACCCTACGGATAATATAGAAAAATAGCGCATATCGTCGGATGGTCTTAATATTGACCGCTTACGAAGCTAGAGCGGCATGGGTTTGACGGGGATTGCTTTATCTTCGGCAATATGGCTTGATAATCTGGAAACCATTTTTCCAGTATTATCTTAGGAGCATTCCATGGCTAGTGATCTTGATCCAAGCGTAGTATCGTCCGTTGTTAACGCAAACTTCAAAACCATCGCTGAGACGCCAGCACTTTTGGCTAATCAGTTCATGAGTTTGAACTTGCGAGCCGCTGAAAACGCACTTGATGCGCAGCAAAATCAGCGCCTTCTGAGTAATGCCATTATGGGCTCGCTCACTAAGCGCATCGTCGAAACAGACATCGAAGAAGCTGTTGCTAACCGAAATAATGCTACGGCTGACCTTCCACAACGCATAGTCGATAGCTCGTCGGCTGATTCCGCTGCCGCAATTACGCAATCCATGGCCGCTGCCTTTGCCCAAATCTTGGCCAAACTGGCGCAATCCACTCCACCTGAGACTGGCAAAAGCTCGGTAGGCTAATGATCTTAAACGCCAAGGCAGGACAGGACGTTATGCCTTGGTGTTTTCCATCATCTGCTTTTGTAACAAAGTGACCATCGCTTCGGTTTCCGATTGGAATTTATTCATATAGTCGCCAAGGCTGGCCGAAACCGCCTCAGTATTTGACGATATAATTTTAGTTATCTGCGTTTGAAATGATTCGTATACAACTTGATTGGCTTTGAGCATTGATTGCATAGCATTATTGGCACTGGCAATCTGTATTTGAAGAATGTCTGAGTAGGGATTAGGAGCCAATCTTAACCTCGAAGTGAACTAAGTCTTTGAACGTATTTTGCTTCGGATCATGCCAGCCAGACCAATCGCCCCCCCACCGGATTTCGATATCCATCTTTCTGGCAAGTCCGACCACGAAGCCTGCAAAATAGATCATTTTATCGGTGTTAGTCCAGTCAATCGGCAATGGTGAAACATCGACCGCCATTGACGGCGTAGCGTTGTGCTTTCCATGAGGGTAACGCAGCTTAGACTTGCCCGCGTCAAAAGCTGCGTTCTGGTCAACCTCGTTTCTATGGCCTTCAATGACCTTAAGAGGCCAATGCTTTTCGACTTCGATAAATAGCTTTTGCAAGCGATCGTCGCAGGTTTTTAGCTTGTCCATGCTCTTGTCATCTAAAGCCATAACCACCTCACGCCGTCTTAGAAGAGCCAAGCAAGATACAGATCGCGTCCACAAGCTCGGTAGTTAAGACACTGTTGGGATTAGCAGCTTCAAGCTTGCGAAGCTCCATCGCAAATAGGTCACGCACTTCGCTCTCTACAGCGCATAGCTTTTCAGGCGTTAACACGCTTTTTAAAGCAGTAATGACCACCTCTGCTAGCCATGCAGGAAGTCCTGCATCAGCCAAAAGCTTGCCGATAAGCATAAAAAGCCAGCTATACACGTCCATAAAATCTCCTGATAAGTTTGACAAAGAGTTGCTATTGGTAAAATAATGATGCAAAGCAGTAGGATAGTCAATTGCGTGAAAAGGATTAATATGGCGGCACTAGGCAGGCCTAGGATAGATTTAGACAAAGACCAATTAACGGCCTTTATGCGGCTCAAACCATCGCTTGAGGATTGCGCGGCTTTCTTTAAATGCCATAAAGATACGATATCTAACTTTATAGAACGCGAATTCGGAGTTATTTTTTCCGTATTTCGCGAACAAAATAGCGTAGTTACTCGTTTTAACATGATTCGCACAGCGATCAAAAAGGCAGAGAAAGGCGACAACGTAATGCTGATCTTTTGCCTGAAAAATCTGTGCGGATGGCGCGATAGGCCAAAGGACGACGAAGACGAATACGCAAAGATGTCGATGAAAGATCTAATCATCTTAGCGAAGTCTAAACTACCGGAGTTAGCTGCTAATGAGCTTCCAAACGAGCCTGGTTAAAGACACCGAGACAGGCAAGATTTGCCTTTGTGTTTCGCACCGAAACAATAGCGCAGTCCATGAGCTACCAGACGCCATGGCCACATGGGACGAAAAGAAGCTTAGAGAGTATTTCGACGAAGTGGTGGCCGAAGTAGCGCCAGAACTACTAAAGATGGCAGCCAATGACCGCAAGAAAATGAAACGAAAGAAGGTTGACTTGTGCGTAGTTACTACTATCGATGTCTAGCCAAACTTACCGGCAAGAATTCAAAGAAAATGCCTGTCTCGGACATTCTAGGCCAGCTGCATGAGCCTAGGCCTTTGCCCATGGGCCGCAAAGAATGGGACGAATGGAGTAGCCGGATCATCGCGGGCGCAGGCGTGACGGCTACCTACGAATCCCAAGCCTTTGCCTTGGCCAATCTGCTGATGCATTTAGGGCCTACCGAAGATCACAAAGAAGACGTATTCTTTATCAAGTCCCTACGAAAATTTTGTGTCAATCAAGTTGCCGAAGAAATCCGGCAAGAACTCTATGCCCTTAAAAAGGCCAAGGAGAATCCATCCTCTTGAGATTTTGGGAAACCACAGCCTTTAAAGAATTGCAAAAGGAGTGGTACGCCAAGCTCAAGGATGCTGGCTTTGATGATGCAGAAAAGAATACCGGCGAAAACGAAGTCATTAAGCAATACGCGGTAAATGCATACTCAAACCAGAGCGATATCAGGATAAGCGCCAAGCAAGATTACTTTTCGATCTTGCGACAGAATGTGGAATCCCAAGCGTTTGATAGAGCCATGGACAAGATCATCATGTGTATGATCGCCGATGGCAAAAGAATCAGAGATATACAGGACGCTTTGCAGATGATCGGCGAGTATCGGTGTAGGAATGCCATCACGCTCATCATCAGGCGATATGAGATGAGATGGGGAATTAAGACGTACACCGATAAGCAAATGAACAAGTATGGCGGGAAATGAGTAGTTACAGGATCATCAACATACCCAGAGAAAAAACCGACCATTACCATGGGCTCATTTATGCGCGTTGGCTTAGATCTCTTAGGCATGGAAATGATTACTTCAAGCTCATCGACCCTGATACCTACTATGATACCTACCGG
>Ga0315284_10007704_pt1 | contig 15375 bp, 15 predicted proteins | sample YL17G09_16_MG_FD_203696 | JGI IMG/M metagenome (GOLD analysis project Ga0315284, IMG submission 203696) | Sediment microbial communities from Yellowstone Lake, YNP, Wyoming, USA - YL17G09_16 | ecosystem: Environmental > Aquatic > Freshwater > Lake > Sediment | place: USA: Wyoming | collected... | reverse complement strand
GATATACCAAAGGGAAGACGACAAACCCGAGACGATAAAGCACAGGCTCCAAGTCTACCATAGCAAAACAGAACCGCTCATACGCTTCTACCAAGAGGCGGGAGTCCTCAGGGAGATAGACGGGGCAGGCGACATGGAAACCATATTCAAGCAGATAACCGCCCAGATCCCGTAATTTTTCTTCAAGCAATACAAAATCAATACAATGAATAGTAAACATCCCCGCAGCAAGATGCGGGGCATTCTGCGGGGAGTTTACTTGCATGAAGGGCTATATTACTCCCACCCCCGCTGCAAGCAGCGAGGTATCCCCTTCATTGCAAATAAAGCAGTTATAGCGCTTGCAATACTCATTCTAAACCCCCTTGCGACATGCGCCCAGGAGGTCACTGAACTATACGTCGAGCGCCCAGTCCACCTTGGAGACAACAACATCACAGACTGGACCGAAGCAGCACTCACCGAAGGCATCGTATTCAATAGGACATTCAACATACAAGGGAGGATGAAAACCGCAAACCTCGACATGCTCACATTCGACGTCAACTGGGACGACAACCCAATAATAATCAACAACAAGACGATAGACCACGTATGCCTCAACACCCCACAAGTACTATGGAAGAACAGAAAATGGAACACATGCAACATAACCATACCCACAAGATACTTAGTAAAAGGGAAAAACACCATCCAAATAAAATCCGTCTGGAAGTTCATAGTACAGGAGTACGATGACATCATGTTCAGCAGGATGAGGGTAAAAGTAGACTATAATATGCTCCAAGCCCACATGACAGCAGCGAAATTAGTCACACCCCAGGAGATTATGCTCGGTGAGACCGCCAATGTCACGGTCATGCTAACCAACATCGGCATAAGACCAGCTTATAATATCACGGCCTACGATGACATACCCCCCACCACAGAGTCAATAGCAGGAAAAACAAACGCCACCGCAGACGTGCTGTACGAAGGCGACGCGATAAGGTACGAATACCAGATAGAACCCACCGTTATCGGCAACTTCACCTCCTGGCCAGGGGAAGTGAATTACACCAACGATACGTTCACCAAATTCACGACCCAGATTGAGTCGACCAAACTATCGGTCATACCCCCCAGGCCGCTCCTAAGAGTCACAAAAAAAGTAGAGCCAAACATTGTCGCAGCGAACACGACCTTTTATGTCGAGGTCACGGTCAGCAACGATAAGCCAGAGACCGCATACGACGTGATAGTCAAGGACCCAATCCCAGACTCATTCGGCATCGTGAGTGGCTCACCCAACATGACAGAGAAAACAATCGAAACAGGCAGGAGTATCACATTCAACTACACCGCCCAACCCATGAACATCGGCACATTCTACATAAGCCCGATTATACAGTACTCAGACAGCAAAGGCAACACCTACGGGGAGACTGCCAAAGAAGCGAATATCACAGTCACAAAAAACAACGCAATAAACGCGAACAGCAGGGTCCTGATGATAGCGGCAATGGCGCTCCTGATAATCACATTAGTAGTAGTCTATACCAAGATAAGGGCTGGGAAATAATGGAGGGTATTCGACTGCGACCCCCAATGCCACAGTACCCAGCACTTATGTGGCGAGGTAACACTTCGCATCAACGGACCTGACAGTCAAGTAATACACAGTACCCTCGTTATGTACCTTCCCCAACGAATCCACCCAAGTGCCGACAGCATTATGCTCCTCGCTGAAGCCGATCTTGTACTCCTTCCACAAAAGCCGCTTGATGACCCTACTCTCATCCAAATCAGGAGCCTTATACTTGCCGGCACAGTAATAGTAGTCCTTGTTCTCATTCTTGTTAATGGCCCAGTAGCAGTTGGCAGTTAAAGTCTTTAACATCGCCTCAGCGCCGGCTGCCTTAAAATCATCAACGAAGACGGACGTGAGCGCGGGCTGCACGGTCTTACTATCCAAAGTGCCAGAGACCTTAATCTGCACGCCCGTGCCTGCGACATTACAAGGGGTGACGTAAACCTTGGACGGGGGAGCGGGCTTAGTAGTGGTTAAACAGCCACAAAGTAGTGAAACCACCGCCGCAACGAGGATAACCCTCAAAATTAAACTCATATTTAATCCAATTAAAGAATATAATTTCAACGATTAAAAATCAACATACCACACCTTAAAAGGCAAGGCAGGACATACAAAAGAAATGGTTAAGAGAAACCCAGACCTCACGAAACTACAGGCAGGCTACCTCTTCCCTGAGATAAACCGCCGCAAAAGGAAGGTGCAGGAGGAGAACCCCAAAGCCAAGATAATAAGCCTGGGAGTAGGCAACACCACAGAACCCCTGAAACCACACATAACAAATGCACTCAAAAAAGCCGCAGAGGAACTCGGCACACAAGAAGGCTACAGCGGATACGGAGACGAACAAGGCCTCACCGAACTCAGAGCCAAGATAGCGGCAAACCTCTACGGAGGCCTCGTGAAACCTGATGAGGTCTATGTCTCAGACGGAGCCAAATGCGACATAGGCCGCCTCCAGATGATGTTCGGCTCACATGTGAAGATTGCGGTGCAGGACCCGTCCTACCCAGTGTACGTTGACGGCAGCGTCATAACAGGCGCAAGCGGAGGCTACAGCAGCAAAAAAGGTTACTTCGGCGGTATAGTCTACATGCCATGCACCCCCCAGAACGGCTTCTTCCCAGACCTGAAGAAGACGCCAAAGACGGACATCATATACTTCTGCTCCCCAAACAACCCAACCGGAGCAGTGGCGAGCAGGGAACAACTCAAGGAACTCGTAGACTACGCAAAGAAGAACAAGAGTATAATAGTGTTCGACGCAGCCTACGGCGAGTTCATAAGGGACAAGAGACTCCCGAAGACCATATATGAGATAGAGGGCGCACGCGAAGTCGCGATAGAAATCAACTCGTTCTCTAAACCGGCGGGATTCACCGGAGTAAGGCTCGGATACACCATAGTCCCAAAGGAGTTGAAATACGACGACGGCACAGAGGTCAATAAAGACTGGAACAGGATAATAACCACCCTGTTCAACGGAGCCTCCAACATCGCACAAAAAGGCGGCCTCGCAGCACTCGAGCGAGAAGGCATGACCGAGATGAAAGAGACCATAGACTACTACCTCAATAACGCAAGGATAATACGGGAGACACTACGGGAGATGGGCGTCACGACCTACGGAGGAGACAACGCACCCTACATCTGGGCGCACTTCAAGGGACGCAAGTCATGGGACGTATTCGAGGAGATACTGGACAAAGCCCACGTGGTGAGCACACCAGGCGTAGGATTCGGCCCGGCAGGCGAAGGATTCATCAGATTCAGCGCCTTCGGACACAGAGCAGACATAGAGGAAGCGGCGAAAAGGCTGAGGGAAAAGATAAAATAGAAATCAAACATACCGCAGCCTAAAGGCTGCAGTATGAACTTACAAACAGTTAACCTGCGACATGAATGTCGCAGTACGCTGTTTGTAATCGAATCACCTAAATCCCGCAAGACACTATTTCTTCTGCTCGAGCTTATTTAGTATCGTGGCCTCACAGAAGAACACGGACATGACAACCAACGCTGTAGCCACCGAAACCTGATGCGCACTCGGCGTCAAAAGAACCAATGCACCGACAATAAGCCCCATACCAGCTGCAATCGCATACTTTGCCATAACAGAACACCTCACCCATATCTTATAAGATACTTTAAATCAGAACTTAAAAAACAGCAAAAAAATAACATAAAAGCCCTGTAGACCCAAAAAGGCCTACAGAGCCAGAAAAGGATTTAACCGAACAGCGAAGCCAGGCCACTTGCAGCCTCTTCCTCACCCTTCTTGTCGTCTTCCTTCTTCTTCTCCTCCTTCGCTGGGGCTGCGCCACCTGCTGCGGCAGCTGCCACTGGAGCGGCAGTAACCACGGATTTGGCTATAGCCTCCTCGATATTGACTCCTTCCAGGCTGGCAACCAAAGCCTTAACCCTCGCGTCATTGACATCCGCGCCAGCAGCCTTCAAAACGGCGCTGACCGCGGACTCGTCAATCTTCTTTCCTGCTGAATGCAAAAGCATCGCGGCGTAAACGTATTCCATCTCTATATCCTCCAAATAATTAACCTAAAATGTAGCAGAAATATAGGGAATAACCATATATAAACGTTAAACCTGAGTAATGGATGAAGACGAGAGATAGTATTAGAGGATTTTATGGAAGGATTAGCTGAATATCCTCCTCGGAAAACCACGATTTCATGATTAGATGTTCTCCTGGAAGACATTGCGTTTGTAGGCGATGTATTTGAAGATGAAGATTGATCCGGTCACGATGAGTATGGAGAGCATGTAGTGTACACCCACAAATTCTGTGAGGTATCTGACAAGGACCGCATTAACCGCATTAAAAACAAACAGGAGGACGATATACCTGATGAATCTCTGGCCAACCTTGCCCTCAACATTGAATATCCATCGCATCCCAAGGAAGAAACTCAGAACAATGGCCGCGACCATCGAGGACAGGTATGAGTAGAAGTAGTAGACACCGGCGAACTCCGTCAGGGCGTACGTCATAGACAGCATGAGGGAGTATGTGAAGCCGTTGACTGCGACATATCTTGCGAACTTCCATTTGATGATGCGATTCATGAGAAGGAAGTGAAAGGTGTTTTGCGGTGGGGTTGGCCTGCGTTCACTCCTGGTTGGAGAGCATCACTTCCCCGTGCGAACCTTGTAGGGTTCTGGTTGCGCAGGGGCCGTTTCCACCGCAATGTAGCCTGTACCTCTTGACGCACTCCGTTCATCAAAAGGTCGCGGAGGCCTTCGCAGGCAGGCAAGAATATAAGGGATATGCTGGCTTAATAATGATTTTTGGGTTGTTTATACGTCTTGGAGGCGTCTGTGTTGCGGTTTCGGTTTAATGTATCGGGGGTAGTTTATGGCTGCGTAGGCTCCTGCAGCAGTCAATGCGATGACTGCGAGGAGGTATGTTGCGGACGTCCCATCGAGGGTCGAGTTGTAGGACATCGTCTTCCCTATGATTGAGGGTACTCCTGAGGGGGCTGATGAGTCTTGGATGAGCACCAGCGCCGTCCAGATGAGGAAGGCGAATGCGCCTGCCACGAGGAGTTTGGATACGAAGGTGGTGGTGTATTCTAGAATCTCTTTTTTGTCTATACCGCTGTCCGGAATCTTACGATACATCTTACGTGTTATATATCATTTCCTGGATTAAAAAACCCCTTATCTTGGATTCAGCAGAAGACCCCTATATTAACATAGGGGATGAATGCGAATCCTGCTGAATCCGAGATATAATACCGCACTCTCCAGGGTGCGGTATTTTATTTTTCCTTCGCTCTCATGTGGGGCGTATTTAACCTGCCACCCAAGTCGATGTGATAGTAATTGCATACCGCACCCTGATGGGCGCAGTATGATATTTCGAACAGTGTTTCGACTGCGGCTTAAAAGCCGCAGTATTCGGCAGTTCAAAATGATAAGCGGGAAGGGGATTTATCTCAAGAGGCTGACTAGCCAAATGAGGATGCGCAGCCTTGAGGTTGGCACTGAACTTGATGGCAGCAGCCCGCCTTCGGTGTTCATCGGCGCCTACGACTGGCCTAATGTACAGGCTGGCCCCCTAATCGCCCCATTCCACGGGGATACCAGCATATTGGATACTCCGGAGGATTGGATACCGAACAGGATAGGGCAGGATGACATAGTGGATTTCAGGATGAGCCTCGTGCGGGGGAAACAGAGGCTTAACGTATCTGACGTCGGCTCAAACCTGGCCGAGAAACTTAGGGACATAGCATTGTCCGACGGCTCCGTAGACAGCGAGGCGGTATTCCAGAAGCCGCCGAGGGGGGTCTCTTACACAGACGAGCAACTCCCCTATGGCCCGAGCGCGCAGATAGAGGACTTGAATGTCGGCAACAGCAGGTGGATGAGGCCGCTTGAGAGGGCGTACTATGACGGCGACCTGAAGGCCGCCGATGCAGTCGTCGAACTGCATGAGGGGGATGTGCCGTTCTCGAGGATACAGAAGGCCTTGTCTGCGGGAACACTGGGTGAGAGGCGACAGAGGAAGCTAGTGCCGACACGCTGGTCTATAACTGCGTGTGATTCGATACTTGCGAATGAACTCCTCGACATAGTTAGGCACTACGAAATATTGGACTCGTACCGAGTATACGAGCACACGAGCCTCAACAACTACTACGCAATAATACTGCTGCCGACCGCATGGCAGTATGAGTGGACCGAAGCGTTCCTGCACATCATCGGCTCTGAGGAGATGGTGTTCAGCGACCACGAAACCAACCTCGGCAAGAGAGGCTACTCCCAAGTGGGAGGATGCTACTACAGCTGCAAATTCGCAGTCCTTGAGGCCCTCGAGAGGATGCAGAAGCAATCTGGCGCGATAATACTGAGGGAAGCGTACAGAGGGTACATCCCCCTGGGAGTCTACAACGTACGGGAGAACGTCAGGTGCGCGCTGAAACAAACGCCCACGGAGTTCGAGACCATACAGGATTCACTAAATCACCTCAGCCGGAGACTGCACCTGCCAGTAAGCCGGTTCATGAGGGAGTCGCCGCTCCTTGCAGAGCAGGTAAAGGGCACACAATCTACTCTTTCCCGCTATATGAGCCCAAACTGAAGACGACTGTTTTATAACCACCCATCATAATATATCTGAAACATCAAAAGATGGAGCATCAAACAGTCGAAACCAAGTGGCTCAGACGCTGGAGCGAGGCTAAACTCTTCGAAAACAGCCCGAAACCAGGCAAACCAAAGTACTTCCTGACAGTACCGTATCCGTACGCTTCCGGGGCACTTCACGTAGGGCACGCACGAAGTTACACGCTCGGCGACGTTACAGCCAGATACAAGAGAATGTGCGGCTACAACGTCCTCTTTCCCATGGCATCCCACATCACAGGGACGCCGATACTCGCGATATCAAGGAAGATAGAGCAGGGAGACGAGAAAGCCCTGAAAGGCAACATGGAATACGTATCATTCTACGAGAGCGACCCGAAGAAAATCGAGGAGACAGTCGCCGGGTTCAAGAGCCCAGAGAACGTCGCCAACTTCTACGCCAACGCGATAAGGCAGGACTTCAACGATATGGGGTACGCCATAGACTGGAGACGCTTCTTCACAACAGGCGACAAACCATACAACGCGTTCATACGATGGCAGTACCTGAAACTCAAGGAACGCAACTATATAATGAAAGGCAAGCATGCAGTCTACTTCTGCCCGAACTGCGGAAACCCAGTCACCACAGACGACATCAAATCAGGGGACGAGTACGAGATAGGGATGAGCGAATTCTACCTCATCAAGATGAAGTTCGAGGACGGCTACCTCGTCGCCGCAACACTCCGGCCAGAAACGGTCTTCGGGATTGTCAACACGTGGATTCACCCGAACGAGGAATACGTCAAGGCCACTGTTGACAGGGAGACATGGTATGTTGCCGAGAGATTCGCGGCAAAATACGCAGACCAACAGCATGAAGTCAAAATCATAAAAAAGTTCAAGGGCAGCGAACTCATCGGGAAGAAAATCACAGTCCCTATCGTGAATAGGCAGGTTCCGCTGCTTGCAGCAGAGTTCGTGGACGTCGACATCGTAACGGGCATAGTCAACTCAGTCCCAGCTCACGCCCCATACGATTACATAGCGGGCCTTGAGGCCATGCAGAAACTCGGCGTGGACCTGACTCCGATACCCCTCATCAGGATTGAGGGGCACTCGAGCATACCGGCAAAGGACCTAGTGGAGCGCGAGGGGATTAAGTCGCAGATGGAGACCGAGAAACTCGAGAAGATAACGCAGGAACTCTACAAGGACGAGTTCTATCGCGGGCTCATGAACGAGAACTGCGGGGAATTCGAGGGCATGCGTGTGCAGGAGGCGAAAGACCAGGTCGTAGAGAGGCTCAAGAGCCAGAACCAGTTGGGCACAGCCTACGAGAAGAACATAAAAGACAGCCATGGCGCACCGGTTAAGGAGCCCAAATGCCGCTGCGGGACGAACATCACAATCAGGATACTCTCAGACCAGTGGTTCCTCAACTACGCCGACCCAGGCTGGAAGGAACTCGCCAGGGAGATACTCCTCGCGATGGAAATCGAGCCGCAGATGTACCGCAAAGGCTTCGAACACACCATCGAATGGCTCCACGAATGGCCCTGCACCAGAAACAGGGGCCTCGGGACTAAACTGCCATTCGACGAGCGCTGGATGATAGAATCCCTCTCAGACAGCACAATCTACATGGCATACTACACGATAGCGCACCACATAACAGCCAACAAAATCAAGGAGGAACAACTCAAGCCGGAACTATTCGACTACGTGTTCCTCGGCGCGGGAACCGCATCCGACGTCAGCAAAAAGACGGGGGTGGACGCGGGGGTCATCGAGAAGATGCGTGTGGAATTCACATACTGGTACCCGATGGACGAGCGCCGCACCGGAACCGCACACATATCGAACCACCTCACATTCATGCTATTCCACCACGCAGCAGTCTTCCCAAGCCAATACTGGCCGAAGAGGATAAGCCTCAACGAGATGCTCATAGCCGAAGGCCGCAAGATGAGCAAGAGCCTAGGCAACGTGATACCCATACACATCAGCATCGGCAAATACGGCTCAGACGTCGTGAGACTGTACCTCGTGTACGCCGCAGACCCTGAGACGACACTAGACTGGCGCGAGAACCAAGTCGAGAACACCAGAAAGAGGCTCAGGCAGTTTGAGGAGACAGTTAGTAGGACAATAGATGAACCAAGAGAGACTTTACCTGAGACTGACTCAGACAAGTGGATGCGAAACAGGCTCACGGAGCGGATAATCAACACACGCCGCGCGCTCGATGAGTCATCAGCCCGCCGCGCAGTCCAATCCGCGCTATACGACATGCTAGGCGACCTCAACTGGTACGCTAGAAGGTCCGAGAAGACGAACCCGAAAGTCCTCGCCGAAGTGGCTGAAAACTGGGTGAAACTCATGGCACCGTTCACGCCTTTCACGTGCGAGGAACTCTGGGAGAGGATGGGGCGCAAAGGCTTCGTCTCAACCGAGGAGTTCCCGCAGGCTGACGAGTCGAAGATAGACAAGACCGTCGACACTAAGGAGGAGTACGTGAAAAACGTGCTCTCAGACGTCCAGAACATACTCCAAGTACTCAAGAAACAACCAAGGAAGGTGCATGTATACGTTACTCCCCGGTGGAAACACCGGGTCTACGACGCCATCAAAGCAGGTAAGACCATGAAGGATGTCATGGCAGACCCCGAACTCAGGGCATACGGAAAAGAGATTGTGAAACTCATGCAGACGAGGAGGGAGCAGCTGCCGCCAACCATATTCGACAGGGAGACAGAATACGAGACCCTGAAACAGTCCGAGAAGTTCATCAGCAAGGAACTGAACGCCGAAGTGACCGTCTACCTCGAGGCGACCTACGACCCAGAGGGGAAGAGCAGATACGCAGCCCCGATGAAACCAGGGATATACGTGGAATGCTAGTTAACAACTAATTAACACCCATGCACTCGTCAGCGAAGTCCCTCGCCGCACTCAGCGTGAACTCGCCGGTCAACTGCTTCCCATTGGCAGGACACAGGAGTTGCGGCACATACTCGAGGTTGTCGAATGCCTGCATACAATCCGAAACCAGCTGCCGCTCCTGAGAGTTAGTGTAGTCCACGGACTTCACCTTGTACTCAACGCCATCGGAGAACTCCAAGGTAAAAAGCTGAGCGACGATGTCATTCTCCTTCGAACACAAGGGACATTCTTTGCTGCTGCTCGTGTAGACGACTGTGCTAGCATCAATCCCGTACTTTTTCACGCACGACTTGACCCGGTCAATCTCTGAGCTAAAAAGCGAGCATGACTCCTTGACGCCAGCAAAACCGCAGAGGGCGTGGGCGATATTATACTTGCTGCGCCCATCAGCGAGCGTCAACTTCTCCCCATTTACCATGACGATATTCGGCCTAGCCACGACATCGCTCACCACATAATTTATGGGGACGCCAACGGACTGACTTAGGGAATCCATCATCTGAGCGCCATAGTAGCTAGTGCAATAATCGCAAGCACCCTGCGTGTTCAAGTCACAACTGACGCAACGGAGCGGATAAAGGTAGTAAACAGACAAACCCTGCTTCGGATACACAGTATTGTTCACATAAACCGTCTTGCCGGCCCCAGAACCCACAACAACCACATACGAGGCCAACAGGAGGCAGACAACACCCAAAACACCCGAAACCAACTTGTAATCCATGTTATCCATCAATAAACGAAATAAATACTATAACGACCTAGATATAAAAACCCCATTGGTTCAAACATAGAAACGTCCATAAACATGCATCACGCCGGGGTGGATGCGACCTTCGGTCGCCCACCCCCGCTTTTATGAACTGTCATATAAATCATACACTACGGCAAAGTCTACGACAAAGCCGGGGTGGCTGAGCCCGGTTCAAGGCGCACGCCTGGAAAACCACTCCAGCCAGCGTGTTCCCGAAAGGGAACTTGAGTTCAAATCTCAACCCCGGCGAAAGAATATCAATCCGACAGCAGATGTGACAAAAAACCGGGTTGAGAGTCAAAAGGCGAAGCCTTATGCAAATTTCAACCACAGCGCTAAACCCACGCCTAATCGCATACCGCACCCTGAGGGGTGCATTATGATATTACAAGCCCATACTGAACTGCGACATGAATATCGCAGTATGGGACTTGTAACCAACCAGACATTTTATCCTGAACGAATTCAGTAAAAAAATTATGTTATGGAACATATGAAAACCACTAGAGGAGTCAAGAGTCACCCCTTAACAGATAATACCAAGAAGATGAGTAGGACTAAGTTAATATCTATTACCATTATCTACGGTTTTGCAATTATATTCATCTCTTTATACATCAGGAGTTATCTTATACTGGACGATTTATTTAACATCGTGTCTGGCTCCGTCTTTGCAATAATGCTGATATATTGTGTTCTTTGGATATTAAGGAGAGATACGAAAGCCAAGGTTGTCGGCTTCGTTGGTGGGGCACAAATCTACGAAAGCACCCACGCACACGTAAAAAGCATTTTAATGGAACTGATAGGAGTACTACTCCTACTGCTTCTATTGGCGATGGTATATGTTATGGGGGAGGTATAGGAGTCTCCCGATGGCATCGTCGATGACAAGGGATTCGACATAGGAAATGACTTCGGCCACAACGGATGGGATATGAGAGTATAGGATTTTATGACACACAATATCAATGGTCGTGTCTTACCTTATTTTTTGACACGTGTCTTGTCTTCTTGTCTAATCTTGTCCTGTCACCGTGGCGTATTCTTTTTATTCCGAGTATCAACCTGAGTGTACGGCGTATGCCGAGGTTGAATGCCAAGGCCCCGAATCCCGCGAGGATGAGACCTGGGTAGATTGTGCGTGAGGTTACTGTGTAGAATATGCCGAGTAGGAAGGCGTATAAGCCTATTGTTATCATTACGCTCCAGATGATGCCTTGGATGAACGCATTGTCTTTCATCCTAAACTGCGGCTTCTGTCCCTTAGTGCTGGGAACTCGCGCCTATAGTGTTGTAGTTCCTTTAAGTCCAGGTCTCTCGTGAGTACCGTCTCTTTGGCTCCTGCTTTGCCGAGTATCTCCCCCACTGGACCTATTATCATCGAGTGGCCTGGGAACCTGTTACGTGGAGAGCATCCAACTTGGTTCACTCCTATGACATAAGCCATATTCTCTACCGCACGGGCTTGGAGTAGTATAATCCACTGATATATCCGCCCCCGCGGCCAGTTCGCCGGCACGATGAGGAGGTTCGCCCCCTTGTCGACTGCAGCCCAGGATAGTCCCGGGAAGCGGATGTCATAGCAGATGAGCGGTGAAACCGAGAAACCGTGGATTTTTATTATTGGGATCTTGCCATCGCCGGGGGTGTACGCAGCATCCTCACCCCCGTATGTGAAGAGGTTGGTTTTATGGTATTTTGATATGAGCCTACCGTGAGGGTTGTGGACTACGAATGTGTTGTATGGCAGTCTCCCCCCGTTTTCCTCGATGAATGAACCAACCAGGTGGATTCTGTTGTTCTTCGCCTCCTGACTCAGGAACCTGCAGGTTTCCCCCCTGTGGCTCTCGGCGAAGACGCCAGAGTTCATGGTAACCCCAGTCGAGAACAACTCCGGCAGGCAGACGAGTTCAGCACCCCCCTTAGCGACCTCCCTGATGAGCTTCCTAGCCCGGATATAATTCACTTCCTGGTCTTCCCATTTGATATTCAATTGTATGCAGGATGCCCTCATAATGGTTTGAATTAGGATGCACCCTAAATAAGCATTAATTGCAGGTTAGTAGCCTGTTATATATCGGGTTTCTGATTATGTAAAAGGTGGATGACTGATGATTCAGGATGCCGTGCTGTTCATGGAGTCTGAAGTGTGCGATGGTGACCCGACTAAGCTCAAGTGGGGAACGCTCATCCTGTATTCCGCTGGGTTCGTGTTCCATTATAACCGTCCGATGAAGGATAACCCAGGCAGGATGATGGATGTCATGGACATGAACGACATCCAAAGTGTGACTGTGGAGAAGATTGACTGGTTAGTAAGTAAGATATTCTGGGTCGGACGTAAACTGGTGGTTGTGAGGACGATAGAGGGGGAGAAGAGGTATTACATGCGCAAGCCAGACGACTTGTTCGCTGCCTTGAGGTTCATTAAGCCCTCAATCCCCTTGGTGGATAGGCATAAGTGATGTTGCGTCTGTAGTTGTTTCGGCGGATTCAATGTTCAAGAGTAACGGCGGTCGATTTTAGTATATTTGCAGTTTCCTGGAATGGAGGACAAGAACGGCTACCACTAGTCCGTCAAGTAGTATTACAGCTGCCAGTTGAGGCAGGAAACCTGTTATGCTAGCCCCTAATGCTAGGTTCGTGTAGACGTGCGCTGGTGAGAACAGTATCAGTTCCTGGCTGAAGTTGACTGTTGGGGATAGGAGGATTATTGAGGCGACTGAGATTAGTGTGTATGCCATTTGTGAGGGCCTGTTTTTCCTGAAGTGCAGTGATATGAGGGCTCCCGCGACTATGAAGAACGTCGTGTAGACTGTGAATGCTATGAGGATGCCGATTGGATTCTCTAGGGGGTATTGCGTGAATGAGAGTGCTATCAGCCAGAGTATACAGTGCGGTATCGTAGCGAGGAATGAGGCTGCGAGCTTGCCTGCGAGTAGTGACGTGTAACTTATGGGGGCTGCGAGGAGGTTCAGGATGCGGCCGGACTCCATGTCTTCGGTGAGCGAGTCTATCACTAGGCTGCCGGCCATTATCGTTGGCATGAAGAAGAGTAGGGGTATGGTGAATATTAGGAAGACCTCGAAGTTCGCCGGGTCTGCGTCGTTTGTCGTGTCATCGTAGGTGAGGAGTTTCAGGCCAGGGGAGTAGATTGCCATCTTCACCCTCCTTAGGCGGTCTTCCACGTTCAGGAAGAACCTCTTGAGCGCGAGGCGAGTGAGGCCGACCTTCGGCGTGTTCGTGGGCAGGTATACTGTGATGACAGAGGGGTCAACCCTGAGGTTGAGGTTCCCTGATATGACAGTATCGAGGATGCCGTTGCGGAGGTCGTTTTCAGCGTCTGTGACAGAGTCGTAGTTGAAGTAGGCTATCCCTGATTGTTGGAGTGGAACCGCCAATTCTCTGCGGGAGTTCGTGACGAGGCCGGCGTATATGACGTTCCTGGCGCCCTTAAGGAGGTCGCTTGACTCAGGTGAGGTTATGACACCGTAGCCTACGCTCAGGAAGGCCGATGATGACACGAGGAGTATCTCGAATATGAGGACCATGATGAAGCTCTTCTCTTTCATCATCATTTTGAACTCCCTCAAGCCTATGGTAGCCCACTTCCTCATCGTAGCAGGCCTCCGAGCACTGCGGATATGTTACCCAGCATCGTGATGTTGTATACGTAGTGTAGTGAGGTCGCAGCTAAGAGGGCGAATACGAACGTCTTCTTCGATTTATGACGCGATATGATTGCCGCAAAGATGGTGGTGGCAAGGACGTGCAGTATGAGGGTGTAGAGGAGGCCCTTGTTGACGATGACAGTGTAGGGCGCCGGCAGGTACGAGTATACCCTGGAGATTAGGTAGAGGTTGAATATTTTCTCTGTCGCGAAGAAACTCGCGCCGGCTGTGAGCCCAAAGTGGAGTGGCTTCATCTTCCGGCTGTATACGTAGGGCAGTATCTTCATCGTCTCCTCGATGAGAGCAAGCAGGAAGATTGATGCGTAAGGGGCCATGTAGCCGAATGGGAGGATTATGTAGGCTATCACCGTCTGTGTTATGTAGACGAACGGGACGAGGATGGACACTGCCGCTATCACATATGTCATTCCGCCCCCCAGGTAGTGGCCCATATTCGTGTAGAATGTGCGGGCGAGCTCCTTTATGCTGGGTGTGTTGTGGAATGTCTCATTGTCGAAGCATGAGAGCGTGAATGCGATGAAGAAGAGAGATAGGAACTTGTATGGCAGCAGGGAGAGGAAGACGTCAAACGGGCTCACATATGCCTTGTTTTGTAGGGACGTTATCGTGTCAAGTGGGGATATGAAGGCCAGGACGTTCACTCCCGAGAAGACGTTCGGCAGGACGATGAACATCAGGAAGGACATGAGTGACAGGGAGCTCATGAACGTTATCTCCCGATAGTTCTTGGATGCGAGCACCGTGAACAGCGCGAACGATGCGAGGGTGACTGAAAGGACCGAGAGGATATAGAACACCTTAATTGCATCCCACCCGGATGTGACTGTGAGGCTGTAGATGAGGTTGACTGCGAACATTATCATAAGGTAAGGCAGCGCCTTCCCCACTATTATGTCGAGTCTGGAGAGTGGGGTTTGCAGGACGTTGATGAGTGTCTTGTTCACCTTCTCCCGCCCCAGGGACAGGGTCAGTAGCATCGACATTAGGATGGATACCGAGACTACAGCCATGTTGTTGTATAGGCTCTTGAACACGAACGGTATCTCCCACTCCTCAGGCAGGGTGAATCCCACGTCTGACTCGTTGCTTGATTCCTCAGTCGGCTGGGCTAGCAGGTACTGAGTGAGGTTCATCCTCTTGACGCTGTCCAGATTGAGGATGTTGAACTGTGACATCAGTATTGTGTTCCCCTCGACGCCGTGATTTATGAAACGTATCCGATGAGTGTATATCTCTGGATCTGTAGCGCTGCCGTAGTCTATCTCAAAGTCCTGGACTCTGACTTTGATGGGCAGGAGGATGCCGTCCATGGTGCTGTT
>Ga0315284_10007703_pt1 | contig 15376 bp, 10 predicted proteins | sample YL17G09_16_MG_FD_203696 | JGI IMG/M metagenome (GOLD analysis project Ga0315284, IMG submission 203696) | Sediment microbial communities from Yellowstone Lake, YNP, Wyoming, USA - YL17G09_16 | ecosystem: Environmental > Aquatic > Freshwater > Lake > Sediment | place: USA: Wyoming | collected... | reverse complement strand
CCTTGGTGCCATTGTTTGACGTGCACCCATCAGCCGTCAGCAGGTTGGTTTCCGTGCCATCCTCCCAGTTCCACTTGCTGATGATGTTGCGATCGAGGAGTTCACGCAGCAGATCCCCATCCCACCAGACCGCAAAATTGCAGGAGCTCGGTTTGTTGCCGGTGATTTTTTCTCCTCTGCACGAATACAAGCCGTCACTCGGCGCCGACCAGTACTGATAGCCCTTGTAGCGGGGGTCGATGTTCGCTGCCATGCCTCTTCCCGCATCTCTAGTCGAGGGCAGTCCCCAAATCAGTGCACCGGTCATTGCATCTCGGAAATCGCCGGCGGCGTTTTCGGAGGGCTGTTCGTGGATCTGAAACACCTCCCATCCCGGCCGGTCTGGGTCGAGATCGGAGAAGTGCAGAGCGTCGCCATGGCCCCGGCCGGTCGTGTAAAGCCCCTTGCCGTCATGGTCGATTACGCAGGCGCCGTAGACGATCTCATCCTTGCCGTCGTCATCCACATCGCCCACACTGAGCTGGTGGTTGCCCTGCTCGCGATAGAGATTGTTGCCTGGGGTGCCGTCATCACTGTCAAAGGTCCAGACCCGGGTCAGTTTTCCGCCGCGCCAGTTCCAGGCTGCGAGCACTGTGCGCGTATAGTAACCGCGGCACATCACGACGCTGGGCCTCTCCCCGTCCAGGTATGCAATGCCGGCGAGGAATCGATCCACGCGATTGCCATAGTCGTCGCCCCAATCCGCGATATTGCCGCGGGGTGGGATGTAGTCTGTCGTTGCCAGGGCCGCGCCTGTCCTCCCGTCGAAGACGGTCAGAAATTCCGGACCGTCGAGGACCTTGCCCAGCTTGTTGTCCTGTGCGCGGCTCACATAGTCCGCTTCCGGGTTACCGATGACCTTGCCCTTGCCGTCGACGGTGCCGTCGGCGGTTTTGCAAACGATTTCAGCCCTGCCATCCCCGTCGAGATCATAAACCATGAATTGAGTGTAATGGGCGCCTTCGCGAATGTTGATGCCGAGGTTGATCTCCCATAGGAAGGTGCCATCCAGTTTGTAGGCCTGCAGGATGGGCGGATCCGTGATGCCGGCCTGCGCGTTATCGCGGCCGACCCCGGTCTGGTGCAATACAATTTCGTAATCGCCGTCTCCGTCCAGGTCGCCTACCGAGGCATCGTTGGGGGCATAGTTTTCCGGCGTCCTCAACGGGATGGAGAGGTACGGCTGTGCTGGTGAACCGGCCGCAAGCGTATAGGATTTGCCGACCCTCTGCTCCCTGCCGAACGCTATCGGCCGCAGGAAGTAGGTGTTGGATTTCGTGAGATCAGCCGTGGAGTCCACGAAATGCGTCGGTCCGTTGAGGGGCTTGTCGTTGAGCCTTGCGGCAGCGCCTCCGGCAGTCGAGCGATACAAATTGAAGGCAGTGCCCTCAGGATCCGTCCCCAACAGCCGCCAATCGATCCACACGCTTCCGTCGCTCTGGACAACAGCGATCACACCGCGGCTCAGGTTTTCCATCAGCCGTTGCCGGCCGGCCGCGGATGCCATCAGCGCCAGCGCGAGGATGGCGATGGCTGCACCTATGCGGCGGAGGTACAATTGCACTCCCATGGTGGCCCTCCCTCCATTTGTACTATTTACCTACAAATCCTTGCTGGTCCACAAAGGATTTTCTTTCGCCCGGGGCTTTTTCGCTTGCGACCGCAAACCGGGGCGGCGCTTCGCTTGGCCCCGGCTACTGTCTCACGGCCCCTCCGGGGCTCCAGCAGCCGCAATCCAGGTTCCATGGTGGGGCTCCAGCAGCCGCGGCAGCGGCGGCGAGACAGTAGCCCCGGGCAAGCGCAGCGCCGCCCGGGGTCAGGGATGATATAGACACAGAGCCCTGGAAGGGCGACAGAATGGGTCCCCGAGTCGATGACCGCCTGCAATCCTGCATCGCGCGGCAAGATGTTCTGGTCGCAGCTATGCCGCGCCGGGCCATTCGTGGCTATTCTTTTTGCGGTCTGAAATCGCAATTCGTATTAGCCGTACCCATTGTAACGCGATAAATTGTCCGGGCTCCAACACAAATCTTAATTGGTGCGGGCTATCCATTACATTCTTTTCGACGCCACCCGGAGTGCGCCGGTTTCTCGCCGTCGGAAATGCATCAGAATTGCGAAAACTCTCATCTTCGCTCATGATATCCTCGTTGCAGCAGCCTGCGATTAGCGTACAGCGGTTTTTCGTTGAAGGTGGATCTCCGAAGTTCTCTTGCTTCAACCGTGCTGACAAAGGTATTGGGAGATCGCTCGCATGAAATTCACAACCTGGTTTCGATTGACCGGAGTTTTTCTTCCAGCCGTCTGCTTGTTCGCGCAGGTGGAACCGGGCAGGCCGGGCCCGTGGGACAACGATCTGCTTGTGTACCAAATCGCACCGGATGGAAGAGCAGAGCGCTTGGCGACGTTGCCGCGCGGCGGCGTGCCTACGCTGCTGCGAATGAAAGACGGCTCCTATCGTGCCTTCACCAAAGAGCGTGATGGCGGCATTCAGGTTTTTTCCTCCACGAACGGCCTGGATTGGCGGAATGTCGGCACGGCATTCCGCGACGATCGCTATCCAAATGCAACGGATCCCGATGTCCTGGAAACACCTGGCGGTTGGGTCATGCTTGTTTCTCTCGGACCTCGATTGCTGCGGTGCACTTCGAAGGATGGTCTCAGATTTGTCGCTGGTGAAATCATGGACCTTGGCGGCTCCGTGTCGGACACAGTGGCGATCGAAGGGGGATGGCGCACCTTTTTTCACGTCAATGCGCGCCCCGGCACGGGCGGCAAGATGCTGATTCGCTCAGCTTTCACCGTAGACGGGCGAACCTGGAAGGTCGAGGATGGAGACCGAGTGCGGGCTCCGGATACAGGTCCTGCGCGGCTCGGCGTGGCGGATCCAGCTCCATTGCAGCGTGAGGATGGCACTTGGATTATGGCGCTGAAATCCTTTATCGCGCCGCCCCAGTTTCGGTAACAGGCGCGAATGGCAATCAAATGAGGACCAAGTGATTTCCAGAGAGCGGCAGAACTCCCCCGCCGGGAGTCGGCATGCAATTCGCGGGAATGCGCCGAATTTCATACCTGGATAAAAAAATGCCCGCAGCGTCGGTAAGATGTCTGCGGGCATTTTCATTCGCTACTCGGTCCCGCTCAGAAAAGAAACTTTAATCCAAACTGCATCGTGCGCGGATCGCGAACAGTTGTTACCTGACCGAACGCGGAACTCGTCACATTCAAGCTTAAGGCTCTATAGTTGGTGTGGTTGAGAATATTAAAAAATTCAGCTTTAACCTGCAGCCGGAGGTTTTCCCAGATGCGCACATTCTTCGTCATCGTAAAATCGAAGCGCATCGTTGGAGGTCCATTGATGATGCCGCGTCCCGCGGTCCCGGGAGAGTTGGGCAATCCAGTCGAGCCGGTGCCTGTATTAGGGGGATTGGTCTGGAAACAGGACGTGTCGAACCACTGCGCAAGTGTGTGCGGCGCATTCTGATTGGGATCACAGAGAAGATTGGGGCGCGCACCTGGGGCGGCATTAATAAGCCCGAGACCGGCGTAGTCCAAATTCGAAGTTGTCGCCGTGAACGGCAGTCCCGTGTTGTAGGTAACAATCCCTGACGCCTGCCATCCGCCCAAGGACTTGCCTACAAAACCCTGCTGACTGCTGAAGAAGGGAACCTCATAGATATAATTGATAGTAAGCACATGCCGGCGGTCCAGCGTTGCACGCTGATACTCACTGCGCAAGTCATAGGTATCCTGCGGATAACCTGACCGATCATTCGGGCTATTCGTCAGGTTCTTCCCAAAGGTGTACGCCAGGCTCACCTGCGACCCCTCCCTGAAACGTTGCTGCGCCGAAACCTGCAGACTATGGTAGTTCGAGTCATAGCGCGGCTGGATCATTCGGACGGACCGGTAGCCTCGGTAAGGTCGGAGCTGATCCAAGATTAAAAGGTCCGTATACGTTGAGGTTCCGACCACATTTGGATTCCCGGTCGCCGCGGCCGTATTGCGGAACGCATAGCCGGCAGGCTGGCATGGAACCAGCGTCGGCGCCGGCGTCTGACCGTAATAAGTGGTGCCGGGCGCACACATGGAGTTCAGGGCTTTCCCCGGCGGCAGGTCGTTCAGTTCGGTCGCACCAATCAGATGAGTTCCCTTCGAACCGTAGTAACCCACGGTCAAGGTTGCCGATTTCGTGAATTGATGTTGAACATCCAGCGACCAGTGCTGCATATAGGGCGTGCTCCAATTCGACTGGATTGCGTACACAACCGGCGGTGTCGCTGGAGCAGAAATTGCGGCGGCCGGATTGTCCAGCCTGGTGTTTGTTCCGGTCACGGTCTCCTGGTAAGGTGGATTGGTCCCGATATTGGTTTCATACGTACCCACCAGTACCTGCTCATGGTAAATGCCATAGCCCGTGCGGATTGCCGTCCTGCCCTTGCCGAACGGATCCCAAGCGATCCCGAATCGCGGAGCCAAGTCCCCGTGGCCGGCATTGATGACGGAATTGCCCCATGGCGACACCGTGGGCGTGCAGTTGAAAGCAGCCGGGCCGGTGGCGTAGTTCTGCGAATTGACAATCATTCCGTTGCAGTAATTCCCCGTGCCGGCGATGCGAGCGCCCGCGCCCGTGACCTGAGGTGCGTTGGCCGCATTATAGAGCAAAGGCACGAAATTCGAGAGCCGGCCATTCTTGTCGGATGGAGACGGGAAATACGAATACCGCGCGCCGTAATAGATAGTCAGGTTTTGGCGCAGGCGAAATTCATCCTGCGCAAATGCCTCGACTGCTAATTGCCGCAAATCGGCCGTGTAATCATAATGCGACTGGGTGAATGTCTGAGCATTGCCAATCAGGAAATTGGCCCAGCTCTGCAAATTGGCTGCTCTAGTGGCCGTCAAAGCATTCGTCAAAACGGTGCCGTTCGGCAACACGTAATTCTGAGGGAATGTCTGGCCGGTGGGAAGCGTAGTGCTGAATGCGCTAAAATTGCCTTCATTGACACCCGCCAGAGCATTTTCGTTCTTCCGGTAGAACGAGAACATGCCGCCGGCTTTGATGGTGTGTCTCCCGTAGATCGCCGTCCAACTCCCGGTGAAATTTTGCTTGTAGGAGAAGTTGTCATAGGGTCCAAAACTCGTCAGGCCGGCGAAGCCGTTGCCGGTCACCGTCGGTACACGATCGCGAGTATTTTGAAATGGCAGAGTGATTGGAACTGTGGTGTTTGCCAGCGCCAGGGTGCCGACGTTATGGCTCAGAATCGCGCCATACCCGTAAGCATAGCGCCCCTCGAAGATCATCTTCGGAGTGGCGATGTACGTGGTCTGGAATGTATGGGTCCGACCCGGCGAATTGGTCTGGGTGGTTGAAACCCCTGGCAGCCCCGAACCGCTCGAGAACAACGCATTGGCGTCCACGGTCGGAATGTCGTCGTGCTGATACCGATAATAGGCCGACCACTTGGCCGAGAAAGCGTAGTCAATCTTCAAGACTTCCTGGCGAAAATCCGCAATGTTAGGAATGCCGGCGGTCAGAGCAAATGGATTGGAAACCGTCGAATTGTTAGGCAGAGGAAGCTTGTTGTAGATCCCGGTCATGTATGCCTGCGCTGCCGGACTCAACAGAGATGTTGGAATCGGAGTATTGGCCGGAAGGATATAATCCCCGGTGCACGAAGTCTCGCCCAGGGCGGGACGATTAATGCAAACCGGAATCTGGAAGACTCCCTTGCGCAACGGCGCATCCGGCACGCTCACAGTGACGGGGGAAGAGGATCGCCGGTCACGCCGCAACTCCTGCGAGAAAAAGAAGAAGAGATCCTTACCCTTCTCGCCGAGAAGTTTTTTCGCGAGAGGTACGGGACCCCCAAGTAACCATCCAAAATCGTTGTAGCGGAATGGGGCGCGTATTGCTTTGAAGTTCTCATCTCGCCCGTAGGATGGACTAGCGCTGCCGTTGATCAGGAAATTGTTGGCATTGAGGATCTCGTTGCGGATAAATTCATACGCACTGCCGTGAAATTTGGAAGTGCCCGCTCGAGTGACGACGTTGATCTGCCCGCCGCCGCTGCGGCCGGATTCGGCGGGATACAGGCTGCGCAGCACCTTAAACTCGCCGATGGAATCCACGCTCGGATATGCCTGGATGGTGATATTCGAACCGCGATCGGTTACGTCCGCGCCGTCCACCGTGAAGGTGTTCTGGCTGCTCCGCCCGCCATTTACCGAAATGTTGATGGTGTTGGCCTGACCTTCAGGATTGGTCGTGCCCATGTAAACCTGGTCCGCCAAGTCATTGGTAACGCCGGGGGCGAGGGCAACCAGCTGCACCCAGTTGCGGTTGTTGAGCGAGAGTTCGCGAGCCTGGGCGCCGCTGATCAGGCTGGCCGATGTAGGCATCGTCGTTTCAATGGTCGCCGCATCGGCTTGCACAGTGACCACCTCGTTGGTTCCTCCAACCTCCAGGATGAAATCGACGTTGCGCCGTTGTCCTACATCCAATTTCACCTCAGACTTTACCGCTTTCTTGAAGTTAGGCATTTCGACCGTCACCGTGTACGTGCTGACGGCCAGGTTCGGCGCGGAAAAGATGCCTTCATTGTTGGTCGTCGTGGTTCGAACGAGAAAATCCGCCTTGGTCGAATCGGCGATTTTAACGGTCGCGCCGGGCACAACTAACCCCGACGAATCACGAACAGTTCCGACGATGCTGCCGGTAATCTCTTGACCGCAGACGATGCCAAGCCCGGCCACGAGGAATGCACAAATGGACATGAATGCGATGCGTCTTAGCATGAAAATGCCTCCAATTCTCAAAACGACAGAGTTCATTGGCTGTTGGTACTCTTAAGCGCAATCATCGAAAAGTCGATTGTGCGCTTCCCCCCCTCATTTGCCAAGCAGTTTCTTGTATCTCTGAATGCCTTAACAGTTTAGGTAACATGTGCGCATGGCACTCAGATTTGGTGGCCCCGCTCTCCTTTCGTGCTGCTTACGTACAAATCCTTGCCACTTAGGCGAGAAAAGCAAAAGATCAACGCAGAGGCAGCAGAGGGAGCAGAGAGAGCAGAGAATTCTTGCTTTCCATATAATCTGCGACCTCTGCTCCCTCTGCTGCCTCTGCGCTGAGGCTTTTAGGTTGCGGATATTCCGCACCGCTGAAGCCATTAGGGGGGATGGACACCGGGCGAGCCCTGCTTCCGGAGGAGGAGCCTGAGTTGCGCGGCTTCCTGACCAGCCTGCAACAGCGCGCTAAAGCCTGTGGTCTGGAGACCAATGTCCCTGCCACCCTGGCCCGCTACCGGATCGGCCGTGAGGTCTGGCGGGCCAAGCCTTGCTACATGGGCTGGATTGATGTTCGTATCCGGACCACCGGCGATGTTCTGGCCTGCTCGCCCTGCCGCCAGGCTTTGGGGAACATAAGGGAGTCAAGCCTGGCGGAGATTTGGAATGGCCTTCCGTTCCGGCAGTTCCGCCGTGAAACCCGAACGCGAGCAGGACTCGGCCGGATGGCGCGCAATTGTGCCTGTGAGTTTTGCTGCCATGCGCTGACCAATGCGCGTTTGCACCGGGCTCTCAAGTGGTTGCCGCGTTTTGTTTGAATCCACGCTGAAGCGTGGGGAGATGTGACTACTTGCCGAGGGCGGTCAAGTCGTCCCACACTTTGCGCAGTTTTTGAGCGGTTGGATTGTCCGGGAGTTTGAATACAAAAAACTCGCTGTTATCGGCCGCAAATAGAAACACGGCATTCCTATTTTCTATTCGAAGCGAAAGCTCCCTGAAAGAGACGCTGAAGCCATGGGGACCCGAGCTCGGCTGAAATATCACGTGGCTGTAATCTATGCTCAAATCACCCTTGCAGCTTCCTCGAAGGAGGCCGTGGGTATGTTCGACAGCAAAGCGATGCACTTCCTGCCTGGCCTTGCTCCGGCTGATCAACACTCGATCTGCCTCATTCATCACCCGCAGGACCTGCCCGGCAACAGCATAAACCATCGTGATATTCTGGCCGTTCGAGAAGTCGCAAGTCAGCTCGATCTGGCGTCCATTGCTCCGGGCAGCAAGCTTGTGACGTCCCGAGGAAATGGTTTGGTTGACCAGTTCGCCGCCGGCTCCCACGGGCTGGTCATCGAGCATCAAGACTGCGGCTTCGGCGATGGGATAGAGGCTCAGTGAGGCACTGCCTGGGAGCGGAGCCGGCTCCGCTCGCTTGCGCAAGGCCGGCAGGTTGGGATCCGCAGGGTTCATGCGTTCGATTTTTTCGAGTGCCGCTCGTGCTTCCGCCAGTCTGCCGGCGCTGACAGCCGTCTCGTAAGTTTTCAAGTTGAGCTTCACCTCCACGGTCCGGATGCGGAGGTCCTGTGTTTGGGGCAACGGCGGGTTTCGAGCCAGGTGCTCATCGACGATTGCCAGCGCCTCGTCATACTTGCCTTGGCGATACAGCTCTTCGGTGCGCCGGACGAGGGCCTCTGTATCCTTCTGCTTCTTGGCCGTGAGTTGCTCTTCCTGCTCGCGCGCCAGCTTTTGCGCAAGCTCCGCCTTCTTGGCGTCCATTTGTTTACGCAGGGTTGCCACTTCCGGAAGCCCCGGCTGCAGTTGCTCCGCCTTATCGAGATCGGACTTGGCTTTCTGCAGATTTCCGGCCTTGATCGCGGCATAGGCGCTGCCAATCAGCTTTTGTGCCGGTTGCGGTTGATCCTCCTGATCCTGCGGCACGCTGGTTTCCTTATAGATCTTTTCGAGCCTCGCCAACGCCGGGGGAAATCCCGGATAGAGTTCGAGGAGCCGGTTCAGGAACACACGGCTTTCTTCCCGCCGGCCGATGATGTCGAGGACTTCGGCTTCCTCCAGCAGAATGTCCCTGCGTGCAAACTTGAGCTGGTTTTGAATTGCCAACCCGACCGGATCCTCCGGCTGCCCGCCGCCAGGCAGGATGGTAATCAGCCTTCCCGCGTGAGGCCGGCCAAATAATCCCTTGCCCAGGCTCGTGGTGAGACGGTCTCGAACCCAAGGAACGGCAAAGGCAAGAACAAGCAGAAACGTGGAAGCACAAATCCAAAGAGCTGTTTTCCTCCGCGCCGGCTTGGGCATTGCCGCCGAAATATCAGCCGTGGCGTCTGTGAGATCTTCTCCGGTCGATGTTTGACCGCGATCCGGCCTGCTGTAGCTGAGGGGCTTGTGCAACCGAGGCAAAGCCGCTTTTGGGCCAACGCCTGCCGGAGTCATTGACGGTTTCGGCGTGCGTTTTTCCTTTTCCGCACGGATTGGCGCCGGTTTTAGTGCGCCATTTGCGGTTGAACTTTGCTCTTTGGCCAGCGCCATCGCCTGCCGTCCCGCCAGGAAATTGTCCACCAACTTTCGTGTGCTTTCCTGCCCCTGGTCGATATTCCTCAACAGTTCGGAGAGATTTTCTCTGCGGCTGGTCCGGGTTTGCGGTGCCTCTGCATTCGCACTCACAGGCTTGACGGAACTGGCTTGCGCCGCGGCGATGGCTGTTTTTGCCGGAATGCGAGAAATCCGATTTTCCATCGGATCCGATGCATGAAATTCCGGGATTTCGGGTGTCTGAATATCCAGGTTCTGTCCAGGTATCGGATGCGGCGCAAGACCGGAATTTTCCGGCGCTGAAGATGCAACCGCATCATGCCGCATTTCGAGACCGCTTTCAGCAGCGATGAGAGGGGTGTCCTCTTTTGTTTCCTGTGCGTTGACGGGCGGTTCGACGGGGATGTTCTCTGCAGCCCTTGCGGGAGGATTGTCCTCCGGGTGATTTTCCACGGGATCATCCGGCGTGGAGGACGGCGCTTCCGGGGACGCGTCCATCGAGCGATGCTGTTCCGCCAAAGCCAGCACCAGGCGATTCAGCGACAGGTAGTCGGAATCATCGCCGCGGAGCAAAACCTTTTCGACCTCGCTCTTCAGCCCCACAAGGCCGGGCGATGCGTCCTTTCTTTTGGCCGCCTTGCGCAGGCGCGGCAGGGCGGTCTGGATTTCAATGCGCATCCACTCTGCATCTTCGGCCAATTCTTCAAGCACGGCCTGACAGGCTGACCCGAAATCCCGCATGGTCGCGTAGCGCTCCTCCGCTTCCTTGGCCAGGCATCGCTCCAGAATGGGCCACAGGTTGAAGGGCAGATCAGGAAACTGCTCCACGGTGGCGAAATCGGTCTTGTTCAGGATATTAGCCACCGTTTTGCTGCCGTCGGCGTCGCGGAATGGGTGGGTTCCAGTAAGAAACTCATACAGGATGAGTCCAATGGAAAAGATATCGGATTGCCTGGTTGCCTCCTTGTCCAGCAGCTGTTCGGGTGCCTGGTAGATGTCGACACCAGGCCGGCTTTGCAAAGGAATGTGCCGTGAAGATGGCGCACTGCCGCAGCCGAATCCCGCGACCTTCACTGCACCATCCGGCAATACATAAATATCGCAGGGGTCAAGGCTCCGGTGCAGGACACCTTGGTCATGGGCATGGTCTAGGCCTCCGGCGGCCTGAATCATGAGCGCAAGTTTCTGTTCCAGCGTCATGAGGACGTTTTCGGCAATCATCTGCCGGAGTTGCTTGCCCGGAAGGAACTCCGTCACAAGATAGACTATCTTACGGTCTTCCCCCTGTTCATGCGCGGCGGCGAGATTGGGATGTCGCAAAAGCAGGATCGCGCGGCACTCGGCCAAAAAGCTCTCTTTAAGCGCCGAATCCCAATTGCTGTCGACGCCGAGTGTGATCAGCGTCACATTACGATTGAGGATAGTGTCGTGGGCCATATACACCGGCCCCGATGTTCGTTCGCCCATCTTTTCGAGAAGCCCGTATTTCCCCAGCATTTCCATAGAGTTAGCTTCCTTACGACAAGCAAAAAGGGATACGGAGCGAATGGCGGGCCGGGGTCACCAACATCTGCTGATATTTTTATTGCTGCAAATTCCTTATCGGCAATACGCGCAAGTATTCCACCCCGAAATTTGGATATTCGTGCGCAATGACGAAAAAGCAAAAGCCAGCCACGAATAGCACGAATGGTATGGACTTCCAGGCCAGCCAAGATTCGTGTCATTCGTGGCTGCTTTTGCAGTTTGGAGGCGAGTTATTCTCGAAACAGGCCCCCATGCGCCTGGGGCGCACCCCGTGACGCATGACAATGAATGACTGGGGCGTGCCAATATGCGGGCTAAAGCCCGCCCGGCGCTTAGTAATTTTCGGAACAGGCCAAATCAGGTGATCGCCGGGGGGCGGCTTCAGAGCGCCGATGCAGTGCCCGGACTATGGCATGATACGTCAGCAGAAGCGCAAGAATGACAGCGTACATCACCCTGAAATTGTTCACGGCGATCAGAAGTTCCTGCGCAGGTCCATGCCGGAGTAGAGGCCGGCGACTTGATCGCCGTAACCGTTGAACATCAGCGTGGGCCGCTCGAAGAAATCACCGATGCGCCGCTCTCTGGCTTGGCTCCAGCGCGGGTGATCCACCCGGGGATTCACATTCGCGTAAAAGCCATATTCCCTGGGCGCCATTCTGTTCCAGGTGGTTTTGGGCTGGTTTCAAAGCGTGATAACGGCGGATTCCCATTCGGCTTTCTGTTGATCCGAGCGGTATAGCTTGACCAGATTCACGACCACCTTTTGCCCATCCCTGCGTAGGGCAAATCGGTCCATGTTGCGCGTGGCGCGTCCGCTCAGAAAGGTTCCGTCGGGTTGGTACTTCGACTCATGTCGCGGGCACTGAAATCGTTGGTCTTGCTGGCGCCAGCGCAGGGCCGTGTTTTCGTGCGGACACGCCAGCGCGAACGCATAGATGTGGTTCGCGCTGCGAACGAGGATGACCTCGTTGTCCTGATCGATATTGACTCCATCCTCCGAGGGCAGAGGGTAGGAATGGTCGGTGCCTTGACCGGAAATGGGGCGGATAGCGACGGGATGAGCGTGAGCTGCATCCAGGGCGACGCCTGAAGCAGCGAGGGCGGCAAATAACGCGCATGATGTGCGGCCGATGAACTCGCGCCGCGTGGGCTGAGCATCGAAGCAATCGCAGGATTCGGGAACATGTCGCATCCCGGATTCAGGGCGCACAATTCTCGCTTTCATCTTTACCTCAATCATAAGAATTGCCGGATCAGGCTGCAACGGTCAAGAGAGTGCCCAGGAATATAGTAGTCAGCCAAAGGATGGCGCTGACCGTTGAGACCGCAACCAGCCTGGGCCATCCGGCACTTACGCCAACCTGCCGCGCTGGCCATCGGCACGCGCGGATACCTGGTAGGCTTCTTTATCACCCACGGTGATCTTGGCCATGACGCGCGGGCTCAGGGATTCCTCTTTGATCTTCAGGGCACGGGCGATATCGGCGGAACGCTTGATTTGTGCTAGTTCCTGTCCCTTCAGCTCAGATTGACGATCCGGAGTTGATGCCCAGCCGGTTGTCCCGTTATAGCCACGGACGGCGACTCCATTCGGCAAGGTGGTTGTCATGACCATTTTGTCAGGTGCCGCCTGGCAAATCTCGACCGGGAAAGAGCCCCCTCTGCTGTCCGTGAGGGAACCTTTCATGACCCGGCTTCTCAGCTTCTCAAAGGCTGCACTAGTACCGACGGCCTGCTGATATTTGTCGATGATCTGATCGTAGGTGGGCAGGTTGGTCGTGACAGGGCGAGGTGCAGGCGCCGGAGGAGGTATTGCAAGCTGCCCGAGAGGAGGCGAGGACACCGGCCGCTCCCGCCCGCGGTGACAGCTGTAACACGTGACCTGGGTCTGTCCTTCGAAGCTGTTCTTATTCACATCAAGGGTCAGCTGGATCATCTGGCGCGTTGTCTGCTTGGGGCGTTTGTCGTCCTTTTCGTATGCGTCGAGGACATGGCATTGGTCGCACCTCATACCCACCGAGGTGCTGATCAGATTCATGACCGCCTTCATCTGCGAAGCGGGCATGCCTTTGAGCGCCTGGATGTTTTTATATACCTGCTCTGCCGGCTGTTCCGCCTGATTGCCTGATCCCTGTGTGCCCTGCAAGGTGATCATGTGCGCATGGCTGCGCGCCGCCAGCAAGTTCATGATCATGATGCAGAACGCCAATCCCCCCAGCGCGCCGCGGAGGCAGCGCCTTACATGAGCTTCTACCATGCAGTGATTCTCCTTGATGGAGTTCCCGAGCCAAGTTGGCTCCAGCACATCAACGCGTTTCATGCCGCGCTAATGTGTGGAAAACTGACGATAAAGATGCAGGAAAACGCATCTGGGGTCAAGCCGAGGGCTGCAAAACTAAACGGTTAGGTTTCAAGCATGGTAACGGGGGTGTACCCAGGTGCATGACAATTCATGGCCTTTTTAAAGCAGCCACGAATGACACGAATGGTTCGTGTCATTCGTGGCTGCTTTAAAAAGGCCATTGATTTTTGTGCACCGGGCAGCCAGAGAATCGAAATAGTCATATCTTGTCCGGATCATGTTAAAATGCGGCCGGCTTGTTGCCGGAAAAATGTCGAAGATGGAGGAAGAAAAATGAGAAATCTACGGTTTGGGCACGCCGTCATTTTAGTCGCGTGTTCATTTTTTATATTGGTCGCATATGCCGGGCCCAAGGATTTCTGGGTAACCAAACCCTACACCGAATGGACCGCAAAAGAGGTGGATAAGATCCTTCTCAAGAATTCACCATGGACGTATGTACTGCTGCTGAATGCTCCCACCAGCGGCGGGGCGATAAGTAGCACGAATAGCGGTGGCGGAGCATCGAAAGGAGGAGGCGGATCCGAAGGCGGAGGGTCGAAAGGAGGCGGCGGATCCGAAGGCCCCCCCCCTATTTACATGAATTGGTATGCGAGGCCAATTCGGGAAGCGGTTGCTCGGAATATGATGTTGATGGCTCCGACTACCACCAAGGAGCAGCTCGATGGCATCCTGAATCGCAAGTCTCAACTCTATGAGGTGATGTTGAGGGGCTATCCCCTCGGTGGGGGAGGTGGACGAGGAAGCGGGGGAGGCTCGGGAACCGCGGATGCGGCGCTGACAAAATTCAAAGAGGATACTTACCTTCTCAAGAAGAACAACGAGAAGATCCCTCTGGCAAATATTGTCAATCCACCGCCACGGTCAAAGGACCCAGCCTACTTTTTGCAGTTTGCCAGGGAAATTGACGGGAAGCCGACGCTGACACTCGAGGATAAGGAAGTAACCCTCGTAATCAGGATCAACGACAATGTCTACAAATATAAGTTCAAGTTTGCGGACATGATGATCAACGACAAACTGGAGCTCTGACGTTCCAGGTTCCCAGGATGCAGACAAGGGAATTCCTGCCTTGCCGATTTTCCGTGGCGCATTCAGCGCCAGGAGTGGCAAGGCGGAACGTCCCCTTTTTAATTCGATCAGGAAGTCGACCGGCTGCCGACTACCATCCTGGAAGCGTGCAATTGATGGTATACTGCGCGGGGAGTTTCGACGCATGCCACAACGCATGGGCGGACTCTACAATCAGTACCCATTCGAAAGAAAAGGAGAATAATCGATGCGTTTGATGGCAAAGGGTTTGGTAACAGTCTTAGTATTGTTTTGTGTCGTTGCGTTGGGACTTGCCGGCGCGCAGGCGGACAAGGAGAAGCTCATGAACCCCGCAACGCTGACAGAAAAGGCGCCGGACGCCTTCCAGGCAAAGTTTGAAACCACGAAGGGCACATTCGTGATCGAAGTGACTCGCGCCTGGGCGCCGCTCGGGGCCGATCGCTTCTACAATCTGGTCAAGAATGGATATTACGACAACTGCAAATTCTTCCGCGTCCTCTCGGGCTTCATGGCCCAATTCGGCCTAAACGGCGACCCGAAGATTAATACGGCCTGGAGAGAGGCACGTATTAAAGACGATTCGGTCAAACAACCCAATAAACGCGGATATGTTACGTACGCCATGGCCGGTCCGAATACACGCACTACACAGCTCTTCATTAATTTTAGCGACAATAGCGCTAATCTTGACAGCCAGGGTTTCTCTCCCTTCGGCAAGGTCAGCGCGGAAGGCATGAAAGTCGTCGATGCTTTCTTTTCCTCCTATGGCGAAACTCCGAACCAGGGCAGTATTCATATGCAGGGTAATGCCTATCTGGACAAGAACTTTCCGAAGCTCGACTTCATCAAGTCTGCTGTAATTGTCAGTGCACCAGCGAAATAACGCCAGGCAGAACCCTTGAGCCGAGCGGCTCTCTATCTCGAAATCAGGCAGGCCCCGTCCGCCGGACGGGGCTTGCCGGCCTACTAGCCTCAATACAAATCTCCTCATTTCCTGGCGCTAGGTCAGTGTGCGGGGGTCAGCCTAATTCGGCAAAGTTTTTTCTTTGCCGAGACGAATAGAACAAA
>Ga0315284_10007702_pt1 | contig 15376 bp, 16 predicted proteins | sample YL17G09_16_MG_FD_203696 | JGI IMG/M metagenome (GOLD analysis project Ga0315284, IMG submission 203696) | Sediment microbial communities from Yellowstone Lake, YNP, Wyoming, USA - YL17G09_16 | ecosystem: Environmental > Aquatic > Freshwater > Lake > Sediment | place: USA: Wyoming | collected... | reverse complement strand
GTGGCTTTTCAAGTGCGGCGAATTCTGAGCCACCCCCAGGGAAATGGTTAATTTCCCGTTGGGTTGCCGGCGCTCATTGCGGAAACGTTGAGCCTCCACCTCGCGGCGGATCTTCTCCGCCACGATGACGCCGTTCTCCCCGCTGATCTCGGGCAGCAACAAGGCGAATTCCTCGCCGCCGTAGCGCGCCACCAAATCCATTTCGCGCACGCAGTTCTTAATGGTGTTCGCCACCTTGTGCAACGCGTGATCGCCGGCCAGATGGCCGTTGGTATCGTTGTAAAGCTTGAAATAGTCAATATCCACGATGATCAAGGAGAGCCAATTGCGGTAACGGCGGGCGCGGGCGAATTCCTTATGAAATTGTTCAATGAAGAAGCGATGGTTATAGAGGCCGGTCAATCCGTCAATCGTGGCCATTTTCTGGGCTTTCTGATACAGGCCGGCCCGCTGCAGGCTGCGATCCAATATGGCGGCGGCGGTAGACAGCCATTTCTGCTGGCTGGCGCTCCAGTTCATCGGACGTTGGAAAAAGACCTTGATGGCGCCGTGGACGGCATGGCCCTGGCGCAAAGGCAGCAGGATTCCCGCCTGGAGATTCATCACACGAAGCAAATCGGGATTTTCCACTAAATTGGATTTCTTCGCGGAAGAGAATAAGACCGGGGTGCGCCAATGATGCAGGTCTTTTTGGAAATCCGGCGAAAGAATGATGCTGAGCAGCCTGCCGCCATAGCCGGTATCGTTGCGAATCCAATTGGCAATATCGCCTTCTCCGGCCAAGGCGATTTCCAGGCGTGTGACCTCCAGATAATCAAAATTCAGCTGCTTCTTCATCAATTCGCCGAAGGTTTCCAGAATCGTCCCGGGAGCCATTAGCTCCCCCAAGCTTTGCTCCAGCCGAAAAGCGAACCGAGTCCAGTCGAGTTCGCGGCGGGTATCCAGCAATCGCGCGGAGGCCTCAAGCGGCGCGGTTTTTTTGCTTCTGGTATTAGTCTTTTTCAAGCAGCACCCGCCGGCCGAGTTTATAAACCTGCTGGACCAGATTCATGCCAAAATAATAAGGGATGAAGCGTTCATCCGGACAATTCCAAACGACCAGATCCGCTTGACCGCCGGGGCGCAGCGAGCCAATCTGCTCTTCCATGCAAAGCGCTCGAGCGCCTCCACGGGTTGCCGCCCAGAGAGCTTCGCGCGGCGATAGCCTGCAAAAGCTTCCGGCCAGAGTCATCATAAGCGGAAGGTTCTGGGTGGGGCTGCTGCCGGGATTGAAATCGGTGGCCAGGGCCAGCGCTCCTCCCTTCTCCAGAATTCGACGCGCCGGCGGATAGCGATTCAATCCCAAAAATATCACCGATCCGGGCAGGAGCGTGAAAACGACGCCGGCTTCAACCATCCTTTCGATGCCGCGCTCGGAAATATAGTCGAGATGTTCAGCGGATACGGCTCCGACTTCGGCGGCCAGCTCAGCGCCGCCTCCGCCAGAAAGCTGATCGGCGTGGATCTTGGGCTTCAGGCCAAATTTTTTGCCCGCCTCCAGCACGCGGCGCGATTCCTCGATCGAAAAGACACCCTCCTCGCAGAAGACGTCACAGAACTTCGCCAGGCCCTTTTCGGCTACTGCGGGAATCGTCTCATTGATGACGATATCGAGGTATTTTTTGCGATTCGAGCGAAATTCATCGGGGACTTCGTGCGCCGCGAGCAGTGTCGGGACCAAGTCGAGAGGATGCTGATCGTGGCATCTTTTAATGGCGCGCAGTTGCTTCAATTCGTGTTCGGTGGATAAGCCATAGCCCGATTTGGCTTCAATGGTAGTGACGCCGTATTGCAGAAAGCGATCCAGGCGCGGCAGCATGCGCTTGACAAGCTCATCTTCCGATAGGGCGCGCAAGGCTCGAACCGAGGAACGGATTCCACCCCCGGCGGCGGCGATTTCCTGATAGGTCTGGCCCGCGCAGCGCATTTCAAATTCGGTCGCGCGTTCTTCGGCGAAGGCCGGGTGGGTGTGGCTGTCCACCAGGCCGGGAGTGACCAGACAGCCAGCGGCATCCATCATTTCCGCGCCAGAAGGAGCCGCCTGCGGCAGGACATCGGCTTCCGCTCCGATGCGGATAATCTTCTCATCGAAGAGGATGGCCGCGCCGCGGATCTCGTCGAAACCGCCGTCGGGGCGGGGATTCAGAAGGAGGCCGATGTTTTTAAGACAGCGAATCATCCCAGCTACTCGCCCATCACTTGCGCCACGACTGTTCGCTTACGCGAATGCGTGTCAAAATCAATCAACACGATCTGCTGCCAGGTGCCCAGGAGGAGCTTCCCATCTGTGAAGGGCACGACCAAGGAGGGACCCAAGAGCGAAGCGCGCACGTGAGCGTGTCCGTTGCCGTCGCCCCAGGTGAGGTCGTGGTGATAGCGGCGGCCGGCAGGGGCAATCTTCTCGAAGGCTTCGGGCAAATCCTTGAGCAGCCCGGGTTCATATTCGACCGTAGTCAGACCGGCTGTGGAGCCGGAGACGAACAGCGTGATCTGCCCCTCCTTCAGGCCGTGCTGGTGGACGATTTCTTGCGCCTGGGGCGTAATATCCACCATGTCGGTATTTCCCCGGGTGCTCAGCGAGATGGTTTCGGTGATGATTTGCACTTTTGCACTTCGCTAATTCAACGCTTGATGTTTCTCGGCAATGGCGGCGGCCAATTGATCCAGAGCTCTAAAATCCGCCTCGCGCGGGATGCCCTTGCACAAGACGGGCGGAATCATTTCGACTTTCAAATTAGGCATCAAAGCGGCGATCTGTTCGACCATTTTGCCGCCCCAGCCGTAGGATCCGATCACGGCGCCGTATTTCAGTTTCGGTTTCAGGATATTCGTTAGGTAGGCGGCATAGGCCACTTGAGGATGCGGCCCGCCGTTCACCACCGGCGCGCCGAGAACGATCGTCGCCGCATCCACCAGGGAAGTGGCCATCTTCTCGATGCTGGCAGAAACCATATCGAACTGATGCACTTCCACGCCGCGTTCAACCAAACCATTGACCAGATGCTGAACCATAGCCTTGGTGCTGCCATGCATGGAGGCATAGGCAACCACAGCGGCGTTGCGCAATCCATCGCTCACCCAGCCGGCATAGGCATTGATAATTGAGGCGGGCTTGCTGTGAATGGGGCCGTGGCTGGGAGCGATCAGTTCAATATCCAACCCTTTGATCTTCTCTAAGTTTTTCTGAATCGCCAAGCGGAAGGGCATCATGATCGTGGCATAGTAGCTCTTGACGGCCTCGATGACGAAATCGTCATCTTCCGAAAAGAGAGCGCTGGTCGCCAGGTGCGATCCAAAGAAATCGCAACTGAAGAGGATGCGGTCTTGCGGCAGATAGGTGCACATGGTTTCGGGCCAGTGCACCCAGGGAGTGTAGACGAATTTCAGGGTTTTATCGCCCAGCGAGAGCGTATCGCCGTCGGCGACGATCATCAGGCGGTCGGGGGCAATTCCCAAGTGGTCAGGCAGCAAGTCTTTGGCCTTGCTGGTGGCGATGACTTTGGCCTGCGGATATTTCTGGAGGATCAGCGGGATCGAGCCCGAATGATCCTGCTCGGCGTGGTGCGAAACAACGTAATCCACGCTGGGGACATCGGCGAGCTGGCTCAGTAGCAGATCCGACATGGTCGGATCAACGGTGTCCAGCAGAGCGGTCTTTTCACTGCCCTTGATCAGGTAAGCGTTGTAGCTGGTGCCGGTGGGCAGAGGCATCAGGGAATCGAAGAGCCTCCGATCCCAATCCACCGCGCCGACCCAGAAGATGTTGTCTTTTATTTTTCGGGGGTTCATGTGAGCATTTCCTTAAAAAAACTTAACCGCAAAGGCGCAAAGAAAACGCAAAGGGCGCAAAGAATCCCTCTTACTTACTTGGGGATTTTGATCCCGCGATCCTTTGCCACTTCAATCGCCTCTGCATATCCCGCATCAGCATGGCGCGCCACGCCGATGACTCGGAATGCTGCATCTTAATTGATTGCCCTCACCTTGGCTTTGGCCCATTGCTTGGTTAAGCGCATCATCTCTTTCTTGTGCGCCGGCCAATTATGCAAGATTGCGGGGTCAAAATCCGCGCCGTTAGGCCAGACCAGAGTATGGGTTTCCGAGTCTGTTTCTACCTGGTTAAACAGCGTGGCATCTTGCAGCGGACCGTACAATTCTCCCACCAGCACCGGGCGAAAATCAATGACCTGCGCGCTGCCGTCATCAAACTCCACCTTCAAGGTGTAGGCCCCGACGATTTCGAAACTCATGACCCTGCAAATCGGATGACTCATCGCAAACTTCCTTCCTACCTGAGCGGCGCGACTTTATAGGGGAGTTGCCCCGCCTGCAAACGATCCCAGTTTTCCAGCAGTTCGCCCTGATGCAACTCTGCCCAGGCTTCCACAAACCGCCTCTGCTTGGTAGGCAAATCGCCACCGATCAATTCAAGCGATTCTATGGCATAGATTGCCACCTGATTCTGATAGTAGGCATGAAAATGGGCATGGCGATGTGGCCCACCCGCTTCAGCGTACATGCGAATAATGATGCCGAAGAAACGAGAAATTTCTGGCAATGGAACTCCCAATTATTTCAAGTCCATCTCTGGATTGTTGCTATTATATCTCCCTCACTTCGGTATCTTAATGCCTCGCTCATTTGCCACCTTCGCCGCTTCTTCATACCCCGCATCAGCATGGCGCGCCACGCCGATGCCGGGGTCGTTGGTCAGGACGCGCTCGAGGCGCACGGCGGCCTGATCAGTGCCATCGGCGACGGTCACCTGGCCGGCATGGAGCGAATATCCGATGCCTACTCCGCCGCCGTGATGGAAGCTGACCCAGGAAGCTCCGGAAGCGGTATTCAGCAGGGCATTCAGGATGGGCCAGTCGGCGATGGCGTCCGAACCGTCCTTCATGGCTTCGGTTTCGCGATAGGGCGACGCCACACTGCCGCAATCCAAGTGGTCGCGGCCGATGACGATGGGCGCCTTGATTTCGCCCTTGCGCACCAGTTCGTTGATGGCCAAGCCAAATTTGGCTCGTTCACCATAGCCCAACCAGCAGATACGGGCGGGAAGTCCCTGAAATTTAACCTTCTGCCCGGCCAGCTTGATCCAGCGAGCGAGCGCTTTATCTTCGGGGAAAAGCCGAAGAACTTCTTCATCGGTGCGGGCGATGTCTGCTGGATCGCCGGACAGAGCCGCCCAGCGGAAGGGGCCTTTGCCTTCGCAGAAGAGCGGGCGGATGTAGGCGGGCACGAAGCCGGGGAATTCGAAAGCGCGGTCACAGCCCCCTTTTTGGGCCTGAGCGCGAATGTTGTTGCCGTAATCGAAGACCACCGCTCCGCGATCTTTTAATTCGACCATAGCTTTGACATGCGCCGCCATCGAGCGGTAGGCCATTTCGATATATTTCTTGGGATTGGTTTTGCGCAGTTCGAGTGCTTGGCCGTAGGGGATGCCGTGCGGGACATAGCCGCCCAATTCGTCATGCGCAGAAGTCTGATCGGTCACCAGATCGGGGATGACATTGCGTTTGACGAATTCGGGGAAGGCTTCGGCGGCGTTCATCAGGAGGCCAATGGAGAGGGGCTGCTTCTTTTGCTTGTATTCCAGAGCCATCTTCAAGGCGCGGTCGAAATCGGTCTCCATGACGTCAAGATAGCCAGTCTCCAAGCGGCGGCGGATGCGATTTTCATCCACTTCGGCGATGATGGTGACGGCTCCATTCATGGTGGCCGCTAGAGGCTGAGCGCCGCCCATACCGCCCAGACCGCCCGTCAGGACGAGCCGGCCTGAAAGGTCGCCTCCGAAATGAGTCCTGGCAGCGGCGGCAAAGGTCTCAAAGGTCCCCTGCAGAATGCCTTGCGTGCCGATGTAGATCCAGGATCCGGCCGTCATCTGGCCGTACATGATCAGGCCTTTGCGCTCCAGATCGCGGAAGTAGTCCCAATTGGCCCAGTTGCCGACCAGGTTGGCATTGGCGATTAGGACGCGGGGACTGATTTCGTGAGTGCGGAAGACGCCGACCGCCTTGCCGGACTGCACCAGCAGCGTCTCATCGTTTTCCAATTGGCGCAGGGCGCGGACGATGGCGTCAAAACAATCCCAGTTGCGGGCGGCTTTGCCCGAACCGCCATAAACGATCAACTCCTGCGGATTTTCGGCGACGTCGGGATCGAGATTATTCATCAACATGCGCAGGGCGGCTTCCTGCGGCCAACCCTTGCAGGACAATGCGGGGCCAGTGGGGGCCTTAATAATGCGGGGAGACATGGAAGGAACCTCAAACAAGATGATCTAGGCTGCTCCTATTCTCTGCATGGTCATGCAGTCGCCTACGGAGAGGCGACTGCACAGGCTTTCAGGAACGCCCACAAGGGGCTAGACTACGCCGTTTTTCTACTGACTACTGGCTCCTGACTGCTATGATTTCAGCGCGAACGTCAGCGCCTCTTCCACCGTGTCCACGAAGTGGAACTGCAGCTTATCTTTTATATGCCCGGGGATCTCTTCAAGATCCTTCTGATTGGCTCGGGGCAGCAACACGTGATGGATATGAGCGCGCTGGGCGGCCACCAGTTTTTCGCGGATGCCGCCGACGGGAAGGATACGCCCCTGCAGCGTCAATTCGCCGGTCATCGTCATGTCTTCGCGCACGGCGCGGCCGGTGAAAAGTGACGCCAGCGCCGCGGCCATGGTAACGCCGGCCGAAGGGCCATCCTTGGGCGTGGCGCCCTCGGGAATGTGCAGATGGATCTCCTTTTTGGAGATGAAATCACTCGCCAGTCCCCAAATTTTGGAATTGGAGCGCAGATAGGACATGGCGATCTCGGCGGATTCCTTCATGACATCGCCCAGATGGCCGGTCAGATGGATGTGCTCGCGGCCCGGCATCCAGGAGCATTCGATGGCCATGACTTCGCCGCCCACCGGCGTCCAGGCCAAGCCCCAGGCCAGCCCCACGCGCGCCTTGCGGCTGATCTGCTCCGGCAGAAACTTGGGCACGCCCAGAAAACTGCGATAATTCCTATTGGTGACTTTGACCTGCGAAATTTCGCCATTCACCGTGCGGCGCGCCACCTTGCGACAGATGCGAGCCAGGGTCCGTTCCAAGCCGCGCAGACCCGCTTCCCGAGTGTATTCGGAGACGATGTCTTCCAGAGCACGGTCGCTGAAGGTGAGCTGCCCGACCAATAGGCCGTGATCCTGGATCAGTCTCGGGATCAGGTGCCGCTGGGCGATGGAAACTTTCTCCGGCGATATATAGCCCGCCAGCGATATCACTTCCATGCGGTCGCGCAGAGGGTGGGGCGTCTGGTAGATCTGATTGGCCGTGCAGATAAACAGAACCTTGGAGAGATCGAAGTCCAGCTCGAGATAGTGATCGCTGAAGGCGCTGTTCTGCTCGGGATCCAAAACCTCTAACAGGGCCGAGGCCGGATCACCCCGGAAGTCGGCGCCCAGCTTGTCAATTTCATCCAGCATGAAGACGGGATTGTTGACTTCGGCCTGGCGCATCTTCTGAATGATCCGCCCGGGCAGGGCGCCGATGTAGGTGCGCCGGTGTCCGCGGATTTCGGCTTCGTCGCGCATGCCGCCCAATGAAATCCGGACAAAATGTCGGCCGAGGGCACGCGCAATAGACCGTCCCAGCGAGGTCTTTCCCACTCCCGGGGGCCCGGCAAAACAGAGGATGGGTCCGCGCACGTCCTGACGCAGTTTGCGCACCGCCAGATACTCGAGGATGCGTTCCTTGACATCCTCCAGGCCGAAGTGATCTTCGTCCAGGATCTGCTTGGCGCGGTCAATGTCAATCTCTTCCTGCGACGAGACCATCCAGGGAAGGGCAAGAATCCAATCCAGGTAGGTGCGGGACACGGTATATTCGGCGGCGGCGGGGCTCATTTTGGCCAGCCGTTCGAGTTCCTTCTGGGCTACCTCGCGGGCGCGCGGCGGCAGCGCGGTGCGCAGGATCTTCGCCTCGATTTCGCGAATTTCCAGGGAGATTTCGTCCTCTTCGCCGAGCTCCTTGCGGATGGCCTTGATCTGCTCGCGCAGGTAGTATTCTTTTTGCGTCTTATCGAGTTCATCTTCGACGCGATCTTGAATCTTGCGCGTCAGCTCCTGCAGCTTCAATTCGCGGCTGACCAGGGCCGATACTTTGCGCATGCGCTCTTCGAGATCGAAGGCTTCCAGCAACTCCTGCTTCTTATCAATCTCGAGATTCAGATTCGAGGAGATCAGATCTGCCAGGATTTCGGGATCGCTGACATTATAGAGAGCGACCTTGAGCTCTTCGGAGAGATTGGGAGAAACGTCTATCAGGCGGCGAAAATCATCCGCGACGGCGCGGGTGAGCGCTTCCAATTTCAAAGAGCGGCGGCGATCGCGTTTCCAATCGCCAATCCGTCCCAGAGGGTAGGGTTTCTCGCGCTCGAAACCCTCGAGCTTGATGCGGGCCACGCCCCGCACCAGCAGACGCACGCTGCCGTCCGGCACGCGAAACATCTTCATGATCTGGCAGCAGGTGCCGGTCTTGTAAATTTCAGCTCCGCCGCCGTCGGTTTTGGGCTTTAAGGTGAAGCAGCCGATCAGCCGGTTGCCTTCCAGGGCTTCATTGACCATGCGCACCATGGCTTCTTCCGAGATCGCCATGGGCATGATGATGCCGGGGAAGATGACCAGATCTGACAAAGAAAGGATCGGCAGTACTTCCGGAACAGCGACCGTTTCGGCCGTTTGGGCTTTCAGCTCTTCGCTGATGGTTCCCATGCTCCCCCCCTGAAATGATTATCGGCGCGGATCCAGATCCGCCGAGTCTATGACGCCTGCCGCCGGCCGCAATCCCGGATGCAATTTGCGCAGGCGAAGCAGGTAGAATCCCCCCAGATTCTCAATTCGCAGCGAGTCAGTATCCACCGGCTCGGGCAAAATAAGCATTCTCTCGAAGACGCCGAACTCGAGTTCCATCTTATGGTAGTGGCGGCGCTGAAATCCGGGCAGTTCGCGGCGAATGCCGTTGATCACCAGCGCCGTGCCTTCTATCTTGACCGTCAAGTCCTGAGGCGCAACCCCAACCAGATCCATCAAGCAGACGAGTTCGGTTTCGGTTTCGAAGAAATCCAGCGGCGGCAGGAAGCCATGACCGATATGCGGCGCGGCGCGGCGTTTATCGCTGAAGAAGTTGCGCATCAGGATATCCATCTCTTCAGAAAGAGATTGGAAATCCTTCAGCAGCCGCTGCCGGGTGTCTTCGTTGTTAATTTTCGCCTGCATGGAAACCTTGAGGCTAGACGCCGTCGGAATCTTTCAAATACTTTTCGCGCCGGACAACCGGCGCTCCAGATTGCGCAGGATCATGGCCAGCATGTAGCCGGCGGCAAAACCGCTGTCAATGTTCACCACCGCCACGCCGCCGGCGCAGCCGGTCAACATGCCCAGCAACGCCGCTATACCGCCGAAGCTGGCTCCGTAGCCGACGGAGGTGGGAACGGCTATGACCGGCACATCCACCAACCCCGCCACCACGGAGGCGAGGGCCCCTTCCATGCCGGCCACCACGATAATGGCGTCCGCCCTGCCAATTAAGTCCCGATGCCCCATCAAGCGATGCAGCCCGGCGACGCCGACATCATAGAGGCGCTCGAAGGGATAGTCGAAAGCTTCAAGCGTGGCGGCCGCCTCTTCGGCCACGCCCATATCCGACGTGCCGGCGCTGATGATCAGGCCCTGAATCAGCACCTTTCTGCGCTTGGAAGTCTTCGCCGCGCTCTGCGGAACAAGAACCGTTCGAGCTTTCGGATTTGAATGAGCTTGAGGAAAGGCCTTCAGCAGAGCTGCTGCCTTCTTGTCATCCAATCGGGTTATTAAGACCGGATTGCCGTGCGCTTTCAGTTCACGGGCGATGGCCAGGATCTGCTCGATATCTTTGCCTTCCCCGTAGATGACTTCCGGGAAACCGCGGCGCAGCGCTCGATGATGGTCCACCTTGGCGAATTCAAGATCCTGATAGGGCAAGGCCTTCAGGCGGCTCAGGAGCCCGGCTTCGCTCAGGCGGCCGGCTTTATAGGCCGACAACCAGGATTTAAGAGTATCTTCGTTCAAAGAAGAGTTAGATCAATGTGCAGAGGCGAGACGATGACGATTATTTTGCGTACCAACGGCGAGGTCTATTCAGGAGGCGCCCGCGCTAAGTGAGGAAGAACTCGCGAGAAATTTTCAAAGCTTCGTCGGGATCATCCACTCGAAAGACCCGCGCGCGATAGTCCGCGCTCCCCTCCAAGCCTTTGCTGTACCAGGCCAGGTGCTTGCGCATTTCGCGCACTGCCCAGGGGCCGCGCGCCTTCAGCGCTTCGAGGTAATGATATTCAATGTCGGACCAGATCCGCGCAGGCTCGGGCCGGCTCCAGTCACGTCCCTCCAGGGCGGCTCGACAGGCGGCGAAAATCCAGGGATTTCCCAGCGCCCCTCGGCCGATCATGACCCCATCGCAGCCGGTCTGCTGGAACATCCGCAGCATGTCCTCGGGAGTGAAGACATCACCGTTGCCAATGACGGGAATACGGATAGCCGCCTTGACCTGCGCAATCACATCCCAATCCGCGCGGCCGCTGAAGCCCTGCTTTGTGGTTCTGGCATGCACCGTGATGGCGGCGGCGCCTTCCGCTTCGGCGCAGCGAGCTGCCTCAACGACGGTCAGCCTTTGCGCGTCCGGGCCTGACCGCAGTTTCACGCTCACCGGGCGGGATGAGCCGGCGATCAAGGATCGAACAGCGGCGGCGACGCGCAAGGGGTCCTCCATGAAGCTGGCTCCGGCGCCCGTTTTGACTACCTTTTTGGCCGGGCAGCCGAAATTGAGGTCAATCAGATCCGGCTCAAGTTCCTCCAATCTGCGAGCAGCTTCGGCAAGCACATCTGGATTGGATCCGAATATCTGAACCCCAATGGGCCGCTCGAGTGGAGTGAACTTTGCTAAGTTCCAGGTTTTCTTTGAGTTACGGACGATACCTGGGGCGCTGACCATCTCGGTATAGACCAGCGCGGCCCCCAAGCGACGGCAAACCTGTCGAAAAGGGCTGTCGCTGATGTTGGACAAGGGCGCCAAAACGACCAGCGCTTCGAGCTGCAAAGAGCCTATTTTCAACAGGGGAATATACACGGTATGATCGTAAGTTGCAACGTTTTTTTCATTTATTCTAACAGTTCCGCGAGGCAACGGAGAAGAGGCGACCAAGTTTCCCGAGCGGGTCAAGTTTACCCGGACTCGGAGCCGACGGAGCCGGATCCTGACGGATTCTGTTCGGATAACCCCGGCGCGGGCGGCCGGGAGGTCTCTTCCACATAATTGAGCTTCAGATGGCTGATAATCTCCTTCAAGAAACGCTCTTCTTCGGGCTGCAAATTCCCGCGGGTTTTCTGCGCCAGCATGTCCAGCATATCAATGGAAGATGCCGCGGCTTCGAGGTTGCGCTCCGATTTGCCGGTATGAGGGCTGACAAGCTTGCCCAGATACTGCAGCGCGCTCACCTGAAATGATACCACCAGCCCCATGAAAAGCTCCGAATGCTTATCGGCCGACTCGGCGGTCATAGAAACACCTCCTTCTGTCTTTTTTTATTACCTGCCGGAGTGAAAAAGGATCATTTCCAGCCGGAAATGATCCCCACGAAACCACATCGGCAGGCGATTATCTCAAGTTTTCCTTTTTCTCCAGCTCCCGGATGCGATCGCGCAGCTTGGCGGCCTCCTCATAGGATTCGGCGTCAAGAGCGTCCTGAAGCTGACGACTTAGCAGAGCGATTTCGTCCAGATTGCTCGGCTGGGCTTCCGTCCGGTCGCCGGTAATGCCCGCGGCATTCATAACTTCCTCAGCCACGAGGATGGGGACCTTGGATTTCAACGCCAGGGCGATGGCGTCCGAAGGCCGCGCGTCTATTTGCTGAGAGCCTTGAAGCGTTTTCAAATCCACCAGGGCGTAGAAGGTATTGTCCTTCAATTCCGTGACGGCGATGCGCTGCACCTGGCCGGAGGCCGCTTTGATGAGATTATGGAAGAGGTCGAAGGTGAGGGGCCGGGAATAATGGAGGTCCTGCAACAGGAGCGAGATGGCTTGCGCCTCCGCCGCGCCGATAAAGATCGGCAGCCAGCGCTCCCCGTCCTTCTCGCGCAGGATCACCACGTAGCCCTGGTAGGGCGGACAAACCGATACGCCCGTCACCTCAACCGGAATCATATTCCCCTCATGGCGGCTTCATGTATCTTCTATTCGGCTTAATAATAATATAACAAAAAATCGCGCCAAGTCAATAGACTTTGTTTTTAAAATTAAGAGGAGCCTGGTGCGCGAGCCCACATGGGAGCCTATGACAGTTTTACGATTTCGAGCTTGATTCAGTGGATAGTATTTTGTATAATGGAGTTTCCTTTAAAGATACAGAGAACCATGTCCAGACGCTGCGAAATCTGCGGTAAGGAACCCTTAGTCGGTCATTCCAAGAGCCACGCCCACAATCTGACGAAGCGCCGCTGGCTCCCCAATCTGCAGCGGGTGCGGGTCATTGAGGGGGGGGCAGTGCGGCACCGGGACGTTTGCACGTCTTGCATTCAGGCGGGCAAAATCCAAAAAGCGCCCTCCAGGCGGGCGCAGAAGGCGCTTTAGCGCGCCTCCCGATGCGTCTCTGCGAGCGCTCGAAGCAAACCCTCCAGATCCTCCTCCTGCCAATCTCCCATATGGCCGATGCGCACCACCTGCGCCCTTAGCCTGCCGCAGCCTTCGTCCACCAGATATCCTCGGCGGCGCAAGGCGGCAATAATGGGAGTGGTATCTCCGTTCCCCGGCGGGATCAGGCAGCTCACGGGAGCCAGAAGACTTTTCTCCCCAGCAAATGGCCGCCAGCCATGAGATTGCGCCCATTCCTGCGTCAAGGCCAGCAGGCGAGAATGCCTCTGCCAGCGAGCTTCGATCCCCTCTTCCTCAATCCGCGCAAGCTGATATTCAAGCGCATAAAGCTGCGGCAGCGCCGGAGTCGCGACGACCTCGCCTTCCATCCAGCGACTATGCCATAGGGTAAAATCGAAAGCGTAACCCTTGCGGCGGCTGCGTTCGCTGCGTTTCAGCGCGCGATCACTTACTCCTACCGGAACCACGCCCGGCGGCAAGGCCAGACATTTCTGAGAGGCTCCTACCAGGGCGTCTATTCCCCACGAATCCATTTCCAATGGCACGCCGCCCAGCGTGGCGACGGCATCCACAATGAGGAGCACATCCTCATACTGAGCGGTTAGGGCTGAGATTGGCTCGATGCAGTTTAGCATTCCGGTCGAGGTTTCGCCGTGAACCATGACCACGCTGCTGAAATCCCCCCGCCTTAATTTCTGCTCCAGCCGCCCCAGATCCAGAGGAAAGCCCCAATCGAATTTCAGGACCTCGAACTTTAACCCCAACGTCCCGGCTGCTTCACCCCAGCGTTCACCAAATAGACCGTTCGCCAGAATCAGGATCTTCTTGCCTCCGGCATTCGCCAGAGCCGCCTCCATCGCTGCGGAAGCGGTGCACGTGAAGGAAAAAACCGGATGCCGGGTGCGGAACAGCCACTTCAAGCGGGGATTGATCGCCGCCATTAGTTCGCGGAATTGGGGCGTGCGATGGCCGATGATGGGCCGCGCCAATTGAGCCAGCACCTCAGGGCGGACCATCGTGGGGCCGGGGAGGAAGTTTTTTTCAGACTCCATGCAGAATTTCGATGACCTGTTCACCGCTCTTCGCGCCCAACAGCTCCTTGCGAAAATTCTTTTCCTTGAGCAGGCGGCAGAGCTTGGCGACCAGCTTGAGGTAGTCGTTGATCTGATCGCTGGGGACGCCGAAGAGAAAAACCAGGCGGGCGAGGTCATTATCGCCGGCGCCGAAGCTGACGCCGCGCTTCAGGCGGGCAAACGCCATCACGATATCCGTGACGACCTTCGAGCGCGCGTGCGGCAGAGCCGCGCCCATGAGCAAGCCGGTCGGAATTTCGCGTTCGCGGCGCACGACCTCTTCGGCAAAGATCGCGGCATCCCCGATGCTCGGCTGATCCTTAAGGCGCTCGATGATCTGGTGTATGACGTCGTACTTGTCCTTCCCGGTCAGGTCCAGAAAGACGCATTCGGGACGGATCAAATCGCGGATCTCTTTCACGATTTCCTCGGGTCAGCCCAATTTTACGGCGGTTCCGGAGACCGAGACCATGAGCATCGAGTTCCCCTGTCCCAATACTTCATAATCCAAGTCCACGGCTACGATGGCGTCGGCGCCCAGAGCGGCGGCCCGCTCCTGCATCTCCTGCAGCGCAATATCTTTGGCGCGAATGAGTTCCTGCTCATAAGCCGCCGCCCGCCCGCCCACGATGTCGCGGATGGAGGCAAAGAGGTCCTTGAAGATGTTGGCCCCCATGATGGCTTCGCCCGAGACGATGCCCAGATAGTTCTGGATTTTGCGGCCTTCGATGCTCGGTGTGGTCGTGATAATCATGCTCCTATTCCCCATTATATGGACCTACTGTTTTTCCTTCTTCAGTTCGTGCCCGCCGAAGATAAACATCTCCTCTGCGAAATCGGCCGGTTGCCTGAGGCGGACACTTTCGATTCCGCCCATGGGATTGAAGTCTGCCTCCACCAGCGGCAGGATGAAGGCGACCTGAGTGAAAGCACCGGGCTGGTGGATCCCTCCGGAGATTCCAGTTTGGGAAACCGGGATGGGCTCCGGCAAATACTTGGCCATGAAATCTGCCGCGGCGCGCTGCGGATCCCCGGCGTTGCTCACCTTCAAGATTTGTCCAAGCAGTTCTGAAATCCGGCCGAGCATGAGATCACCATCAACGATTTGGCAGAAATAGCGCCCGCCTATTTTTTCAAGTTTCAATGCTCCCGCCGTAATCAAGTAACTGCCGATCACGCAGCGAGCCCGCTGGCTTTTGTTGGGCTCAGACTCGTCCAGCTCGCCCAAGTATTGGCGAGCGAACTGCTGATAGGCTTCATCCTGCGCCGCTTTGTTAAATAGAAGTCCCACCTGGATTAATTTGGGATCATGAATCATGCGAAGCAGAATGAGTTCCCGCTGGATGGCTACCACAATTTCCCGTGGTGTCGCCAGATCATCGCGGCGGGCTGGATTGAGTTCATCGTCATTAAGATTGAAGATCTCGCGCAGGGCAGTATGGGCGAAGGCGATTTCTGCGGCATATTGAGTTGCTCGGGCGCTGTCCGCGCTACTGGCATAGAATTCCAGCGCCGATTCAGCTCGCGCACGCGATGCGATGACGTTGGCAAAAAGTATGCTCTGCCGGGGCGAATCCATCCTGGCATTCGGCGGATCGC
>Ga0315284_10007699_pt1 | contig 15380 bp, 9 predicted proteins | sample YL17G09_16_MG_FD_203696 | JGI IMG/M metagenome (GOLD analysis project Ga0315284, IMG submission 203696) | Sediment microbial communities from Yellowstone Lake, YNP, Wyoming, USA - YL17G09_16 | ecosystem: Environmental > Aquatic > Freshwater > Lake > Sediment | place: USA: Wyoming | collected... | reverse complement strand
CCCCGCCCCCCCCGCCCGGGGCCCGGGCCCCCCCCCCCCCCCCCCCCCCCCCCCGCCCCGCCCCCCCCCCCCGCCCCCCCCCGAGGTTGAAAGGGGAGTGTATGGCAGGGGCCGTTTTCCCAAACCCCGACCTCTCTTCCTCGTCTCCATCCAACTCACCGCCAGGAACCGGCTGACCCGATCTCCCTCTCGAACAATCTGCGGGCACCAGTCCAGGGCCCACACAGGCCCGCCCGCAAAGCAGACGACATCGCTGGCGACGCCGGCTTGGACGGACGGGGTGGGCGTGGCAGCAGCCATGCTGGTGCTGGCGCCGCTGCCGCTGCCTCCCCGCACGTGGGCCGCCCCAAACAGAGGCACCCGCCGCCCGGCCTCCCGCCCATCCTGTAGGATAAGGAGGTCTGACGAGGGGGCGTACTGGGAGAGGTAGGTGGCGGGATCGCTGTGTGGGGGGGAGGAGGCGTGAGAAAAAAGGCGTGCAGAGGGACGACGCATGCGGCCTGGTAAAAAAACGCAAATAGCAGCGTACCTCACAGGCAAGCCTGCCCCAGCTGCCAGGGCCCAGGATGGCAGAACTAGGCCGCCAGGGGGGGGGGGGGGCGCTATTAACGGTGATGGTGCGGCAGAACCGCCCCGGGCGGCACCGCGGGGCGGCATGAAGATGGATGGAAAAGTGTTTTTGCACTCAGAGGACCAACCCCGACCTGACCTCTCCCCATTTTTTTTGTTCACCACTCGTCATCCGACACGACCGCCTTCACGTCCTTGCCCTTCTTGGCTTGGGGGGCGGCATCGCTGTCGTCGCTGCCAGACGAGGCTTCCGGCTCGGAACCCTCGTTGCCGTCTGAGGACGAGGGCGCGTCGGACCCGCTGTCGTCGTCGTCGGACGGCGTGGCCGCCTTGGCCGCCGCCTTCTTCCCAGCCGGCGCCGGCGCCTTCTTCGTCTTCCCACCACCACAACCACCGCCGCCGCCCTCGTCATCATCCTCATCCGAGGAAAGAGAGGAAGACTCGTCATTATCATCATCCTCATCATCCCCATCCTCGTCGTCGCTGTCGCCCAGGCGCGGGCCCGCGAGGGCGGCCTTGTAGTCAACGCGCGCGGCGGCCGCTCGCCCTGGGCGCCCGCCACGCCCGCCACGCCCGGCGCCCCCACCCCCACCGCCTCCCTCGCCACCCTCCGTCTCGATGATATTGGATGTGTCGATGCCGTCCAGTTCCCGGCCCAGGGTCAGCTTCTTCTTGACGGCCTTGATGGAGGCCTCGCCCGACCGCCCGGTCAGGCCGTGCTTGTCGAGCAGGGCCTCCAGTTCCTCGGCTAGGACGGCCTCGCTGTCCTTGCCCTTCATGTAGACGGTGGGCGGGATGGGGATGGTGGCGGCGCGGGCGACGGCCTTGAGGCGCTCCACTTCAGCCGAGTGTTTTTTCTTGGCACCCGCACCTGCAGGCGCTGGGGCAGCGGCGGCTTTTTTCTTGGGCGGCTTTTTGGCAGCGGCCGGAGCTGCCGCCTTGCGCTTGCGGGGCGGGGTGGACCCGTCGTCGCTGGCGGAGGGACTGGCGTCGTCGTCGGAAGAAGAGACGGTCCCGGCGGCGCCTTGGTCGTCGCCACCACCACCGCCGTTGGCTGCCGCCGCTTTCTCCTTTTCCGCTGCCTGGGCGCTGATGAGGTCGTCCACCGCGGCCTTGACGGCCTCCTTTTTAGGCTTCAAGGCGCCGGGGGGGAGGGAGAGGTCGGCCTCCAGCGTGGCGCGGAGTTGTTTCATGGTCATGGTGCTGTGTGCGTGGAGAGAGATGAAGGGTGTGGGAGAGGAGAGCGGGTTCAATGAGCGTGCGGCGCGGCGCGTCTCCGCCGTCGCGCTCGCCGCCGTCCGATAAACTCCGCTCCCACTGCCACCCACTCACTCCAGGGAAGTCAAGATTTCGGTGGCGCGGGCCTGGACGGCCGCCTGTACGGCCGTTTCTAGGGCTGGGGAGGGGACGGCAGCACTCATTGAGCGGAGCTGTTTTGAAAACAATTTGTGAAAGCAGTGAGCAACACTCCACATTTTCTGGCGCCCCGGCCGTCTCTCTCGCTTTATATGAGGAGCGCCACGCCACCGCACCACGCCACGTCGACCATGAGCTCTGCTAGTGGCCGCGTCGCCCTGCGCGCTCTGAGTGGGCGCCTGCTGGGCCGTGTCAGTGCGGATGCGCCGTCGTTCAGCGGGCGGACGGCGACGGCGGCCGCGCCGACGCAAGCCGGCGAGGCGGGCCGCCTGAGCCGAGGCATGCGCTTCCTGACAGGCCCGGCCACGCCTTCGTGGGCACTAAGAGCCTCGACCGCCGTCCTGCGTGGGCGCGGGCCGGTCCTGGGCCGACACCTCGCGTCCGCCCCCGACTTTGTGCCCCCGACTGTGGCTAGCGCGGCGGCGACCGACCAACCCGCTGCCGCTGCTGCCGCTCCAGCCACGCCAACGCCTCCTCCCTCCTCCGACCGCCCGCACCCTTTAGACTACACGACCCTGTGCGCCCTGGCAGCCGCCCTGCGCGGTGTCGCCCTGCCCGCCAAAGTGGATGAAGTCGTTCAGGTGGACTCGCACACGGCCTGCCTGCGCGTGCGGGTGGCTGTGGCCCCGACGACCACGACGGCCGCTGATGATGATGAAGGCCAGCCCGGCGATGACACCCCTCTGGAAACGCTCTGGATTTGGCTGTGCTGGCACAACATGGGCGCCCGGGTGACGGTGGGCCCGCCCCCCCCACGCGGCGGGCCCGCAGAAGCCTACGGCTTTGGCCGCTCCCTCCAGGCGGCCCTGGGTGGCGGCGTCCTGGTCCAGGCGCGCTGCCCCGTCGAGTACGAGCGGTGCATGGAGCTCCTGTTTGCGGAGTCCGCGTCGGCGCCGGCGGACACGGCCCTGGTCCTGCACGCCAATGCATCGGACAATTTCCTGGCCCTGGTCAGCGTTGGGGTCCGGTCGGTGGCGGACGCGGCGGCGGCAAAGAAAAAAAAAACGCCGTCGGCCCTGCCCAATAAAAAGGCGCCACGCGGCAGCGGCAGCAGCAAGGTAGTCCGCCTGCCGCTGCAACCACCACGCCTGGCGTACGGGCGCATCATGGCTGTCTCCACCGCCCGCCCGGGCCAGCGTTCCGAGCAGGCCCGCAAGCGGCAGGCGGGCGCGGACGGGCTCCCACCGCGCCCCCGCTTCCCCGTCCCGGGCGACAAGTTTCAGAGGCCCCAGCCGTCCGTCCGGCACCTGGTGCCGTCGCCCTCTGAAACGCTGGCCCTGTGGCGCAGCAACATCATGGCGGCCGACGCGGACGCGATGGCTGCCCGGGCGGCGGCGGCGGCCAAGGATGATGAGAGTGATGATGAGAGTGGGGAGGAGGAGGAGGCGCCTCCTCCTCCTCCTCCTCTGCCCCGGTCCGCCCGCCCGCCCAAACAGCCGGACTCGGCCGTCGCGGCCTGCATGGCCCGCACCTACGCGGGCGTGGGCCGGGCGACAGCGGATGAGATGTGCGTGGCGGCGGGCGTGGACCCGGCTGCCCCGCCAGCGACCCTGGATGAGGACGCCTGGGCCGCCCTGCACTCCGCCTGGACGCGCTGGCTGGTCGCTCTAGGTGCGTCCCACTATAAGCTGGGGGGCGGACTGTTCGGGCGCCCTTTCTCCGTGCTGGGCGCGGGGGCGGCCCTGCTGCAGGGCGGGCCCCTGGACGACCGTGACCCGCTCGCCCGGGCGGCCGCGGCCGGCGCGCTCGCGGCCACCAATGACGACCCGACCGTCCGGCTGCCCGTCATGGCGCGGGGCGACGCCCTGGATCTCATGGCCGCTGTCGACACCTACTTCCGCCAGGTCAAGGTAAGAGAGACAAAAAGGAGGGAGTGGCCGACGTACAAAAAAAAAAAAACAGGGGGGGGCAATGACGACATTCCAAAACTAATTAAATATACATCGACGTTCCACTCTCGTCTGGTGGCGCGACGGGGGTGTCCTTCGCCCTCTGCGTGCTGCTGGACATTTGGTGGGCATGGGAAAAAAACTTTTCACATTGTTCTATTGCTGAGCCCCCACTTGTGTTTTTTTGTGTGCTTCCCCCCGACCATCTGCCTCTGCCCTAAACCTTATACGCTGCGCGCGCTCCCTCTTTCTCCTTCTTTCCACAGGACGCCGTCGCCCCGACCACCCTGGAAGCCCACGTCCAAAACGGCACCGCCCGCGCCCTACGCCGCGCCCGGGACAAGGCCGCCTCCCTGGCGACGCAGGCTGACCGGGCGGCCAGCGCGGACGCCAAAGCGCACACAGCAGACCTGATCATGTCGCACGTCCATGCTGTTATCCCTGGAGCAACTGAGACGACTGTTGTCGACTGGGAGACGTCGGCGGAGGTCACGATCCCCCTGGGCGATGGCCGCACGCCCGCGCCTGACGTTGCGGCGGCGCTGTACAAGGAGGCCCGGCGCATGCGGCGGGGGGCGGAGGCGGTCGGCCCCCTGCTGGAGGCGGCCCGGGCGGACGTCGCTGAGCTGGAGGAAGCGGCGGCCACGCTGGCGGCCCTGCCTGCCCTGGGCGAGGATGGCGAGGCCGCCGACCCGGCGTCCGCCGACGCCCGCGCTGCCGTGCTACAGGAGGTCCGCCTGGCCCTGGAAGCCAAGCGGTGGTTGCCGCCCTGGCGGGAGGCGGGCCTGGAAGTCCGCGGGGCGGCCCTCGCCAAGCGGGCTGCCAAGCGGACCGGCGGGGTCGACCCCTCTCCCTCCCTCCCCTCCGCCCCCCGCTTCCGGCGCTTCACCGCGCCGTCGGGGCTGGAGGTCCTGGTCGGCCGCAACAACAAGGACAATGATCGCCTGTCCCTGCGGGTGGCCAACCCGGGCGACACCTGGCTGCACGCGCGGGGCGTGCCGGGAGCGCACGTCGTCCTGCGGGCACCACCTGGTGGGGCCGAGGGCGCCAGCCTGCCGGACGAGGCCGACCTCCGCTTCGCGGCGTCCATCGCCGCCTTCTACTCAAAGGCCCGGGACGGGAGTGTCGTGGACGTGTCGCACACGCCGGCGCGGCACGTCAAGAAGCCGCGCGGCGCGCCGCCGGGGCTGGTCACCCTGTTGCAGGAGGCGGTCGTGCGAGTGCGCCCGGACGACGCGGCCGCGGTGGCCGCGGCGGCTGAGGGCGGGGAGGAGGACGAGTGATTTTGAGAGGGCGCGATTAATTGTTGTGGCCAGAAGACAAGCTATCATACAGTGAGAGTTACACGCAATGCACGGTCCGTCACGGGGCCCGGCGGGAGCGTGGGCCGGCTCGCCGTGGGGTGAGATGAGAGACAGGAGGCTGTTTCGGCACCGGGCCCGCGCGGCGACCACCCCCTTCCTTTTCTTTCTTCCTGTCATCCACCACCACCTCCCCGTCCGCCGGCACGCTCCACAAACGCCAATTAACGTACATGGCCGCGGCCACAATGTGCAGGAAGGCAAAGCCGACCGTCAACCCGTCCCACAGCCAGGGCAGGGCCGGGGGTGGGGCAACCCACTCGCGCGCTGCGTGGAGGGCGGCCGCGACGAGCGTGGACCCGCCGGCCACGGCCCAGCCCGCGCGCTGCTGCGTCGACGCCGGCGCCGCCGGCCAGCTCGGCGTCACCAGGGCTGCCCAGGCCAGCAGGGCCGCCGCGTAAGCCAGGCCCAGCCCGTCCCGGCGCAGCAGGGGCCACATCGAAAAGCAGGCCAGGGCGGGCAGCCAGGCTGCCAGGCCCGGCTCGGCGGGCGCCAGCAGGGTGAGGGGGAGCAAGGGCAGGAGGACCGATTTCTCGTGGACCTGGTAGGAAAAGGTGTAGAAGGCAAAGGCCGAGGACGCCATGCAGTACAGGAGGCCCCGGCGGGAGGGGTGAAGGGCCTGGTGGAGCGCGGCCGGGGTGGCAGCAGCCACGGTGAGGCCCGCAGCCGCTTTGGCCAGGGCGGCCTGAGAAAACCGGGCCTTCCACTTGAGGGCCGGGTGCGTCGCACACCAGAAGTTGGCGACATAATCCTCGAACAGGCCGCGCCCCAGGGGCGCCAGGCGGCCCAGCACCCGCCCCAGGCCGGCCAGGCCATCCCCGTCCTCCGCCCACAGGTAAAAGGGGGCCCAGCACAGGGTGGCCGTGGCCAGGACGGCCGCCCCGTACGCGCCCACCCGCCACGCCGCGGCTCCTGGGCCCTTGGCCCGCCCCGCCTGCAGGGCCCGACCAGCCAGGTGGCCCAGGAAGGCGGGCGCATAGTACGCCGCCATCTGCTTGTGGTGGACGGCCGCGGTGAAGAGGATGGATGACAGGACACCGGGGAGCGCGGAGCGGGTGTGGTCGCCCCGGGCCGCGACGGCCGCCGCGGAGGCCGCCAGCCCCAGGGAAATGCAGTTGTACTGGAAGTGGCCGTGGTCGATCAGCAGGGCCGCCGGGTTGAGCAGGACGGCGAGGAGTGCGGTGAGGCGGGCGGCGGCCGCAGAGGGGCTGGCGCCCGGGTAGAAAGCGGCGACCGCGGCCAGGGCGGCCGGGAAGAAGACGGCCAGGTCCGAGAGCAGGACCGTCCCGCGCAGGACGGCTTTGGACCAGGGCGACTCGTGGCCGCGGGAGGTGCCCAGAGCGATGCCGGCCGGGTCCAGCGCGCGGACGGCGAGGCCGTGCACCCAGGACTGGAGGGCCGAGAGCGGCGGGTAGTCGAGGCCCCACCAGGACGCCGGGTTGTCGGGCGGCCAGTCGCCGTACCAGCGACCGAGGGGGAGGTGGGTGGTGACCTCCATCCAGTGGCGCTGGGCCTCGTAATCCCCGAACTTGGGCGGGGCGGCCATGCCTGCGGAATGGACAGGGCGAGAGATGAGAGGAGAGAGGGTTGAGGAGGGGGACGAGAGAATTGAGTGCGCTCGTGTCTCGTCTCTTCTCTCCCTCTCTTTTACCTGAATATGGATGCAGCCCAATCGCAGTGCGGGCGACGACGGCTATGCCCAGGACCAAGGCGACACCCCGGGCGCCGTGGAGGGCGTCCCAGGTGGGAGAGGACATGGGGAAAAGATAAAAAAAAGAAAGTGAGGGGGAGCGTAAGCCGATGCTTTCTCGTTTCCACACACATTTAACAGGCCCCTCGGCCTCGCCTCTCGCGCCCGGTGACGCAGGACCCCACCTATAGCGCGTTCCTCTACCAAGCAACCCGACAAACGCGCACGCCGTCACGCGCACATCTTGAACCGCACCTCCCGAACACACAAAGAAAAACCTTGCGACCTCTTCTCCTCTCTCTCTCTACCACCCTCTCCCTCCACTCCCCTTCTCACCAAATGCCCCCACCCGGTGGGGGCCGGGGTGGGGGTGGCCGTCGCCGGGGCGGCGGCTCGTCCGGGCCAGGCGGTGGGCGTGGCGCCGGCGGCAGCGGCGGAGGCAGGGGCAGCGGTGGCGGCGGCGGCGGCGGCGGGTCCGCCGCTGCCTTGGGCGCCCGCCTGGCCGTGCCCAAGCCCGTCAACCTGCCATCCATGCGCAAGGTGAGTGATTAGAGAGAGGGAGAGGGCGCTGTCGCCACCGCTATCACCGGGATGCATGGGAGGGCCCAGTGAGTCAAGCGCGGAGCCCGGGGAGAGCGTGGCTTGATTTGCGCCGCTTTTTCCACCTCATCATTTCCTCATTGTTTGTCTCCAGGAAACCGCCGTCCAGGAATCGACCGCCCCGCCCGTGGGCACCAGCGGCGGCGGGTGGGCTCCCAAACAACAGCTGCAACTGTCGACCGGCGACGGGCCGGGCTCCGAACACCCGGCGAGCGGTAGGGTGACGCCTGCTGTGGCTCCATCGGGTGGGGCAGTTGCGCCCGCACGCCCGGCCGGGTGGGTGCCGCCGCCCGCCGCCACTCCTGCTGGCCCACCCGCCCACCAGGGTCCACCAGCTCACCCTGTGCGCCATCCGTACGCCGCGTCGGGTCCTGGCGGTGGTGGCCTGCCGGGCCCGCGCACCAGGCCGGCGCCGCCCCTGAGCGCGAGCGAGTTCCCGGCGCTTGGTGGGGGCCCCCTCCCCGCCGCGCCCTGCCTGCCGCCCCCCGCGCCGGTCGCGTACTCCGCCCTCCTCGCGAGCAGGCGGGGTGGGGGTTGGGATGAGGATGAGCGGCGGGGGCAGGGCGGGCGGGGGCGGGCGCCGTCGCCGCCGCCGCCACCACCAGCGCTGGTCGCGCCGCCACCCCTGCCACTCCCGCCACCCCCGCCGCCACCGCCTGTGGCCGCCCCTCCTCCCGCCCCTCCTCCTCCCACCGCCCGCCCACCCGCGGAAGAGGAGCGGTGGGTGCGGGACCGGCGTCCACCGCAACCCCCACCCCCGCCCACCTCCGGCGGCAACCGGCGCCAGGAGTGGGGCGACAGCCGGCGCGGCGGCGACCGGCGCGGTGGCGGCCGCGACGGCCGCGGCATGCCAGACCCCTCCCTCTTCCCTCCCACCCCGCCCCGCCGCTCCGTCGCCGGCGGCGCTGGGGACGGCCTTCTGGCCTCCCCACCACCCCGGCTCGCAGTTGGAGGAGTCCTCTTGCCGCCTACCTCCGCCGCGCCCGCCCCTGCCCCGCCACCGCGGCCCGTGGTCACGGCGGCCGTGCGAGCGGCCGCAGGCGCGCAGGACGCGGCCTTCCTTGCAGAGCTGGATGCCCTGGCCGCCGCCGCCCGGGCCGCCAAGGGCGTAATGGAGGCCGCCCCTGCTGATACTGCCCCGCCCCAGCCGCCTGCTGAAAAGCCGGCGGTGCGGATGGCGGACCTGCTGCGGGGCGGGCCGCCGGCGCCTCAGCCTCAACACCAGCCTCAGCCTCCCCCGCCTGTCCAGGCGCCGCCGCCTCCTGCTGCTGAGCCCGCCGCCCTGTCCCCACGCCCACCGCCCCCGGCGGCCGTCGCCCTGACGCCTGAAGCCCGGGCCAAGGCAGCCGAGATGCGGGCGGCCCGGGAGGCGGAGGCCGCCGCGGCGGAGGCGGCCCGCAAGGCGGCAGCGGCCGCGAAACTGCGCGCGCTGGAGGAGAGAATGGCGGCCCGGGCTCCCGGCTCGGAACCGGCCGCCCCCGTGCCACCGGCCGCGCCGCAGCTGCCGGCTGCCCTGCTGGAGAATGGCCTGCTGGGGCCGGGGCTGGCCGCGGCGGCTGCCCGGGCAGCGAGGTCCTCGCTGGTCGCCCCGCCAGCTCGGGCCGCGCCAGCGCCGCCGCCGCCCCGCGCCCACCCCCGCCCTCCCCTGGCTGCTTCTTCTTCCTCGTCAGAGGACGAGGACGGCAACCCCACCACCCACGGCCTCTCGTCCTCCGCTCGCCCCCGGGGCAGCCGGGGTGGGGGCCGGGGCCGGGACCGGGCGGCGGCGGCGGCCCTGGTGGGCGGCGTGGCCGCCCTGGCGGCGGGCGAGGATGATGGCGGGCGCCATGCGGGCGGCAGCCACCGCCACGACCCTCCTCCTCCTCCTCCTCCTCCTTTTCCTCCTCCTCCTCCGCCGCCGCCCCTTGCCTTGCGCCCCCTCCCACCAGCCTTCACTCCCCAGCACGCCGTCGAACCCGTCCGCTCGTATGCCCCCATCCACCACTCCCCCGCGCATCTGCGCACGCACTCGGCGTTCGACTGGGGTGCGCCCGCGGGCATGGGGGGAGCGCGTGAGGACGAGGCCGTCGACTCCGCGGCGTCCACGGACGCGGCTGCCGACGCGGCGGCGGGCGCCCTGCTCCCCGCGGACCTAGCGGCGACCTTTGCGGCGGGCGGCGTCGGCGGCGTCGGCGGCGTCGGGTCGGCGGCGCCGTACTCGTCTTACAGCAGCGGGGCGGGGGGGGGGGCTGGCGCTGCCGCCGGCGGGGCCGGCGTCTGGGGCGCCCCCGCCCCCGCCCACCTCCACCACCACCACCACGTCACCTCCGCGGGTGCCTTCGCTCCTCCCCCCTCCTTGGGCGGCGCCATCCCGCCCCTGGGCCACCTGCCTGGGGCGGGGGCTTACGGGGCAGCCTTCGCGGTTGGTGGTGGGGGTGGCGGTGGTGGTGGAGGCGCCGCCGGTGCGCCTGGTGGGCCGTACGGCGGCCCGCCACCTCTGCCACGGCACCAGGGCTCGGCTGACGGGTCGGCCGTGCCGCCGCCTCCGGGCCTGTACCGCGGGCGGTGATAAATAGGGAGGAAGGAGTTTTTTGGATGGAGAGAGGGCGAGTGGCGAGGAACACTTCCCTCCATTTTTTTTGGCGCGCGCCGCCGTGCTGCCTCTTTACGGGGAGTGTGGGTGATGTGGGGGGAGTGGGGCGTGTGTGGGTGCGTGCGGTGCGCGCGCTCTGTTACACAGGCTCGAGTCGCGGGGTCAAATGAAGGCGCTGCAGCGGAGGTTGATGCACACACAGAACGAAACCACGCCGCCCCGACGGCCCGTCTTTGCGCCTCTCCCGCGCGTGCATCATCTTCCCGCCCGCTGGCTGTTGCTACACACACCTTCACGCCCAGCCACCATGCTGCGCCGCGTCCTGGCCGACACCCTGACCCGGGCGACCCAGGTAAAGGCGGAGGGGAGAGAGGCGCGGGCGATGGAATGCGGCCGGCGCGCCGCCCTCGGCGCAGGTTCTCTGTTCCTGTTGCCTTCTCACCATCCTCCTCTCTCACACCTTCACACATAAACAGGCCCACCGCCTGGAGAGCTCAGCTGCGGCTGCCGCCTCTCGGGCATACGCGACGCAGCAGGTATGTAGGAAGGGAGTGTGGTGTGCGCGCGAGTGAGGCAGAGAATAGGGCCGCGTATCGGGGCCGCTGTCGATCTCTCGCGCCTCTCCTCGTCCTCGTTCTCGCTCTCACCCGCCTCCCTTTCCACGCTTTTTCACGCAGATGACGGTCCGTGACGCCCTGAATTCGGCCCTGGACGAGGAGATGGAGCGGGACAAGGACGTGTTCATCCTGGGCGAGGAGGTAATGAGAGAGGAGGGAGAGAGACGGCGCGCGACGCGGCGCTTGCTTGACCACCACCATCCTCATTCGCCCCGCCCTCCCTCTTCTCCTTCGACAGGTCGGCGAGTACGACGGCGCCTACAAGATCACCCGCAACCTGCTCGCCAAGTATGGCGCCGCCCGCGTTCTGGACACCCCCATCACGGAGGCCGGCTTCACGGGCCTGGCCTCCGGCGCCGCCTTTGCCGGCCTGCGCCCAGTGTGCGAGTTCATGACGTGGAATTTCGCGATGCAGGCCATCGACCAGGTCATCAACTCCGCCGCCAAGACCCGGTACATGTCGGCGGGGCAGATCGGGTGCCCCATCGTCTTCCGGGGGCCCAACGGCGCTGCGGCGGGCGTGGCCGCCCAGCACTCGCAGTGCTTTGCCGCTTGGTACAGCCACGTGCCCGGGTTGAAGGTCCTGGCGCCCTATGACGCGGCCGACGCGCGGGGCCTGATGAAGGCCGCCATCCGGGACCCGGACCCCGTCATCTTCCTGGAGAACGAGATCCTGTATGGCGAGTCCTTCCCCGTCAGCGAGGAGGTGGTCGGCAAGGACTTCACGCTGCCGATCGGCAAGGCCGCGGTCGCGCGGCCGGGGACGGACGTGTCCCTGGTCGCCTTTGGCAAGATGGTCGGCTACTGCCTCCGAGCCGCTGAAATCCTGGCGTCGGAAGGCATCTCCTGCGAGGTCATCAACCTGCGGACCCTGCGCCCGCTGGACCGGGCCGCCATCGCGGCGACGGTGCGCAAGACCCGGCGCCTGGTGTCGGTCGAGGAAGGGTGGCCCCAGTGCGGGGTCGGGTCGGAGGTGATTTCCGTCGCGGTCGAGGAAGCCTTTGACGACCTGGATGCCCCGCCGGAACGCATCACGGGCGCGGACGTGCCCATGCCGTACGCGGAGGCCCTGGAGCACGCGGCCCTGCCGCATGTGGAGGACGTCGTGCGCGTCGTGCGGCGCATGCTGAAAGGGTGATTGGATGAGAGATGAGAGATGAGAGGCGGGCGTGTGAGAGAGATCGGAGTGGACCGGATGGAATGAAAATGAGCGGGAGGTGCTTCTTATGTGAGTTCAGAATTCGATTGGGACGCACGGCCGGGCAGAGTAGAGGAGATGGTTGAGCAAGTGCGCGGCCGGGCAGAGTAGAGGAGATGGTTGAGCAAGCGCGTGACTGCGGCCGACGGCACTGAAGTGACGCCCCGGCGGCGGCGTCAAAACACGCTGATAGGGCCCCACTCGCACACATCACACCACATCCCTCCCCACCACACCACCCCGAAGCCTCAGCCAAGCTGGAGCCTCTGCTGGGGTGGGATTTTGAGGAGGGCGTGGACAGGCATGCGTGAGTTTTGATGGGAGAGGAGAGGAGCGAGCGAGCGTGTTTTGTTTCGATGCGTGTTTGGGGGCGCCGTCGCGAACGCGCGCAGGGAAAGGGCCCGCGAGACGCCGCCGGTCTGCCCAGCAAGCAGCGCGATAGTCTGGCCACACGCCTGTGTGCGTGCGGCGTGTATGCGTGCGGGAAGTTGACACTCAAAACGCCGCGCAGTCACCTCACGCTCTGAACCTCTCCCCAGCGGCGGCCTCTTCTTCCCGGGCGGAGGGCCCGTGGGCGTCGCCACCCTGGGCCGCCTCGCCGCCGAGGTCGTCCCGGCCCTGGCCGCCGCCGCCCGGCGCGCCCGGGATGCCGCCCTCGCCCGCCTCCTCCGCCGCCGGCCCGCCCGGGACACGTTCCTGGGCCTGGCCGCCCTGACGGCGGCCGCCTGGTGGGCGGCGGGCCGGGCCCTGGCGGGCGCGACCGCCCGGAAAGTCGCGGACGTGCTGGCCGCCGACGGCGACGCGGCGGACCGCGCGTCGTCCATCGACCTGTCCCGCCTGGGCGGCCTGCCCGAGCCGGCCGCCCGGTACCTGCGCTTCGCCCTCACCCACGGGGCGCCCCGCCCGCGCGCGGTTCGCGTGCGCCAGGCGGGCGCCTTCCGCTTCCGCATCACGCCCGGCCTGCGCTCCGAGGACGGGTGGAAGCCCGTGCTCGCCACCCAGACCCTGGCGGCGGGGCGGGAGCCCGGGTACGTGTGGGCGGCGGCCATCCAGCTGGCGCCCGGGCTGTGGGCGCGCGGGTGGGACGCGTACGCGGGCGGGCGGGGGCACATGCTGTGGAAGTTGGGGGGTGCCCTGCCGCTCATCGACTCGGGGGGGCTGTCCTCCCCGCCCGCGCCCGAGGTAGACCAGTCCGCCCTACTGCGGTACCTGGCGGAGGCGGTGTACGCGCCGGCGGCCCTGCTGCCGGGGGTGGGGCGGGTGCGGTGGGAGGCGGCCGGACCGGACAGTGCGAAGTGCATCCTCTCGTCCAGCCCCGGCCGCCCCACCGTCGCCGCCACCTTCCACATGCGGGCGGACGGGGCCGTCACTGCCGTCACCTCCGCAGACCGGGCGCGGCCCCTGGAGGACGGGACGGCCGTCCAGGACGAGCACACGGTCACCTTTGGGGAGTGGGTCGCCCGGCCGGGCGGGGTCAGGGTGCCGCTCCGCATGGACGCCCGGTGGGACCTGGTGACGCCCTTCCCCTATGCGCGGTTGCGGGTCACCGGGGTGAGCGTGTGGGACACGGGGCCGGGGGCGGGGTGGCGGGAGGTTTAGAATGAGAAGAAGAAGCAATGAGAGAGGGGTTGGTGGGTTGGTGGGTGCGCAGAGCCTAGGACTCAGAAAAAAAGGGACAATTCATCAGGGATTACACGCACACACGCACACACACACACGCCCGCACACGCCCGCACACACGGGAACAAGGAGAGCTGGTCTCTCGATGCATCTCTCAACACTCTCCTTCTCAACGGACGGCCAGCACAAGGGAGGCGGCCCGCCCTAAGAGGATGCAGCCATACACCAGCAGGGCCACCCCGCCCGCCACCAGCGCGTGCACGAGCAGGCGTTCCCACCATTCAAAGCAGTACGGGGCGAGCGTGATGTTGTATTGGAACCAGGCGGTGCGGACGCGTCTGAGGGGAGATGATAGAAAAGGAGGAGATGAGGTTGAGAGCAAGCGTGAGAGACCGTTCGCCCGCTCTGTCGCCTTTCTCTCTTCCTCTTCCTCTTACCTTGCGACCTTCACGGGCCACCCGGCCTGCGCTTCCGCCTTCAGGCGGGCGTCCCGGGTGGCCCACATGCGGTCCACGTCCGCTGCGTGCGTGGAGGTGGAGGGCGGGCCGGCGGGAGCGGCTGGTGCAGGGCGCTCCATTTGGTCAAACGGAGTGCGCGCGCGCGCACAGGGCGGTGGAGATTGTCGGACGATGCGGGCTCACGTGCGCGGGACAAGGGCAGCGAATGCGGGGTTCGTATGCGGGAGGGTGGGGAGTGGGGTGATACCGTTTGGGCCCAGGGCGGGGCGTGTGACGGGCCAGGGAAGATTGAGAGAGAGCGGTTCGCCCTCTGTCTGCCGCTGGTCAGTCATTTGAGTCACTCTTTCGTTCTCGGCGCGAGAACAGACTCAGAGCCGCACACCCCGCGGACACACAACCTCACCCATGGTACGTGGTGTACGCCCGATCTATCTCACCTCCCCGTCACGCAATCGTGTGCGCGCGTGGGTGTGTGTGAGTGTCGCTCTGCTCGCGCCGCGCGGAAGAAATCGGGCAGCTTTTACCTCACACTCCTCCTCCTCACCACTCACAGGCTCTTCCCGGCCAGGTCACGCCCGAGGGCGTGCCCTCCTTTAAGCTGGTGCTAGTCGGCGACGGTGGCACGGGTAAGAGAGAGAGTGGAGGGCAGTCGGCGGGGCAAAAGATAGCAGCGCGGACAACACACACAACGCCATCGACCCGCTTTTAGAAAAAAGAACGTCCGCTCACATCCTTTCTCTCCACCACCCTCACACCACAGGCAAGACTACCTTTGTGAAGCGCCACCTGACGGGCGAGTTTGAAAAGAAATACGAACGTAAGGGCGGAAGTTGGAGAGAAAAGAGAACGGGGTCTTCCGAAGCGCGGCGTTGCTCTCTACTCTTTTGCCTCGCCCGCACCTCCTGCGCTTGCCTCACCCCCCAGCACCTGTCCCGGCCAGGCAGGGGCTGATGCTGGGCGCAATTTGCTCTGCGTGCGCATTGGGTTCCCGAGGCATGCGCTGTGTGCGCCCGCAGAGGCAAAAAGACTCTTCCGCGCGGCCGATCTCACTCCACTCTCACACCACCTCCCCTCTCTCCTCCATAATCCCCTCCTCTTTTTTAGCCACCATTGGCGTCGAAGTCCACCCCTTGGACTTCACCACCAACCGGGGCAAGCTCCGCTTCTACTGCTGGGACACGGCCGGCCAGGAAAAGTTCGGCGGCCTGCGGGATGGGTACTACATTCACGGCCAGTGCGCGGTCATCATGTTTGATGTCACCTCCCGCCTCACCTACAAGAACGTGCCCACCTGGCACCGGGACCTGTGCCGGGTGTGCGAGAACATCCCGATCGTGCTGTGCGGCAACAAGGTGGACGTCAAGAACCGGCAGGTCAAGCCCAAGCAGG
>Ga0315284_10007698_pt1 | contig 15381 bp, 13 predicted proteins | sample YL17G09_16_MG_FD_203696 | JGI IMG/M metagenome (GOLD analysis project Ga0315284, IMG submission 203696) | Sediment microbial communities from Yellowstone Lake, YNP, Wyoming, USA - YL17G09_16 | ecosystem: Environmental > Aquatic > Freshwater > Lake > Sediment | place: USA: Wyoming | collected... | reverse complement strand
GAAGTCGTCAACGCGTCAGTCGTTTGTGAACTTCGGCGTGCGGCGGTAGGCTTCGAAGCGACCAGCAGTGACACCACAGGGGCAGCAGTTCGGCGGACAACCGGATTGTTCCCCTTCGCATTCTGAGGGCCCCACCGTGGACGAGGCGTCGATGGGTCCCTGTCCCTGTACCAAGGTCCGCAGGACCGACCCCTCCATGGCCGCCGTGCCGAGCGAATCGAAGCCCCGCAGTCCCGTCGGAACGACATCTCTGCCTGTGTGGCGACCGGAGCCAAATCCCCGACACAAAAATCGGGCGGACCGCGGCAATTTCATGTATATTGTTGAGGTAACTGCAAAACTCAACTGTCCCGACTGAAATGAGGCGGAATTGAGCGAATTTCGCGGGTTAGCCCTCAGTTTTGGGAGTTCTGCAATTGCCTCTGTTAAGTAAGAATAGTGGTTCTGGCTCGCTCGCGCTGAAGTGCAGTTTATTCCTCAGTCACAGACGCGTTCCAGCCATCACTGCGATCAAGAGACGCGATTTGTCCGATTCCGATTGCTTCGGCAGCCTGCACAGGATTATATTACTCGTCTTGCTCTTGAGTCCGAATAACCGTTCGAGACTGCAACAATCCACCAATCCGGACCTCTGGTCCCCAATCAGAAGGAGGTAGCAGAGCCACACGTGGAACGTTTCACGAGTTTGCGCAGAGGACCTTGACAATTGACAGTGGAGGTCCCTGCAACGCCTCTGTTTTGGGGGGGGGCGAGAGGTTCCGAATGGTAGTGATGGGCAATAGTTGATTCACTCGATCTACACACGTACTCATCCGGCAGGTGCCGGACGAAAAACAACACAAGGAGGGTGCGATGAGAAGGTTGATCGCAAGTGCTGCAATGGTAACGGTGATGGCAGGGAGTGTTGCGTTTGGGCAGTTGGTGGAGAAGCAGTCCAATCATGTGTACAATCCTGCGTTCACGGTGAGTGCATACGCGCTGAGTCCCGCACAGGAGGCCATGTACAGCTCGACCGACGACAGCATGTCGGTGTTCTGGAAGGCATGGGACATGCAGCCTTCCCCCAACATGCAGAGGGGGGAACTCAAGTGGAACGACAACTACACGTGGGGCGATGCTGCGACCGGACTCGATGATGTAGGCTTCAACGCACGATTCGCGTATGGTGTTCAGGGCGTATATATTCTCTTCGAGGTCAACGACAACAACTACGTTGGCTATCAGAACCCAAATGACTACGAGAACGATGGAGTGGAATTCTTGGCCGCAAAGTACAGTGCTGAAGCGCTGTACGGACAAAACACACAACTTCGTTGTCTCGACGATGCAATCTATCCCAACCAGGCGCTGTTTGAGTTCTTCCAAATCCAGATTCGTTACGGCCTGAAGCTTCTCGAACCAGTGACGACCTTCAGCCTCAACTACTGGGATCCCAGCCAACTCGGTACTTCAAATTGTAACCTCGGCCCTGGCGGCGTCATGCTGTACAACCGGCAAACCTCCATGCTCGATAACGCAGAGAAGATCCAAGCTGAGATTCTTGAGCCTAACGACACTTGGCACCGCCAGGAATGGCTCATTCCATGGGCTTCATGGGGAGGGCCCAACCCTACGATCATGACCCAGCGCAACCAGGGCGAGAAGCTGGCCATCCTCTTTGGCTACAACGACCTCGATGTTGGCCAGACGCAGCCCACAGGACTCCGTTGGAGACGGGCTGACCCATGGAGCGAACCAGACGTTGCCAACAACAAGTCGTTCGACTGCTGGGGAGACTTGGCCTTCGACGCAACACTCCTTTCCAAAATTCAGGCAGTCAACAGTGCTTGCGCAGACAATCTCGATTGCCTCCAGAGCGTCCGCGTAGGCAACCCCATTGCCATGCGTCCTGCCGATCGCATCGCCAAGACCGAGTACTTCTCAGTCAATGGCCAGCGCCTCAACATGGTGAACGGCAAGCTCAAGGCCGCTGCCGGCACCATGGTTCTGCAAAAGATCACCCAGGCCAATGGCAAGACCATGACACTGCGTACGCCGGTTGCGGCTCGGTAGTTTCGCGGTCTGTCAGGCTTGTTTCCGGAATGACGAAGGGGTGCGCGAGAGCGCTCCCCTTCTTTTTTGCGTGCACGTGCGTCTGTGGGCGCATCGTCCAGGGACTCCAGTCTCATTCACCTCGCCGAGGGCAGGAAGAGGAAACGCATCCACAGATTTGCGCTGATTAACACAGTTTCGGAATCCGCGGAGAAGCCCGAAAGACCGCACCGACACCGGAGGGTGCTACTCCCCGACCGCCAGTTCGGCCTCGATGGTGTCTGGACTCAAGTCCTGCCCATGCGGCCAACCGATACCGTTGAAGAAGATCGAGACCTGCATGAAGTAGCTCTCGTTCAGCAGCTCCCGAAAAAACTCGGAGCGGAGATAGGGCGCAACATCGAAGGTGCCGATCCGTCCATCGGAGAGGGTCACCCGGACTCTCTGGTTCGGAAGCGCCTGTACGGCCACAACTTTTGTCATCGGATCACTCCAGAGGCTTGATCTGTTGCGGGGGCTGACCGCTCACTGACATCCGCCAATCAGCCAGGAGGTCCTCCCGATGTATCTCAATCCACGCCTGCACCAAACGCGTCTTGTTCTTCGGCAACTCTCCTTGGAGCAACTCGGAATCCTCAATTGAGAAGACCGCACTGAATTCCTGGTAGGCTGCGTGAATGTGGGGGAGTTTGTGTTTCTTGTCGTCGTAGGCATACATGTAAATCACGATGCCGTAGAACATCGAAATTGTCGGCATATCGGAAATCCCTTCTTGGTTACATGGGCGATCCGAGTACAGACAAAATACTCTTTGCAGTCGAGATTGTGCAGTTGGTGGTCGGCCGCGACATCTCGATAGTGGTAACCACTTTCTCTGGCCCATGGCGTGCGGGGTGGAGGGGAAAGAGAAATGCGTCCACAAATTTGCGCAGATCAACACAGATTCGGATACTGCGGAAGAACCCCGAACTGCTGGTCGGCGCTGCCGGGACAGTGGCGATGCCCGCGTTCACCAGCATCCCCGCCGACAGCACGCTCTCCATGACTGCGAAGATCTTCGATGCACAGAGCATTTGGCTCTCGGTGTTTGAGGGCGCGAGGAGCAGCGAGGTCAAGTGGGGCATCGTTGATGCTCTGAGTTGCTCGGCGTCTCTCTCGACCGATCGACGCAGAAGAACTACCCGGTGGGTGACAACCAGGCAGTGCAGGTGCGGGTTGTCGGCAAGCTGCCCAACAACATCAGCATCGGGCCTAACCCCATGACTCCCACGCCTCGGCACCCGGAGACTGAGCTGATCAACTATGGCGAGAACGCGCGTGAGGTGACCAGTTGGGCCTACTACGAGGGTGCAGTGTGATCGGCGCAAGGATCATTCTCTCGGCAGATGTGCTGGAGGTCACCGGAGACCTGAAGGTGTACGACCTTGCCGGTAACCTGGTCTGCCATCGCATGAACGACGATGATCTGATCCCGCCGTCGTGGCATGCCAATGCCGATGGCCAGACGCGTGAGTTGCTGTTCTACTGGAACGGTATGACTGATCGCGGCATGAAGTCTGCGCCGGGCGTGTACCGGGTGTTGCTCACACTCAAGGAACGCACCACCAAGGGGTCGAAGAGCAACCTGTACAAGTCGGAGATCGGTATCCGCAGGTAGCGTTGGCGGAGAAGAGAAGGCGGGTCTCCTGCGGAGGGACGGAGCTCGCGGAGAAGACGGACGGGGGAGCGGACCAGGACGCTCTCCCGTTTTTTATTTGGGGCCGGATGGGCGGAGCGTTCCCAGAGCGCGGAATCAGCTTGGCCGGGAATGCTTGACCCCGAGGATGATGGGACTCTTCTCAGGCAGCCACACGGTGAGTACGGCGCTGAGATCGGATGGCTCTCATGGCAGCAATGTCAAAGAGAATCTCGCCGCACTTCGAACAATGCCAGTGGGTGATGCTGCGGGCATGCGTGCCATCGGCCAGCGTTACGTCACCATCCTTGCGAACCATCGACATCGATCCGCACGCATGGCACTCAAGGCGCATGTCGACCTCAGCCCCGGGCTTTCTTGGACGAGATGAGGACATAGAACTTTTCTCCTTCACTGGTACTGACAAGTTTCCCCTTTGTATATACCGGCAGGTCGTCGTACGTAAGCCCGACGATTATGTACAGCCGCTCGCGCAGACCGGTTCTGGGATTGCCTGAACTCAGAATCTTGGCAATCGCTGGAGCGTTGAGAATCGATTCGCACACCAAGTCTTCGGTGAGGTGGTCGATTTCCATCTCAGACTCGGCCTTCACGGTGAACATGACCTGGCCGCGCACTACCAACCGTTTGATTCGGATCAGAACATCCAGTGACATCCGGCACCTCCCGGCTTCCCATATGAAAATACCACACCGCAGTCGCTTCGCACGCGCCCGCGCCGCCCCGATCGGGACATCATCATTGCACACGAGTCAGCCACTGAACCTGCACGGCATTCCTCAGCATTGCGATCAACAACAGGCCGGATCATTTCCATCTGCATATGCCGCTCCTACGGAGCAGTAGGTGATGGTCTGCTGCTCTTTGCTAGAAATATCCCGGGCCTACGGCCCTCAATACACGGACAGAGAAGGGCCGACGGCACTGCTGACGGATTTCCGAAAGGCATTGACCCTAACGGGCCTCAAGGCCCCCGACCAACGACCGCGCTACCCACACCGTTCTGGACAACTTGTCTCGAATACGTTATATTGTGAGTGGGAGGACGATCATGCAGAACATTGGCGTAGGTGAAGTGAAAGCGCAGTTCTCCTCGATTCTGCACCGGATTGCGCAGGGGGAGGAATTTGCCATTACGTTCGGGAAGCGCAAGTCACGGCTTGCGGTGCTCATTCCCTTCTCCAAATACCAGACCAGCCAGCCTCAGCGCCGCCTTGGCGTGTTGAGCCGCAAGGGCAGCTTCCGTGTGTCGAAGAATTTCAAGATGACCGACGAGGAGTTTCTGGGTTCGTGAACTACTTGCTGGACACACACACGATTCTCTTCTCGCTGTTCTCGCCCTCAAAATTGGGGATTCGCGCAAGGGATGCCATCCTCGACCCGTCCAGTAGCGTTGGCGTGAGTGTCGTGAGTTTCTGGGAGATCTCTCTGAAGTCATCCATCGGCAAGCTTCACCTGGAGGGTTCATCGCCCGATGCGCTTCCAGACGCCTGCGTGCAGATGGGCTTCAGCATTGTCGGACTGTCGGCGGAAGACGCCGCGAGTTTCGACTCTCTCCCCAGATTCGGGCACAAAGACCCGTTTGACAGGATGCTTGTCTGGCAGGCGATCAGGCAGAAGCGAATCATGGTATCCCAGGACTCGGCCTTCCGCACGTATGCCGCGTCCGGCTTGAAGGTGTTGTGGTGAAGCGCCACTGCCGCGCCCTGACCAAATGACGGTGTTGTGCGGGGATGCTCGACCATGGATGGGCCACGCAACGACGCGATTTGAGCACCAACAGACACCTCAAGCAGCCCTGGCACGCCGACTGGAATGCCGCTGATCACCCTCGTCAGATTGCGCTTGGAAACCCCCCATCCCCAGAAGCCAATTGCAGAACTCTCGAATCTATTGATTGACATGGCGAAAATCGCTCGAATTCGCCACTTTTCAGCGGAACATTTGAGTCTTGCAGGTACCTCCCAGGAATAGTATACTAAGTGCATAGACCGGAAGCGGGCATTCCGGTATTTACCCCGCAAAAATGCAACTATTGTACTAGGGTATTAGGCCTTGGCGTTGCCGGGGCTTTGTGGTATCATCTCCTATAGATGGTTGGGGCACGCGGACCCGACTTGAGGATCCCATCCGGACTTCGAGATAGTTGACACAAGAAACAAACTGCTTCCCGAATACCACCGCAACAAAGGCTGTGACCATGGGCACAAACAGGAATCTCCAGCATCCTCATCAGACGCGCCTGACCCACACCGTGATCCCCTGCCTCGCCATCGTCCTGTCGCTTCTGGCGGCTGCACCGACAACGAAGGCTCAAGGGATCACCAATCCGAGCGAGAACACCAATCTCTGGAAAGTGGTTCCCGGCTTCCCTTGGCAGGCAGACTCGCTGTACCTGGGCGCCACGTTCCTGCGCGATACGTCCAAGACCTTCTTGGTGTGGCTGGACTACGCCGATGCCGGATGGACGGGGAAACTGCACCTGATGGTACCGGGCGGAGCGAACAATGGTGGTGACACGGCGATCTACCTCTTCCAGAACAAGAACAATACCGGCCCGACAAGGATTGACCTCACGAACAATCCCGTCGTCCAAAGTCATCTTCACTATCTCGACACCATCTTCTTTCGATACTCGGCAGGCCCCGATGTCAACAATCCGGCCTACATCGGGTATTCCGGTCCCAACCGCAACCTGGCGGATACTGCATGGCAGCACCGAGATCGCTATTGGTCAACGCTCTCGGCCAACAAGATACTCACAGGTCCTCCACCAACATCCAGCCAGTTCAAGGTGTGGCGAAGGTTCTGCGCTGCCGGTTGGATCCATGACCAGACACCACAAAGAGCCCGCACCGACACGGTGGAATTCGCCTACGAGGACAACCAGACAACGAGCAGCTCCGACTTCGACTTCAACGACAACATCTTCCACGTCATGGGCGTCTTCCTCATTCGCCCGGCCCTGATCACCGACATACACATCGACGCTGAGCCGACCAACGACACGATATTCGCCGGGGACAGCATCGCCTACAAGGCCACGGTTGTGCTGGACTCAATTGACTCATTGGGTTTCCATCATATTGTCTACGACTCCGTTCGCCGGGCCAATCAGGTGTACTGGCAGATCCAAGGCGACACCACCGGCGGCAAGCTTGTAAGCGGTCGTGGCCCCGTGCGAAAGAATACATTCACCGCGACCATGGCCTATCGGACGTACGACATCGTTGCGACAATTGTTGATAGCACAACAGGCCGAACGGTGAGCAAGGCCCTCAGTGTCTATGTGCTGCCGTCCAACCCATTCCGGCTGGTGGTCGAGAACGCACCTGACGTCGGGCGCGGCTTGAGCCTCACTCGGGCCAACCCTATTGACACATTGCGAATGACCGCAGGCACTGCTCGTGATTCAGTCTACGCGATCATTCGCGACCGATTCGGCAACTACACGGGCCTGGCAACCAATGCCGGGTGGGACGCAATCCCCGATACCTCGTTGGTAACCGCCAAGGACGGAAACACAGCTCTCGGCGAAGGAGTGATCGCCAAGACCGGGGCAAACGGCACAGGCCGCGTTTGGAGCCGGAACGACTCTGATCCGTCCAATGCACTCATGCGTGACACATTCGTGGTAGTGGTTGACCCTGCATCGTACAACGACCTCCGATTTGTCGTGGGGACTGGCGGCCAGAAACGAGTGATCTCGTCACTCACAATCGGATTGGGCAGCGATACCGTCATCTACTCTGAAGCGCACAGAACCGACGGAGTGGGTGGCGACGCCTTCGACGGATGGGTGCGTACCAGCATGAACTGGTGGCTTTCCCCATCGCTGTCATCCGACACCTTGGCACCCAGCCCGGGCAGCCGCTGGGTCTTTTCGCCCATCAACGATACGGGGACGGGCATTGCCACTCTGCGTCAAGGGTCTCTGAGAGACACGCTCCAACTCCACGTCGTGGCGGGCACTCCGGCCTCCTATGCTCTCTACGCGCAGATGGGTCAGCCAACAGGGCCCACGGGAAGCAACCCGCCCTATGATGATCCCTCGATTCTCACGTATCAATGGGCTGCGGGCGTCTCCTATCCTCTGGTGGGCAAAGTATTTGATGGAGGAACACCCAAACACTGGCTCCCTTCGCTCGAAAACGGCAGCGCCCCAATTTCGTGGGAAGCCCGATTCACCTCAACCGGCTTGGTCGCCGACGCATCGGTGGGAGTCTTCTCAACAGCGCAAGGCGCCATCACATCATTCACTCCCCACCGTGCATACACAGCGCTCGACATCATCTCAACATTCGGTCAAGGCTTGATAGTCCGCTCCGACACAGTCCGCGTCCGCATCGGGCCGGGTGCCGCCACACATCTTCTCATCGAGTCCAGCTCCGACAGCACCGTAAGCCTCAACGCCGACAACCCGCTCTCGCAGGTCCAACTGTCCAGTTCCGACACCACACGCTCGGTCTACGCGATTCTGCGCGACTCGTACGGGAACTGGGTGAGCCGTGCGACAGCCGCGACATGGTGGTCGATTGACACGCTGGTGGCGACCACACTCGCTGGCTCGCCCCAGAGCACGGGAGTTATCCGACGCGTTACCACGACTGCCGGACAGACCTTCGCCGTATCCGCGCAAGGGGCGTTCTCCGACTCCGTGCGGGTGGTAGTCGATAACATCACCTATACCGCCATCGAGATCCGGAGCAGGCAGGCAGGCCTACTGCTGAGCATCGACACACTTCGTCAGCGCACCGACCAGGACACCACGCTCTGTGCGTCGGGCCTACGGTCGGACAACGGCAAATGGGTATCGCTGGTTGCCGTCACATGGGATACCGTGAGCCTGCGCGGCGTTGTGCCACCCATCTCCACGGTTGACCACTGGACCTTCCGTCCCACGCTTGTTGACACAGGATGGATCCGGATCACTCTGGGCAGCGCCAAAGACTCGGTGCGCGCATTCTTCCTGCCGGGTCTGCCGAACTCCGTGGTACTGCACCGGCGCGATGGCACGCCGCCCAACACTCCGTACAGTGCCACAACCGTGACCGATACGCTCATCGCGGGCAGGGATACATCGCTCTTTGCGATGCTCTTCGACGATCGCAGCGTGTGGCTCTCAGCCTACCGCGACACCAATGCGGCCATTGACTGGAGTATTGCGCAGATCGACGGCCCCGGCGCGCCCGGCACGCTGCGGCGACTCACCGGCTACAAGACCGTATTCTCGCCGGTCAATGCGTATAACACGTTTGAGATCAGTGCAGTGTTGAGAGGAACCTCGATTCGCGACGTGGTACGTTTCTACGTCAAACCGGGCACGGCAACGCATCTGGTGATCGAGGATCGCTTGATGCCTCTGCAGGCCAACCTCAACCGCGACAACCCGCTCGCCGTAGTCACTCTCCGAAGTACCGACTCGGTGGCCACAGCGTACGCGGTGTTGCGTGATGCGTTGGGCAACTATGTGAGTCCGTCGCTTGCCACCACGTGGACGAGTCTCAACCCCGCGGTTGTCACGACCGCCGAAGGTGTGGCATTCCAGGGCGAGGGACGCATCTTCCGTCAGGCGCCCAACGGAAACACCAGCATCGTGGCCCGAAACCGGACGAATCCGGCGCTCGTCGATACCGTTGCTGTCAACCTGAGCGACATCACGTACGACTCGATGCGCATTGTCACCCGATCGGGCAGCGATTGGCTCATTCTCGATTCGCTGGTACTGCGCACCGATCAAGACACCACGCTCTACGCCCAGGGCAAGCGGTCGGATGGACGCGGGTGGGACAACATCGGCGTGCAGTGGACACCGCCGACCATGCCTACGCGGTCTCTACCGACGCCTGGGGACGACCATTGGGTAGTGCAGCCTGCGGACACGGGTAGAGGCACAATCTCGATCGGCGGTAGCGGAACCACCGGCACGATCTCCGACTTGATCCGCGTGCAGTTCATTCCCGGATTGCCTGCACGCATCGTGCTGTACCCGGACACCACAATGCCTGACGGCGTGAGCAACGTGGTATTTGCGGACCCAACTACCGCCGTGAGTGTGACTGCGGGCGATTCGCTGCGTGCGGTTGCCATGGTCTTCGACCACCGCGGCGTGTGGCTCAGTCAGTTCAACAACGCGTCATCGCCAGTCGCGTGGCAGACCATCGAGCTGAACGGACTCTCAGCCGGCCCCGACACGGTGAGACCTGCTTCGGGCTTCAGGACATGGTTCAAGACCAACCGCGCTCACAACGAAGTCTACGTGGTCGGCACGTTCAACAATCAGGCCATCCGCGATACCATCAGGGTTTCGATCGAAGCCGGCAGCCCGAACCACCTGGTGCTTGAGGGCAGCTCCGATCCCAACGTCAGCCCCAACGCGGATAACCGCCTGTACTCCATCTCTCTGAACGGGAGCACCGTGTCCTACGACGACGTCTACGCGATCTTGCGCGATCGGTTCGGCAACTGGGTGGACTACTCGAAGACCACTGGATGGGCGAGCTTTGACACGGCAGTCGTCACTGCCACCGAGGGCGACCCTGACTTTGGGCAGGGATTCATTGGCCGGGTGGCCACCTCCGAGCGCCAGACCCGCGTAGCGGCCTGGAGTCTCTCCGACCCGACACAAACCGACACCATTGACGTGCGCGTGACCAACGTCACGTACGACTCTCTGCGCATCCGGGTTCTGGCCGGACGCCTCGTCGACCTCGACACACTGGTGGTCCGTACCGATCAGGACACCGTGCTCTTTGCTGCGGGCCGACGCACCGACAACGGCAACTGGGTCAACATCCCTGTGCGATGGACAGCAGCGGGCGTGAGAGCCAACCCCAGTGCCCCGGCATCGGCCGACCAGTGGTCGTTCTCGCCGGTATCAGCGGGCAATGGAGTCATCACCGCAACTGCCGCCGGTGTGACCGGCCAGATCACCGACCGCATTGTGGTAATCTTCACACCGGGCCTGCCGCACGACCTTGCCATCTACAACAAGGTTGGCCAGCCCGGCATCAACGACAATCTGCCGTACGCTCCACCCACCACCACCGATACCATCACTGCAGGCGACACGGTACTGCTGGTAGGCAAGCTCTTCGACCACAACGCGGTGTGGCTTGACGCATACGAGCGCGCGACCGCGCCCGTATCGTGGAGCGTCGTGGAACTCTCGGGCAATCCCCCGACCGGCAAACTTCTGCCTCGCACAGGGTACCTGTCGCGACTCATCCCGGAGAACGCCTACAACACCATCTATGCAATCGCCACGTTTGACGAGCGCGGCATCGTCCTGCGCGACACAGTCCGCTTCTACGTGAAACCAGGAGCGCCTACACACCTGGTGATCGAGCCGGGCAGCAACCCCATGTCGTCGCCGAACAGCAACAATCCGGCAGGCACCATTACACTAAGCAGTCGCGACACCGTGCGTTATGTGTACGCAGTGCTGCGCGACCAGTTCGGCAACTTCGTCTCCTTCTCGACAAGCACCGACTGGAACAGCCTCGACACCGCGCTTATCACCGCTGACGACGGCATTACCACCGTCGGTGAAGGTCGCATGATCCGCATCTCCCGCAGCGGCGGACAGACCTCGCTGATCGGCCGGAGCAACGCCTACCCCGGCTTTGCCGATACGGTGAGTGTGGTACTCTCCACTATCAGCTACGATTCGCTGCGCGTGGTGATCAACGATACCACACGCATCGAGCGGCTGGAGATGCGAACCGATCAGGATACCACGCTGCTGGTGCAGGGCCTGCGGTCGGACAACGGGTTGTGGGAGAGCGTGCCCGCTACGTGGGTTCTGTCCCCGGGCCTCAGCACGCAACCCGCCGCTCCCACCTCGTCGTCGGAGTGGAGTTTCACACCTGCCAACACGGGCGCCGGATGGATCCGGGTGACGCTGGGTAACGACGCGTCAACCAAGCCGGACACCGTGCTCGTGGTGTTCAAGCCCGGACCTGCTGCGCGCCTTGTGCTCTACCCGGACTTGGGCTCGCCAACGGGTGCCAACCCGCCCTACCCCGCACCGGCAACCGCGTGGGTAGTCACCGCTGGACAGCCGGTCACTCTGGTAGCCAAGCTGCTTGATCACAGCGGAGTCTTCCTGCGCGACACAGTGGCAACATGGTCGGTAGAGGAGCTGGCGGGAACGCCGCCCACCGGCGCTCTGCAGAACACGTCGACCACGCGAGTGACATTCACCCCTGTCAAGGCGTACAATCTGGCGTACATCGTGGCGAACGTCACCACTGGAGCTGTGGTCATGCGCGACACGCTCTACGTGTCGGTGCGCGCGGGCGCTGCCCACCACCTCGTGGTAGAGGCCGACCAGAACTGGCAGTTCAGCCCGTATGCCGACAATTCAGTCGACTCCATCACGCTCACCGACATGGAGACGTTCCGCAGCCTCTACGCGATTGTGCGCGACTCGCTGGGCAACTTTGTCGGGTACTCGCAGCGCACCACCTGGCAGAGCCTGGACACCACCATTGCTGCGGCAGCCGATGGTATCACCACCATTGGCGAAGGCGTGGTGCAGAACAAGAGAATCGGCAAGGACACCACAACCTGGGTGATTGCGGCCAGCCGCGAGTATCCGGGCCTAGCCGACACGGTGACAGTGCAGATACTCAGGACGTACTTCACCGATCTGAGGATTGTGGTAGGTGACAGCACGTCCATCGACAGGCTGGTGATGACCACCAACGACGATACCACACTCCACGTACAGGGCCGCCGCAATGACACACACCAGTGGGTGAATATCTCCGCAAAGTGGCTCACCTCGGTCGGACTGGGTACCGACCCCGCGGCGCCGGAGATGGCGCACGAATGGTCGTTCTCGCCCGTGACTCCCGACACCGGTTGGATCGCGGTAATGCTGGGATCGGACAGTTCGTCGGTGTGGGACACCATCGATGTGTTCTTCGGCCGCGGCGAACCCACGCGCGTGAGCATCGATCTGCTCACTCCACCCGAGGAGTGCATAGCCGGTGATACACTCGTGGCTGTGGTGCGCATCCGCAATGCCGACGGGCCCGTGCCCGGCAGCTACTGCGACGACGCGGTGTACCAGGACCTCTTCGGCTCTGGCGGTCGCGTGAACACGCCTGTCGTGATTCTCAGTGACACCACGGGCGGCCTCAACAGACGGCCGAGCACCGCCAACGCCCTGCCCGAATGCTTTGTTGACGGTGTTGACACAGTGAGATTCGTGCTCTACTACGCGCCGCACGACAGTCTGAACCAACTCTATGCGCGCATCAGCGGCAACGAGGGAACCACTGCACCGTTCAAACTGCTGCCCGCGCCTCTGAGCCAGATCGTGATCGAAGACAACCAGGGCAAGCCCATGGGCGACAGTGTTGCGATACGCGCACCGAACGGATACCTGTACATCTTTGCCAACGGGTACGACCAGTACGGCAACAAGATCGGGTCGATTCCCGGCGACTGGGGCGTGATTGCCGATACGACAGCGACGGTCGGTCAACTGCACGACGCAGGCGCCACGCGCTCGACCCGGTTGTACTACGGGACAACCACTGTGCAGTACGACGAGCGCGGATACATCTGGGTACGGTCGTCGGATCACCCCGAAATCGCTGAGACGCTGTTTGTGTCGATTGTGGCTCCTGCGGCAAGCCTGGTGTGGGCAGTCACACGCGACGCAAACGGCAACGGCTACCTCGACCAGATCACGGTCAAGTTCAGCAAGCTCGTTTCCTTTGACGAAGAGTACGACTTCAGCAATGTCGTGATCGTCAAGGGATCCTGGCGGCTCCACGTTGACGAGGATGCCATGGATCCGCTCCTCGGCGTGCGAGACACGGTGTTCACGCTCGTGCTGGTTGAGGACTCCTCTCACGGGATGCAGACCGACTGGAAGCCCGGCATTGCCCTCCGCGGAGTCTCGGCCGCCGACACGATGGTTGAGGCAGTGTGCGCTGACGGCGCAGGCCCGGTGATCTGGAAGGCGACGCGAGAGATCGTGTCGGACTTCGACCGCACGCAGGACATCATCAAGGTCACCTTCAGCGAGGCGGTCCGGGGCATAGTCGTGAGCGACACGGTCAAACGCGTGTTCTACGTGTGGACCCGGTCGTCCGATTCGTCATTCACCCGGCTGACCCCGCATCCGCTGGATGGCATTGGCGAGAGCGGTAGCATGGGATTCCTCACTTCGCGTGATGACAAAGTCGTCAAGTTCGTGATGTCCAACGGGTTCGATCTCTCCTCGGAGATGTATCTGAACATCGTGGTCACCACTCGCAGCGGAGATACCCTGAGCAAAGTGAGGGACGCTGTGAGCGACGGGAACCTGCCCGAGATCGACAATCGCCGGGTGCAAGTCTTCACCGAACCGCAGAAGCCGCGCGAACTGCTGATCGGCCCCAACCCGGCGCCACCGGATCCGAGTCAGCCGCCCCTGACGCTCAAGTATGTTCCGGAAGACCAGGTGCGTCAAATGCTGGCCACAGGCGCCGGCGGGACGTTCATGCGGTTCCAGATCGTTCTGCCTCCGTCGATCAACCCGGACCAGTTCCCGCAGATCAGCGCATCAATCAAGATCTATGACGTGGCAGGCAACCCGGTTGCGCAGGCATCCGAAGACGACCTACTCGGTCAGGACGCCATGGCAAGCGCGCGCCAGGGAGGTGTCATCAACTACACCTTCCACTGGAACGGATGCAGCGATCGCAAGATGCGCGTCGCTCCGGGCGTCTACCGGACGATTCTCATCCTGCACTATATGGATCGCCGGGATTCGGAGAAGCCGATTACGGGAGTGGTGGGTATCAGGAGGTAGGCGGGAGGGGGAGCGACGGGGCCATGCCCCACTGGAGATGCTCGATCGCTCTGCCGCGTACCAGCCGAGCACACGGTGCGCTGGTATCGCGTATTTTCTTGGATATGGACATCCTGAGGAGGAACTATGGTCTGTCAAAAGGAACAGGTTATCGAGATGATCCGGGCTCTGCCCGAGAGCACGACTGTCGATGACATCATGGATGAGTTGTTGTTCAGAATCCAGATCGATCACGGACTGAGGGAACTTGACGAGGGCAAGGGTATTCCGCACGAAGAAGTCAAACGGCGGATGTCGAAGTGGCTCTCAAAATAGTCTGGTCACCACGCGCGGCAGGGAACCTGGAGGAGATCTGCGATTTCATCGGTCGCGACTCGGAGAGGTACGCTGCGGTGTTCGCCCAAAGAGTCATCGCAGTGACCGAGTCGGCTGCGGATTTCCCCGAACTCGGCAGAATGGTTCCGGAGTATCAGGATCCGGCAATCCGCGAAAGAATTCTTGGCAACTATCGAGTAGTGTACCGGGTTCTCCCCGGAGCCGTCGAGATCGTTCTGGTGACCCATGGATCGAGGCTTCTCAGATCGTAGTACCCCCTTAGAACCCCATACACACCCGCGCGCCAACCCCGTCACTCAGGTCCAGTGCGTAGTAGAGGCGGTACTCCCGATTGAGGCGGCGGCCCGCGATGACGACTTCGGTGAGGTTGAGCGCCCACACGGCGGCCGTGCCCCCCACTGCGATGCCCAGGTACTTGAACCGCTTATCGCGATAGGTACTGAGACGGTTGTCTTCCGCAACCCACCGTGGGTACTCCAACGAATCGCGCAGAGCCGCCACCTTC
>Ga0315284_10007695_pt1 | contig 15387 bp, 35 predicted proteins | sample YL17G09_16_MG_FD_203696 | JGI IMG/M metagenome (GOLD analysis project Ga0315284, IMG submission 203696) | Sediment microbial communities from Yellowstone Lake, YNP, Wyoming, USA - YL17G09_16 | ecosystem: Environmental > Aquatic > Freshwater > Lake > Sediment | place: USA: Wyoming | collected... | reverse complement strand
TAGGGTTATGCAGTAAAGCTTCTAATAAGGTAACAATAATTACTTGGTCTATATTGGCAAACAGCTATTAACTTGGGCTGTTAATTAATGCACCACAACTCACTTCCCAAGGGTCCTCTCACTTTTTATTTATTCACTAAAACCAATTATATGAAGCTATTCATCATCTTTGGGTGTCCAATATATGCAAATAGTCTTAATGAGGCTATTAGTATGTATGATCACCTTGCTCGTTAATCAATTATTAATCAACCAATTAATTAAAAACCATGAAGAAGTTATTACGTTTTATCATTGTGTCATTGTTATTTGTATTGACATTTATGTTATTCTATTCATTACTACCAACAATAGTATGGATATTTGGAGGAAGTTTTACAGTTGTATCACAATCTGTGCCTTATGTAGCATTTTGTGCATTAATTATGCTTCCTCTTCAGAGTATTATATTTGGGGAGTGCTTTGATGTCAATTTCTATCCAAAAGATTAGGGGTTAGGTTTGGTTATAAATGTCCTGGTGTTTTTACACTGGGACTATTTTATTCATTCATCTATAAATCAATCAATTATGAAATTATGGTTAGTTTTATTGTTTATTCCTATTCATATGGGAGTGACAAATGATATTATACATCCTGTTAAACAGGAAATTAAGCCTAATGTTGTTACACTTACAACATATAATGCATGTGCTAAACAATGTGATAGCACACCATTAATTACAGCTAGTGGATTTAAAATAGATTCATTACATCCTGGTAAGCATAGAATTATTGCCATTAGCAGAGATCTTAAGAAGCTATTTAAGTTTGGACAGAAAGTTAAGTTGTCTAATGCAGGTAGATTTAATGGTGTGTATTATGTACACGATGTAATGAACAAGAGATTTAAAAACAAGATTGATATACTCATTAATAATGATGCCCCAATCGATAAATTAAATGATGTTATAATAGAAAGAATTTAATATATTTACATTTAAATCAATTTTATGAGCAAAACAGATGTTATTATTAGAGTTATAGTCTTTGGATATATAGCTCTTTGTGCATTATTAGTTTTAACCAATTAAAAACCAACAAGTTATGAAGACAGTAACATTAACACCAACAGAATTTTATTCATTTCAGCAAATAGCGTTCTTCTGGTTTGATATGTATGTAAAGAATGGATTTGTATTTATTACAGCTAATATAGATCATCTTGATGCTCTAGGCTATTAATTAGCAGGGGGTAACTGGTTTCGATTTATATGTGAGTGGTAAACAAACATGCAGAGTTACGTGCTACATCTCTTTAATCTGTGTACATAACAATAAACGACAAGACACAATCTTCTCGTGTAGCAGAAGGTGAAGCAATCCTTGCTTCTCTTTTTAGCGAAGTTGCAATAGCAGCCTAGCTCTACTGGGCAGTTATGCCTGGAAACAGAAAATAACACGTTTTACAGTCAATGTTCCTAGTTCGAGACTATAAATAAACTAGGTGGTGGAAAGACCATAAAGGTCATTTCTAACTGATCATATAGATCTAAGCATGTGATAAATTTGTTTATTAGTCCTTATAAAGACGTGGGTTCGATTCCCACTACCTCCACAAACCATTATTAATCATTAAAATTTAAAACTATGTTTGTAGAAGCACAGCTTGTATTCAAGAGCTACATGCCAGAAGATGGATTAGAAAAGGGAATGTTATTCCTTACATATCTATCTAAAGAACCACATATCTATGTATTAGACAAATTACCTCCTAATCAAGAGGAGTTTATGAAGATTAATGGATTTCCTGTTCGTCCATATATTATAAACACAGGTAATCCTAACATCACTGCTAGTGAAATCATTTATGCACATCCAGAGCAAATAGGTTGGATGGATGAGGGTGAAGATTCTGATGAGCTATATGATATAGAGCTCAAGAATATGAACAAAATCCTTTCAGACTATAATGGATGGGTGTATATAGAAGTGGATAACGATGGTTTTCCTGTTCTATATGATGATAAGGTGACTATTCGTTATGCTATTATAGATGATGAATATGAAATAGATGAGGATGCTGATGATCCAATTGATGATGACACCACATTTTCTAACTAAAACAATTAAACAATGAAGGCAATTATTAAAGAACTATTTGGCTTAGAAGCCAGGAACAGACAAATATATGATTTTACACCAGGATATACAACTACTGAACCTGAAGAAAGATTATCTGAACATGAATGGTATCAAGAGTTCAGAGTCAGTATGATGTATGGTAAAGACGTAAAACATTTTAACTAATTTGGTTAATGGTTGGTTGAGAATAAGCCTCAGTGTAACAGCTGGGGCTTTTCTTTTTTTTATTAAACAAGAGAACATTTTAAACATGGAAGACAATAATAAATATAAAGATGAATTAATTATAGAAATGCGTGCTTTTTCTAGATTAGGCGAGCTTATTCCAATGTTAGAAGCAACAGAATATCCTAAAGAAATGGTTTATGAAATGATAGAAAGACATATAAATCTTTTGAAGGATGCATTTCAAAATTATAAGAATCCTCCAAAATACGGAATAAAAGGTAAATTAATCAAACATTAAAAATCATTTAAACATTGAAGGCATGGCAAAGAAAAAAGAAACGTATTTAGGAGCAGCACAAAAGATTGCTGTAAGAGAGTTTTTATTTAATCAATTTAATTTTAATAATATTGTAGGACTAGCTGGTCCAGATATTAATGAGTATTTGGCTAAATGTAAAGAGAATGGATTTAAGAACATCATTGTATATGAAAGAGATATTGAAACAGCTATTAAACAAATGCAAGTAGTTGATAATCATGATTTTCAATATAGAATTGGTGATATATTACACGCTGATCCAAATATAGAGAACACTCTATATGACTTAGATTATTGTGTAACAGCTCGTTATATGAAAGAGCACATTGCTAAGTTTACAAAGAATTTCATAATGACATTCTCTAGACGTATTAAAGATGTAGAATCAATGGCAACATTCTTTAAAACACGTGGTGAGAAGATTGTTAGTGAAATAGTTAAACACTCTCCTGTACTTCACACTGTGTATAAAACACACAATGGAGGAATATATATTTACACACCATATCATGATACATCAAATATGTTTTGTATAGCTAAAATCAAATAAAATGAAAAAAACAATCAACTTTTACACAGACGCACAGAATCAGACAATTATTAAAGAATTACACAAAGGAGTTAAAGTTAATGAAATAGCAAGGAAATATTCTAGATTATGGAATAGACCAGAGAATTCATTATATACCAAGATAGTAAATATGCGAAATAAGCCTACATCTACACGTGTAGCTAAAAAAGGTATAGAGTTTCCAAAGGGTTGGTCATTTGATATAGCTAATGTTAAAAGAGCTATTTTGAATGATAATAGTAGTATTACATTATATTTCTAATTTTATGCCTACAATAGATATACCAGATAAGATATGTTCTCATTGTGGTGGCACTAAATGGAGAACAGAGCTTAGAAAAAAACCTACAAAAGCTAATCCAGACAAAACAGTAATTAGATATAGATGTACTATTGGAGGAAAAGAAAGATATGATAGATGGGCAGAAAATAATCCAGGTAAATGGAAATCTTATCCTAAACAAAAAAGACCTGCTGGTTATTATAAAACTCCTAAACGAAAAGAACAAGCAAGATTAAAAACAAAAAGAGAAAGAGATAATTTAGAAGACAATTTTATAAAGAGAACAATAATGGGAAATCTCAAAGACATTTCTCGATCTGAAATACCACAAAAGCTTATTGACATTAAACGTAAACAATTATTATTAACCAGACAATTAAAACAGTTAACAAAATGAAAAAGCAAAATAAGAAAGACAAAAATTCCAAAATTTCACAGATTGAAAAGCTACAATGGTATGAAGAAGCTGGGTTTTACACAGGTAATGTGGCTTACACAGCATTTATTGACACTCAGAACTTGTCAGCATTGAAGGGGGCTATATCAGCGTATAGACTATCTATGCAGGCTATTAGAGATCAAGTTAAATTCAAAATAGGTAAATAACATGAGAGAATTATTAATCGATGCAATACTTGACTTATCAGGAGATGAGTATGAGTCTAGACAAGATGTTATAGAACTAGCTAAAGAGTCTGAAGCACAATTAGTAGATAGAATAATATCTATCGCCTGCTTCTATAGAGACCAGTTCAATGATGCAGTTGATTCTATAGTTGTAACCAATTAAATCCATATAGTATGTCAGTAGCACTAGTTTATTCCTCGCAATTCAGTGAAAGACATTATCAATCAGCAAGTAGGTTGATAGATTCTATCTTCACAGAAAAAAAGAAGACAAGGATAGTAGTGGAGAGAAACAGATTCACCTATGTACCTAGTGATGGGACAAGGAAGATGGTCATTAGACTAAAACGTTTCTCATAATTTTTAAGAAGAGAGCCATTGAAATATATGGCTTTCTTCTTATATTTGTATACATTTAAACATATATTATGTCAATTATTCTTGTTATTACGCTTATATCAGTCGTTATATGGATCAGTTATGAATTATGGAGAGCTCCATTATATGATGAAGCCACAATGAAAATCATCAGACCAACTAAAACATTAAAAGACCTATTTAAAAAGAAATAATATGTCAACAATTCTACTTAGAAAAATGACTCGTAAATCTAAATTAAATTCATTTAGATATAATGGTATACCTGTTGAATTAGTTTTAGAAAAAAACAAAACATATCTTATTAGAATGTATTTTAATTGTTCTGAATTAACATTCACAGATGATATTCTTGATGAATTAAGAATAAAAGAAGAAGATAGAATAGCAAAACCTGGAATTTGCCCTGAAAAGTTTGAATTTTATAAATCAAGAAATGCATTTATTACATCATTGGTAGCTTGTAAAAAAATAACTAGTGATAAATACATGATTGCTAAAAGAAATTCAAAGATAATTGCTAAAAGAAACAAGAGAAGAAATTATATGAATTTCAAAATAGCTGATGAAAAAGTATTTAGTAAAGCATCTTTACAACGTATTAATCATGGACATTAAAAATTAAATTATGAACATAGAAATTTGGGAAAGCTCAGAATTAAATGGACCAGTAGATATGAACTCTTATAAGTTGTCATCATTTGAATTTCAAGATGATACAATAACTACATTAAGAAATATTAATGACACATATGTTGCACAAATGAAAAATAATGGTAATGGTCTTAAAATAGAGATTAGTGATAAAAAGATCAAACTTGAATATCATGAAGCTGTGGAACTATTAATTCTTCTCATGAGTAATATGGACCAATCATTTGAATTTAGAGAAGTTAAAACAGTTAAAAAGTTCTAACCAATGAAAAAGTTAACCAAAAAACTTATTTGCCTATTTAAAGGACATAGATGGGTTGTTTATGAAACCTATTACAATAGTATGGTACATTGTAAATGTAGAAGATGTAACAAAATTAAAAACGATTTTATTTGGGAATTCTTATGATAGTACAAACAATACACGAAATCCTCAATCCCTTTGATGTAGAAACACCATTAGGATATGGGGTGGCCTTGTTTATGATAGCAGGCTCTGTTCATTCTAACCCACAATTTATCATTAGACTGTATAATACAGGAGATGTTAGAACTGTAGATCAGAATGATGTTAAGATATATGGTAATCCTACAGCAGGCGAACCATTAAAACCTACACAATCATGAAACCAAAAGAAAAGGCACTACAACTATGCGATGCATTTTATGAATTTCTACCATTGGAACACAATGTGATAACAACTGAAGGAGATTTATCATGGGAATATAATGGATGGGATAATGCAAAACAATGTGCATTAATAGCAGTGGATGAAATCTTACAAATGGTTGATGAAACTATGCAAGGATGGTTAGATGCTGATATTATAGCTCATTGGAAACAAGTAAAACAAGAAATAGAAAAACTATAAACTATGAAACAACAAACAGCATTAGATTGGTTAATTGAGCAATTTCCCCGAATTGAAACTATTGTTGCTTATAATGTACTTGAACAAGCTAAACAAATGGAGAGAGTCGAACATATGAAGACTTGGGAAAATAAAGTGATAAGTAAAATATACAATTTTGAGGTGTATCACAAAGACTTAGGAATAATGAATTGGAAGGATGCTAAAAAAGCGTGTGAAGAATTAGAAGAAGGGTGGAGATTGCCAAATAAAGAAGAACTTAACTTAATGTACCTAGATAAAGAAGTGATTGGCGGTTTTGCGAATGACTACTATTGGAGTTCCACCGAGTTCGATAATGACTACGCGTGGTTACAGGGCTTCAGTAATGGCAGCCAGGGCAGCAATTCCAGCAAGGGCGGCAAGTGCAATGTTCGGGCTGTGAGGGATATAAAACAAAACAAATAAACTATGAAATAACAAACAGCAGTAGAATGGTTACATCAAATCTTTAAACAAAGAGAACTTGATAAATTTGATTGGGAACAAGCCAAAGAAATGGAGAAAGAGCAGATAGTTAATGCTGTTAATGATTCTTTTAATATGGCAAAACATTCAAATTTTGCAGATGCACAAGCAGAACAATACTATAACGAAACATATAATAATGAAAGTAATAATCTATGACATAGAAACTATGCAGGAGTTCTTTCTTGTTGTTGTGTACAATCCAGAGACTAATATACATCATGAATTCAGTCTTAATAGATGGACTAATCAATTAGGGGCATTTATTAAGTTTATTGATGAGCACAAAGATTATTATTGGGTGGGTTATAACAACTTACGCTTTGATAGTCAAGTGGTTGAATGGGTTATTAGGAACTATGAGAACTGGCATGATTTTAGTAATCTAGAATTATGTGCTATGATAGCCCAGAAAGCAGCTGATATTATTCATGATGCTAATTATGATGTATTCCCTGAATATAGAGAGAATGAGCTTAGTGTTAAGCAAATTGATTTATTCAGAGTGAATCATTATGACAATAAGAATAGAATGGTTAGCTTAAAGAGGCTAGAGTTTGAAATGGATCTTGAGGACATTGAAGAGATGCCTATTCACCATAGTAAGACAAACATGACTGAAATGGATGTAGTTAAGACCATATATTATTGTTATAATGATGTAAATGCTACATATCAGTTCTATAAAATTACCACAGGCGATTGTGATCATCCTTTGTATAAGGGTAATGATCAGATTCAATTGAGGCTGGATATACAAGAAGAGTTTGACATTCCTTGTTTAAACTATTCTGACAGTAAAATTGGTGATGAGATGATTAAGAAGTATTATTGTGAGGAGAAGAAAATCACTTACAATGAGCTTCCAAAGAAAAGTACATCATTTAGGAAATCTATTGCTGTAAAGAATTGTATAGCTAATTATGTAACATTCCAGACACCAGAACTTAAAGAGTTCTTAGCCAGGATAAAGAAGGTTAGTCTAAAGATGCAAGATGACTTTAAGGAGAGTATTGTATTCTATAATAACACTTATTCATTTATGGCAGGTGGTCTTCATACAGAGAATAAGCCCAAGATATTTGAGGCTGATGATGAGTATGAAATTATCGATTGGGATGTTACCAGTTATTATCCAGCTATTATCATTAACAATGGTCGTTATCCAATGCATTTGGGTAAAGAGTTTCTTAGGGGATACAAACAAATGTTTGATAAACGTATAGAACTCAAACCTTTAGCTAAGAAGGATAAGAAGATTAAGGGTATTGTAGCAGCGTTAAAGCTTGCTGTAAACTCTGTATATGGTAAGAGCTCTGATATGCAAAACTGGATCTATGATAAGCAGTTAACTATGTTCACCTGTATAACAGGAGAGCTTAGCTTATTAATGCTTATTGAGATGTATGAACTTAATGGTATAAACATTATATCTGCTAATACAGATGGTGTAACTGTTAAAATTCATAAGGATAAGTTAGATGATATGCGCAAAATTAACACCTGGTGGGAAAATTTAACTAGCTATGGGTTGGAAGACACACATTATAAGAAGATTATATTTAGCACAGTTAATGATTACATCGCAATCAAAACAGATGGAGAAATTAAGAAAAAAGGGGACTTCCTCACAGATTTTGAACTTCATAAAAATAAGTCTGCTAGGATTGTCAATCTTGCTCTTGAAGCTTATTATGTACATAACATTCCTGTTGATGTTTATATTTGCAATCATAGCAATATTTACGATTTTTGCCTTAGACAAAAGTCTAGCAGGAATTTCCACTTTGAAGGCTGGAATAGAGCACGTGGTGAAAAGACTATTTACAACAAGCTCATCAGATATTACGTCAGCAACACAGGAGAAAAACTCTTAAAGGTTAAGAATCCTGAATGCGACTCTAATGCTGCTGATGTTAGTCAAGTTGAGGCTGGTGAATGGGTTATGACAGTATGTAATCATTTACCAAGCTCTACAGATGTAGCTACAGCAGGTATTCATTATGATTATTATATAGAGAAGGCTGAAAGGATTATCCATAAAATTCTCTATGAAGGTAAAAAGAAAAGAGTAACAATAGATCCTAATCAATTAAGCTTATTCTAATGAAAATTGAATTTCCTGAATATAATCCTCCTCCTGTTAGGAAGGAATATTTAAGTAAAAAACAAAGAGAAATAGCAGATCGTTTAAAAAAAAAGAAATGTTAAGAAATCAATCTGCTGATAGAAGTTTTAGTCCATGGGAGTGTAAAGATAGATACTCTTATAGAAAAAATAGTTGATATAATACCCATTAGGGTACATTTTTGTACGTTATATAACACATTATACCCTTTTAGGTACGTAAAAGAGAAATGTATTTCTAAAAAAAGGTATTTAATGTCATACGATACATGTAAATGTATATAATTATAATTATATTTCTAATTATACGTAATAAAATATAATATATGGAAAAGATAACAAGAGAAAACCTTGCTGAGCACTTAGTTAGATATCAATTAGAAATGGTTGGTAAAACATGGGAAGATGCTCAAAACGATGAGCAATGGTATTATAACATTACAATGAGACAGGACCAATTTTCTGAGTTTATGAAATATGCTCATCCATTGGTTAAAAAGGTTTTCAGGTGTAATAAAGCTAAAGCTCAAAGAATATTAGATTGGTTCAATTTACAATTTGGATTACGTATTTATCCAGTTCCAATGGAACTTAATTCACAACAATTTAAAAAAAAATAACATGGGATCACAATCATTTACTACTTATGCTAGAGGTAAAAACGCTAATGATGCATACAATAGAGCTGTAGAAGATGCTAATGATGAATATGGTCATCAAGAAGGTTATAGTGGAGCTATTAACTCCTCAGGAGGATGTAGAGATATTACAAAAGAATTCAAAGCTAGTGGTAAGACCATGGCTAAGTTTATTAATGAGCAAATAGACAGTCTTACAAAGTTTGATGGTGCTAGAGCTATTTGTGTAGAAGAGCCCATAGCTAATGATAACAAGATTAAGACACAGGTGGAACATGTTGTAACACCAGGCACCAAGAAATGGGTTCTTACATATATTGTACATCATGGAGACTCTAGAATAGCTAGTGCTGTAACAAAAGGAGATGCTGTTAAGCGTGCTCGTGCTTATTCAGAAAAGAATCAATGTAGCACCACTATCAAAATGGAAAGATGTTTAAACAACGCTTCTCATTCTCTTGTAGCTAAAATCACATACAAGAAAGCTACTAAAGAAAGAGATGGTAGATGGATATTCTTTGGTTGGGCTTCATGCTAAAATGTAAAATTATGTTGAGATTTATTTGTATATTATTAATATTTATCGTATCTTGTAAGGCTCCACAAAAAACAGACGATAGAGTGTTTATAGAGATAGATGGTCATCAAATAGAGATGGTGGCAGATGAATATGATAATCAATATCTTAAGCAATATGTAAGTGATGGAAGACCTATATACATCCCATTTACATTTGAGACAGAAGAAGTGGGAGATACATTGCATTCTTATCAAGCTAAAATCAAACAAGATGATTAATGAAGATTATGAGAGAGACTATCTTAAGGATGTAATCTATTTACAGGAAAAGATGCTAGAGCTAGAGCTTGATTCTAAATATCTAATGGAAGATATAAGAAGAGAAGTGGCTAAGATTATTGTAATAGATGAAGATAAACAATTAGAAAATGGCAAGATTAGATCTGAGCTTCTCCCATTTTGAGCAATTATTAAAGAAGGGATATAGTTTAGACACTATATTCCTTCTTAAACTTATTCAGAAGGAGAAATGTAACATTAAAGATATGTGTGTAGAAGACACAAAGCTAGCTGCTCTATATCAAGGATTGATTAGAAAAGGGCTCATCTCTGATGATTGTAAGATTATGATGGAGGGAAAAGGTATATTAGAATTCCTATCTACGCCTATAGAAGATAGTCCAACACTTCTAAAGAAGAAACCTATCGAGGATGATAGATTCAATCTATGGTGGAATGCCTATCCAGGAACTGATAATTTTATTCATAAAGATGAGGTGTTTTCAGGATCTAGAACCTTAAGAGCAGGTAAGGAAGAGTGTAAGCTCAAGCTTAATAAAATTCTTGAAGAGGGAGAGTATACACTAGAAGAAATGGTGGAAGCTTTGAAGTTTGATGTATTACAGAAGAAAGAAAACTCTGTGAAAACAAAAGCTAATAAGGTTACATACATGCAGAATAGTCTCACCTATCTAAATCAAAGAAGCTTTGAGCCATTTATTGAGCTTATTAAAGAAGGACAGAAGATTGTAGAAGCTCCTCAACAATTAAACAGTACAGACATATGAGTTTTGAACAATTAAAAAATGAAGTGCAGGCTGGTCTAGATGGTAGGAATAATGGCATACCTATGGGTTTCGATAGATTGAATAGATTTATAGGAATCAGGAAGAGTATGTATTTCCTAGTAGGTGGACTAACTGGTTCTGGTAAGACTAGCTTCATTGATGATGCATTTGTTCTTAACCCTGTTGATTGGTATCTCACACAGAAAGACCCACAAATCAAGCTAAAGATTATATATCGCTCTATGGAGCGTAGTAGGACATATAAGCTTGCTAAATGGATTTCTAGAAAGATATTTATAGATCATGGCACAACTATTCCTGTTACTAAGCTATTAGGCTGGACAGATAAGATGAGCCATGATGAGCACGATCTCTTTCTTATGTATGAAGACTATATGACCAGGGTAGAGGATATTGTAACAATCATCGATGGACCAGAGAATGCTGTAGGTATTGCCAAAGAACTAAAAGCACATGCTTTAAAGAATGGCCATATTGAGCAAATAGATGAGTATAACAAGCGTTATATTCCTGATGATGAGAACACTGTAACAATTGTTGTTTTGGATCATATTGGTCTATTAAAGACTACTAGAGATCAAACAACTAAAAAAGAGGCTATCGATAAGATGAGTGATGAACTCAGATATGCTAGAGATTTCTATGGATACACACCTGTAGTGGTTAGTCAGTTCAACAGAAGTATATCAAACATTATGAGGATTAAGAATGGTGATGTAGAGCCTCAATTAGAGGATTTTGCAGAAAGTTCCCAAACTCAGAATGATGCTGATGTTGTATTAGCTTTGTTTGACCCACTAAGGTATAAAGTGTTAGATACCTCTGGATATGATTTAAATAAGCTTAAGGACCAGTATGGTGCCAAGTATTACAGAAGCTTGAGACTAATTAAGAACTCATATGGTGAAGACGATGTGAGAATTGGTCTAGGATTTATGGGACAAGTGGGTATGTTTAAAGAGCTACCTAGACAGAAGGAGATAACAGATGATATATATGATTCTGTAATTAACAAAAGTTTTTTTCTTAAATAAACAAAATGAAGGTAAAATTATTATCGTTATCAACAACTCCAAGCAGGAGAAATGACTATTGGCAGTTTATTCTAATTCCTACAGTTAGTGTATATAAGAGAATAGATGATGAAGAAGGACATACAGCAATCAATTTTGAGTGGTTATTTTGGTCAGCAACAATCTTAATGTACAATAATGACAAAAGAACAGTATATCACCTCGAAGACATATGATCCTTTACAGATAGTGTATCACTATTATTCTGATAAGGGAGGTAAATATGGGTTTCATGAAGTTGTTACAGCTCTAATGATGTCTGGTAGAATGAATCAGATCGTTGAAAGAGTTGTGCAAGAACTTGATGCTAAATACGAGCTCATTGCTCTTTTAGATAAAGAAGGTAAATTTATAAAATACATTTAATATGAAAAAGATCATTGTAATATGTATATTAGCAATGTGCACTATGGGTTGCGCATCTGTTAATCATTTAGTTAGTAAGACATTTCCTAGCAAACAGTCGTATTGTCCAACAAATAATTCTTCATTCTTCTTTAAGCAGAATGGAGCAAGACCAACTAAACAATATTTAAGAAATCATAGAAATTAACATGAAAATAAATAATATACTAATAGCAGCTTTGCTTATATCATTAATAGGCTTGTTTGTTCAGGTTTATTCTACTAGTAAAGCACAGAAAGAATTAAAGACTGTTCAAGCTAAATGTGATAACTTAACGATTCATTCAGATTCTTTATACAGTGAGCTCTATCCATGTCAGATTGAATTTAGTAGATATATAGATGCTTTACACATCTTTATGAAACGTAATCCTAAAGCAGCTGACCAGTATTCCACTATTATTTCAGAAGAAACAGAATAATATGACACTAAGAGACAAGAGACAGAAAGAATTTGCTGAAACATGGCTTAAGACTAAATGGGGAATTCTTAATCTCTGTCCTAGATTTGGTAAAATCAGGACAACTATTAACATTCTGAAGAAACTTAAGCCCAAAAGTGTACTTATTGCCTATCCAGATAATAAGATTAAAGATTCTTGGAAAGCTGATTTTAAGGAAATGAAATATAAGGATGAGCACGTAACATACACCACTCACTTATCATTGCATAAATATCAGGATGAGAAGTTTGATCTTGTTGTGATAGATGAGATACACTTGCTATCAGAAGCACAAATAGAGGCAGCTGTAAATCTTCTTGAATATAATTTGCATGTCTTAGGCTTAACAGGTACAATGACTAATTCTACAGAGAGAACTCTACTAGAAGAATTAGATCTATCTGTAATAGCTTATTACACAATTGAGCAGGCTATAGATGAAGGTGTTATTGTGGATTATGAAATCCATGTAATTAAGGTGCCTCTAGATAACCTCACTGTGAATGATTATAAGAGTAAGAAAAGAACAGAAAAGAAACAGTTTGACAGCTATGGATGGGTGATAGATCAATTGGAAAGATCAGGAGGAAACACAATGTTCCTTAGACTTGCCAGAATGAGAGTTATTCAGAATAGCTTAGCTAAACTAAATGCCACTAGACAAATTCTAGATAAGCATGCAGATGAGCGCATACTAGTTTTCTGTGGTACAACCAAGATAGCTGACTCTTTAGGAATAGCCTCTCATCATAGTAAATCTGATGATAAAGAAGCATTTACAGAGTTTATAGAAGGAGAGGGTAATCATATGGCTGTAGTGAAAATAGGTAACACAGGTGTTACATATAAACCACTCAATCGTGTGATAATCAACTACTTTGATAGCAATGCAGAGAATCTAGCTCAAAAGATTAATAGATGTATGGCTATGGAATATAGTACACCAGACAAGAAAGCTCATATTTACATCATTAGTTCTAATGAGGATGTAGAGCTTAAATGGCTAAGAAAAGCGTTAGAATTCTTTGATAAAAGCAAAATTAAATACGTATGAAAATTGAATTAATTAGAGAAGAAAAGTATGGAGATCAAGATTGGTATTGTGTTATAGTAGATGGAGTGGCTGTAGCTTTTGAACACACAGAAGAGAAAGCAGATGAGCTTTATCAGATGATAATAAATGATCCAAATCTTCTAGAAAAAAGGAAAATTATTTTGAAATCTGTAGAGATTGTTGTACCTTTGGAAGACATTAAAACACAATAATAAACATGGCAAGCAAATTAATTGGGATTGTAGGTTCTACTGGTACAGGTAAGTCTACATCAATCAAACACTTAGATCCAAAGGAAACCTACATCATTAATGTAGCAAAGAAAGAACTTCCTTTCAAAGGGTCAGAAAAACTTTATAACGCAGAAAGCAAGAATTACAAAGAGGTTGATGATGCTAATGAAATAGCACGTCTACTTAGGGCAATTTCAGACAAAGCTCCTCACATTAAGAACATCATTATTGAAGACTCTAATTACATTATGGGATTCAATATTGTATCTAAAGCTACAGAAGTTGGATATATGAAATTCAGCCTAATGGCTAAAGATATGGTGGAATTATTTAGAGAGGCTAGAAGACTTAGAGATGATATTAAGGTGTTCTATTTAACACATCCTGAAACTGTTGAAGATGGTGGAGACATCGTTGGATATAAGATTAAAACAGCAGGTAAGTTGATTGATAACCAAGTTTTGCTCGAAGGACTATTGACTGTTTGTCTTTATACACTTGTAGAAGAGAACAAAGATGGTTCAACTAGTTACAACTTTATCACCAATAGGTTTAAGAAGTTCCCAGCTAAGAGCCCAGATGGTATGTTTGATGAAGTTAAGATTCCAAACAACCTTAGTTATGTAGTTAACAAAATAGATGAATATTATAATTAATTATTATGAAGAAGTTTATATTCGCAATTTTATTATTTGCCTCATGTAATAACTATTACAAAGTGACTGAAACTACCACTATAGATAGTTTAGGAAGAAAAGTTAAGACTATAGTGAAACAATATGACACTACAAGAAGAGTGTATAACAACTATTGGAACACAAATGATCCATACTGGAGAGATCCATTCTATTATCCTCGTTATAACAGAACTATAATTGTTCCTTTTAGACCAATTTATAGACCACCACACAAGCATTAATTTTAAACAATAAAAACAAAGAAAACAATGAGTAACATTGGAGGAAAAAAAAGAGAAGTAAATTTAAGAGATTCAGCAGACTATCCTAAGAAGGTGGGTTTGTTTGAAGCAAAGGTTATCGCTGTAAATCCAACTATTGAAGAGTATAAAACTCTCTTTGATATTGAATTGAAAGATGATAGCAAAGCTACAGAGTATTTGGGTGAGAGTAGAGATGGCAATAAGACATTGCGTCTAGACTTCTGGCTTGAAGAAATTAAGAGTAAAGAAAGGTTCAAATTGACATTCTTTCTTGAAGACAAAGTTAAGGATAACAAGGATGGTACAAAGAAGCAATATATCACCAACGTTGGTGTATGTTCTTGGGCTGCTGATCCAAATGATC
>Ga0315284_10007694_pt1 | contig 15387 bp, 9 predicted proteins | sample YL17G09_16_MG_FD_203696 | JGI IMG/M metagenome (GOLD analysis project Ga0315284, IMG submission 203696) | Sediment microbial communities from Yellowstone Lake, YNP, Wyoming, USA - YL17G09_16 | ecosystem: Environmental > Aquatic > Freshwater > Lake > Sediment | place: USA: Wyoming | collected... | reverse complement strand
ACGTGGTCCACCGCCGTCAGAACACGGAACCGCCGCCCGTCGGCCAACTGATCGCTCACGAAGTCGATGCTCCAACGCTCTCCAACCTGGGTTGCCGGGAGCAGCTTCACTCGCACCTCGGCCGTCCGCCGCTTGCGCCGTTTCGTTCGCACCATCAGCTCTTCCTCGCGGTAGATCCGATGGACTCGCTTGTGGTTCACCAGCCAGCCCTCTCGCCGCAGGAGCGTCGTCAGCCGTCGGTAGCCGTAGCGGGGACGGGCGTAGGCGAGTTCCTTGAGCCGTAGCCGCAACGCCCGGTCATCGCGTCCGTGTGCCCGGTACCGACAGACTGAGCGGTGAAGCATCACCAGCCTGCACGCTCTGCGCTCGGAGATCGCGTAGTCCTCGAGAACCTCCAAGAGCAGCTCCCGCTTACGTGCAGGCTTCAGAGCTTTTTTCGTAGCACGTCCTGGAGGATCTCCTTGTCCAGGCTGAGCTCGGCGACCAGCTTCTTCAGCTGGCCGTTCTCTCGCTCCAGCTCTTTCAGCCGCTTCAGCTCGCTCGGGCTGACGCCGTTGTACTTCCTCCGCCACAGGTAGACGGTCTTGTCGCTCACCCCGTACTTGCGGGCGATCTCCTGCACGGGAATCCCCAACTCAACCTGCTTCACGGCGTAGATGATCTCGGTCTCGGTAAACCTCGACTGCCGCATCCGACCTCCTCCTCGATACGTGAGCCAAGGTAAGGATTCACCTAATCCCTGGACCAGTTTTCGGGGAGCAGGTCATACCTAAGGGAGTTCAAGAGTAGTCCCGTAGAGGGTAGTAGTGCCGGGATAGCCCTATTCATGCGTTATCCACGGCCAACCCTCTGATCAGTCTTGAACTGCAAGGCTTCGCTAGCTACGAGGATCCCGATTGGGTAAGGACTCACCCGTTCCGTGGACCGGTTCTTTGGGCTCAGGTCAACTCATTGGCCAGTAGGCATCACCGTTGCTGTATCACCCTCGAATGTCAAGGTGAGGGCATCGAAGATGTCCCTGCGCCCGAGGAGATACGTCTCAGCGTTCGCCTCATCTGGAGTGAATGCAACGCGAGCCTTTATTAGCAGCGGCTCGCCAGCGCTCGCGAGGATGTACCCGTCTACGTCAGCCTCGATCCCGCCCATGTGGACGACGGCAATGTAGATCTCCACGGTGTACGTCGTCGTTGTTCCACCCACGCCACTTGCTGTCCCCTGCTCGCACTCGTTGAGGTCAATGCCAAGCGCCTCGGCGACCCATGTGGGGAAGACGCTGATATCGGCTCCGCTATCCAACAGCACATCGGGGAGCATCATCCAACTCTCACCGTCCTGGCTCAGGAGAATCGAAGTGTACGGGCGGCCGCGCGCCGAAGCGCAGTGGAGCAGCAGCACCTCGCGCAGATCGTAGTCGCCAAACCGGATTGATCCGCTCGACGCGAACTCAAGAGGTCTTGCCCCCGGCTTGAGCCACGCAACAGCGTTGAGCGCCAATTGCCTGTTGCCAGGCATGTCGATCCAGCTATTGCTGATCGAGATTCCATCTCCGATCAGGACGACGCTCCCCAGGCCGTAATTCATCGCGGCCAGCACGGGAAAGGGTCCAGCGAGTTCAGCTTGATCCCGAACTCCATTGCCATAGTCGCTCTGGCCAAAAGTGTCAAACCAGGAGTTGGTAGCTGTTTCGGCGATGCTGACAGCAGACCCAAGTGTATCTAGGTAGGTGCTGCCATAGGCATAGAAGAAGTCAATGCCTTCGGTCACGGGATGTCCCGTCGAGGGAGAGACGCGAAGGACCTTGGCGGCTTCTCTGTCGCTCCACCCCGCGGTGATGCTGCTGTAGTCTCTAGGAGCAAGGACGAACCCATTGTGTCGGTAGCTGGCGCCGAAAGCGAGCGCTAGCGGGTAAGCGCCTATCGACGGTTGTGTCGGGCTCTTCAGCGGCTCAGCTCCGAGAAGGAATCCTCCCCCGTGCGCGACGAACTCTCGGACGGCTGCAATCTCAGGTTCTGAGTACGGCGATGCGGCGCTTGGCTCCATGATTACGAGCACGCCAACTCCAGCAAGAAGGGTGGGCGTCAGCGGGCCCTCACGCAGAGTCGCAACATCGAAGCCCTGGGTCTGAAGGAGGGCGATGAGTTTGGATATTCCATAAGGAGACGAAGCGTCGAGCTTCCATGAGGAGTGAGACAGATCAATCAAGACGATAGGCGCATCGGCCAGAAGCTGGCCGCAGGCACTCTGATCCCACAGCAGGGGCAGAGCCGCAAAGATGAGCAGTAGAACCACGCGGGCGTATCTCATCGCAGTGTCCTCCGATCCGCCGAAATCAGTCGATCACTGCATCATAGCATGGGCTGTTGCGATTGTTGGACCCGATAGGGAGTGGCGAGTTCAAGAGTAGTCCCGTAGAGGGTACTAGTGCCGGAAGAGCCCTGTTCATGCGCCTTCCGCGGCAGACCCAGCGGACGGCCTTGAACTCGTTGGCTCTGGAAGGCTGCGTGACCCCGACTGGGTAAGGATTGACCCCTTTCGTGGACCGGTTCTTTGGGATCAAGTCATAGGGACAGCATCGCCGCCAGTCCTGCGCGTGCGCAGGAACGGTCTCACCACGGGGTGTTGCATCCTCTGCAGCCACTTCCGTCCTTGTGACGATGGATCGCGCTCACCAGAGGGGCAACCCCAGCTGGTCGAATGACGGAATCGGCGTGTCGGAAGTCGGACGACCTGGGTATCGACTTCGCCAAGCCGCGAACTCCGGAGTCCTGGCATACCCATTGATCAGGACGGCCCACGCTTCCCTCGTGGTCGGCATTGGGGCATCCGGCAGGAGCGTCTCTCCACGGAGTATTGCCTCCAGGTACCGGACGAAGACGAAGCCGCCGGCGAGAGCATCTGGGCTTTCGCCTTTCACGGCTGCCTTGTTCAGGGACTCGATCTGCCCGATAGCTCGGAACAAGCTTGCTCTCTCTTGAGGGCTCAACCCTCTGCGTCTCAGCAGCGTTGTGATCTGTGGATCTGTCAGATCCTTCCCCGTCACTGATCGCCTCACCTGACGAGCCTCGCTATTCATCAGCCGCCTGTGATATCCCGGGAAGAAGAAACCCACAACGAGAAGCAGTACCCCAGGCAACAGAAGCCAGGCGTCTTCTCGGCTTCGTACAAAGAAGCGGCCGACTAGAAACATCCACAAGGGGCCAGCCAGGAAGAAGATCGTTGAAAGCACTGCTCGCACGCGGATCGATCTCTCTTTGTGCCTGCGCAGCACGGCAATCGTAGGCCAGACAAAGAAGATTGCCAATACCACCAGGGCGAGTGCCCCTAGGATCACCACGGCGTCCCAATCTGCAGGCATGCACCAACTCTACCTGTCACTGCGCACTCGTGGCAACCCCATGGCCAGACGTAAGGTGGCCTGAAGACGACCGTCTGGCGCTGTCCGGTCCCTGCTGGGAGTTCAAGAGTAGTCCCGCAGAGGGTACAAACGCAGTGGGGTAGGAGAATTTGCCCTACTGCGTTTGTACACCGGATGCTCCTGAGTCCCCTGGAGTTCGCAGCGACCGACCCTGCGAACTCCCAAGCCGCTCCGCAGAGCGGCCGGGGGTCATCAAATCCCTCCGGGCGTATGAGCGCCGGGACAGCCGTATTCATTGGACTTGTGGAATGGGCTCTTTGACCGGTCTTGAATCTGAGGACTCTGCGAACTGCCTCCACTGCGACAACGCAAGGACTCACGATTCCGTGGACCAGTCTTCCCGGAGCAGGTCACATCTAAGCGTAGTGGCGTTCCGAATGGCAGCCGGCGCGCTAGGTATGCTTTCGTGACCTTGACCTCTGAAGAAGACGTTCCAGAAGCAATCCGAGAACAAGAAAACAACCCAAGCCTGCCAGCCCTATGGCCATCTTCCCTACTATCAGGAAGAAGATGCCGAGGACACCCGAGCTCCCGGCCAGGATGGCGATCGGGATGACAACGACGATGAGTGCAATTCGCGCTGGGACCGACGGAGGTATCTCTTCTCCAGACGCGATCCGCCCTGCTTCGTCAGCCGTTCGCTGCCGCGCTTCCCTAATCTGCTGCGCTAGCTGGGAGGAACCGAATTCCGCCTCCTCAAGCTCCTTGAGGAAGCAATCGTAGACCCTTAGTGCCTGCGCGTACTCTCGTCTAGATACAAGTCTATCTGCCTTCGTTGTGACTTCCCACAGAGCCTTCTCGCGGGCCAGGTCATACTGTCGGCCTTTGGCATCCCTCTTCCAGGGCATGTTGCGTCCTCCCACCTGGACAGTATGGGACTAAGGCGTAGCGTAGGCAATGGGCAAAGCGGAGCATCCTGCCGGTCCTCATCTGCGGGGCGCATCCAGCCACGAGATACCGTGTCCAGTTGGCGGCGAATCGCGCTGCCGCGCCAGAAAAACCTCCACGTCGATTGAGCTGCGAGCTGTGTCGGAGTAGACCGAGGCTTCAGCGTTGGGGCACGCGCAATTGGGCAAGGATTGACCCTTTCCGTGGACCGGTTCCTCGGGATCAGGTCACCTCTATTGAGACGACCGCTGCGTTCGGCCGAGGCTCCCACATACGTACGCGGGACCGCCCCTCCGGGTCTCGATCCTCAACCTTCCGCCCCATTCCTTGCCCTGCACGTCGTGCGGGCTTGGCGGGGGGCATGGCCGACCGAACGGAGGGCGGCAGTATCACGGATGGTGCTGCGGCTGTTCGCTTGGGGGAGCAACTGCTCCTCGATCCTTGCTTGTCGGACCGCTGCGTCGACATCGACCCGCCGAACCCGGCCGAGGGCCTTCCTCTGTTGACCCGGTCGCGAGGTGGGGGACACCCCGCCCTCGCGATTCTCAGACCGCGGCGCCTTGCGGCAGTTTGTCACGGCAGCGAGAACGCCGACGCGAGCTCATCAATTGTCGTGCGGTCAAGGAGGAAAGCCCCTGCTCTGTGGCGCAACTGCCCGTACTCATCGAAAGCAGTTCTCGCCTCTTTCTCCCGGTCCAAGCTTGCCAAGGCTAGGCTTTTGTGAGCCAGAGTCAATGCGCGTCCTCTGACAGATCCGAGCCTGCCGAGCAGGTCATCAGCGTCCATTAACTTCCCGACGGCCTCCTCCGGCTGTCTGGTTAACCGCAAGGCAGCGCCGAGATACGCCGTTCCCCACGCTTGCGCTGCGAAGTTGCCCACGCGGCTACCCGGCGCAAGCAACCCGCGAAGAGCAATCAGCACCTCTTTCGCTTTTCCTGACTGCACCAGACAGCGACACAGTTGGAGATTGACGAACCCGACGACTCCAGAGTCCTTGACAGTTTCTGCAATGGCGGCGGCCTCGGCTAGTTCCGTCCGGGGCTCCGCATCATCCGTCCTGCACTGGAGAGCGACTCCCAGGCCGCACTGGCTGAGAGCAATCAGTCGTTGACTGTGAGTCTCGTCGCCAATCACGCGGACTCGCTCAAACCAGGCTACCGCCTCATCTACTGCACCTTCTTCGAGCCTATTGAAGCCCACCCTGAGCAGGATGTCGCCCTGGCCTCTCTTGCACACTACCTGCCCAAGAGCAGCGGACCACCGGGGGCCTGTCACGGGGACTCCCGGGGTACGCAGCTCTGCAGCTGCCTGCAGCAGTCTCTGGTCACGGCGGGTGAGCTCAAGCGCATCCTCCAGCCTACGGATGTCGTCCGGCGCTACCGGGCAGTCTCGCCAGTCCAGCACCTTCAGTCCGAGCAGGTAGTACCGCAGTGCCTCTCTCCGCATTCCCGCATTCTCGTACACGGCACCTGCTCGCACGATTTTGCTCGAGGCACTGTGGCCCCAGCCATAGGATAGCTCGACACCCCCACCCAAGATGGCAACGTCTTCCAGTGTGGGAATCCCGCCGCGTCCCAGAAGCGTCTCTCTACCCATCCGGAGTCCGTCCAGATGTCGGCCGCGCAGTGTCTCAGCCATCAGGACGAGCTTGTTGCGATAGATGAAAGGTGCAAAGCCAGAGCGTGCAGGGAAAGGCACGCGTGGTTTGGCCGTCCCGTTCAGCAGAGCCTCACGGCAGGCAAGGCTCTTCTCAAGTACATCGAGATACTCTGGCGGCTGCAGCGCCACCCGGAGAGTAGCCGCCTCCTCGAGGGCGGCATGTGCGAGCTGAAAGTCGCCCTGCTCCTCATGTATGTCAGCAATCATTATCAAGGCGTTCACTCGCAATACCGCGGAGTCCGCCCCTGTGTCTAGCCCCCGCGCTTGGTCCAGGACCTTCAGAGCGGCGCCAGAGTCGCCACTCCTATGTTGCAGGAGCGCTCGGGCGACCAGGGAATCGCCTAGTCCGACGTGGCCCGCGTCCCCGCAGGATCTGTAGCTTTCGCTAGCTGCCTCAAACAACGCCTCCGCAGTGGTGGTGTCCTCGAGGACTGCAGCAACACAGGCAAGAAGGAGAAGGCTCTCGCCCAAATGGCGGGCGCCGTTCAAGGGGCTACTGAGTGCCTCCCGAGTGAGGTCCAGACTCGCGCCCTTCAATCCTCCGTCCAAGAGCTGCTTGAGCACCTGTTCACGACGCTGGCCGTACTCCAGCTCGAATTCGCACCCCGTCACGATTTCCTCGTCAGCGACGCGCTCAGTCCCCTCTGTGTAGGCACAGAGAACTCGCGAGCAGAACCGGAACATCGCAAGGTCACGAGCCAGCGGAGACGGATCCTCAAGTGCTTGAGGAAGCTCTCTGAACTCATCCGGGACGAGCCAACCCTTTGCCTCCAGCTCTCCTATCGCTCTAGCTGTCAATTCCTTCTGCCTTTCGACATTACCGCCCTTCAATACACAGAAACCAAGGTGGCCCAGGAGCGTTGTCCTCCAGACCTCCTCATCCGCCTGCGGTGCTGACACGAGCGCCTTCAGAAAGGCTTCACTAGCGCTTGTTGCCAGCTTGACGCCGAGATGCGCCTTCCCTTGCCAGTAGGTCGATACGACTCGAGCCTTCTCGGTTGTCGAACGCTCAAGTACCAGGGCAAGCATCCGAAGGGCCTCTCCCCGGAGCCTGACCGACGTCCCCGCCTTGCGCGTGAGGACAGACAACGCCATCTCGAATTCGTTCGGAACACGGCCACCCCACTCAGCGACATACGCAGCCACCCACGTTAGGTACTCGGCGAGCGACACTTCCCTGCTGGGCATCGCTTGATCCTCCCCGGGCCACCTCGGCCACGACTCGCTGACTCCGATCATACAGCGCCTCGAACTCGGCGGGCGGGATGTTCCCGTGACTTGCCCCCAGGGATCGGTCCAGATCCAGCGCAAATGCTTAGCTATCTAACGACGTTCAAGAGTAGTCTCGTAGAGGGTACCAGTGCCGAGAAGCGCGTGTTCATGAGACTTCTGAGATAGGAACTGCTGCAACTCTTGAACCGAGGATCAGGGAGCAAGGGGGACTACCAGGCGTAGCGAAGCCCGATACTGAGGTGTTTAGTCCCGGTCGCCGAGAACTCCATTCCTCCGCGGAACTCGAGTCTTTCGCTGAAGGCCACGCTCGCTTCAACCGACGTCATCGCGCAGTCGAAGAGGGAACCTGAACCTTGGCTGAAGTACGTGTAGATGACCACGTGGCTTGATCCACCGCAACAGCTGCCGAGTGCCACGTCGATCGAGAGCATCTCCCAGTAGTCCGGGTAGTACTCATGGCCCTGGCCAATGGCATCGGCAATGCCTTCGATGGCACTTCCATACGCGGGCGTCGTGATCGCATACCGGCTTGGATCTAGGACTGACAAGTCGCGGAATGTCACTGACCCGAGCGTGCAGCTGAGCTCGAGTCCGTAGATCGATATGCCTTCGATCGGAGCGTTGTCACCGTCCCCCGTGACGAGGGCAGCGTACACGTTCAGGCATGCAAGCTGCCCCAGTGACAGATGAGGCACGAGTACGAGGCTCTTCGTCTGAAGCTGGAACGTCAGCGTCGCATCCAGAGACAGCCAGGGAAGGGTCGTTCGGATGCCGGTAGCCTCGAAACTCAGAGAATCGAATCCGTTGCGTGTGAAGTACACGCTGGCCTCGATGTCATCGGCGCAACCGAAGGTTAAACCTGAGAGTGTGATCTCCTGCCCGGTGAACCCTTTTCCAGGAATGAGCGGATTCGTGTCGTACGTTCGGTAGAGACCCGACGCAGCGTGCACAATTGTGATCCCGCTGTAGTCGTCATCGCGAACCCGCGCTCCGAGCTCGGTCGTGCTCACAACGTCGAGATCCCCGATCGACCCGCCGATCCGAATCGCGAACCCGTCTGCTGGGCCGTCCAGCACGGCATCACTGAGCTGCGCGAAGTACGCTCCGATCTCGCAGCCAGCAAGCTCTATTGACGCAGTCATTTGCATGTAGAGGTAGTCACCCGTGGATGGGCCGAAGAGGAGATTCCCTTGCACCTCGAAGGCTCCCAGGCTTCCATGGACTCCGAACTCCTGCCACAGGAAGCCGAACAGCTGAAGCTCAGAATCGCTTGTCACCGTCAGACTGCTCCAGGAGTAATCCAGATCGAGGACCGACTGCAGTCCCTCGAACGACGGTGTGGTCGCGTCTATGCGGATCTCTGTGTCCCAACTTCCGCCGAGAGGACCTGTCGCGAGGAGGGCGAGACTTGCTAGCATTGTGATCACTGCTGCACTGGCGATCACTCGCCTCAGCATTCTCCGTTCCCCCTAGCGGGTGTAGTACGCCTTCGTGCTCAGGTTCCACGCGCTGATGATGACGTTCGCATCGCTCGCCAGTGTCACCTTTAACTTCGTGACCGTGAAAGCTGGGTTCGGCCCAGTGACATTGAAGGTGAACCTCAGAACCTCGCCGGCGGCCACCCCCGTGGCAGCGTTCGCGGCAAGCAACGTTCCCTTGCCAGGGTTTGTGGTGAAGTCCTTAGCGAGGACCAGAAATCCGTTCTTGCCCTCGATCACGACGGAACTCGGATCAACGCCTGACAGAACAATTGCCTCATCGCCAACCGTTCCGAACTGGATCGCAGCAAGCCCTCCACTTGGCATGTTTGTGACTGAGACGAGGACATAACCGTCACTTCCTGTCACAACGACAGGACCGATGACCAAGCTCCCGAGCTTCGGGGCAGTGTTCCAGAAACCAGAGCAGGCGACGATACCGCAGAGCAGGGCGGCTAGAAGTCCTACCGCAAGGTACGGCCGCAGTCTGCTCATGTGCCCCTCACTACCTCCTGGTCCCTATGGCAGTGCTCTACGAGTGCCCACGACGTATTCCGCAAGGATCCTCGCATCGTCAAGCTCAACACTTCCATCTCCGTCGACGTCTGCTGCCGCTCGCTCATCCGCGGTCGCCGAGCTGCCGCCCGACGCAATCTGAAGGCACATGCGAACGTCGACAATGTCCACGCTTCCGTCTCCGTTCAGGTCTCCCAACATGGGGGGGAGCCCTATGAAGAAACCCGACAGGCTCGTCGTTCGCCCTGTCACAACGTTGGCTGTGGTGTCTACGCTGGCGGTGATGTCTACTTTCGTGCCAAGCGCTGTTATATGGTAGATCCTTAGGGAGTGTTCCTGCTCGGGCGTAAGGCCGGCATCACTGTAGTGAATCTCCACTTCGAGACTGCCAGTGAAGCTTGCGTCAGTGGTTACGTCATAGCATCCGGACACTGGTAGTCCAAGAAAGCCCGTGGTCGGCCCGGAGCGTGTCACGCTTACGATCCCACCTTCCGTCAGGTTCTCGAATGTCACCGTCACGGTCTCCTCCGAGTCTCGGAAGCTGAACTCGACAGTGGCGTTACGTCCCGCCTGCACCAGGTCGACTGCGACGCCGTTCGCCCTGCACGTCTCGATCAGTTCCGGCACATGTCCGTACTCGGTGCTTGACCCGTCGTCAGTCTTGATCCAGTGCATGACGAAATCGAAGATCGAAGAGCAGCGATCTCCCTCTAGGACACCAAATACCGGTGCAATCCCAAGCGCAAGGGGATCGTCGTCTCCGGAAGGGTGGTCTTGGTCCGAGTCCGCGATGTCGTAGAAGATGCTCGCCACCGCGCCCTCGACGATCTCGCCCGAGTTTCCGTTCGGGTTCACCCACGTGCCATTTTGCTGCAGCGCATCTCCTCCCATCCACCATTGATTGTCCTCCATGTCGCCATTGGTGCAGGCCTGGAGATTGCCCGTCGCGATCGCGGAGACGAACTCGGCCCAGCCTTCGACCATCGCCTGAACCGCGTTGGTCTCTTCGAACGGGTTGTGCTGGCCGAACGCCAGCGGTTGACCGATGTCTTGCCAGACTGCATGCGCGATCTCGTGGAACATCGTAGCACGGTCGAACTCCGCCCATGAAGAGGGTCCAACCCGTAGCGCAATTCCCACCCCCGCCAAGCCCGGAAACCATCCCGTCTCTGCCCCTAGGACCGAGTATGGCCACCAGACCTCAAGCGGTCGCCATGATAGTGTATGCCCAAAGGTAAGTGGGCTAGAGACCCAATCTATGACCTCTCCCACCATATCGGCCAACTGGATGGCATGGCACATCTCGAAGTCGTCGACAACAGTCTCTTGTAGATCGAGCGCTCCGCTTTCGGCGCCACCAGTCACTTCGCTGTTCCAGGTGTAGGTGTCTTGCGAGAACGGACGCTCTACCTTGCAGGCGGCGTTCCGAGCGTACACACGAACGTAGATGTCCAAGCCACCTTGAAGCGGCCCATCGTAGTTCTCCACAGCGGGGAACTGGAAGTTCCCGTATGCATCTGTGTAGGCCACCTCGTCAAGGAACACATCGGACATCGGGGCGGGTTCACGATCCCAGAGCTCGACCATGAAGCCGGAGACGGCGGCCGGAGTTCCGGGGGGGCTTGACTCAGCCGACCACTCTCTCCTATAGACAAGTGTTCCCTTCACGACGATGCTTCCAGCCTTCATTGGCTCTCCAGAATCGGCGTTCTTCCCCTCCTCGACAGCGTTATTCCAGTTGCCCAATGAGTTCTTGGCAAAGACAGCGTAGTAGTAGGTCGTCCCGTTCGCCAGACCACCGTCTTCGTAGTCGACGTGACCGCCTCTCACCGGTGAGCTGTCCACGAAGACCTGCGTGCCATCCAAGTGGCTCGTCGGATGCGTGCCTGTCTTTCGACAGACTACGACTTCGCTCAGATCCGAGTCAGCAGGGTTTGTCCAGCTCAGCATGCACTTCGCGTCCTCCCCATCCGAGGCGGCGAAGTCAGCGACGATTGTCGGTTCCTCGCCAGCGGCAATCGCTATGACCGACACCGTCCCGTCCTGGTAGTTGGCTACGCATGCTCGGCTCCCGTCAGGGGTGATGGCAATTCCCCACGGGAAGTCCCCTACGGCGACGCCCCGATCCCAGCATCGAGCATGAGTCAAGGTGTCAATCACTCTGACAGCGTTGTCATCCGAGATAGTCACGTACGCGTACCGGCCGTCGGGTGTCATCGCGATGTAGGCAGGCTGCCCGCCCATGGGATGCGATGCTATTCTGCTTCCGTCAGCCAATGAGATAATGTCCACTACTAAGTTCAGCAAGTATAGCCAATCTCCATTGCACGCGATGTAGACCTCTTCTCCATTGGGGGTGACTGCAACCCCGAGCGGCAATGTGCCCGCTACGGGCACCCTGGATACAATGTCCGTTTCAACGTCGTACAAAGCCAGCGTGTCGGTGATTCCTTCGGCAATGCACAGGTGCTTCCCGTCTCGTGTGACAGTGACGCCTCCGAGATAGTCACCGGCAGGGATGAGCTTCACTTCGGCGCGGGTTGTCGTATTGATGACGCGTACGCCCGCATAGGACGGTACGTAGACGTACTGGCCGTCGAGTGAGACAGCGATACTCCCTTGACCAGGTTCGACACACGGCACGGACCCCACGAGGCTGTTGCTGCTTGTGCTGATAAGCCAGAGGCACTGCGAGGTTCTATCGGCCGCGTAGACGACATCTCCACCAGGCGAAACAGCGATCCCAAACACTTGCCCTACGCCAAGCACTGGTGCTCCCACAGTCAGCGTCTTGAGGTCAATGTTGTAGACCCCTCGGTAGCGTGTGGAAACATACACGCGGTCACCGTCGGGAGTCACGGCAATGAACAGTGGACAACTGTCGGATCCCAGACTCAGAGTTGTCGTGACTTCATCAGCAGCCAAGTCGTGCGGGAACATGACAGTAAGGGCAAGCACGATCAGTAGAAGACTCCAGCCAGCTTTCACGCGGCGCCCGCCAAATCCATCACTCGAACGTGAAAGGATGAGAGCCGATGTCTCGTGACCATGCAGGAGTATGTCTACCCGTCTCACTGCGCCCTCGCTTTCTCGACGGAAGTATCTCCACCGATACTCGATCACTGGCAGTGTTGTCAAGACATGCTATTGACCGCCGGACCGGAGAGATACACGGGCAGTCGCCGGGTTGTACGTACGCCGAGAATGGTAGGGGAGCGAGTCTGACCGACCGCGGCGCCGGCCCCGGAGGAGATGCCTCCGCCACACCGGGCCACTGGACCGCAGAGCACAACACGCGGCAAGTGAACCGCCCCGGGTTCTCGAGAGGGCGGATTGCCTGAGTCCGACGACCGAACCCGGCCAGGAGTTCAAGAGTAGTCCCGTAGAGGGTATAGAAGAGCCTTGCGGAGAGCATGTGCTCGTGGGGCCTGACAAGATGGCCGCCGCTTCGGCAAGCCTTTCATTCCTGCAGAAGTGGAAGCGGGGCGGGGATTGCTCCCCACCCCGCCGCCACAAGCGGAAACTGGAACCGTGTCCCTTACTTACCCGTAGGCGTCGTCGCCGGCGTCACCGTCTCGGTGCCCACCGGCTCTTCGCCCATCAATCCACCGAGCGAGAACTCCGCCGACAAGACCAGCGTGTTCCCCAACGTCTGGTTCAGGACATACGCCGCGTCCACGTACAGGCCCGCCACGTTGATTCCCGCTCCAACGCTGAAGTAGTAGTCCTGGAAGTTGTTCGTCAGAACCACGCCGCCGCGCAGCGCCAACTCATTGATCACCTGGAACTCCACACCAACGTGCGTGTCCCCAAGGCTCGATCCGTCAAAGTCGACGTCCGTCGCCAGCACCAGCTTGTCCTCCGCCAGCTTCATCGCGAGGCCAACCTTGTACAAGCCGCTGATGACGTCTTTCGCGCCGCCGTCCCATGCCAGCGCGCTGCCGGCAAGGTCCTTCGCGTTCACGCCAATCACGAACATGTCCCCAAGGCTCACCAGCAGCCCAAGGTCAAAGCCAAACCCGCTGGCCGTGTCCCCCAGTCCGCTGTCTGCCATGTAGTACTTCACGTTCGCGCCAGCCATCGCGACGTCCATCACGTTGGTCGCCAGCGATCCGACGATCGCCTGCTCAACCCACGTAAACGTCTCGCCCATCGTGCCTTCCCCGTCCATTGCCTGGCCGTCGATGGCAGCTCGCTCCCATCCAAGGCCCACTCCGAGGTTGGCAAACGTCGTCACGGCCCCCACGTACTGGTGCGTAGCCCCAATCCCGTAGAGATCCGTGGACATCCCCGCCAGTCGCGTGTCATTCAGACTCGCGAGACCCGCGGGGTTCCAGCACGCCGCCGTCGCGTCATTCGCCACGGCCACAAACGCTCCACCCATCGCCAGAGCACGCGCGCCAACTCCATTCTTGAACGCGCTGAACGCTCCGATGCCATCCGCCATCGCGACCGCGGACAGGACCAGGATGAGCGCTAGACTCACAACCATCGCTCTCTTCATCGTTGCCTGTACCCCCTTTGTAGGGTGCAGAGTCCGGGTTGCCGGACGATTGCCCGGCAACCCGTGCTCGCTTCCTTACCGGTTGATGAACAACGTTCCGCTATCATCGAACGTGTCCGTCCCGTCCGTCGCCGTCACCTGGTAGATGTACGCGCCGTTCGCCACAAACGCGCCGCCGTCGTCCTTACCGTTCCAGACGACCTTCGTCACGTTCGCCAGCTCGCTCGCCCACACCACATGCCCTGCGAGGTCGTATATCGTTACCGACATCACCGAAGCAATGCCGCTTCCCTTGTATCCAAACGTCACATCGCCAGCCGACGGGACCGGGGTCGCGTAGAAGCTCGTGACATCAAGCTTGCTCGCGATGATCGAGATCGTCTTCGACGACGTATCCGTCGGATCCGTCGGATCCTTGTACGTTGCCGTGATGGTCGCGCCCGCCGCCACGTTCAGATCGAGTCCGGTCGTGATGAACGTGTCGTTCGTCGCACCAGCAAGCGGGGCGAGGCTGTACGTTACCGTACCGATCGTCACCGCATTCGCCAGCGTCGTCGCCCCAGCGTGGGACGGGTCGACAACCTTCACGTACACCAAGTCGGCATCCGTGTAGTTCACCACCGCGACACCCGTTGCATTCGTGAACGTCGTCGTCGACTGCTGCGACGGAGGAGTCCCACCGCCGCCAATGCCGACCTTGATCGAGATCCACGCCGAGTCGCTGTGGTTCGACGGATCCATGTAGGCGGCCAGAATCGTGTCGCCTGGCAGCGCGCCGAGCGTCGGAACGCACGTGTACACGTTCGCCAAGTCGACGCAGATGACCGACATGAAGTCGCCCGTCGCAATCCCCGTCTCGAACAGGTCAAGGCCCGCCCAGCGGCCATTTCGCGGGTTCAGGACGTAGATGTTCGCTTCTCCCAGGCACGAATATTCGAGGGTGTATGGGATGGGGGAGTTGTTGAAGATGTTCGTGTCGCCAAGCAGCGGGTTGATGGGGTGCGCGACCGAACGTTCGTACTCGCAGCCAAATAGGTTCAGAGGCTTCGGTCCGAAGGGGACGTTCTGCCCGCCGTCCCAGAACGCGTCCACGCGCTCGCGGCGCAGCGTGTCCTCGTTCTGATCCGGGTCCACCACTTCGATGAACACGCAGTCCGAGTTTACGTAGCCCTGCACGCGGTTGCCCTGGCGGTCGAGGAAGTACATGTTGACCGTCTGGCCGTTGTACACCTGCGTGTCACCGATTGACATGAGGTCGAACGACACGTCGTTCGGAACGCGAATCCCCGGGCTGCCACCGATCCCCTTCACGGACGTGGACGTGTTGTTGGCGATGGGACCGTTCGTGATGAGCGGCGGGAAACTCGTACTCGTGTCGGAGTCGCCAAGCCCGGCGAGTCCGTCGCGAACGTCGTTCATCAGCTGAATCTCCACGTCCGGCGCGCCATAGTAGGCGTCGTTGTACTGGGCGAAGATGTCGTCCTCGTTGAACGCTTCGATCTTCCAGTTATCCAACACCAGCTGGTAGCCGCCGAGGAGGGAACCGCCCTGCCGCGATTGGACCCCAGCCTCGCCAGCGAAGAATCCCTCGCCGACGCCCATCGCATCCCACACCGGGCGTAGCTCGTAGCCGACATTGGTGAAGAAGACGGGCGAGTTCGAGCTCGTCTCGTCGAGGATGATCCACTCCGCGT
>Ga0315284_10007693_pt1 | contig 15388 bp, 6 predicted proteins | sample YL17G09_16_MG_FD_203696 | JGI IMG/M metagenome (GOLD analysis project Ga0315284, IMG submission 203696) | Sediment microbial communities from Yellowstone Lake, YNP, Wyoming, USA - YL17G09_16 | ecosystem: Environmental > Aquatic > Freshwater > Lake > Sediment | place: USA: Wyoming | collected... | reverse complement strand
AGCGGCGGCAGCGGCAGCGGCTCTGCTCTCGACGCCTCCGCCGCTTCTTCTCCTTCCTCCGCTTCTTCTGACAGGCCTGCCAGGGCAGTCAAGGCCCTGCTGCTGGAGCTCTGCAGGGCTCGCGGAGCGCAGGCGATGCGCGGCGACCTCGAGGAGGCGGGGCTGCTTCCGCCGACGGCGGGGTCGGCGGCGACAAACCGCCTCCCGCTGGTCGCGTCGCTCGTCGACCTGCACCTGCGCACACTGTTCGGGCCCTCGGCCGGGATCGCTCCTTTCGTCGCTGCTGCGAGGGCGGCCGCGCCTGCTCTTTCCTCTGATGCTGCCGCCCCCGCTCCGCGCCGCCCGGCGAGCCTCCGACAGGAGCAGGCCCCTCCCCTTCCTCCCTGCTCCCCCTCTGCCGCCGCCGCCGCGCCGGCCTCGACGCCGGCGGCGCCTCGCGCTTCTCCTTCGACGGCGACAGCGGCCGCTGCGACGGCAAAGATGAGGACCCCCTCCACCTCCTCCAAGGCCGAGCTCGCCGCCATATTCCGCCGCATCGGCCGCAAGGAGACCTCGGAGGAGGGGCTCGCCGAGCTGGCCGCGTTTGGCCGCGCGCGCGGCGGCATCCGGGACGAGGCCGGCTCCTCCGGCGTCGGCCTCGACCTGGGCCCGCACCTAGCGAGGACCTCGGAGCACTTTAGGGCGTACATCTCCCGCGGGGTCGCGAGGGCGAACGCGAAGTTCGAGGCCGAAAGGGGGGAGGCGGAGGGCGCGGCGACGACGCCCTCGGCCGCCCTCTCCGTGGCCGCGGCGGCGCTGGTCACGCCCTCGAGGCTGCCCCCGCTGCCCCCCTCCCCGGGTCCCACGCCGCTCGCCGCAGAATCGGCCCCCAGGCAGCAGCAGAGACAGCAGCAGCAGCAGCAGAGGGAGCCGCTGCGGCAGCAGCAGCAGCAGTCTCCGTCGTTCATGTCTCCGGTGGCGGGGCCGGCGGCGGTCCCAGCGGCGTCGGCCACCTCTGCAGGAGCGACCTCGACGTTTTCTGTCACTGCGCCCGTCGCTGCCGCTGTCGCCCCCTCGCTCGACGAGCTCCGCGCCAGGGTCGCCGCCGTGAGGCTCTCTGCTGCTTCTTCCAATTCGGTGGCGAAAGGAGAGCCGAGCTGCGGAGGCGGAGGCGGCATCGGCGTCGTGACGAACAACAGCACGCTGCAAGCGCTGCAGGCGAGAATGGCCGCGCTCCGCAGGGCCAGGCAGTAGTGCAAAAACCCTTGTAATCTCATTTTTCATTTCTCTTCATCTGACTGACATTCATTTACTCTCTCTGACATTCTTTTACTCTCTCTATCGCTCCCTGTCTCTTTCTCTCTAACGGGTGCTGGTTACGTTCTAGTCCTCTGAAAAAAAAACAAAAAAGTTTCAAGTAAAAAAGAAATCAAGTTCTCTCTCTCCAAATAAAAAAATCGTTCTTCAAACCATCCCTTCCACCGCGGCCCTCACGGCCTGCACCGCCTCCCTCAGGTCGCCCTCGCCCTTGGCCGCGGCCGCGGCGCGCCTCACCAGGTCCGCGAGGTCGGCGGGTACGGGCGTCGATGGAGAAGCGGCGTCTCCTCCTTCTCCGCCGCCGCCCTTGCCTTCCTCCTCGAGCTCGGCCGCGAGCGCCGCGGCCCTCGCCACCACGGGCTCCGGCAGACCCGCCAGCCTCGCGACGTTGGTCCCGTAGCTCTTGGGACAGGCCCCGCGCACGAGCTTGTACAGGAAGGTCACGCGCGGGACGGAATCAGGGCTCTGGCCGTCGCCGTCGTCGACGCGGCAGGCCATGTGCATCGGCAGCGCGCCGCCCCTGGCGACCGCCAGGCCCGATGAGGGAGCCGAGGAGCGCCCTCGCTCCTCCTCCGCGCCGGCGGAGGCGCCGCCGCCGCTGAGCGAGTGGTAGTGCGTCGCGAACAGGCCCCTGCAGCCCGTCCCCAGCGCCAGCGAGTCCAGCACCGCCCCGGCGATCGCGGCGCCGTCGGCCGTCGCCGTCCCGCGCCCGAGCTCGTCGAGCGCGACGAGCGAGTTGACGGTGCCGCGCCGCAGAGGAGCGGCGGCCTCCTGCAGCTCGACCAGGAAGGTCGACGCGCCGGCGAGCATCGCGTCGCGCGCGCCCCCGGCGCGCACGAACACCGCGTCGACGGCCGTGAGCTCGAACGACGCGGCGGGCACCCAGGCGCCGGCGTGCGCGGCGAGGGCCGCCAGGCAGACCTGGCGCAGCAGCGTCGACTTGCCTCCCATGTTGGGCCCCGTGAGCAGCACAAACGGCGGCGTCGCCGCGTCCGAATCCTTTTCCTTGCTTCCGCCGCCGAGGGACACGTCGTTGGGCACGAAGGTCGACGAGGACGAGAACGACGAGTCGCCGCCGTGGGCGGCCGAGGAGGAGAGCAGCAGGGCCTCGGCGGCCGGGTGCCTCAGCGCGACGGCGCGGAGCGACGGCGCGGCGGCGGAGGGGGAGGAGCTCCTGTCGTCGTCCCCTCCTCCCTCCGCGCCTCCAGACCTCGTGACGGGGGGGAGCACCTTGGGCCTGCACATCGGCCCGAACGCGCCCCCGGCCTCCGCCGCGGCCGCCAGCGACAGCAGCGCGTCGAGCGTCGCCGCGGCGTCGGCCACGGCCGTCCACGCTGCGGACCTCGCGCCGAAGCGCGCCAGCAGGCCCCGCAGGACGCCGGCCAGCGCGGCCTCCCGCTGAGCGAGCACCGCCTCGCGCTCCGACACGAGCCCGCGGAGCGCCGGCAAGACGTAGCGGCGGAACCCCTTCCGCTGGGCGACCAGAGAGTAGTCCGCGGGCACCTTGGTGGCGTCGGGGACCTCGAGCACGTGCGACTCTTTGCCCAGAGAGACCAGCGCCGCGGAGCGGCACCGGAGCGCCGAGCGCTCGGCGTCGAGGTGCGCCGCCAGCGCCGCGTCGGCGGCCGCGAGCGCGTCGTCCGCGGCGTCGACGGCGGCGTCGGCGCCGCGGCTCGCCGGCGAGACGCGCCCGGCCTCGGCCGCGGCCCTCCAGTCGGCGGCGCCCTCGAGCTCGCGCAGGGCCGCGTCGGCCGACGAGAGCAGCGGCGAGCTCGACAGGGCGCGGAGGACGCCGTCCGCGTCGGCGCGCTCCGGGCCCGGCAGCGAGCGGATCTCGGCCAGAGCGTCGAGCGCCAGGCGCAGGCCCCTGAGCGCGCCGGCGAGGGCGAGCACGCGCCTCTTGGCCGCGTCCTCGTACAGGACGACGCCCGCGGCGTCGCGGCCGATCCCTCCTCCGCCGACGGCGGCGGCGGCGGCGGCGGCCGCGGCAGAGAGCCTCGCCAGCGACCTCTCGAGGTCGCCGCTCCCGGCGAGCGCCGCCCGGGCCTGGTCCGCGGCGGCCCTCGCGGAGGTCAGCAGCGTCTCGACCGCGTCCTGCCTCTTGGAGATGGCGCGCGGGCAGCCCAGCGGCCGGCAGAGCCAGGCGCGGAGGCGGCGCCTCCCGGGGGGGGACACGCAGAAGTCGAGCGCCGAGAGCAGCGTGCCGGCGGCGCCGCCGGCGCCGTTGGCGAGCACCTCGAGGGCGTCGAGGGCCGCGCCGTCGACGGCCAGGGGCGGGAGGGACTCGTGGAACGGGGAGAGGGAGGGAGGGGGAGGGGAACGAGGAGCTCCTCCTTCGCCCTGCTGCTGCTGCGACGAGAGGACCTCCTCGGCGTCGCGCGCGCTCGGCGCGTCGGCGCACGGCAGCCGCTCGAGCCGCCGCAGCCCGAGCACGGCGGCGTCCAGCTTGCAGTCGCGTAGGAAGGCCGAGGCCGCGGCGAGGGCGGCCAGAGCGGCGGCGGCGGCGGAGGCAGCGTCGGTCCCCTCTCCTTGCAGCGAAGAGGCGAGGCGCTCGACGAGCGCCGGGCGGGAAGGAGAAGAAGACGAACAAGCCGACAAGTACGCGGCGTCGACGGCGTCGAGCGCGGCCCCGGCGTCGCTCGGCGCGTCCAGCTCGTTGACCCGCACCCCTCCGCCTCCTCCGCCCCCTGCGCCGTTGCCGCAGAGGAGGAGCGCCCTGCGGGTGACCGGCGCGAGCGTCGTCGCCGGCACGGGCGACACACGCGACGAGGGCGCGCACGAGGACGCCCCGCCGCTGCCGCGCGGGACGACGACCTCAACGGGCCGCAGCTCGGCAAGCAGCGCGCGCAGCCTCGGGCGCGAGGCCGAGTCGGCCCATCCCCCCACGGAGACGCGGCCCGTGGCGGCGTCGAAGCAGGCGGCTCCGATGATGGTGGTCGCGGAAGCGTCTTCGGAGTCGACGTCGCCGCCGTCGGCGGTGGCTCCGGCGCCGCTCGCGCCGCGCTCGTCGCTCCTCGGCGGCGAAAACTCGACCAGTGCCAGGACGTTGGCCGCGTCGGGCGAGCTCACGAGCATCTCCGGGTCCGTCAGCGTCCCGATCGTCAGCACGGAGACCACGTCGCGGTTCACCACGTTGACCTTCTGCAGGCCCTTCCGCTTCCGCTCCTCGTTGCGCGCCGCGAGCGCCGCGGGCGTCTCGGTCTGCTCGACGACGACCACCCTCAGCCCGGCCCGCGCGAGCTTCTCGGCGTACGGCGCGTAGCTCGCCTCGGGGAACCCGCAGTGCGGCTGCTCCTTTGCCTTCATGTACTGCAGCCCCAGGACGTCGGCGCCGACGTGCGCGTCCATCTCGAACATCTCGTAGAACTTCCCCATCTTGAACAGCAGCACCGAGTCGAAGTTGGCGGCCTTCAGCTCCCACCACTGGCGCTGCGCCTCGGTGACTTTCGCGGCCTTGAACCACCCCGGGGGGATGCGCAGGGTTCGCGGGGAGTAGTTGAGGTCTCCCGGCTTCAGGCCCGAGGCGTCGCGGACGCTCCCGGGCTGGAGAAACGGGAAGCGCTCGGCGTCGCGGGCGGAGTAGCGGGCGGCGGCGTCGCTGCCATCGGCGGCGCCTTCGTTCTCTCCGCCCGCGGCGGCGGGCGTCGCGGGGGTCCGCGCCGCGAACGGAGTGGCTGCGGCGAAGGCGGCGGTGGGGGTGGCGGGGTTCTTTGCGGCGAAGGGCGTGGCTTTCGCGGCAGCGGGAGGGCGCGGGGGAGCGGCCTTGGCGGCGGCGGGGGCGGAGCGGCCCTTTTTCTTCGGCGGCGACGGCTCCTCCTCGGACTCGTCTTCTTCGTCGACGTCATCCTCGGAGTCATCATCCGATCCTTCGTCGTCGTCCTGTCGGAGGATTTGTTTTTTTTAACGATGAGATAACGAGTGGGAAGAAAACGGTGTTGAAGCGGGGAAGTTGCGACGACAACCTCTCTCATCTCGCTTCCCTCTCTCGTTTCCCTCCCTCTTCTCTCCCCCTCCCGTCCAACTCACGTCTTCGGTCTCCTCCTGCGCCGCCGCGGCCTCGGAAAAGTCGGATTCCGAGCTCGAGTCGTCGTCGTCAGAGCCGTCTTCTTCTTCTTCATCCGAGTCGTCGTCGCGGACGACGGCGCGCTTGCGGGCGGCAGCGGCCGCGGCGCGCCGGGGCCTCTTGCCGACGGCGACGGGGGCGTCTTCCTCTTCTTCCTCCTCGGAGGCGTCTTCAGCGGCGGCAGCGGCCTTCTCAGCAGGAACAGCCGCCGCCGCCGCCTCCTTCTTGGCCTTCTTGGGCGCCGGACGCGCGGCGCGCTCTTCTTTCGGGAGGCGAGGCGGGAGAGCAGCAGCAGCAGCAGCAGCAGCAGCAGCAGCGGGAGCGAGAGGGCGGGTCGCCGCGTCGGCAGAGACGGTCATCGTCGCCGCCGTCGTCGTGCCCTCGGCACCCGACCTTCCCTTGGCCGGGGCCTCGATTTCCATCGCCGAGGCCTTCATGGGTCCGTCTTCGGCCTGCGATTGAGTAAGTGAGTAGCGAAGAACGAGTCGAAGGAAGGAAGAGAGTGAGAACCGAGAGAGAGGCGGAGATTGAGATGGCAGACGCATTCGAAAATCGCTCGCGTCCCTGGTCGAGAGCATCGGAAAGCGCTCGCTCGCGCGAGGGGGTGCGGGCTCTCGTCGTCGGCCCGTTGTCTTCTCTCCTGCTCCGATGCGTCTCCGCGCTCGTGTCGGTGATCGACAGGGCATTGAAATCGGGGCAAAGAGTGAGAGCGCGAGAGACGGAGAAGAGAGGCGGTTTCTCCTTCTTCCGCTTGAAACCGCAACGACGGCGAAACACACAGACCTTTGTCTCCGCAGCCGCAGGGGCACCCGCGGCAGCGACGGCGGCCGGCCTCGCCCCGAAGAAGGCCGAGATGGAGCGCTGCCCCGGAGGGGGCGGCCCGCTCTTGCGCATCCTCGGCGCGATGTTGGAGAAAAAGAGTGGACGCGAGACTGGAGTTTTGAGGTGAGAGAGCTCGAAAAAAAATTTGATGGGAGTCGAAAACTCAACGTCAGCTTCCACTTTTTTTTTGGTTTTTTCCTTGGAACTCCCCATCTTCCTATTCCTCGCCTTCCTCTTCCTCAACCACGCTTCTTCTCTATGTGTCTCGCACCTCCGAAGGCCGCCCCGGCGGCGTTCCTCGATGAGGCTAGCGGAGGCCTCCGCAGGCGGGGAAAGGCCACGCTCGCTGCCGCAAGGGACGCGGCCGTCGCCGTGGCCTCGGCCCCGTCTGCCGACGCCCAGCCGTGCTTTGACGTCCCTGGCGTCGCCGAAACTCCCCAGCAGCCTGCGGCGCCAGAAGAGCCCGCTCCTTCGCTATTCAACGACCTTTTGTGCCTCAAGACGATGTGGTTCCAGAAGCAGACTGGCTCCACCCACGAGGAGAGGCTTTCGAGCTTCTACGCTCCTCAGGCGGAAGCATGTGAGTTTTTCGTTTGCGATTCGGCAGAGCAAAAGGGCACCTTGATGACGACGTCGGCCCCTCCTTCTATCTCCGCCTTGCCTGAGCCTTCGCATGCTCGCGCTAATTACGCGAGCAATCTGATTGATTCTATTCTGTTTTATCTATGGATTGAAAGAGGGAGAGACGAGAGCAAAGAGAGTGGCACGTGATCGAGAAAAGGCACCAAAGAGAATAAGTTTCGCGAAGGGAGCGAACGGGAGATTCGCTCCCTTCGCTCTTTTCGACCTCGACTTCGACCTCTCGCTCTTCTCTTTTTCCCGCCTTTTCCCTCCCGCTCTCGCCCTTGGCTCTCGCTCTCGCCCTTTTCGCCTAGCTCCCCCGCCCTCTTCTTCTTTGATCTTCTTTCCGACCTCTTCGAACAATTCCCCCTTCTCTTCTCTCTCTACCCTCTCTTTCTCAAAAAAACACCCACTATCACCCCTCTATCTCTCAGACGACGCCTTCCGCTCCCGCTTCCTGTGGGCGCGCAAGCCGATGCTCGCCGCCGCCGCGGCCCGCCTCTCCTGCGGCGGCTCGCTGCCGCCCCCTCGCTCGCTCGTCTGGTGAGATTGTTTCCTCTCTTTGCATTTCTTTAAAAAGCTCTCCCTCCTTCCTCCTCCACTCTCACACCACGCGCCTCTCTCTCTTCAAAAAAAAACTTTAAAAAAGGGTCGACCTCGGAGGCGGCACGGCCTTCAACGTGCAGAGCATGCTTTCCTACCTCCCGCTCGAGTGCTTCCGTGCCATCTACGTCGTCGACCTCGCTGCGCCTCTCTGCGAGCAGGCGCAGCGCAAGGTCGACACTCTCCCGGGATGGAAGGGCGTCGTGCACGTCGTCCACGGCGACGCGACGACGTTCGTTCCCCCGACTTCCTCCTCTCCGGAAGGATCCGGCCTGGGCTCCGTCGACCTCGTGACCTTCTCGTACTCGCTGTCGATGATGCCGCCGTTCCTCGACGCGGTCGACCACGCCGCGGCGCTGCTCAAGCCCGGGACTGGGTGCGTTTTGTTTCGATTTCTGTTTTTTTGTTCCGGCAGAGAAAAGTCGACGAGAGACGTCTCGAAAGAAAGAACCCAAAAACTCACTCCCTCTCTCTCTCCGACAACCAAACCACAGGATCATCGGCGTCGCCGATTTCTACGCCGCGGCCAAGCGCGACCACCCTCACCGCGCCATGTCCTGGGCCCGCCGCTTCTTCTGGGCGGCCGTCTTCGATACCGACGGCATCTCGGTGGGCCCGGAGCGCCGCGCGGCGCTCGACCACCGCTTCGAGCGGCTCTGGGAAGAGAACGGCGAAGGGGGCATCCCGTACGTGCCCTACCTGCGGGCTCCCTGGTACGCCTGGGTCGGGAGGGCCGAGAGGGGAGGGGGCATCGTCGCCGCCGGTTCCTGCCCCGCCGTCGCCGCCGCCGCGGGCCGCGCCTTCGCGCTCCAGCGGCGGCACGTCGAGCCGGCCCCCGAGGCCCCCTCGGCGTTCCCGCCCACGTTCCTGTACACCATGTCTTGGGAGGACCCCCGGGCCGACGAAGAGGTCCTCAGGCTCGAGCCGGGGTGCCGCCTGCTGACCCTGACCTCCGGCGGAGACAATTCGCTCACGGCCCTGCTGTCCGGGGCGGCGCAGGTCGTGTCGGTCGACGTCAACCCCGCGCAGTCGGCTCTCCTCGAGCTCAAGGCGGCCGCGCTGCGCTCGCCGGCTGGCGCGCTGTCCTACGACGACGTCTGGAAGCTGTTCGGCGAGGGGAGGCACTCGGAGGCCCCGAGGCTCTACGAGCGGTCGCTGGCGCCGCTGCTGTCGCAGTCGGCGCGGTCGTTCTGGGCGCCGAGGCTCCACTACTTCGACCCGAAAACCCGCGGGCTCTACTTCCAGGGCGGCATGGGCAAGCTGGTCGCCGCGATCCACGTCGGCGCCAGGATGCTGGGCCTGGGCGGCTGGCTGCGCGAGATGGCCGACGCGCCGACGCTGGGGGCCCAGGTCCGCGTCTGGGAGGGCGCGTGGCCAGTCCGCTTCTTCTCGCGCGCGCCGGCCCCGCTCGTCGACCTGATGGCCTCGGCGCTCGCCTTCGTGCTCTTCAACAGGGTCGTGCTGTGGTTCGGGGCCGGCGTGCCCTGCGCGCAGTACGAGATGATCGAGCGCGACGACGGCGAGAGGCTTTCGGCCTACGCCGCGCGCGCGCTCGGCGGCGTGGCGACGCGGACGCACCTCAGGGCGGACAACTATTTTTACGCCTCCTGCCTCCGCGGGAGCTACCTCAGCCCGGAGGAGGGCGGGTGCTGCCCCGGGTGGATGACGAGGGAGGGGGTGGCGCTGCTGCGGTCCGTGGACGAGGAAGCCGAGAGGGGGAGGGAGGAGGAGAGGCTGTCCGAGGCGCTGCCCGCCGCTTCTTCTCGCTCGTCGGCGTCGCGCGCTCTCGGGAGGACGGGCAGCGGCTCCGGGCCCGCGGGGCCGCGCGCGAGCCTGCGCGTCATCGACAGGCTCGACGTCAGGTCGTGCACCTTTCTGGACGCACTGAGGAGCGGTTTCAGGCCTGACCGCGTCGTGTTGATGGACCATGTGTGCGCGTCTTCTTTTTTCTGTTTTTATCCTTTTCTGCTCCTCTTCCGCGAGTTTTCTTCCTCTTCTTCTTTCTTGTTCTTCTTCTTTTCTTCTTCTCATCTCACCTCCAAAACAATCCGCCCTACGAACAACAACTAAACGAAAAAAACCAACCCTCCGCAGCGACTGGTGCGACGAGAAGTACGCCAAGGAGCTCGCCGCGGCCCTGCGCGCCGCTGTGCCGCGCGGCGGCCGCATCATCTGGCGCTCGGCGTCGCTGCTGCCGTGGTATTCTCCGATCCTCGCCGACGTCGGAGGCTTCGACGTTTCCAGAGTCGCCGGCGCCGACACGGCCGAGGGGGGGTACATGGACAGGGTGAACATGTACGCGTCGTTCTGGGTGGGCGTGCGGAAGTGATGGAGAGCGGAGGGGGGAAAGGCAGAAGAAGGGGGAAAGAGAGAGATGGGGCCGAACGACGGAGGCGCGAGAGAGCGGAAGGGGGAAAGGCAGAGGAAGGGGGAAAGAGAGAGATGGACTCGGAACGACGGAGGCAAGAGAGAGAGAGAGAGAGAGAGAGAGAGAAAGAGAGAGAGAGACAAAGAGGGGATGAGAAACGCGATAAGAGAGAGAGAGACAAGAACCCCAAATTAATTTAAATTTCGATCAGAGTCTTGATTCATTTTGTGTTTTCGATCGATGGGGGTGGGGGGGAGAGAATGGTGAAGAGATGATGAGAGGGAAACGTCGGTGATGAAAAGAAACGAGATGAAGAAAACGTCGAGGTCGAGGTCGAACAAAGAGGGAAAAAATGCAAAAAAGACAGCTTCGATCTGCTGTTATTCACTAAATCAATCTCTGGAGCTCCCCCTCCCAAAAAATGCCCCACGGCGCTGCCGTCCCGCCGCTCGTCGTCTCGGGCCATGCCGCGGAGAGGCTCGCCCGCGCCGCGGCGGCGTCCAGAAGCTCAGGCTCCCCCGGATCCGCCGTCGAATTCGCCCCTCCGCCGCCGACTCTCCTTTGTGTAGCCATCCTTACGGCGCCCACCACGGCCCCTCGGGGGGCCTCCTGGGGCCGCGCCAGGGACATCCACGCAGAGGTGGCCCTGACGCAGGCTGCGCTCGCCTCGTTGGGTCTGTTTGCCGGTGCGCCGCTCGAGATCCAGCACGCGGCGAGGACGGACGCCCCGCCAAGGGTCGCGATGGCCGTCGTTGTCGATGCCGACGAGGGCGACGGCGGCGGCGCTTCGACCTCCTCCTCCTCTCCTCTTCACTCTTCTTCGCCCCCGTTCCGGGACGACACCGCCTACCTCTCCCCGATGCTCGCCTACAATCTGGGCTTCCAGTTCCAACTGGCGCCGTTTCTCGGAGGAGCGGAAGGAGGGGAAGAGAACGGAGGAGGAGGCGAGTTCGTCGTCGTGCGCCGCGCTGGCGGCGCCAGGGGCAGCTCAGCTGGCGGCGAGTCGCCCGGCGCCGCCGCGCTGGCCGGCGTCCCCGTCGCCCCCAGGGTCTCCGTCTCCCTCCTGAGGAGGCCGACCGCAGACGCCATCGAGGGCGCGGACGGGCCGCTCGAGAACACCAACGGCGGCGGCGGCGGCGAAGACGGCAGCTCCTCCTTCGGCCTCGCCGCCGCCGTCGCCTCGTACTTCCGCTCGAGTCCCAGGGTCGTCTGCCACCGCGACCTGTTCGCGGTTCGCGACCCTGACTCCAGGGGCGACGCGGCGCTCTCGGAGGCGCTTTCGAGCGGAGGAGGAGGAGGAGGAGAAGAGGGCGGTTCCTGCTGCCCGCCGGTCGCGCCCCTGCTCTTTTTCAGGGTCGAGATCGAGGACGACTGCGGCGGCGGCGGCGGCGACGGCGACGGCGGGAGCGAAGCCTCGCCTTCTCCTCCCTCTCCTTCCCCGTCTCCTCCCTCTACCTCCCCCTCTCGGAGAGGGGGCTCGGCGATGCTCGTCGACCCTTCCAGGACGAGGCTCCGCGTCTCTGGAGCCTGCGCCGGGACGGTCCCCGTCGGCGTGGGGTGCTTCGTCGCAGCGGCCGCCGGCGAGCGAGGCGAGGAGAGGGGAAAGGGCGAAAGCGACGAGCGGGCCGCCGCTCCGCCCCCTCCCCCTCCCCCTCCCTACCCCCCGGCTTTCCTCCCGCTCGGGGACCACGCCCTCGCCGGCTGGTCCCGGGGCCTGTCCGCGGGCCTCCCCGGCCTGGGGCCCCTGCTCCCGGGGCCCTGGCGGCGGCTGGCGAGGGCGCTGGCCCCGGCGCTCCACCACGGGCCCTCGCGCGTCGGCGTCCGCGCCGCGGTGCTGCTCGTCGGCGCCCCCGGGTCCGGCCGGGCCTCGGCCGCCGCGGCCGCGGCCGCGGCCCTGGGCCTCAAGGTCGTCAGGCACCAGGGCCAGGCGCTGGCGTCCGCGGGGAGGGGGGGCGGGGGAGGCGGGGTCGCGGGAGCGGCGGCGCTCGGCGGGGGCGCCGCGGCGGCCCTCGGCGCCGCGTTCGACTCGGCGCACCCCTACTCGCCCGCGGTGCTGCTCCTGACCGACCTCGACGACTTCGCCGCCGACGCCCTCTCCGCGTCCCCCTCGTCCTCCTCGCCGTCCTCTTCGGACGGCCCGGGGGCCGCCCGCCTCGCCGCGGCGCTGGACGCCGGCATCGCCTCCGGGGTCCGCGTCCCCTCGGCCGTCGCCGAGGGGACGGGGACGCCGCACCTCTTCACGACGCACGGCGCGGGCCTCTCGGCCGCCGACGGCCGCGGCGTCGTCTTCCTCGTGGCGACCGCGAGGTCGGCCGGCGCCGTGCCGCCGGCGCTGCGGCGGTGCTTCACGCACGAGATCCACTGCGCCGGGCCGAGCGCCTCGGAGCGCCGGGTGCTGCTCGAGAGCGCGCTCGGCGGCGGGGCGCCGCGGGGCGCGCTCCTCCGGCCCGCCTCTGCCGCCGCCGCTCCCCCCCCGTCGGAGGCGCCGCCGGCGCCTCCGTTCCTGAAGAGGGGCGACCTGGCCTGGGCGGCGACGCAGACGGCGGGCCTGTCGCCGGCGGACCTCGCGGCGCTCGCCGCCGGGGCGGCCTCCATGGCCGCCTTGCGCGCCGTCGCAGAGAGGGAGAGGGAGGAGAAGAGGGCTAGAAGCGCGCTGCGAGGGGGGGGAAAGGGCGTCGACGGGGGGGAGAGCCGCGACGCGTGGAGGCGCCGGCGGGCGCTCCTGCTGCCTCCTCCTCCTTCTCCTCCCGCTCCCACTCCTCCTCCTCCTCCGTCGCAGCACCCCATCCGAATCACCCGCGAGGACCTCGCCGCGGCGCTCTCCTCGTGCCGCTCTCGCATCGCTGCCCTCGCCGGCGGGAGCAGCGGCGGCGGCGGCAACAACAATGGCGGCGCGTCGTCGATCCCGCGCGTCACCTGGAGCGACGTCGGCGGCCTCGCGCACGCTCGCGCGCTGATCCTCGACACCGTCGACCTCCCCCTGCGCCACCCCGCGCTCTTCGCCGCCGGGGGACGCCACCGCTCCGGGCTGCTGCTATACGGTCCCCCGGGGACGGGAAAGACGCTGCTGGCCAAGGCGGTCGCCACGGAGTGCGCGCTGAGCTTCCTGTCCGTCAAGGGCCCTGAGCTCGTCGACCCCTACGTCGGCGAGTCGGAGCGCAAGGTGCGCGCCGTGTTCGAGCGGGCCCGGGCCGCTGCTCCCTCGGTGCTGTTCTTTGACGAGCTGGACGCGCTTGCCCCCGCTCGAGGGAGGGCGGGAGACGCCGGAGGGGTGATGGACAGGGTCGTCGCGGCGCTGCTCGCGGAGATAGACGCCGCCCAGCACGGGAGCGGCGCGGGACCGGGCGGCAACGGCGGCAGCGAGCCCCCTCCCTCCCCCGTCTTCGTCATCGGCGCCACCAACCGCCCCGACCTCCTCGACCCCGCGCTGCTGCGCCCCGGCCGCCTCGACAAGCTCGTCTTCGTCGGCGTCGCGCGGGACCCGCGCGACAAGCGGCGCGTGCTCGAGGCGCTGACGCGGAAGATGGCGCTGGCCGCGGAGGTCGACCTGGGGCACATCGCGCGGAGGTGCGATCCGAGCCTGACGGGCGCTGACCTGTACGCGCTCGCCGCGGACGCGTGGTCGTCGGCGCTCAAAAGGGCAGCGAGGTGGGGCGGGGGGCCGAAAGGGGCAGAGGTGGAGGAAGAGGAGGCCGAGAAGCGTGCGGTTGCTGCTGCTGCTGCTGCTCTGGAGGGGGGAGGAGGAGGCGGGGGCGAGACCTCCGAGGACGACGACGGGAGGGACACGAGCAGCAGCGACGAAGAGGAGGAGGAGGAGGAGGACGAAGACGACAGAGAGGAGCCAGTGGCGGGAGAAGAAGCGGAAGAAGAAGCTCCCTCTGCCGGCGTCGTCGTCGTCACCGCGGCGGACTTTGAAGCCGCGCTCGCCGCGTCGGTCCCTTCGCTTTCCGAGGCGGAGCTCGCCCGTTACGACGCGATCCGCCTGAAGTACGAGGGAGGAGACTTTAACTCCGCTCCTGTCGCCAAAGGAGACGGCGGTGCTCCGCTGCAAGCTGTGGCGGTGAAGTGGAACGCCAACGGGGCCGGGAGGGGGCTCGCAGCGGCGCTCGAGCAGCCGTCCTTGGCAAACGGTGACGACTAGGAAATATCTTTGTGTCTCGTTTTTCAGCTTCGATGACATCGTCAGTGTATTTTTTGAGAGTGCGTGGCGCGATGCTTTAGTGCGAGGTGCGATGCTTAAGTGCGAGGTGCGCGCTCGAACTTTTTGTAAAGAAAGGAAAACGAAACGGGAAAAAAAGAAGGTCGTCGAGGTTTCTGATTTCTTCGACACTCAAAACACAACTCTCTTTCTCGCTCTTTTCTTTTGCTTTCACTCGCTTTGTCCTCCGCAGATTCCACTGTAGGCACGCGCGTCCACATCGAGATCACATATACACATTGCTCGTCGCGTGACGCAAAGAAGAAAAAGGCAGAAGAAAGTAAATCAGCGCGCGCCCTCTTCCATTCGTTTTTTTCCTTTCTCAGATCATCACCCCCCCCCAGCGCATCCATCAATCTCTCTCTCGCGAGCCCGATCCAAAACGTTCATCCAAATGGGCGACAACCGCACCGTCTACGAACGCCCAGAGGGCCAGACCACGCAGTGGGAGGACATCCAGCGCAAGATGGGAAACATGGCCCCCGCCGACAAGGTATGGAAGCCTGCCGCCTGGTCCGCAGAGCGGGAGCTCCCCAGAGGGCTCGCCGCGCTCGTTGGCAACGGCGGCGACGGCGCCGACGCCGTCGGCGACCTCGAAGGCGAGTTCGACGACGACCGGTTTCTGGAAGAGTACCGGCTGAAGCGGCTGGCGGAGCTCCGAGAGAAGGAAGAGAAAGCCGGATCCTTGGGCAAGCGAGGGGTCATCGCGACAATCTCGAAGGAGGAGTACGTGTCCAAGGTGACGAGGGCCTCTGCCGGCGTCGACCCCGACGACACCGCCGGTTTCGTCCCGGCGACAAACAGCGGCGACGAAGAGGACGACGAAGATAATCCGTCTCTCGCCGGCGGCCCCAAGCCCACGGGGCCTGCTCGGTGGATCGTCTGTCACATGTTCCGCGAGGGCGTGACCAGCTGCGACGACGTCGACGACGCCCTGAGGCAGCTCGCCGACTCGCCCGCCGCCGCCGCCACCGGCACCGCCGCGCCCGTCGCTTCTTCTTCCTCTTCTTCTTCGTCGTCGGCCAAGCCGTTCCCTCGCGTCTCCTTTGTGCGCATCAGGGCCGACGACGTCGCCCCCGGCTACCCGGCCTCGGCCCTGCCGACGCTGCTGGTGTACTTCGGGGGGCAGTGCGTCGCGAGCCTCAAGGGCAGGGAGGCCTGCACCGGCAGCGGCGGCAAAAGCTCTTCCGCCGACGCCGACAAGGAGAAGAAGAGGTCATCTTACTCCAAGACGCCGAGGGACGTCGGGCGGCTGTCAACCTCGGCCGTCGTGGCAGCGCTCGAGGCGGCGGCGCCGGGGATCCTGATGGGAGGGGGGAAGGGCAAGAAGAAGAGCTGTCACGAGAGTGATAGCGGAGGGAGCGACAGCGAGTAAAATGAAAAAAGTACCAACATGATGAAGCGAAAAAGTGAGTCT
>Ga0315284_10007692_pt1 | contig 15390 bp, 7 predicted proteins | sample YL17G09_16_MG_FD_203696 | JGI IMG/M metagenome (GOLD analysis project Ga0315284, IMG submission 203696) | Sediment microbial communities from Yellowstone Lake, YNP, Wyoming, USA - YL17G09_16 | ecosystem: Environmental > Aquatic > Freshwater > Lake > Sediment | place: USA: Wyoming | collected... | reverse complement strand
CCTTGTCATCTGGGCCTTCGCCAGATGCTTTGGCCGCGACAGACACGCTCCCCATCATGCCCGCGAAGAGCTGCCGTCGGTCTCACTCCTCGTCGCCGCTCACGATGAAGAGGCGGTCATCGCCCAACGACTCATTAACGCATTGGCAATGGACTATCCGCCAGAAAGACTCCAAATCGCCGTCGCCTGCGATGGCTGCACCGATGCCACCGCTTCGATCGTACAGAGCTTCGCCGGCCGCGGCGTCAAGCTGCTCAAATTCAAACGCCGCCGCGGCAAAGCAGCCGTCCTCAACGCCGCCATCCTCGAGCTCGCCGGACAGATCGTCATCCTCTCCGATGCCAATACCGACATCGATCCCGCCGCCCCGCGTAAACTCATCCGCTGGTTCACCGACCCCCGCGTCGGAGCCGTCTGCGGCCGGCTTGTCCTCACCGACCCCCTCACCGGACGAAATGCCGACAGTATCTACTGGAAATACGAAACCTTCCTCAAACGCTGCGAGAGCCGCCTTGGCGCTCTCCTGGGCGCCAATGGAGCCATCTACGCCATCCGACGCAACCTCTTTGTCCCCATCCCCGACGGCACCATCGTCGACGACTTCGTCCTGCCCCTCCTCACCACCCTCAAAAACCGATGCGCCATCATCTATGAAAACGAGGCGATTGCCTCCGAAGAAACCCCCGCCGACCTTCGCTCCGAATTCCGCCGTCGATCCCGAATCGGCGCCGGTGATTTCCAGAGCCTCGGCGCCCTTTGGCGGCTCCTCGACCCCCGCCGCGGTTGGATCGCTTTCACATTCCTCTCTCACAAAATTCTCCGCTGGCTATGCCCTTTCTTCATCCTAAGCCTCATGGTGTGCAACCTCTTTCTTCTGCATCGCCCGCTGTATCGGTATACGCTGCTCCTACAGGCCGGCTGGCTTCTCGCGTCGGCCGTGAGTTGTATCGTCCCGACACGCATCAGGGTCCTCAAGCCCCTCCGGCTTACCCTGATGTTCACAAGCATGAACGCCGCCCTGCTGGTCGGGTTCTTCCGCTGGATCAAGGGTGGCCAATCGGGGGTGTGGCAGCGCACCACTCGCGCCGCATAGCGTACAAACGAGGATAAACATATGGCGCCGCAAGGTGTCCTGACGACCGCGGACAACCGCGTCAATAACCGGCCTGGGTTTCTCATCACAATTGACACCGAAGGCGATAATCTCTGGGCCAGGCCCCGCTGCATCACCACCGAAAACGCCCGATTCCTGCCCCGCTTCCAATCGTTCTGCGAAGGGTATGGCCTCAAGCCCACCTACCTCACAAACTGGGAAATGGCAACCTGTCCCCGTTTCAATGAATTCGCCCGCGACGTCATCGCCCGCGACAAGGGCGAGATCGGCATGCACCTCCACGCCTGGAACTCGCCCCCCATCATCCCCCTCACCGCCGATGACTTCCACCACCATCCCTACCTCATGGAGTATCCCGAATCCGTCATCCGCGAAAAAGTCGCCGTCATGACCCGAACCCTCGAAAACATCTTCGCCGTTAAGATCATCAGCCACCGCGCCGGCCGTTCCGGCTTCGACAAGGTATATGCCCGCGCGCTCGTCGATTGCGATTACCGCGTTGACTGCTCCGTCATGCCCCATGTCTCCTGGAGATCGCATATCGGCGACCCCAATCGCCAGGGTGGAACCGATTACACCCACTTCCCCGAATCCCCCTATTTCCTCGATCTCAATGACATCAGCCGCCCCGGAGACTCCCCTCTTCTCGAAGTCCCCGTCACCTGCCTCCACCCACGCTATCCCCGCCTCGCCAAGGTCGGCCTCGCCATCGCAGGACGCTCAGGCCGCCTCGGATACAGGTTTGCCAGGCACTTCTACCCCTCCTACGTTCGCCTCGTCCCCAATGGCCGCAACCGCCGCCTCCTCCTCGCCCTCATCCAGAGCGCACAACTGGATGGACGTGACTATATCGAACTGATGTTCCACTCCTCAGAACTCATGCCCGCTTGCAGCCCCAACTTCCCCACCGAACGCAGCATCGAAAATCTCTACCACGACCTTGACGCACTCTTTCAAGCGGCTCACCCTCACTTCAAAGGCCAAACCCTCGCCGAATATCACGACCTTTTCGTCGCCACCCACGCGGCAACCCCAAGCCGCGGCGGGCCGGCTGGCTCCAATCCTCTTTGCGCCCGAGCCTGATCACACGGGCCAGATCACAAAGGATTCCACATGTGCGGAATCGCAGGATTCTTCGGAATGCCCCATTGGACCTCCGCTGCTCGGCCCGTCCTCGACCGGATGATATCGACCATCCAACACCGCGGCCCAGATGACATCGGCTTCCTCACGGACTCCGGCGTCGGACTCGCTCACGCCAGGCTCAGCATCATCGACCTCTCCACCGGCCACCAGCCCATGGCCAACGAAGACCAGACCCTCTGGGTCGTCTTCAACGGCGAAATCTTCAACTACCTCGAACTCCGCGACCATCTCCAGAGCCGCGGACACCTCTTCCGCACCCATTCCGATACCGAAACCATCCTCCACGCCTACGAAGAAACCGGCACTGCCTGCCCAGAACTGTTCAATGGCGACTTCGCCTTCGCAATCTGGGACAAGCCCAACGACCGACTCCTTCTCGCGCGCGACCGCATGGGCGTCCGCCCTCTCTACTACGCCCAGCTCAATGGCGGCCTGGTTTTCGCCTCCGAAATCAAGTCCATCCTCGCCGCCCCCGAAATCACCGCCGAAATCGATCCCGTTGCGATCAACCAATGCTTCACCTTCTGGTTCCCTCTCGCCCCCATCACTCCTTTCAAGGGCATCCGCGAATTGCCCCCAGGACACGTCCTCGTCGCGCAGAACGCACGCGTCGTCGTCAGCCCCTATTGGAAACTCCGTTACCCAGCCATCGGACAGCCCACCGATCTCCACGGACTCACCCAGACTCAGATCGCCGAGCAACTGCACGACCTGCTCATCCATGCCACTCGCATCCGCCTCCGCGCCGATGTCCCCGTCGGCGCCTACCTCAGCGGCGGACTCGATTCCTCCGCCATCGTCGCCATGATCAAGCTCTTTACCTCCAACCGCCTTCGCACCTTCTCCGTCGGCTTCGAAAGCGAAGAGTTCGACGAAACTCGCTACCAGCGCCAGGTCGTCCAGTTCCTCGGCACCGACCACCAGTCCATCACCTGCACACGCCAAGACATCGCACGCATCTTCCCAGACGTCATCCGCCACACCGAACGCCCCATCATCCGAACCGCCCCCGCGCCGCTCTTCGCCCTCTCCCAATTCGTCCGCCAAAATAACTTCAAGGTCGTCCTCACCGGCGAAGGCGCCGACGAAATCCTCGCCGGATATGACATCTTCAAGGAAGCCAAAATCCGCCGCTTCTGGTCCCACCAGCCCCGCTCCCACTGGCGGGCCCTGCTGCTCCGCCGCCTTTACCCCTACCTCAGCGGCCTGCAAGGCCAACCCCAGGCCTACCTCCAAGCCTTCTTCCGCGTCGGCCTCGATACCCCCGACGATCCCCTCTTCTCCCATCTCCCACGTTTCACCATGACCGCCCGCATCAATGGACTCCTCTCCGACGACCTCCGCAACACGCTTGCCGACTACGACCCCCTCGACGATCTCCGCGGCAGGCTCCCCCCGGATTTCCACTCCTGGCATCCCCTCTCCCAAGCCCAATATCTCGAAACCGCCTACCTCCTCCCCGGATACATCCTCTCCTCCCAAGGCGACCGCGTCTCCATGGCCCACGCCGTCGAAGGCCGCTTCCCATTCCTCGACCATCGCGTCGTCGAGTTCGCAAACCTCATCCCGCCCCACATGAAACTCAAAGGCCTCACCGAAAAGCACATCCTCCGCCAGAGCATCGGACGCTATCTGCCCCCAGCCATCGCCCGCCGCCCCAAGCAGCCCTATCGCGCCCCCGACAGCGAATGCTTCTTCAGCGAAAACCCGCCCGACTACGTCCAAGACCTCCTCTCACCCGCCAGCATCCGCGATACCGGCTATTTCAACCCCAACCTCGTCGACAAGCTCGTCCGCAAGTGCCGCGACGCAGTGGGCATCGGCTTCAGAGACAACATGGCCCTCGTCGGCATCTTGTCGGTTCAACTGTTGCATCAAACATTCATCCGTCACGCAGGACCAACCTCGTTGAGTTCCCTCCACTGCGCGACCGTCTAACGCACAAAGCATAAGGATGGTGGCTATGGAAACGCCTATCGAGTCAGTCGTCCGAAATTTCGTCGCCGACAACTTCCCCTACCGCCAGGCCGGGGTCGCCCTCACCGACACAACCTCGTTCCTCGAAAAAGGACTCATCGATTCCACCGGCGTCCTCGAATTGGTCTTCTTCCTCGAAAATACCTTCGGCATCCACATGGCCGACAATGAAATCCTGCCCGATAACCTCGATTCCATCGAATGCATCGCAACCTACATCCGCCGAAAGCTCGATAACCACCCCCAGCCGTCGGCCGACCAACTCAGCCCCGAAAAGGAGACCACCCATGCGCGTTGAGCACTTTCTTGATGACAGCACCCGTCGGTTTCCCGACAAACTCGCCTTGCTCTCTGGCGAACGCCGCATCACCTATTCCCAACTCCACGCCATGGCCGACCGCCTCGCCGCTGGCCTCCGCTGGCAAGGCGTCGCACGCGGCGACCGCGTCGTCATCTTCCTCGACAACTCCGTCGAGGCCGTCGTCTCACTCTTCGCCTCACTCAAGGCCGGCGCCGTCTTCACGCTCATCAACCCCACTACCAAACACGACAAACTCGCCTTCGTACTCAATAACTGCCGCGCCAAGGCCGTCATCACCCACGACCGCCTCCTGACCGTCGCTGCCCCGGCCATCGCACAGGCGCCTTCCGTCGCCACCACCGTCGTCGCCGACCTCACCGAAAAACCCGCCCTCCCCGCACAGATCGACCTCCACACACTCATGACCCTCGCCCCCACCACCGCTCTGCCTCACCCAGGCATCGACATCGACCTCGCCATGATCATCTACACCTCCGGCTCCACCGGCTTCCCAAAAGGCGTCATGATGACCCACCAGAACATCGTCGCCGCTGCAACCTCCATCACCACCTACCTCCAGAACACCCCCGACGACATCATCCTCAACGTCCTCCCGCTCTCCTTCGATTACGGCCTCTACCAGATCCTCATGAGCGCCATGGTCGGCGCAACCGTCGTCCTCGAAAAATCGTTCACCTTCCCCATCCTTATCCTCCAACAGCTCCATCGTCAGCAAGTCACCGGCCTCCCCATCGTCCCAACCATGGCCGCAATCCTCCTCCAGATGAAGGATCTCGCCCCAGGCGCTTTCCCTCAACTCCGTTACATCACCAACACCGCCGCCGCACTGCCCCCCGCACACATCCAGCGGCTCCAGAAACTCTTCCCCACAACACGCATCTATTCCATGTACGGCCTCACCGAATGCAAACGCTGCACCTACCTCCCACCCGAACAACTCCCACTTCGCCCCGCCTCCGTCGGCATCGCCATCCCCAATACCGAGGTCTACGTCGTTGACGATCAAGGCCAAAAAGTACCCCCAAGGGTCGTCGGCGAACTCGTCATCCGCGGCGCCCATGTCATGAAAGGCTACTGGGAAAACCCCCAAGCCACCGACCGCGTCCTCCGCCCAGGCCCTCATCCCTGGGAAAAAGTCCTCCACACCGGAGACCTCTTCAATACCGACGACGATGGCTACCTCTACTTCGTCGGCCGTAAGGATGACATCATCAAAACCCGCGGCGAAAAAGTCAGCCCCAAAGAAGTCGAAAACGTCCTCTACGCCCTCCCCGGCGTACGCGAGGCCGCCGTCGTCGGCGTCCCCGATCCCATCCTCGGATCAGCCATCAAGGCCGTCATCGTCCCCGCTCAGCATGGCTGCCTCACCGAACGCGAGGTCCTGCTCCACTGCGCCCTCCACCTCGAAGACCTTATGGTCCCAAAAACCGTCGAGTTCCGCCCAGAGCTGCCCAAGACCGATTCCGGCAAAATCAGCCGCCGCCAGGTCCAGGCACAAGAACTGCAACGCTCCCACCCATCGCCCGCTTCAGCATTCGAGTCCCCAATTCCATCGCTCACGCCGACACGCGAGCCTTCCCTATGAGTGATACAATGAACACCAACACCAAACCCAACCCCGCCGACTTGCTGCACATCGATCCCGCGCAGACCGTCGAGCAGATCACCGCCGCCATACGCCACCAGATCCACATCCAGCTCCGCCGAAAAGGCGCCGTCCTCGGCCTCTCCGGCGGCATCGACAGCGCCGTCACCGCCGCCCTCTGCGCACGCGCCCTCGGCCCACAACGCGTCCTCGGCCTCCTCATGCCCGAAGAAGACTCCGACCCCCACAGTACCCGCCTCGGCCAACTTGCCGCCCATTCGCTCGGCATCGAAACCCTCCTCGAAGACATCGCCCCCATACTCAACGCCGCCGGTTGCTACCGCCGCCGCGATGACGCCGCCCGACTGGTCGTCCCCGATTACGGCCCCGGCTACAAATGCAAACTCATCCTCCCCGACGCACTCAGCGGTGCCATCTACCACATCTTCTGGATCGCCGTCGAAGACCCCAACGGACTCCAGCAACGCCACCGCCTTCCCCCAGCCGCATACCTCGGCATCGTCGCCGCTACCAACATGAAACAACGCACCCGAAAACAACTCGAATACTACCACGCCGATCGCCTCAACTTTGCCGTCGCCGGAACCCCCAACCGCCTCGAATACGACCAGGGATTCTTCGTAAAAAACGGCGACGGCGCCGCCGATCTCATGCCCATCGCTCACCTCTACAAAACCCAGGTCTACCAGTTGGCCGACTACCTCCGTGTCCCAGACGAAATCCGCAATCGCCCCCCAACCACCGATACCTATTCCCTCGCCCAGACCCAGCAAGAGTTCTACTTCTCCCTCCCTTACCACAAGCTCGACCTCTGCCTCTACGCTCTCAATCACGGCCTGTCACCCGCCGATATCGCCCACGCCGTCGCACTCACGCCCGATCAGGTCCAGCTCATCTACCGCGACATCCAAGGCAAACGCCGCGCAACCCGCTATCAACATCAACATCCCCTCTTGGTCCAACCCGTTCCAGAGATCCAAAACCCACACGCCGATCATCCCGAATCACAGCCAATTCCCCATTAATCCCCCAAAACCACACTGAACTCCATGACCCTCGCAGCACACAACACCACACAGGTCCAATACACCGTTCTGCCTGCGGATCTCCACCAGGACCGCGATGCCATCCTCGCCCTCTGGATGCGCAACCTCCCCGCACCCGGATCACTTGACAATCAGCAACGCAAGTTCGCCTGGTATTATCTCGACAACCCCGCTGGACCCGGCCGCTGTTGGCTTCTGCGCGCAACCCCCGGCGACCGCGTCGTCGGCACCGCCGGCCTCGGTAAGCGACGCATCTACGCCGCCAACTCCTCCTTCCTCGTCGGCCTCGCCTCCGACTTCGCCGTCGACCATGACCATCGCCTCCTACGCCCCGCCCTCATGCTCCAAAGAGCCGTCACCCAATCCACCGCAGATGGCCTCCCCATCATCTATGCCCTCCCCGCCAAACAATCCGCCGGCGCCATCCAACGCGTCGGCTATCAGTCCCTCGGAAACACCAAACGCTACGTCAAGATCCTCCGCATCGGTCCCTATCTAAACCGACTCGTCTCCCTCCCTCGCCCCTTCACTGCCGCTCTCGCCGCTATCGCCAACCCCATCCTCCGATTCGCCTCCTCCGAAAACTGGCGCCGCAGCCGCGGCTATTCAGTCTCCGAAGTCTCCACGTTCGATGCACGGTTCGACGAACTCTGGAACACCGTCTCCACCGCCTACCCCATCATCGGCCAACGCACCGCCGATTTCCTTCGCTGGCGATACACCCACTGCCCCCTCCTCGCCTACCACACCCTCGCACTCTTCACCCAAAGCCGCGACCGCCTCCTCGGATATGCCGTCTGCCACCTCGGCCAAAACCAACACGCAACCATCATCGACCTGCTCACCAACAACAGCGACGACGCCCTCATCGAACTCCTCGCCGCAACCGTCTCCTTCGCCCGCGACAAACACGCCGCCTCTCTAAGCCTCGCCATCCTCGACTCCTCCCGCTTCGAACCCAGCCTGCTCGCCCTCGGCTTCCACCTGCGACTTCCCGGCCACCCGCTGATGGTCTTCCCCGCAAATGCCACCCCCCTCCCGGCAACAAGACTCCGCAACTGGTACTTCACGCTCGGGGATGAGGACTATAACTGACCCAGGAATTCACTCAGACAACCAAATGCGCCAGCAACAGCACAAAAAAAACACGCGTTCCATAACCGCCACCAAGGCCTTCCTCATCGCCTCCATGGGCGCCGGTCTTGCCGCGGCAACATGGATGCTGCGCAAGCGCGCAATCGACCTCTGGTTGCCCTCCTACCTCCTACACTCCGTCAAACGCCGACCTTGGCCCCCCACCCAACACGTCCACCTCCTCCTCTGCATCGCCGATCATTACGAACCCACCAACGGCAATGTCCCCCCCGACGTCGCCCTCAGACGCGTCGATCACTGGGTCCACGAATACCCCCGCCTCTTCGGCAGCTTTCGCGACAGCGATGGCTGCACCCCCCAACATACCTTCTTCTATCCCCTCGAACTCTACAGCCCCAACCAGGTCCACGCACTCGCACAGTTGTGCCGCGCTGGATTCGGTGAAGTCGAGATCCACCTCCATCACGACCGCGACACCGCGACCGCCCTCCGCCAACACCTCCTCGCCTACAAAAAACTCCTCGCATCACGTCATGGCCTGCTCAGCCAGAACCGCCGCACCGGAGAAACCGTCTACGCCTTCATCCACGGCGACTGGGCTCTCGATAACTCCCTCCCCGACGGATCAGCCTGTGGTGTCACCAACGAACTCCACGTCCTCTCCCAGACCGGCTGCTATGCCGACTTCACCCTCCCCGCCGTCCCCAGCCGCGCTCAAACCCGCAAAATCAACAGCATCTACTACGCCACCGGCAATCCCCGCCGCCCCAGAGCACACGACCGCGGCATCGATGTCGGCGCCGGACCCGCACGCGATGCCCTCATGCTCATCCAGGGACCCCTCGTCCTCGACTGGCGCCGCCGCTGCTGGGGCCTCATGCCACATATCGAAAACGGCTGCATTCAATACACCCAGCCCGCCCACATCGACCGCCTCCCCCTCTGGCTCAAAGCCCGCGTCCAGATCCCACAACGCCCCGACTGGTTCTTCGTAAAGCTCCATACCCACGGCGCTCCAGAGGACAATCAACGCGTCCTCCTCGCCGAACCCATGGTCCAGTTCCACCGCGACCTCCAACGCCTCACCAGCCACGACACCAACTTCCACTTCCACTATGTCACCGCTCGCCAAATGTACAACCTCGCTCGCGCCGCCGAAGCAGGTTGGCAGGGCTCCGTAGAAGACGCTCGAGACTTCGAAGTCATCAAAAACCCTCGCTTCGCCATACCCCAGGAGGACACCATCATGCCCCAACAACACAGCGGCCGAGTCACCGCCTGAACCTCCCGACAAATCTGAAATCGCTCTTTACTGCTTGCATCGCCGTTCCAGCAGCACGGCCATGCATCTTCAGCTCCAACCATCACTCCATCGCGCGGGATTCTCTCTCTACTCATGAAGGGAATAGTACATGTATCCATGGCTTTCGCATCTCGCAAAAAAACTCGCGCCGCGTCTCGGGCTCTGGCGCTGCGCATCCATTGAATGCCTCGAGCCGCGACGCCTCCTCAGCCAATACTACGTCGCACCCTCTGGCGACGACTTGGCCGACGGCTCAGCACAAACACCCTGGCAAACCCTCCAACGCGCCGGCGACGCCGTACAGGCCGGCGATATCGTCACCGTCCGCCCAGGCATCTACGAGGGCTTCAGCGTCGGCCAGTTCACCCACCCCTCCGGCACGCCCGACGCCCCCATCGTCTTCCAGGCCGACCCCGGCGTCGTCATCGACTATATGAGCCCCTGGGATTACCACGGCATCAGCCTCATGCCCGACACCAACTACATCACCATCCAGGGCTTCACCATCCGCGGTGCCAACGATGTCATCGACCGCGTCACCGGCGAACCCCTCGCCAACTCCATCCCCTCCGCAGGCATCCGTACCGTCAACTCACACCACGTCACACTCCGCAACAATACCTTCGATAACTGCGGCTGGTGGGGCATCCTCACTTCTTTCGTCGACGATCTGCTCATCGAAGGAAACACCGCCAGCAACTCCAACGCTCAACACGGCATCTACGTCTCCAACTCCGGCGACCGCCCCGTCATCCGCGAAAATACCGTCTTCGGCAACCACATGGCCGGCATTCACATGAATGGCGATGCCAGCCAGGGCGGCGACGGAATCATCTCCAACGCACTCGTCGAGGATAATGTCATCTACGACAACGGCGAAGCCGGAGGATCAGGCATCAACGCCGACGGCGTCCAAGACTCCCTCTTCCGACACAACCTCCTCTACAACAACCACGCCGGAGGCATCGCACTCTACTGCATCGACGCCGCCGCAGGATCCAAAAACAACCTCGTCATCAACAACACCATCGTCCAGGCCTCCGATGCTCGATGGGCCGTCAACATCCAAAACTTCAGCACCGGAAACTCCCTCTACAACAACATCCTCTACAACAACTTCACCGGCCGCGGTGCCATCGATGTCGGACCCGATTCCATGCCCGGATTCAATAGCGACTACAACGTCGTCGATGGCCGATTCACACTCAACGATGGCGACCTCATCGACACCACCCAATGGAACGCCATCACCAACCAGGACCGCCACTCCATCATCGCCACACCCGACCACCTCTTCGTCGATCCCGCCACCAACGACTACCACCTCAAACCACAAAGCCCCGCCATCGATGCCGGCGCCCCATTCACCTACTACCTCGCCGAGCCTTACCCCAACGGCGCCCGCGTCGATATCGGCGCCTACGGAAACACCCCCCACGCCGCTCCCAGCCCCCTCCAATCCGTTCACCTCCTCTCCCCAGGCAACACCGAGAAAATCGAGCAAGGACAAGCCGTCCCCATCGCATGGTCCTCCAATGGCCTCACCACCGCCCGTCCCGTCGCACTCATCAACGCCGGCTCTCCCTCCAACGTCGGACGCTGGCTCGCCAATGCCTACCAGACCGCCTCCTTCTCCAACCGCGCCTTCGCCTCCCCCGTCGATACCTCCGCCGTCGCCGATCCGCCTCCACAAAACGTCTACCAGACCTACGCCTCCGCTCAGCCCGGCATCGCCAACTCCATCGCCTGGTCCCTCCCCGTCCCCGATGGCACATACACCCTCCGCCTCCACTTCGCAGACCCAGACTTCGCCGACCCAGGCCAGAGACTCTTCGACATCAACCTCCAGGACGCAACCGCAACCCCCGCCTACGACATCGCCGCCTCCGCCGCTGCACAATACAAAGCCACCGCCCTCACCTACACCGTCACCGCAGCCAACGGCAGCGGAATCACACTCAAACTGTCCAACCTCACCCACAATCCCGCCATCATCTCCGCAATCGAACTCTTCCAGGAAGAGAGTGGGAGCACGCCGTCGCCGACGGTCAATGTCGAGCTTTCAACCGACAACGGGCAGACGTGGAAGTTGCTCGCTGAAGGCCTGCTCACAGATCGCTTCGGCGACGGCTTCTTCTCCTGGATCGCCTCGCCCGTCTGCGACTCCGCGCGCATCCGTCTCTCCGCCAACGACCCCTCCAAACCACAGGAAGTCTCCAACTGGGCCTTCCTCATCGCCAACGACGGCCCCGACTACTACATCAACGACGTCTACAGAACCAACGACGTCTTCACCACCGCCCCAGGCCACGACTCCTACAGCGGCAAGACCCCCGACCGCCCCATGGCTACCCTCGCCGCACTCCTCGGCGCCTACCACCTCGGCCCTAAAGACGTCATCCACGTCGACACCGGCAACTACAACCTCATGACCAACATCGTCATCGGCCCGGACGACAGCGGCGTACGCATCGAAGGCCCTTCCACCCAAATCGCCCGCATCAGCCGAAAAAGCGTCCTCCACGGTCAATACGCCTTCGATATCCAAAACGCACAGTCCGTCACACTCGACCATCTCTCCCTCGTCGTCGCCGACATCGGAATCTACGCCTCCGATACCTCCGCCAGCAACGACCTCACCATCGCCAACTGCCGCATCTACGCCAATCGCAGCTATGGCATCTATCTCGGCCCCTCCAACGACCGCCCTGTCATCTCCAACAACACCCTCTACGCACTCCCCAATGATGGCCCCGGCGAATTCCAGCTCATCGGCATGAGCATCGCCGGCGCAAACGCCTCCATCACCGGAAACACCGTCCACAACTCCGCCGCCGACGGCATCCGTGTCACAGGCCCCAACGCCACCGTCTCCAACAACATCGCCTACGCCAACGGCGCCACAGGCATCTATGTCTCCGCCGGCTCCGTCACCAACAACTCCGCCTACAACAACCTCACCGGCATCGCACTGACCTCCGCTTCCGTCGCCTCCCACAATACCGTCTACGACAACTACGACGGCATCGTCACCGCCGACACCGCCGGCCCAGGACCCTTCACCTTCTTCGCCGACTCCACCATCCCAACCGGCTCGGTTGACGCCGACCTCGTCCCCGTCGAGGTCGGTGTCAAGTTCCGCACCGACATCGATGGCTCCATCGCAGCCATCCGCTACTACAAAACCGCCGACAACACCGGCTCCCACCTCGGCCATCTCTGGTCACGCGATGGCCAGCTCCTCGCCTCCGCCACCTTCACCAACGAAACCGATGCCGGCTGGCAGATCGTCACCTTCGATCCCCCAGTCCCTGTCTCCGCAAATACCACCTACGTCGCCTCCTACTACGCTCCCAACGGCGGCTACCTCGTCCAGGATTGGTTCTTCTACCGCCTCGGCATCGACAGCGGACCCCTCCACGCCCTCGCCGACGGCGACGACGGCTCCAACAGCGTCTTCGTCTACAACGACCAACCCGCCTTCCCCACAGAAGCCTACAACGCCGCTAATTACTGGATCGACGTCCTCTTCAACCCCGCCCTCAGCAGAACACCCACACAAACCAATACCGCCACGCTCCTCTCCAATCACGTCTTCAACAACTCCCACGCCGGCATCATCGCCTGCAACGACAGCACCATCGCCGACAATGTCGTCTTCTCCAATTCCACCGGAATCGATCTCCGCTACTTCACCGGCCTCGCCGATACCAACCTCGTCTACGACAACTCCTCCCTCGCCATCCACCTCGCCTCCGCTGATTCCGCTCGCCTCATCGGCAATACCCTCTATCAACCCGCCGGCGACGCCATCTCCATCGACGCTGCTTCACACGACCTCACCCTCCGCAACAACATCATCGCCGCTCTCGCCGGCTACGGCATCCGCGTCGCACCCGACAGCCAGATCGGATTCTCCAGCGACTACAACCTCCTCGACCACACCTCCCACCCCAACGCCTTCCTCGCCTTCTGGGATAACGCCCCACGCGATACCCTCCCCGATTGGCAATCCGCTTCCTCCAACGATCTCCACAGCCCCACCGGAGATCCCGCCTTCATCGATCCGGACGGCCCCGACAACACCCTCGGCTCCTTCGCCGCCTCCGATGACAATTTCCACCTCGCCGCCTCCTCCATCGCCATCAATGCCGCCGACAGCCGCTACTCCTCCCCCTCCGACATCGACGGCTACACTCGCCCCATTGCTGCCGACCTCGTTGACATCGGCGTCACCGAGTTCCAAGGCAGTCTCACCGACACCACACCCCCAACCATCACCGCAACCCACCTCCCCATCCCCCTTACCCAGATCACCCTGACATTCAGCGAGCCTCTCGACTCAATCGATGCCATCGCCACCTCACTCTACCAACTGCTCGCCCCAGGCCCAGACGCGCTCTTCGATACCCCGGACGACTTCGCCTACCCCATCGTCCCACAATACACCGTTGGCTCCCTCTCGCTCCAACTCACCATCGCCGGCCCCGCCCTCCCCGTCGGACGCTACCGCCTGACCATCTTCTCTCGCCCAGGCCGCAGCCTCCACGATCTCGCCGGCCTCGCTCTCGACGGCAACGCCGACGCCCTCCCCGGTGGCGACTTCCTCCGCCTCTTCAACATCGACCCGACACCCATCAACGGAACCCCCGCCGACGATACCTTCCTCATCCGCCTCGACCCCGCCGATCCCAACACCCTACAGGTCTTCGTCAACCAGCCCATCGATTCCACACCCCTCCTCTCTCTGCCACGCGCTTCCCTTCGCTCCCTCACCTTCAACGGCCTCGGCGGCGACGACCGCTTCGTCGTCGATCTCACCGCCGGAAACCCCATCCCGACAGACGCACTCTACTTCAACGGCAATGCCGCACTTGGCGACCTCCGCCTCATCGGCAACAACACGACCGCCGCCTCATACACCCCCAGCCCCACATCCACCGGCAGCGGCCTCGTCGTCATCGACGGCCGAACCCTCGCCTTCGCACAACTCGCTTCCCTCTCCGCCTACTCTTTCTCCACCTTCACCCTCGTCACCCCCAACCCCCCCGACTCCCTCACCATCGACAGCCCCGAAATCGGACAAACCCGCGTCAGCGGCGACACCGGCCTCGTGCACATCACCCCCCTCCGCCTCTTCACCACCCCAGCACTCTTCGTCGATGCAGGCTCCAACGATTCACCCGCCGCCGATGACCTCATCACCATCGGCCCCGGCGACCTCGCCTCCAACGGCATCGCCCTCCTCAAACTCAACACCGGATCAGGAAACAACACCCTCATCGTCCGCAACGCCACCGTCAACCTCCAATGCGTCGATAACGCCAACCCCTACCCCCAAGACCCCAATTCCATCCCCCAACCGCCCACCATCCAGGAATACGCCTCCATCGACATCCTCGGCTCCACCCACGTCTTCCTCACCCCCGGCCGAAACAACACCCTCCGCACCCGTGGCCTCTCCATCAGCCCCGATGGCGTCCTCGACCTCTCCGACAACACCCTCATTGTCCAATCCGACCCCGCCAATCGCTATGACATCCTCGCCTGGATTGCCAATCAGATCACCCGCGCCTGGAATAGCTCCCCCGCCTGGTCCGGCAACGGAATCACCAGCAGCAACGCCGCCGCAAACCCCTACATGATCGTTGCCGCCATCCTCAACGACAACGGCCTCGCCCAAACCATCTACCCCTCCTTCGCCGGCGAACTCATCGACCCCAACACCATATTCGTCAAGTGTACCTGGGCCGGCGACGCCAACCTCGACGGGATCATCAA
>Ga0315284_10007691_pt1 | contig 15390 bp, 11 predicted proteins | sample YL17G09_16_MG_FD_203696 | JGI IMG/M metagenome (GOLD analysis project Ga0315284, IMG submission 203696) | Sediment microbial communities from Yellowstone Lake, YNP, Wyoming, USA - YL17G09_16 | ecosystem: Environmental > Aquatic > Freshwater > Lake > Sediment | place: USA: Wyoming | collected... | reverse complement strand
CGCAGTGGTGACAACTTTTTTGTAATCATCCAGGCTGCTGATGGATTGCGAGTTGGCGCCGGTTATGACGTCGCCGGGCTGGATGTTCGCACGCGTTGCCGGGGCGTCCTGCCCCAGCAGCATCACTATCACACCGGCAAGCTGTGTCTTGGAACCGGTATACTTGTCCAGATCAACCTTTTCCCGTATCAGCATGCCCAGCTTTTGATCGAGATACCGATTAGCTTCGTCGGGTCGCTGGGGCATCTCCTCGAGCTTGACGGTGACGTCCTTGGTTTCCTGGCCTTGCATGACCGTCAGCTTGACGTTTGCCCCCGCCTGCATCCTCAACAACTGCCGTTCCAGGTCCGCAGCCACCAGATCGGACGTACCCAGTCGCTGTAATGGCTTATCGTTGACGGCTATGATGACATCCCGGTCCTTTAAGCCCGCCTTGGCGGCTGGGTAATCCGGTATTATATTGTCTATCATCACGCCGGGCCGATCGAGATTCATGATCTCAGCGACTTCCTTGCTTACCCCCGAAAAGCCCAGAACACCGATCCAGGGAAGCCTGCGCACCTGCTGGGGAGACGTCGGGATTGTTTCCAGCACGTAGGCAAACTCCTCGACCGGAAGGAAAAAAGAGGTCAGCTGCTGAGACTTCAGCGACAGATTTGTCATTCGCTCGTTGATTACCGTCTGATAGTTCAAAAACCGCTGCCCGCTGATCAGGCCTATCGCCTTGCCGTCGGCATTGAAGACCACCGATCCTATATTGGTCAATAAACCGCCCGTTACGTACGCCGTCTGCTGGGGCATGCGGACGAAAGAGCTGAAATACGCAAAACCCAGATAGGGTTCGAAGCCCGTTTCTTCGGGCCAAAGCCCAAGGGAAACAACGGGTTGGCCAACGGTCAGGTTCGACTTTCTGGTGAATTCGACGGCGGTCCATTGGTACGACTCGATACCGCGCAGAAAGGCAATGCCGGTCTCCGGGTCGATCCCCAGCAACTCTGCCTTGACGCTGACGTCCGAACGCCCCGGTGGATTTAGGACAAAGTCGCTCAAGGTCTTGGGATCAATCCTGGTGTCGAGAGCTATTGTTATGAAAATGTCAGGCTTGGTGCTGATGCATATCGCCGGTCCCAGGACCATCCTGCTTCCAAGCTCGTCCACCATCGTTCCGCGGAAAAACGCGATAGTGGTGTTGGCCTTTGCGGCAATCTCCACCATCAGGGCCGACGGATCAGCTGCCTCTGCCTTTCCGGCAGCAATAAACGCCATGGTAAAAACTGCTGTTAATAATACTCGCCGAGTCATTTGTGCTCCTTTGCCCAATTGGGCGTTGCTGGGGTTTTTTGTTCCTATGGAACCCCGACCTGTCATTTTGAATGCCTCACCTTACAATGGGCTTTTTAACTCCTCGCTTGTCCGACTCAGCCTGCCTTTGTGCCCACAGGGGCCCAGCCGATGGTGTCAGCCTGCCAAGTGCGGCGAAAAATATAATCCCCGCCGCCAAAAGAACAAGTGAAGTAATCTGGTTGTGCGTCAGCAAGCCGCGCGATATGTCGTGCGGATTGTCCGCCCTAATGAATTCCTCTATGATTCTCAGGATTGGATAAAAAATCAACATAAGTGCGAAAACCTGACCTTCGTACCGACGCAACCTGAAAAAAACGAACAATAATGCCGCCACAAAGGCTGCGTCAATTAAGCCTATCACCTGCGCGGGCCTGACCGCAAGAGACTGCTCATGCAGGGCGAGGTCAAAAAGATCGTCCTGAAGGTACCGGTTAGCCTCTGCGTATTCCTCTGCGGTAAGTTCACCGTCTCCGTCGGAGTCAAAACGTTCCATCAACCTATCCAGGCGGAACAGGAAATATAGCTGCAACTCCTTGTACGACAACAAACCGTCGCCGGTTGCATCAAAAACCATCGCCTGGTTCCAATTCTCGCTGCCGCGGAGCAACCCCCCGCCGTCGGAGCGGACCTTTTGCCATTCATCTTCGCTGATCCGCCTGTCCACGCCAGCCAGGGCGGTAAACAACGCCGGCCAGGACCCCTCCTCCAGCAGCACCTCAAGCTGGTCGTTAGCCAGCCTGCCGTGCAGATATCGCGGGGGGTGAACAGCTGCGGGTCTGGCTAGGCCGGCGGCAGAGGGCACAAACAGCACCAGACGCTCGTCGGGCCTTACTAAACCCTGTTCGAACTGGCTTTCATATACCGGCGTGGGCCAGGATGTCGCCAAGCTGAAACCGCCTACGCCGCTATATAACTGTATTAATGGTTTGGTGTACATCGGAAACCGCATCGCACCCACCGCACCCGGCGGGCTGGGCTGGCCGAAACAGCAACCGTTCAGCAGGCAGCCAGCCCTGCCGAAGGCAAGACCCACCATCAAACTCACTGCCACCACATCCAAAAACCGGCGAACCGGAAGGCGATTTAAGACCAGATACGCCAGCACAACAAGGCCGGCCAGGATCAATCCGCCGTAATATATCAGCCCGCCGCTTGTTATGCTCAGGACCGACGAAAGCTGATCCCGGGCGCCGGCAAACTGGCCATCCCAATGCTGCATGACGTAGGCAGCACGCGCACCTACCAAACCCCCGATAAGCGACAACAATCCGCACTGCGTGATGACTTCGGGATTTTCCCCCACTCTCCTAGCCCGCCAGCGGGCAAGCACGATCGCCGAAAAAAAACCCAAGACCAGCATCAGCCCATAACCATGGACGCGAAAGGGGATTTCCAAACCGAATATCTTCAAGCTACCCAAGTCGATAATGATCTGTCGCATTATGTAACCGCCGGAGCCTTTGCCGGCTACGATTTAACAAGTCGGTTATGTTCATCCACAAGCACGATCTTCAGATCAACCTTCTTCGCCTGCTCGGCTGGTACGTATGCAAAAGCCATTATTATCACCAGATCGCCCACGTTGACGAGTCTGGCAGCCGCCCCGTTAATACAGATCGTCCCGCTGCCCGGCGGGCCTTCTATTACATACGTCTCAAACCGCGATCCGTCGCTTAAGTCCGCAACCAGCACGCACTCGCCCGGCAGGATGCCGCTTGCGTCCAGCAGGTTGCGGTCGATCGTTATCGACCCGACGTAATCGACGTGCGCGTCGGTGACCGTCGCCCGGTGTATCTTGGCCCTCAACATTTTAAATAGCATAGTCTTAGCAACCTTACGCCAAAGCAGTTGTAATCCAAAAGTCCAAGGTTACCTTCTTGTATTGTACAAACTTGGAATCTGCAGGCCAGCGTCGTCTTTGCCGGCATTATTATTGATCTTCGCGTTACCAATGCAACCCGCCCGCGGCGGGTTGCCGCCACCGATACGGTGTGAGGCGCGATACGCTGTTACGTTCACAACACGAACGTCAATAAGCATCTATCAGGACGTTGTCGATGAGCCTGGTTTGGCCGAACGCCACCGCCAAGGCGACTAAAACACCTTGGCTGGTATCTTTTACGTCCTCAAGGGTATCAGGATCGACGATTTTCACATAATCCACCACACCGTCGGGTGCCTGGCGGGCGAGATAGCCCAGCATTGCGTCGATCACCATCCCGGCTGGGGGTTTGTTTACTTTTACGCGGATCATGCGCTCAGCCAGCTCAAGCGCGCCGTGCAAGGCAGCCGCCTGTCGCCGATGCTCAGCCGAGAGGTAGCTGTTCCGGCTCGACATCGCCAATCCGTCCTCCTGGCGGACGGTCGGGCAGATCTCGATCTTCACGGGGAAGTTGAGATCCTCGACCATCCTCCGGATGATCCGGGCCTGCTGGAAGTCCTTGGCACCGAAATATGCAACGTCGGGCTGGATTATGTTGAAAAGTTTCGCCACCACCAGGCACACACCGGCGAAATGCCCGGGCCTGCTTAGGCCGCACAACTTGCCGACAAGGGAGGGCATTGCAACCGTCGCTGCCGGCGGGACGGGGTACATGGTTTGGACTGACGGAGTAAAAACCACGTCAGCGCCCGCACGCCGGCATAATTCCAAATCCGCACTCAGCGTTCGAGGATACTTGTCAAAATCCTCAGCCGGGCCGAACTGGGTCGGATTTACAAATATGCTCACGACCACAAAGCCGGCCTGGCTGCGGGCATGGCGGATGAGGCTCTCGTGCCCGGCGTGGAGAGCGCCCATCGTAGGAACAAACCCCACGATCGCACCGCACCGCCGGGCCCCAGCGAGCTGAATGCGAATATCTGCAATATTGTCTATTGTTAGCATCTTATCATTTATATGCATATCGATCGTATGAACCTACCTCGCCGGCCTGAACGGCGGACCAAGCAAAACTCCAACGCTACCTGCAAGCTGCCTGCGGACCTTCGGGTCCAGAAGGTTCTGCCTGTCGCAATTTACGCTTATCACCCGGCAAGCTGCCGACTCAACCGCGCAAGAATGTTCCCGCCGAATCCCCGCCAAGAACCGCCGGTTAAATGACTTCTCGAAGGTCCTGCCCCGGCGGGCGATCCGATCCAGCAGCGTGGTTTCGCTCGCGTCGAGATGGATGATAACGTCCGGATTGCAGACCATCGGGGCGATCCGTTCAGCCAGCCGATCATATATATCCAGCTCTCCTCCCGCCAACCTGCACCTTGCAAAGATTCGATCCTGGCAGAAGCCGTAATCGCTCACAAACAGGCCTTTGGAGAGCCGCCGGGCGTCGAGTTGGCCGGCCCGCATCAGCAAAAAATATACCTGGGCTGCCAGCCGGGCCTTGCGAACGCCTTTAAACGAGTCCGCCAAAAAGGGATTTCCGGTGTAATCTTCCCGTATTAGCCCTGCCGGCAGAGCCCTTGCAAGATAACGCGCCAGGGTGGTCTTGCCCACCGCCGGGGGACCTATGATACTTACAAGCCGGCAGGTCAAGTCTCGTCTCCAAGTTCTTTCAGCAGAACCTCTGCCGTCTTTTTCAAAACCGGATGGACCGCATCGGGCGATATCTGCGCAAGTGGGCCCAGCACGAATCGCCTTTTGTGCATCTGCGGATGTGGTACCTTCAGATCGGGAGAGTCGATTATCCGCTGGTCAACCAGGAGTATATCCAGGTCGCAGGTCCGCGGGCCCCACCGCACCTGGCTGGTGCGATTTCTACCCAATTCCTGTTCGATACTCCGCAGCGCCCCCAGGAGCCCGCGAGGTTCCATTGCCGTTTTAACCTCCGCAACTGCGTTGAGATACGCACCCTGGCCCGCGGGGCCGCCCTGAGGGGTGGTCTCGATGAAATCCGAGACCCTTATAAGCTGCGTGCCGGGCAGTTGGCTGATCCGCTCCAGTGCCAGCTGGAGTGTTGCCCGCCGGCTGCCCGCGTTGCTGCCCAAGGCTATATAGACGCTCGAAACCGTCACGATTACCCCGCCTGGTGCATCCCCAGGCCCGCTTGGGAGTGCACGTCTGAAAACCTCATGCTCGCCTGGCTGGGCTAGAGGCAGGCCGGCTGCGAATATGCCGTTTTAATACTTCATGCCCACGATCCGCGACATCGCCTCCTTCAGCACGTCGTCGCCGTAGGTCAGCGAGATGCGGAAGTATCCTTCGCCCCATTGGCCGTAACCCAGGCCCGGCGTCACCATCACTCCGGTCTTTTCCAGCAGGTCCCCGGCGAATCCGGCGCTGGACCCGTTGTACCGACCGGGTACGGGCGCCCAGACGTAGATCGTGCCCTTTGGCGCATCTAGGGACCAGCCGTTGGAGTTCAGGGCGTTTATAACCAGGTCCCTTCTCCGCTTGTAGACGGCATTGATCGGCGGGAGCAGCTCATCGGCCAAATCCAAGGCCTTTGCAGCGGCGAACTGGATCGGCCGCAGCGTGCCGTTATCGACGTTTTCCTTCACCGTCCGCAGCGCCGACACCGCCGAGGCGTTGCCCGCAAGGCACCCCACCCGCCAACCGGTCATGTTGAACGCCTTGGAAAGCGAGAAAAACTCGACAGCCACCTCATCAGCTCCTTCGACCTGAAGGATGCTTGGCGCCCGGTAACCGTCGTATGTGTTTTCGAGGTAGGCGGCATCGTGGCAGATGAGGATGTTATTTTGCCTGCCGAACTCCACCGCCCGACGGAAGAAGTCCAAATCCGCAACCGCCGTTGTGGGGTTGTTTGGATAATTCAGCCACAAGATCTTTGCCAGCCGGCGGATTTCGTGCGGAATGGCGTCGAAGTCCACCAGATAGCCGTTGGCCGGCAGCAGGGGGACGGGACAGGTAACCGCCCCGGCGAACACGTGTCCTATGTTATAGGTCGGATAGCCCGGATAAGGCGCGATGGCAACGTCTCCGGGATTCAGGATGCCCATGGGGAACTTGGCGATGGCGTCTTTGGAGCCCATGGTCATCACGACCTGGTTGTCGGCCAGCTCTACTCCGTATCGCCGGCTGTAAAAAGCCCGCATCGCACGCGGAAGGTCCGCAACCGGCACGTCACAGCCGTAACGGTGGCGCATCGGGTCATTGGGATCCTGTACCGCGCGGATCATCTCCTGCACGACCGGATCGGGCGTTGGTGAGTCCGGGTCGCCGATGTCGATCCGAATCACCTTCACGCCGCGGGCGAGGGCTGAGTCTCTCTTGCGGCGCAGATCGGCGAAAAGATATGGCGGGAGTTTCTTCAGTCGCTCAGAACTCGGAACATCCATATGATTTTCCTTAAAGCCTCCGGACAAAACGCCGCTGCATCAGACCTGCTTGTTTGTCCGCCGGCGGCGTCATCCAAACAGCACCGGCCCGGGTGCGACGCCTGGTTTTGTCTGGAACTCTTGGCTAGCCAGCCCATCCGGGTGGTTTATTGTATCAGCCGATCCGCCGGTTGCAACGATGCTTAGCCGGCGGGCGGGCAACAGATAAATCGATAAAAATCGGATGTGAGCAGCCACAGTGCCGTTTTTTCATGACCTTGAGGAACGCCGGCAGGTTTGTATATAAAAAACCGGCTGCGGATTACCAGACCCCCAGCCGGCATGCCGAGACTACCGGTCCTTAAACGACGATAGCCCTTTTAAGGGCGCGCAGATTCACCAGCAGCGACACCATGTTTGCCAGCCCGGCTTCGTCGTGCCGGGTGTCCAGGAGCAAGTCCATTTGCTCAAAGGCTGCTTCAAGCCTCTCCAGCGCCGGTCCTTCCAAAACAATCTGCCTTTTTGCTAAGACCACTGGACCGTGTTCGATACCGTTGCTCATGGATGACTCCTTGAACAACGAACCCCGAACCATTGGAAATTCATGATTATTTTACAAATGGTTCCAAACAGTCAAACCAATCAGATTCTCGCGATCCTCCACTCAAGTGGTCAACCAGGCGACCGGACTGCAACTTTCACACGCTTGCGGTCTGAACCAGAGGTGATTTCTGACCTTCGAGCCGGTGGTGCGCGTCCTCGAAACGAACCGAGATCCGCTGCGAAACGCCGGGTTCGTGCATGGTGACGCCGTACAGCACGTTGGCCATGCTCATGGTGCGCTTTGCGTGGGAGATAATCAGGAACTGGCTGGTGTCGACGAACTCACCAACCAGCCGCGTGAAGCGATCGGTGTTGGCTTCGTCGAGCGCCGCGTCAACCTCGTCCAGCAGGCAGAATGGGCTTGGACGGGTCTTGAAGATGCTGAAAAGCAGCGCAAGGGCGGTCATGGTCTTTTCTCCGCCCGAAAGCAGCGACAGGCTCCGCAGTTCCTTGCCGGGAGGTCGGGCTACGATTTCGATGCCGCACTCCAGCACGTTGTCGCTGTCGGCCAGCAGGATGTCGGCCCTTCCGCCGTTAAAGAGCTTACGGAACAATTCCTGGAAGTTGGTTCGAATGGCTTCGAAGGTGTCTATGAACAGCTGCCGGCTTTCCTTGTTGATCCGCCGGACCAGCTCTCCAAGACGGTCGCGCGAATCGGTGATGTCAGACAGTTGAGAGCGGAGAAATTCGCCGCGTTTTTCGAGATCCTCCTGCTCGCTGATCGCATCGAGATTGACGTTGCCCAATCGTTCTATCTTGTCGCGCAGGTCCTGTATCTCAGCCGCCACCGCGCCCCAGTCCCTGCCCTCGTCGTGCTGATAGGAGGCGTAACTCTCCGGCAGGTTCATGCCCATCTCTTCGCACGACCTGCCCAGCAGGCCTTCTATCCGCACGTCGACCTCGCCAAGCTCCAGCCGAACGGCGGATTGGTGCTGGCCGGCCTGGTCGTGCTCCTTCCGCTGCTGGACAAGTTCGGTGCGGATCTGCTCGAGTTTGCCCGCCAGGCCCGATCGCGTTTCCTCAAGGTCCCGCAGCTGCACCCCCAGCAGCTCGTGCCGCCGGTACAGCTGCTCGATTTGACCCTGGGCTTCGGAGCATCCCTGCTGTGCCTCGGATCGCCTCTGGTGGTTGAGCTCAATTTCTCGTTTCCCCGTCAAAAGGTCCAAGCCGACCTGCTCGCGGTGGCGCCGCAGGCCCGCAATGGCCTCGCCGATCGAGCGGGATTTCTCCCCAAGCTCAGCCAGGGTGACCTTAAGCTCCGTCAACTTCGCCGCAAGCTCCGCCTGATCGGCGCCAGCCTGCGCGATGCGGGCTAAAAGCCCCTCGATAGCCTGCTGTCGCTGGACGTTGATCGCCTCCACCTCGCCGGCTTGGTGTTTTGCCTGCTGCTCAGCCGACACCGCCGCCTCGATGTCCTGCAATAGGATCGCAAGGTCCTGGGCGATCAGGGCCTTTTCCTTCTCCAGCTGCTGCACCTGGTCGCCAAGCCGGTCCCCGCGTGATTCGCACTCCACCCGCTCGGTGTTGGACTCATCAAGGGCGGCGCGAAGCTGCTGGATCGTCGCGTCGATGGAAGTAAGCTCACCCCGCATGCCCTGGTCCTTTCCGGTAAGCTCATCGATGCGCTCGGTGAGCTTGAGCTGCTGGGCGTCGAGCTGGGTGAGTTCGCTTCGGCGGGAGATAACGCCCGAACCGCGATTGGCGCTTGCGAGCCTGATCCTGCCATCGGCTTCAACGACGTCGCCCGCTTGCGTCACAAACCTCGCACCCGCCGGGCAGTTCGCCTCAGCCTGGATCGCGTCGTCAAGCGTGCGGACCACAAAGACGTTGCCCAACATCCGCCACATCAACGGTGCAAGGTCCGCTTCGCACCGCACCCGGTCGATTAGCCTGCCCAGGATCTGCGGACACCCCCCGGCGTCGAAATCGCCCGACAGGCCGACCATGCTGTCCATGCACAGGATATCGACGGCACCGTTGGACCCGGCGAGCTGCTTCAATTTCTCAGCCTGTATAAGCGCATCCCGGCGGCGTTCGACCAGCAGGTACTGATCCGCACCGGCAAGGGCTGACTCGACCAGGCCGGCGTGCTCAAGATCAGCCTCCAGCAGATCGCCCAAAAGTCCCTTAAAGCCCGAAAGCTCGCCCCTCCGCCAGGCCTCCAGTATGTTTCGCGTCCCGCCCGAAACGCCTTCCCACCGCAGCAGCATCTCGCGGAGGGTGGAAATTCGACTCACCATAGCACTGCGCTGCTCTCGCAGCTGACCGATCTGCGCCTGGAGCCTCACCTGGTCGTCGGCGAGCTGATGGTGCGCCTGTCGCGACTGGTCCAACCTACTTTGTGCCTGGTCGATAAGCTCCCGGATATCGCTCAGCCTGGCTTGACAGCCGGCTTGTTCGTCAAGCAGCCCGCAGAGCAACTGGTCGATCTGGCAGGTGCGCCCAGCCAGCCGAGACGACTGGTTCGACAGATTTTCCCTGCGAATCTGGGCAGCCTGGATGTCGTTGTGAAGGTGGGCGGTTTGGCGGAGCAGGTCGATCATGCCGGCTTTTTCGTCGTCGAGCCTGGCCCGCAGCGCAGAAAGTTGCAATTCTCCCTGGTCGCGCTCGGTGAGGGTCTGATCATATTGCCCCGTGGCCTGGGAAATATGCACCGACAGGCGATCCAGCCCAGTTGTCTTGGCGGCGATCTCTTCATCAAGCTGTTGGGCCTTCGCCTCCAGTTGCTCGCACCGGCCGGCCTGGCGGATCGTCTGGTCGGAGAGTTCCTTTATCCGCTGGGTGAGCATCTGAATTCGCTGCTGGGCGGCGACGATCTGGGAGTCTATCGCGGCTATTTCGGCGCTTGCCTGGCGGTGCGAGCGATCTACGTCAACCAGTTCAACTTCCGTTCCGCTGGCAGCGGCCTCCAGCTGCTCGATCCGCGTGTTTACCACCGACAGGGCGTCGGCGGCTGCGTCGAGCTTGTGCTGCAGATCTTTCCGCTGGAGGTGGAGGTTGTGATATTGCGCCAGCAGATGGAGGCTTTTAAGCTCCTTGAGCCTTTGGCTGTAGGTCTGGTAGCTGCGTGCCTTGCCGGCTTGGTACTTTATCGACCGCAGGCGTTTTTCCACCTCGCCGAAGATATCGTTAAGCCTTAACAGGTTCTGTTCCACCCGTTCGAGCTTGCGCAGGGCCTCGCGTTTGCGTGCCTTGTATTTGCTGATGCCGGCTGCCTCGTCGAAGATCGCCCGGCGGTCTTCCTGGTCTGCCTGCAAAAACGCCTCTACTTTTCCCTGCTCGATGAGGCTGTAGGCGTCGGTGCCGATGCCCGTATCCATGAACATTTCGCGTATATCGCGAAGCCGGGCCTGTTCCTTGTTTATCAAATACTCACTCAAACCGTCCCGGAACAGCCTGCGCGTGACGGAGATTTCCGCCGCGGGCTCATCCTGGCCCGGCGGCCGAAGCAGACCCTGGGTGTTGTCGAACACGAGCGTGACCTCAGCCATGCCGGCTGGGCGCCGGCCGGCTGACCCGTTGAAGATCACGTCCATCATCTCCGAGCCGCGCAGAGACTTTGCCGACTGCTCGCCAAGCACCCACTTGACCGCGTCGACGATGTTGCTCTTGCCGCAGCCATTGGGACCGACCACGCAGCTTATGCCGTCGTCAAAGTCGAATTCGGTTCGGTCGGCGAAGCTCTTGAAACCGCAGAGGTTCAGTTTTTTCAGTTTCATGTGTTGCGTCTTCCTAACGCATCGGGGCCCACGCCTTCCCTGGCGTGAAATACCGCCCGCTACAGTTGAGGTACATCGGGCCTGCCCACCGTAGCAGGAGACTGATAGATTTTCTTCATCTGAGGCAGCGGCTGCAAGACAAACTTGGCACGTATTTCGCCGGACTCGCAAAGGCGATTCAACACCGCAACCACCTGCCCGTACGTCAGGCCCATGCCTTTTATACTGTTATCGGCACCACGATAGGGCGGACTTCCCATAACTTCAATCAAAGTAAAGACCTTGTTGTCAACATTGAACACGTCGCTGAACTTCCCGCTGCGGATTATCTTCCGGTATACCCTCAATGGTTCGCCGACCTGCCCGCTGCTGATCGTCACCAGCTCACCGGGGGTGGAAAGGAACATCGGCTGCTGCAGGCGCATGTCCCTGCCGAAAAGCACGATCCGCTGCTGGAGGCTCTGTGAGGCGCAGATGACCGACGGGCCCGAAGTATCCACGATATCGACGTAAAAACTCTTTCCTACTTGCACTCGCTGGACCTTCAAACCGTCGTCAAGATTCACCAGTGCTTCGTAGGCAGCCACCCTTACCAGCTCGTTTGGGTCGTCCAGAAGCTGATGCAACGGCTTGAGAACCGACGTCCACTGCCTGTGCAAACCGAGTTCCCCAATAGCCTGCAAACGCAGAGGTGAGTCTTTTGCCGCTGCCGTGCGCGCGATAGCCTGCACGGAAGTGGCGTCTTCCAACCTGCACCCCGTCCGGGCGGCGTAGAACGCCACGAGCGGATTTTCGCCGTCATATAACGGCTGAATAATCGGCAGCACTCCCTTGCCCGTCGCCTCCCACACCAGCGCAAGGGCATCGTGGTCGGCTGAGGGGTTCTGCATCTCCAGGCCGATCTTTCGTGACTGTGCCTCCCACTGGGCAGGTCCGCCGCGAACGGGCATGTGCATCAAAAGCTGCAGGAACCGCTCGTAGTCGGCCTGAAACTGGAGGGGTATATTTATCTCGATAACCGAGGGATTCTTCGCCACAGCCACCGGAGGGGAGGTGTGAAACCTTTCGTTTATCCGCTTTTCGATCGCGCTGCATCGCGCATAGTCAGCCTGATAAAGGATAAGCCGGATCGGTCTGGGTTCCAGCACCACCCCACCCGCTATAATTCTACCCTCGCGCAATTTCGCCGCCTCTGCCGGCGATGAAGGGTCGATAAACGGATTGATGAACACTGGACCTCCCCCCTCAGCCATGGGCTTGGACGCCCGGGCGACGCCGGCTGCCCCTTCGATCGACAATGACAATTCAACAGGATAAAGATATCCTCCATCCAGGCTTTGAGTCTGGGTCTGCGGCAAGGCTGTCACTTGAAGATCAAAGATCGTTCCCGGCGGAGCGCCCGGAGGGATAATACCGGTGACAACGACCACGGCTGTGTCAAGATCTTCCAGAATCCTGGACGGGCTGACGTTGCCCGTGCCGGTCATCGGCGAAAAAACCTTTTGCTTCAGCATGTATTGCGTCAGATATTCCCGAAGATGGGAAGGCACTTCGCGTGAGCCGGAATTGCCAAGCCCCGCGACCACGCCGTATCCGCTGACGGCCATTTCCCCCCCGCCGGATAGTTCGGCATATTGGGCGATGGTCCCATCGACGTTGGCTGGCAGTTCCTGCTGTTGTTTGGGTAAGTCCCCCAAAAGACCCGAAGCGGTCGTAGGGCCACTGCACCCCAAACCGCCTAGGATTGCGATTCCCCCTGCCGCAATCAACGCAAACATTCTGTATATATCAGACAAAAGAACCTCTCGTTACCACTTTGCCAGCCAGGCTCTTCAGCCGAACCTCCCCGCCCGCACCCCACCGTTGTCCGCAAGGCAACGTGTATAAATGTACCAAAATCGCCCATCGGCATTAATCGAAAATAGGCCTCAGTTCCGTCACCTCGTTGTTTTTCGGGCTTTGCCCAGCCGCTGCGGAGGTCGTCGTCGGCTTGGCGGTGGTCTGCGGCAGGGGAGGCGAAGAGGCGGACTTGCTGGGTATTATCAGCCTCATACCGGGCTGAAGCGCGGTCACCCCGGGGTTTGCCGAGGCGATCGACGTCCATTTGTTTCCGTCGCCGTATTCCTTTTGTGCAATACTCCAGAAACTATCTCCCTTTTGAACCGTGTAGGACCTTCCGCCCCGGCCGGTAGTCGGTTCCGCAGAAGTTACCGGGCCGGCTGACCCAGCCAACGGCGCAATCCCAGGCCTGGATGAATCCGCCGGCAGTGCCGGGATTTTCAGTGTCTGGCCCACGCACAACCTGGTGGATTGTACGCCGGGATTGGCCTGGGCGATCAGATACTGGTATTTACCGTCTCCATAGACTTTTACAGCTATAAGCCAAAAACCCATGTCCCCTTCCTTGACGACGTAAGTCGTTTGCTGCACGGAAAGTTGAGGCTGGGTTTGGACGTCTGTGGAAGGTCCGGGGGGAGAAACCGCCGGCGCCTTGGCGACCTGGGGAGAGGCACTCGGCGCAGATGCGGTGCCAGCCGGCGGAACAGCCACAGACTCGACAGGTGCAATCGCTATGTCCACTGAAACCGAAGCATCTTCCGATGCGTTCGGGCGGACTTGCGTCAGCGGCTCAACCGGTGATCCAGCCGGGGCAACAACTGGCTGATCGTCCAGTTGCAATTTGGGCTTGATCACGTCAAACGTGTCTATCGAGGGCGCCTCGTCGATTGGTTGTTCGGATATTTTAACCTGCTCGACCGGTGTTGGGATTTCAGCCCCCGGGCTGAACATAAAGTACAAAACCGCCAGCACGCCCATCACAAGCCCCACCGCAATGCCGATTTTTACGTCCGTGCGCATGATAGTCGCTCCTTATGTGACTTGGTGTGACATAGTTTTAAAAAACCGACCAGCAAATAGCAATATATACGACCGGAAAGCCTTGAGAATCAAGCAAAACTCGCTTTGTCCGGCACATATTAAAACCCGCGGATTATTCAGCAACAGCCAGATGCTATCTGCACAGTGACATCGCCACGTCTTGCGTATCACGTGCGATCATCAGCTCCTCGTTGGTTGGAACAACCCAGACGCTCAGACCGGCGGCATCCGAAGTGATAGGTCCGGCCCGGCCTGCAACCACCGACTGGTTGCGCCCCTCGTCCCCCACCACCCCCAGCCGGGCCAATCGGCTGCACAGTTCACGCCGAACCGGAAGGGAGTTCTCCCCAATCCCGCCGGTCAGCACAATCGCATCCAGGCCCGGCAGGATCGCATAGTAGGATCCGATGTATTTGACTATCCGGTAAACGAACATCTCAACCGCAAGGCGCGATTTTTCGCAGCCCTGATCGACGGCGGACAGCAAATCCCGCATATCGTTGCTTCGCTCGCTTACGCCCAGCAGGCCCGAAGCCTTGTTTAGCTGCTCGTCGACCTTGGCGGGATCCATGCCTCTGCCGATCATGTAAAGCGGGACGGCTGGGTCGATCGCCCCGCTGCGGGTGCCCATCACCAGCCCGTCAAGTGGGGTCATGCCCATGGAGTGGTCCACCGCCTTGCCCCCCGCCACCGCCGTCATCGAACAGCCGTTGCCCATGTGGACCGTAATGAGGTTCACAGCGTCCGGGCTCTTGCCCAAAAGCTCCGCCGCACGCAGCGCGACGTAACGGTGGCTGGTGCCGTGAAAGCCGTATTTTCTTACGTGATGGCGGGTGTACCAGTCGGTCGGCACGGCGTAGCGGTAGGCATGGGGGGGCAACGTCGCCAGAAAAGCGGTGTCGAAAACGGCAACGTGCGGCACGTTTGGCATAGCCTGCCTAGCTGCCTCGATGCCGCGAAGGTTGGCGGGATTGTGCAGCGGGCTCAGGGCGCAGTTTTCCTCGATAACCTCGATTACGCCATCGTCTATGAGGCAGGTGGTGTTTATTTTCTCCCCTCCATGCACAACGCGGTGGCCTACCGCCTGGATCTGGCTGACGTCACGCAATACGCCCAGCCTTGAGTCGATGAGCAGTTCCAGGATGATCTTCAGGCCGACATTATGATTCGGCGCCGCTGCGAGCGTTTCGTGGATAATCGAATCGCCGGTGCTGTTATTTGTCTGGTGTTTGATCCTGGCTTCATTCGTTCCGATCCGCTCGATGATGCCCTTGGCGAGCACGGTTTCATCGACCATCGAGAACAATTGGTACTTTATGGAGCTGCTTCCGCAGTTTACGACGAAAACTTTCATGCCGAACCTCTGAAAAACCGCCGGTTTGTCCCGGGCGTCTTGGGGCTGGGAATCAAAATTCATTCAATAAGCATTCTGCGCCCTGATGTCAAGGAATCGTAACTGTCCCAAGGAGTGTGGTTGAGCTGGCAAAAAAGCGGCCTCTTTGCCGATGCGATGGATGTCCAGAGCCATCACGGCAAGGAGGCCAAGATGGTTACCTATATTCTGCCATCG
>Ga0315284_10007690_pt1 | contig 15390 bp, 16 predicted proteins | sample YL17G09_16_MG_FD_203696 | JGI IMG/M metagenome (GOLD analysis project Ga0315284, IMG submission 203696) | Sediment microbial communities from Yellowstone Lake, YNP, Wyoming, USA - YL17G09_16 | ecosystem: Environmental > Aquatic > Freshwater > Lake > Sediment | place: USA: Wyoming | collected... | reverse complement strand
GGGTAGACCCGTCTTATCCATATCCAAAAATTTGGCTCCGGCGTAACAAAGGGGGAAACTGATTCCTGCGTTGTTGTAGAGACGGATGTCTCGAATATGGGTTTTCATACTCCTACCTCAATGTCATCAAAGACGACGGGGATACACTGCTGGAATTCTTGAAGCAGTGGCCCCATGATTTCTTGCATTTGTGGGTGCGCCGCTTTTGAAGTGCGCAGCTTGAAGATGTGACGCCATTCTCTAAGGTTGGCAGTTACTACAATTTCTGTCTTCAAACTGTTGGGTAGAATAGACCTGGCAAATTGTGGGGAAACTCCATGCTGCGTTGTAAGCTCCATGTAGTTTCGTTCGGCCTGTTCTATGGAGATCTCCCAAAGTTTCCTAGCTTCGGGGTTTGCCAAGAAGTGTCGAAGATCAATAAAAGTTATCTCTCCGCCAAACCTGCCCGATGAATAATTGCAGTATCTGGAACTTTCCTGACTGTTGTGAACTACCAGACCGTTGGCCACAAAGTTGTGTTCCTCATTCCTCATTTCCACATCGAATGTCGGTTCGATTGCCCATGGTTTGATAGAAGCGACTTCATCAAGAAACGCAGTCAAGACTCCAGGCCCATAGTGGAAGGCTTTGTGGTGCTTCTGACACAGAAACTTGATGTTACTTCTCTTGTTGTTCTTTGGGTTGTGGTCTATGTGGTGTCTTTCAAGATGGTCGGTCCTGGTACATCCCCAGCACTTATCGGGGGTGAACATTTTATTTGCTCTTTGCCGCCCAGAGGACGGTTTTATGCTGTCTCCTTTCCAGTGGGGATTCCCTGAACCAGTCATACGACGGCTGATCTTTTTGCGGGCCTCTTGTGAGAACATTCCTTTTCTACCGTGACCAGGCTTACGGTTCTTGCGCACGGAAAGAGGCTTATTTATTCCCTGTGCGCGGAGAGCCCTAGTGACCAATGAGGTGCAACATCCAATGAGTTTGGACATTTCGACAAGCGTGTTGTTCTCCACGATGTACTTCTGGAAGAGCCAATCTGCGTTGTCCAATGCTGGAATACCATTAGCATAAATTCTATCACCTACCTGCAGCTTTTCAGTGGTTTTTTCTCCAGCTTGAGTTATGAACTGATGGCCAGCAGTAGCCCGAATTTGACGCCCGCTAACAGTTCTGACTTGGAAGGTCTGGGCCTCGCCATTGTGGTGGATTTTCTTGATTACTCCCGGAACCAACACCCCCGCTTTGTTCAGGCTCCTTAGCCGAATCAATTTTATCCGGCTGGATCTTTTTGGGTCATTTTGCCAGGAGTACAACTGGCCCAAGGTCCATTTCTTTTGGCTACTAGCTGATGAGTCTATTTTGCGGTAAGCTACCACTTCAGTGTCTCCGGACAAGCAGTAGCTAGCAATCCTATGCCTAACCAACTCATGGCTGATCCCGCGGTCACAGATAATTCTAACTGTGACCTTCTCATGCTCGAGCACGGACTCATGGCCACGTTCCAGAATCATCATGATGAACTTCTTGGTCTTGTCCAGCTCCCCAAGGCGATTGTTGTCCTCGCTCCGATAGCAGGTTCTTCCAGCCTGCTCGATTCGCCGGAGCATTTCCATCCCGTCTCCGAGATTAATATCAAGCTCAAAGCGTGCTGGTATGATCTTCATGGGTTCCTTTCAAAACGGTAACCAGATGTCGTCATCTGGCGGTGGTATATCTCGGTCATCCGGTGGTGTAGTGGAGTATGGCGTGCTGTGTTTCTTCTTCTGGTCCGGGTTCGGCTTGAACATGAATAGCTCTAAAGGATTTCCGGAGAAGGCTGTGACAGGAAGAGTCATCAAGGACATTTTGTACAGATACTTCCCGTTGGCATCTCCTTTGAAGGCCACTCCCAGCTTCATCCATATTGTCTTCCCACTGGGTGTCTCCACGGGGGATACAACATCCAGAATATCGTCAGCGTTCATCGTCTACTCCTTTTTGGCTTTTCTTCTTCCTCCTTGCGGAAGCAGGCCAGTGCCTGTTCGAGGTCACCCCCAAACTCACCCAGAGTGACCTTGTCCACTTTTTGTTGTCGAAGGCTGGGCAGTCCCCCATTGGGTCGGTACTCTTCTGGTGCGTCGTGAAGTTGGTTGTCCTCCGATGCAACGTATCGAGCGGGCATGTAGGTTCTGTCCCCCAGGCGGGAGCTGTCCATCATATGGTTCTCGTACACTACGATCCCACCGCGCTCCTTCAGCCATTTGGGAAATAAGTCGTAGATACACATCTGCCAATTTTCGGCTACGATTGACCATGGTCTGGTCATTGGTGACCTCCTCAGTATGAAACGTTGTAAGAGTCGAGAACCCTTGTGAGTTTTTTATAGGCATTGTCCAGAGTAACTACCCAGATATTGAGTTGCTCTTGGTCCATGTCGACGTCTGATTCCATCTTCTCTACTTGAACCCGGCGAATATCGATAGCATTGGCTACTTCCTGCCATTCGTCTGCAGTCATATTCACCTGCACCATGATGTCATCTTTGCCCTCGTGGCGATGTTTGTTACCAATTGCTTTTGCCAGCTTCTCAATGCTGCGTACTAATTCGGGCATCATGTCGCCTATGTTCATAATGGCTCTTTCAACTCCAGGTAACATTGATCTCTCCTTTTAAGGGGTATCCACGTGGCAATCAGCACAACCGTCGGGGCTGTGCCAACAACTTGACTAGGGGCCCTTCGGCCCCCGCTCTCATTCTTCTTCTGAAGGACGCTGGCTGATCTCGCACTCTTCGGGTGTCTTGTCGTCCCGTTCTCTCAAGAACGTGGCGTGCCAGAGAGCACCCTTCGGAGTCCACTCGACGAACTCGACCTGCCAGACTGTTGGGTAACGGCTAGGATCGGCAAATTCAGCCACCTGCTTATCCGTAAGCCCACCGCCGCACTCACAGATAGGTACTTCCACCTGTTTGTCCGGATCCCAAAGATACAACACGACAGCACCTACACCGCCGCTCTTCTTACCTTTTCCATAAGCCCCGATTCCATTCTCCGGGTCCCACCGGGCAATGAAGTCACCCTCCAGCATTGGCTTCAGCTTCCCGACCTCTTTGGGCCGTTCGGCCTTGCCATGGAAGTTGTAGGCTTTGTCGAGGTACTTGCTGAGAATCTCAACGATGACCCAACCCTCCCACTTCATCTTCCGGGCGTAATCCAGAAGTTCTTCTTCCGTGTAGCCGGTGACGATTTCAGGCATTCGGAGATACTCGTAAATCCAGCTCTCTTCCTGGTACATCGTCAGGCTCATGAGCAACTCGAACCGCTCCTTTGCGGTCATGGACTGCAGAAGGCAGTCACCATTCCAGAACGCGATGTCCCAAATGCAGTAACCAAGATGCCCCGTCTCGTTCTGTTTCTCCAACGCCAGGTCCTTCTTGGACTTCACGATGGACCCAACGTAGACAAAGTCATCCTTGTCCATGCCGTGCTCATCTTGGAACCCAGCAGTGGAAACTGTCACGAGCTCGCCAAGCAGGATGGTGTTAGGGGGTAAGTGTTTTGACAGGCTGAGAAGTTCCTCACGGATCTTCGGATACCGGTCTAGCCAGGGGATTCCCGGCTCATCTTTGTGGCACGGAAGAATGTTGCTGCCGTACATGACAGGCTTGGTGACGTCCTTGCCGAAAGCAATGACGTGCATCATTCCATTGCGCTTCCGAAGAGCCATAGCCTCGCCGGCTGCCAACTTCTTGGACAACCCCGACCCCATCTGATTCTGTGGTTTGAAGAACCGCAGGTTGATAGGAAGGTGGTCGAAATCTATGACGTCTGATGAACCAGTTGCGGCCAAAGGTTTATTGGTTTGAAGGTCTACCTCGTCGTACCCTTCCCGCATCTTCTTCTTGATGGTGCGATCCATGAACTCCTGGGCGACCTGATTCGGGGTTTTCTCGTTGGCCTTACCGATGTTCACACCTTCGAAGGTCTGGGCGGTCTGTTGCATAGCACCGTCTAGTTGCCCCCAAGAACTGCTGACCACGTTTCCGTTGATCTTGACTTCCCAGACTTGGGGCCGTTCGTTACGGCCGTGTTGTTGTAGGAATCTCCTCATTTTCTTCCTCCGGTTTGACGGGCATCAGAGTGGCCCTCAGTTTAACTTTCCACAAATCTCCATTGTCATCTTTCAATACCAGGCCAGGAAACAGCTCATACGGATGGCTGCAGGCCGGGCACCGCTTGAGTCGTTCTCGGAATACTTGTCGGACGTATGATTGTTGGTATGACCTCCCGTGTTCGAAATAGTACAGTGAGTCCCCTGTGTGAACTGTAAACGTAGAATCAGTTGACATTAAGTTCCTCCTATGGATACATACGTCATATGGCCGAATCAAACTTTGTGCTCACCATAGAAAATACTGACGCTGACCCTCTAGTTAAAAGTCCGGGCTATCTAAGATCCTTGTGCCAAAAAGAAGTCTCCCGTTTCGAGGAGTACGTACGGGCGGAAGACCCCCAATTCGCGGACGGTTTATCCCGATTTGAGAAGTTGGCTATCGAAGGATACCTTTATCAAAAAGCTAGAGGTCACGTTGATGCGTTCCACGGTAAAGACCTACATCATATGGAGAGGAAAAATGGCTAGGAGACCAGTTGTTGAGATCAAGTGCGACCGTTGCCAACGAGTGGAGAACCGAAACAGTGAGGTACTTCCCAAAGAAGGACAGAAAGCCCTAAGTGTGTCGTTCAAGGGTCAGAAGACCGAGTACGATGACCTGTGTCTTCGCTGTGACAACGCGGTTGAGAACTATTTCAAGAGTATGACCAAACAAGGTGAAGAAGATAAGGCCCCGGAAAAGCCACAAGGTGAAGAAGATAAGGCCCCGGAAAAGCCACAAGAGAAATCTGGATTTCTGGGCTTGGGTGGCGGTACTAAAGTGGTTGCGCCCAAGGGCTAAAATGAACACCGTCATTCCTGTGGAATGACCGGGTCATTCGGCCAGTTCTTCGAGACTGGGATCCCTATGTCGTCTCGACATGGTGAGTCTGGGCATCCTAACCCTTCGGTTGGTGCATTTCCTTCACCACTTTCGTGGCCACCTCCCTTATCTCTAAGCTGTACCATAGCTTTTCAGTCTGTTAGATTGTAAAGGATAGTTATGCCTTAGGAGGCACATGCCATATTCAAGTGCTGATATCTCCGGAATGGTTGGCGGTCAAATGACCATGTTCTCCAACCAGGCACAATTCTCTCAGCAGATTGGGGGAATGATGGGCACATCCCCCATGCCAAGTGGTGGGATGCAAAGTCCTTTCTTTGGCGAGAACATGGGATCGAAGATAGCGGGCGGACTGGGAATGGCTATTCCCGGAATAGCGGGTGGAGCTGCTCTTGCCGGTGGCCTGATGGGAGGCGCTGCTGGTTGGTTAGATCCTGTCACTGCCTCTGCTCGTATGTTTGCACGGGGCGCTGGTGTGCCTGGGGCGGGTTTTGGAGCCACCCTTGGCCATGTGGGTCAAGCCTTCGCTCAAGGTGGTATGCGGGCCGGTCTAGGCGTTATGGGTGGTGGTTTGATGGGCGCTGCAGCCGCAGCATTACCCATGGCCGCAGTTGGAGCTGGTCTCTCCTGGGTAGGAGGACAGATGCACCAAGGTGCCCAGAATATTTCTCAAGTTGGCGCAATGGCCAATCAGTACATGGGCCCACAGTGGGGCAGCCCCGGAGCTCGCCCTGGTGGGCAAATGGGTAGAGAAACCATCAAGGGGATGGTGGGGGCTCTGCATGAAATTGTAGGCGAAGAAGGTACTGCCACTTTGAAGGAGCTTAAAGGCCTCATGGACCAGGCCGGAAGAATGGGGATGTTGACTGGAATTGGGGATGCTCAGACTTTCAAATCCAGAATGAAGGGCATGGTCCAACAAGTTCGAGCAATTGCAGATATTCTCGGAACCAGTATCGAAGAAGCCGGGCCACTGCTGGGTACTATGAAGCAGATGGGTTTGTGGAAGACTTCAGACATCTTGGGTACAGCGGTAGCAATGAGAGCCGCAGGTCCAGCAGGAGGTCAGGCCCTGGTTGAGTCCATGCAAGCTGGTTCCCAGGCGTCACATGCCCTGGGAGGAACTCTACGTGCCGGTTCTAAGACGGGCATGCAGGCATTCCAGACGATGCAGGCTGCTGTCCGTACCGGGGTTTTGTCTGAAGAAGACGTCATGGAGTTCACCGGAGGCCAGGGTGGTGTTCAGGGTCAGGCTATTGTTGGTCAACGGGTAAGGGGTATGCTTAACCAGTTTGGTCAAACTTCCGCTGGCCGTTTAATGATGGCAGGTCTCGGAGAACAAAAGGGAGGAAAGTTTACTGGGGAAATTGACCAACAGAAGATGCAGAAATTTTTAAGCGGGGACATTAGTACAACTCAGCTTCAAGAATTGGGCGAAAGAAATACAAGGTCAGACGAGGGAAAGGCGTCGTTTGAGGCGGTGAAAGGAAAGCTAGGACAGAATTTAGGTGCCGCTGGCGGTATGGATGCAATGATCAAGATTGTTCAGGACATTACTAATAAGCAGTTCCAGGGTAGTGAGTCCAAGCGCAATCTTTTGTTTCAGCAACTGCTAGGAGCAACCGAGCGTGATGCTGAACTTTTGGGGAAACTGGCTAACGATATGGTTCGCATTCAAGATCAGCAAGTACGAACGATCGAGGCGGCCACTCGGAGAGCGTATGAAGAAGCAGATCGAAAGAACCTACGTAGTTATGAGGGGCTTAAACGGTCGGCTAGTCTCGCTTTGGAAAGACAAGGAAGACCCATACAAGAAGCAGTAGAAAGTCTTTCTACTTCTCTTAGTGAATCGTTTGATAGACTAAGTGAAAAGTTGTCGGGGTATACAGAGACAACTAATATATCGGCGAAGGAAAAATCAAGATTGGCGGCAGGAGGGGCCCTTACAAAAGATCCATCAGGTAGAACTGTAGACGCATGGGCTGGAAATAGTGCAGCTAATTTCAATTTGGCTGCTCGTCAAGGCAATTTGACGTCTTTTCTGTTAAGCGGGTTGACTGGAGAGGCATCCCCAAGAGAACAAGGACTGAGAACCATAGGCATCAACAGGGGTGCCAGCACGGCTACTGCAAACCAGGAAATGGAGAATGCCATAAGGAGGGCAGAATCTCCTACTAGGACGAGTCTGGGTATAAAAGATCCGGAAAGATTAAAAACAATAACGAATGAACTAAGAAATCTTATCGGTCAAAATGTTCAAGAACTGGGAGATCTAAAGAAAAGTCACCCAGAGAAGTACACTGAAAGGCTTTTGGAAATGATAGATAAACAAAAGCCAAATTTACTAGCGGGTTTGAGCTACGGGGATAAACTCAACTATCTTGCGGTTGCACAATCTGAAGGCGGTTACGGCACGGGTACCTTTGGGATAGATTTTAAGGGAGACGTTTCTCGAGCAGGTATCCCTATGGGGGCAGAGCCTGCTCGAGAGATGCAAGGAAAAATACTGGATAACCTGGTTCGTAATGATAGTGCTCTCTCCAGGGAAGCGCTGAAACAAGCATTTACAGGGGAGGGCTCAGAGATAGTGATGAGATTTGCCCGTGGAGAACTAGATCAGCAGGGCGCTATTGAAGAGTTACTAAAGGGGGGTGCTTCTACACAGGGTGCTTTGGACGTCATCCGCAATTTAGGCGAAGGTGTTAAAGACGCAAGATGGAAAGGAATCCTTACTGAGAATTTTAAGAAAGGGGCTTTGGAGTATGAGCAAGCCCGGAAATCAGAACTCGCCGGTCAAACTTACGATAGTATGATATTAGCCGCCAAAGGTAGTTCTGTTGTCTCAGGACTTACAAAAGAACACACAGAGGCGCTTAATACATTACTGCAGACGTACCAAGGACTTGGTACGTCTTCAGGTGTAGCAGATATTACAGCTCAATCCACATCACTTGCGGGAGGATTGTCCGGTAGTGAATCTGCTGCTCTTGGATCGAAAGGAGGGGCTGTAGGCCGTCAACTTTCGGCGCTTAGTTCTGCTCTTAAAATGGAAGAGGGTAAACTCAGTTCAAAGGGGTTGAAGGAGGTACTTGCTAAGTTTCAAGGTTTAGGTTTCGATGTCGAGTCATTAGGTAGTGACCGGTTAAAGGAGATAGTGGGCGACAAACAAGTTACCACTGATGAAGCTAAGGAGTTCAAAGAGGGAATCATCAAGATGGTGCAGGACAACTTGACTGAATCTATAAAGGGAAAGACTGCCCTAACGGAAGAGTACACCTCACGAATGGCCTACATTGATGCCAACATGAGATTTGTAGAAGTGGCGGCTAAAGCTATAGGAGATAAAAAAATGTTGGAGGCAGCCGAGCAACTTAGAAAAGAATCCACAGCAGTATCTCCTCAAGCTGCTAGGTGATAACACATGGCGGCAAGACAACAATTCGAGTTCACTCTCACTACGGTGCAGGGCGGCAAGATCGTTGTTTCTATGGTAGACCGCATCACCATAGACGACGTGTTCCTTCATTTGGTTAACCGAGAGGTCTACCGAGTACTGACGGGGGATGACCCCGGTAATAGTGTGGACCCCCTCTTCAAAGACTTTCTGCTCAAAGAAAGATTCACTGCGGGGCAGAACTAATGTTCATTTTTCTCAGGACAGACGCTTTCGCCAACTCTATTCAAAAGGCTAAGTCTACAGAAAATGGGCTGTCCGACTTGCATACTAGCGGGTTGGCAGTTCGACGGCCGTACCGAGGGATACAAATCAAGGAAGATACTTACTCCACGTTGGCAATTCGACACCCTGATGGGTCCCCTGTAAAACTTATCTCTGGAGCTCAAAGAGGAGATGAGGCCAACCCGGTGCATGGAGAGGGGCGGGTTATCGAGTACGCCGATTACATTCTGCAGAACGTCCAAGAACAGCGGATGGAAAAGCAGCAGATCATCGAGACATTTGGTGATCCCTACGTGTACTTCTTTGGGGAGCGCCCTCGTATTGTTCAGTTTTCCGGTCAATTGATTTCCAGTGAAGACTTCAACTGGAGGTCACAATTCTGGAAGAACTATGACGAGAATATCCGAGGTACCAAACTGGTACAGAACAATGCTCGAGCATACATCTCTTTCGATACTATCGTGGTAGAAGGCTACGTCCTGACTGCATCGGCGATTGATACCGCCGATAGCCCCTACACGATTCCGTTCAACCTTTCTATGTTGGTTACGAACTACTATGACTGGTCGAACATAGGACAAACTTTGTTCCCGGGTGCGGGGGACAAGTACAAGAACGTCGAACTTTTGAATGCCGAGTTGCTCAGAGAGAGGAGCCAATTTGTTTCCACTGGGGCAGACGTTCGTCTGATGAATCTTCAGGCTGCGGGAGCGTCGGGAATTTTGGCAACTCTGAGAAGGGGCATCCGGGGAATCAACGAAGTTATTGGCATGGCTAGCAACCTCGTGGGAAAGATCCACAATATTGTCGGTGGTCGTGTGGTGAGGATGCCTATTGGTATTGCAGGATACCTTCAAAGTACAGGGGCGGCTGTAGTAGCAGGGGGAAGTATTGGAGATGGCAATCTTGGAGCACAATATGACGCAGCCACAGGGACGTTCAAGAATATCAACGGCTCTGTAAAGCTAAGAGCACCAAGCTCAGCAGTATTTGCACCAGCATGGGTCTCCGCAGTTACCAAGAACTCTCGTGGATACATTTGGGAAAACTACGATGAGTACCCAAATCTAGCGGAACCAGAGAAACTCGGGTCACTGGTTTCTAGCCGAACATTGGAGGAGATTGAGGATAGAAATATACAGCGCCAGGCGAAGGTTTCAATAAATGACCAGCTTCTTGCTATTTACAACGAGGGTGCCAGTGCTGGGGGATTTCTGGCTGATCTTGCTGCTACAGTAGGTTTTGTGAAGTCCAGTTTTGGTATGATCATGTCAGCCAGAGCATTCGTAAAAGACCCAAGTACTATTCTCAAACAGTCTTTGGGTATTGGGGTAGGGTACAGCTCAAACGCAGTTACTACGGAAACTGGAGTCACTAAACAATCTTTAGGTATTGGTTTAGGGTACACTTCAAAATCGGTCCTTACCAATAAAGAGCGCCAAAAGTTGGCCCGAGAGGAGGGGGTTAGCAAATGGGTGGGAGAAACTGCCATTAAGTCTTTCAACAGTTTGGCCGCGGGGTATTCTACACAGAATGAGCTTGCCGTTCCTGCATCGCTAGGAGAGGTATACGCACAAAGTACTTACCAACCCAGCACCCGGCAACTTGGCCTAAGTGATACGGATTATGAGGCAGCCTACGGGGATAAAGATTACACGTTGGTAGTAAGCGATCCACTAATCAAAAAGGCGATAGACGACGTTTATGGAGATCGTGATACTGCGGTGGCATCGACATCTGTAAGAACACCTGAGGAGATAACCCTGGCCCAAACAGGGGTTGTACCGGATATTTCCAAGGAAACGCTGGATGCTGTATACAAAACTGGATATCCACCAAACGCTGTCCGAACACCACAGGCTATTGCTGCAGCTTTACTGGCAGCTCAGAATGGCACATCTATAAATGATGAAGACTCTTACGGAATTCGTAGTGATGCCGATGTGGACGCTACGATTGACCCAATAGTATGAGTACCACTGTTGCCCCGCTTGGTTTGCGGCTATTCCTTGAGGGAATTGAGGTTCCAGTAGTCTCAGCTCAGGTGAACATATCTCCAGATCAGCCCTCGATGGCCGCAATTCAAATCATACCTAGTGACACCGCTCTTCATCTTTTACCCCGCACCCTTGTTCATCTTTTTTACCTAGACAACGAAGTCATACTGACGGGCCCTCCAAAGAAATCAGCATCCGGTGGAACGGGAGATATCAATCTGAGTAATCGATTTGATGCCCCGGACTCCCAATACAAAATCTTGTTTACGGGGGAAGTCATAGGGTTCAATTACAGTAAGACTTCGGACAGCCGGCAACTAGTTCTGCAGTGCATGGATCTCTCATCGTACTGGGATACTTGCTACCAATGGTACGTTGACTATTCAGTTGGCGGAAACGGTCTCACGGATAAGAGTCATATCTTTGTCGGAGCTGGTCAATCGGAGTTTAACAGTGTGTCGGGCGGAACCCAGTGGGTGTTAGGAAATATTCTTACTCAGTCCCCCAGTTCTCCAGAGTACAAAGATCTGAAGGGCCTGTTGGGGGGCATAGTACATCTTCTCGAGATGATTGGTGGTCTGCGCTACAAGAGTAGCGGTGAGCCTGGGTTCAACGGCGTCAATGATTTCTTTACCATCGCCGAACTACGGTACAACCTTTTGGGTATGGTAGGGGCAGTAGAGAAGGACACCACTTCTGCAACAATGTTTGAGCATATAGCCTTCTTGGATTGGGTACGAAATGGGATGACGTCTCTTGGGAATCTTCTTTCATTCCGGGACATCATCAATCATACGTGTCAGTACATTTACCATCATGTGTACCCAAACCCCTGTGCGTACTTCAGTACCGGACAACCCACAAGCGCCCTTGTTCCAGTTCCTAATTTCATGGATACCACAAAAGGGCACTTGGCTTTTTCTCATATCAAGCAGGCAGTGAACTCCTTTACTACAGCATGGGGAAACATCAGTGTTAATCCCCCAGTCGTAAACAACATACCCATGACCTATGGGGCTACGAAAAAGGGAGGAGCTAGCTTAGACGCCGCAAGTAGGGCGTTGACAGAGGTAACAACAGCGGATGCACCTTCTGTCAAGGCAAAGATTGATGAAGCCATAGGTTGTGTTAAGGCTATTCTGAGCTTGTTTCAGCAGATGGGATTCAAAGAAGGGTTGACCGGGGTTCCAATAAACAATGAGGGCGATCTGGCAACCCAGATGAATGCTCAGTTTGTGAAGATTAGCACGTCTGTAGGTACTGGAGACGGGGGTATTCTTAGCAGTACCTATCGGGCGCAGAATGCTACTCAGAAGTCGGTACAAAGCGCCACGGGTACTCATCTCTACTCTCAGCTGCTTCTCCCTGAGACCTTTTTCATCTCCCCACCAAAGTGCAATGTTCTTTTTGCTGACCAGTATTACCAGTTTTCATTCAGCCGAAATTTCATGCGCGAGGTTACCCGACTAAGCTGTCAAGCAGGCCTAGAATTCTTTTCTGGAGGTACCCAGGGGAACTCTGACCTTTTGTCCTCTGCCTATTACGCACCGAACATCAAAGACGTTCGGGAAACCACGATGCAGCTAACGATGTCCAAGGGGTCTACAATTCTTCTACCACATGAGATTCACTGCGGGATCATACCCAAATTCGAATGGGTCTCTGATGGCCAGCGTTGGGGAGCAAAAGAGGCTGATGCCGCGGGAACCCTGGATCAGTTTTATGATTCTGGGCAAGTGGGGTTCATACAGCGCCTAGCCAACTTCCAGTTTTTCTTGCATCGTTGGTCATCCCGAACAATGAGCGTAGCTGGGATCTTCAACCCTAATTTAGTATTGGGTCTACCAGGCCTGGTTATGGATAGGAGCATGCCTGCTCTTGGGGTGATAAAGACGCTTGAGAAAAACCTTGGTAAGATGTGGCTTCCAGTTCAGTACTTAGGGAAGATCGTTTATATCAGCCACTCTATCCATCAACAGGGCGGTGGAACCACGGTTAGCTACTCTCATTGCCGGGTTCACCGGGGAGCTGACGACGAGTTTTTGGGTGTTCTGATTAGGGATGTAGTACAAACTGCGAATAAGAAAGTCACTCTGAAATTCAACGTCAAGCCTCTTTTCGGAGATTCCAATAATACGTCTAAGGTATCCGTAATTCCTATGGGGGAAACTGACCTTCCAGCTCAGAGCGTCGGAGATTTAAGAGCGGTGCTAGGGCTCTATCTCTCTAATCTCTTGACCCCTAATATCCCTGTGTCAGACCCAAAGAGTTTTCGGGGAGCTACGGTCTTGAAGGTAGTTCCAACAGGCAAATTGAAGATCTCGGATAAAGATTTTGGACTTTTGAACGTAACAGACCGTTCAGCTATCTCTAGAGTTCCAGAAGTTCTTGAGGTTGAATTCAACCTCAAAGTGAAGACGGGGAAGTACGATAGGGTCTCTAGATCTATAGAACAGGTATTGACGCCCCCGTGGTATTCCGATGTCTGGACCAACGAGAAGATTGGGGAAAGTGTCTATAAGCCCTTGTTAGGAACAGAAGCTATTACCGATAAGGTTGAGATTTCTGCCAAGGAACAGTCCAAAATAATAGACCAGAACGTTAGCGACGACGCTGCTTTACAACTAGCAGCAGCCTCAGAATCAGAATACCCCCCAGAGAAAAATCCTTTCAGCTTTTACTCGGATGAGACTAGCACTGATACCGTACTTACGGCCGCACCTGGTTCCATCGAAGAGGCGGTTGATTCTCTGACGATTCTATACAGTATGCTCAAGCTTCGTGGGGCAGATATGCATAGTTTCATCCAGCAATACACGAGACGACCTATTGCGACATTAGAGCAGGTGTTAGGCAGCGCCAATCTCAAATATGACGACTCTGGCTTAATTGACCCAACGATAAAAGGACCGGTTATAGAGGGCTTCCATAGCAGGGCCTTTGGGGATTACAATAAGGACGTTAAGTACCCTATCCGAGAGGATGAACTCCCCCAGGCAGGAAAAGACGCATTGAAAGCACTTTTCCCGGGGGCTACCCCACCAGGAGCAGCCGTGAAGCGAGGGAATCTATTCAACCGGGCAGCACCGGAATTGGAAATCATATCGTACTACGATCCCCGTGGACGCTCCCAGGCTAGAGTACAAGCGTACGTTGAAGAACTTAGAATCAGCAGAGGGCTGATGGGGTAACCGTGATGACTGTAGATATTAAAGCGTTTGTAGATGAGCTGGAGAAGATCTCGGGTCTAGGAGCTGCTAAGGATCTGGCCCTTAGGGCTCTTGCCGCGTCCAAGAAGGTGCAGGCTAAACATCTCAAATACCCTGCTGCAGCCCTTGCTGGAATTGGGATGTGGGAGACTGCTGGGAAGGCCAAGCGCCGGTATGAAATCGGCAAGGCTTACGAAGAAGCTCAGGGAGGCTAGAGTGGTGAATGCATGCCTTAAAGCCTTTGGGGACGAGCTCTCCAAGATCGCTGGTTTATCCTCATTGGTATCCAACGAGGGCCGTAAGGCAGTACTACGCCTTGATTACCACTTCTCCCCAAAGGCAGGACCAGACCGATGGGTCAAGTTCCTCAAGAACGTAGCCGATCCAACTTACCTACAGACACTCGTGGATCACCCATTGGCAGATAACGCTCTTATCCAGCACGCGACTTCCCTTCATGACTTGTCTAAGGGCCAAACGGTTGGTAAGGTCTACAGTGCTCAGCTACCTGGACGCTCCTATGAAATTAAGAAGTTGTCAGACGGCTCTCTAGGATGTACCTGTCCGGACTGGCGGTATGTTGGTACGATGAAACCGAAGTATAAATGCAAGCACATCCTCGCTTATGAGGCTGGGAAAGTGAAGGCAGAAGACTGATGCCGTCCTTTTTACAGAATAGCAACTCGTTCTTTGATGAACTCACTCGCATTTTGACTGAGCAGCAAAAGGACCGAGAAGACGCTATGGAGTTGCATTCAGAACGTCCGTATTCTAGCTTGTTGACTCAGGATGAGGAACCGACGCAAGATTATAACCCAATCCAACTTGAGGAGCCTGAGCCCGAAGTTGTAACCAGAGGGAGTTCGTAAAATGGCAGACAACACTGAGAAAAAAGAAGTTGCTCCGAAGGCTGATTCCTTGTCTATGCAGCGCCGTAAGGAACAGGTAAGGATTACGAACAGCCGAGTTCTTACTGAGTCCAAGAAGAAATGGCTCAAGGATGCCAAACTGGCCAAGTAACGCTGTGGGGTCATAGATGACGAACAAGCAGGCTGCCTCGTACCATATGTCTACACATCTCAAGGGACGAGGGGGACGCCGGTCAATCCGTGTGGCCACTCTCCTGAAGAATGAAAAGAAGAAGTTGGAATTGCCGGTCCCTCAGGAAAAGGTCAGTTCAGAATCCGGAGCTGACCTACGATTGCCCATAATGGGTGGGACCAAGTTCCCTACTAAGGACAGTACTGCTTATGCTGCTCAACAGTTGAAATCTAGTCAAAACACCGCGGAGTTCCATAAGCCACAAGGTGTAAGTTTGAAGGACGTGACTCCGGAGATCAAAGCTCCGAGATCCATGCCAAAGATAGGTGCCGATATGACTATCGAGAACGATCCTCTTATGCAGTATTTGAAGAAGCAGGCTGACGTCTTGGAGGACAACGCGGAAGACATGCCACGAGGGCCAGAAGAACACTCTCGTGCCCGCGGGGAGGTCATTCCAGACATCAAGTCCACCGAAGGACAGTGGCAGTCCTA
>Ga0315284_10007688_pt1 | contig 15391 bp, 17 predicted proteins | sample YL17G09_16_MG_FD_203696 | JGI IMG/M metagenome (GOLD analysis project Ga0315284, IMG submission 203696) | Sediment microbial communities from Yellowstone Lake, YNP, Wyoming, USA - YL17G09_16 | ecosystem: Environmental > Aquatic > Freshwater > Lake > Sediment | place: USA: Wyoming | collected... | reverse complement strand
AGAAGGTCCGGCCGGTCTGGACCGCCCCGACGAAGCATCGGGCGGCTCCTGCCAGCCACGGCCGACGATAACGGCGGCGGGAAATCAAGTCAGGCAAGCTTGCCGAAAGGACACGCTTCGCAATGCGGGCAGTCGGCAATCCTGGGAGGTTCGGCTTGACACCATGCCGGACAACGTGCGGCATAAGTTTGAGACCTGATTCTGAAAACTGGGGCCAACTGGGGGTGCCAACTGGGGGTAAGTGGGGCTAACTCTCCTAGTACCATCTTGTTATTAATCGGGCACGGTGTAGGGTGCAAGTATATGCGAAAGCTACTGACACCCCGCGAAGTCGATTTGTACTTCAAATACCCCAACGGCCGGACGGCGCGGCTGGCGCGAGCTGGGCGCATCCCGTCGATCAGGTTGCCGGATGGTGAAATCCGGATCGACCAGGCCACCATCGAAAAGCTGCTGTCTAATGCCGCGCAGGCCGAGAGGATGGCAGCCGATGCCCGCCACTGATTTGCTCTTGTTGCCTGCCCCTGCCTCCGAACTCTTGGCCGTCGATATCTCAGGCGCGGCGAAGTTGCTGTCTATATCGCCGAGTCACCTTTTCGCGTTGCAGCGCGCCGGGAAATGGGGACCGAAGCCGATCCGGCTTGGCCGAAGTTGTCGTTTTCTTGTGGCTGCACTGAAGGCGTGGCTTGAGGCGGGTTGCCCATCGGCGGCGCAGTGGCGGCCGAAAGGCGGAAGACAATGACCCCCATCCGCGAAAAAGCCCCCGCCGCGAGCGAGGGCAAAAGAGAATCGACTTCTGCAGCATACGTCGCGTCGCCAGCAAACGCAACCAAATCCAGACCCCGCCGCCGGCGAGCATCGTGGCCGGATTACGAAGCGGCCAAGGCTACCATCGCCCGCGTTGCCACCAACGCCACCGACTACACCGTAGGAATCCGCGGCTGGCTGGCAAGGAGGCGATTGTGAAGGCGCCTGATGCTCGTGGATTCTTCGCGCTGTTCAATCGGCTGGTTGATGGCGGATGGTTGGCGAGGTTGGGAGCAATGCCGCTCAAGGTTCTGCTGGTTTTTCTTCGGCACGCCGATGCGACCGGACATGCCTTCCCAACCCGCGACGCCATTGCAGTCAAATGCGGTATCAGCGCCCGCAATGCCAGACGAGCGATGGCCGATCTTCGCCGGATGGGACTGTTGCAAATCGTTGACCCTGGCGGTGGAGGCAGACGCCCCGCAGTGAGGCGGGTTGTTATCCCGACTGAAACACTGGCGCACCGCGCCGGGGTTTCGGATGACGAAGGGGGGCGCAGGACGGTCACGAAGGGGGGCGCAGGACGGTCACGAAAGGGGGGCGCAGGATGGTCATAAGGGGGGGCGCACTGCGCCCACCGAAGGACACAATAAGGGCACATATAAGGGCACAGGGGAAACAGCCTCTTCTGTTCCGATGCCGAACACCCTCAACAATCCGGCCTTCCGGGCGGCATGGGCGGACTGGGAACAACACCGGCGAGAGCTCAAAAAGAAGCTCACACCTCTGGCCGCGAAGAGGCTGTTGAGCAGGCTGGAGAACTGGGGCGAGGTCCGGGCTATCGCTGCCATCGCGTACAGCATCGAGAGGGGCTGGCAGGGAGTCTTCGAGGAGAAGCCGAGTAGCGGCCGGGGAGCCAACGGCGGCGGCAACGGGCACAAGCCAACGTGGGGCGAGCTTCAACGCGCCAAAGGTGATTTCTTCGCACCGGATGAAAAGCCCGTCCCGACGCCACCAACCATCGACGAGTTCATCATTCTGCGGGTCAATGAGCTTGGCGAAACTCCGGAGGCGGCGAGGGCGTTTATCCTCTCCCATGGGCCGGCGTTCGATTTCTGCGGGCAGGAGGACAAGCGGCCGCCGGGCTTCACCGCGGCAGACGTGGACAAGGCCAGCAAGCCATTGCGGGACGAGTTGGCAGCGAAGAGGGCTACCGTATGACGCAAGAAAAAGACACCATCCGACAGGACCGATCAGCGCTCGATGCCGCACTTTGCGAAGCCGGGGCGATCATCAAGGGTAAGTCCGTTAAATGCCCGTTCCACGATGACAGGCACCCATCGGGCAGCATCTACCTGGGCGAGGACGGCGCTTGGCGGTTCAAGTGCCACACGGCGAGCTGTGGGTTCTGCGGCGACGTGTTCGATATAAGGGAGCGAACTTCGGGCAGGCCGGCCGCGGATCAACTGCGCGAACTGGCACAGGACCATCGGCCAGAGCCGAAGCCAAAGCCGCGAGTCTACCCGGATCTGGCGGCGCTCAAGGCCGGCGTCTTTGGGCTGGAGGCCGCGTACGTCTACACCAACCCGCAGACGCGCCGGCCGGACATGGTTGTTCTGCGATGCCGCGACAGCGGAGGCGGGAAGACGTTCATCCAGGCGAGGCCGGAGGGCGCGGGCTTCGTCATGCGGGCGCCAGAAAAACCCTGGCCGATCTACAACCGCACCCGCGTTGCCGCGGCCGATACCGTGATCGTGGGCGAGGGCGAGAAATGCGTGCACTCCCTGGCCGACGTGGGGAGTGTGGCCACCACAAGCCCAGGCGGGGCTGGAAAGGCCGGATATGCCGACTGGCGGCCATTGGCGGGGAAGGTGTGTTTTCTCTGGCCTGACAACGACCCGCCGGATCCGAAGACGGGAAGGCGCACGGGTATCGAGCACATGCGGGAGGTGGCCGCGATCCTGGACAAGCTGGAACCGGCCCCGCGTATTCTTTGGATCGATCCGGAAACGCTCAGTCTGCCACCCAAGGGAGATTGCGTTCAGTTCTTGGCGCTGTACGGCGGGGACAAGGCCGCGGGGACAAACGCGGTGCGATGTGCATTGCTGACCGCGGAGGCGGTGGGCGCATCGGCTGAGCTGCGCACGGTGCGTGACGATGCGATCAGCGGCAAGCGGCGGACGATCCCCTGGCCATGGCGGGGGCTGAGCGAATTCACGCGGGCGCTGCTCCCTGGAACCGTTACCGTCCTTTGCGGCGATCCTGGCAGCGTCAAGAGCTTCATGCTGTTGGAGGCGTGCACGTACTGGCACTCCAACGGCGAGCGCATCGCGCTTTACGAACTTGAGGAGGATCGGGCTTACCATCTTCGGCGCGCCCTTGCTCAGCGGGAGCAGCAAAGTCAATTGACTGACGATGCCTGGGTACGGGCGAACCCGGAAGAATCAAAGGCGGCGTTCGCCAGGCACCAGGAGTTTCTTGATTCATTCGGGCGGCGGATTCACGCCGCGCCCGATCAGCAAGTGACCCTCGATCAGCTTGCCGAGTGGGTTGACCGCCAGTGCGCCGCAGGCTGTCGCATCGTGGCGATTGATCCGATTACCGCGGCCGCGGCCAGTGAGAAGCCATGGATCGACGATCTACGGTTTTTGATGCGAGCGAAAACGAGTGTACGCCAACACGGCGCATCGCTTGTGCTGGTGAGCCATCCCAAAAAAGGCCGCCGGATCGGTTGCGGGTTGGACGATCTTGCGGGCGGGGCGGCGTATCAGCGATTCGCTCAGACGATCTTGTGGATCGAGCGGCATGATGAGCCGCAGTTGGTGCAAGTGTCCGGCTGTGCGGGGATTTTCAACACGCGGATCAATCGCACCGTGGGCATTCGCAAGGCCCGCAATTCCATGGGAGCCGGGGCCAACATGGGTTTTCACTTCGACGGCCGATCCCTCTGCATGGTGGAGCAAGGGAAGATCATCGGCGAGGGCAATGTCGAAGCGGAACGGGTAGAACAGGCGATGGGCGGCACAGCGCAGGCGGACGATTGCGATCTGAGAACGGGGGGGGTGTGTTGATGCGACTGTCGCGGCCTCAATCCTCGCCCGCCACCAGCGACACGGTAGGCGCCGATGCCAAGCCGGCCCATCGGGAGCGTCGATTGCGGGCGGATGGCAGCGCGTTGCGATATGTCTTCGTGGAACTTCCGCGCTGCCCAAACTGCGGAAGCACGCGGTTGAGGGCCTATCGAAGCACACGCGAGAAGGATGGGTCAGTGTCCATGTATTCCCAATGTCGCGACTGCGGGGCCCGGGTGATTTTGGTCTGCGAATGAGTTATCCAATTATTGGATAACTCAATTTGGCGGCGGGTACGGTGATGATTATGAAGAGGCTGTTTTCCATCGGCCACCTGGCGGCGAACCTTCAATTGGGGGTTGAGGCGATCCGCGAGATTGCCGCGCAGGTCGGGATCATCCCCGACTGCGAAATCAACGGGATAGTGTATTTCGATGCAGACGGTGTTGAGCAGATCCGGCGTGCAATTCAAGAAGCGGCGGCCGTGGTCGATGTTGTGGGCGGCTGCGTGCCCCAGATTTCGGCGTGAACGATTATGAGCCACCTGCAAGCAACATTTAGGGAAAGGCGAAAGGCATACAGCGGCCGGACTCGCGGGCAACAAACGCAGCGGGCAGGTATCCCACTGTGGGCGACGCAGGCGCGGCTGGCGGCGAAGGCGAAGCGGTTGAACGATCAGAGGAGGCAGCGATGATCGGGTTTGCGATAGTGCAGGCGTCGCATTTTCGGAATGAAGATGCCCCAGCGGACCCCCGAAACATCCGGGCGTTTCCCCCAGGCGAGAAATTCGGCCAGCACACGCGACTGCTTCTTGCTGCCGACGGGCGGTTGTACAAGGCCAGCGCGGGGCAAGAAATGTTTGGGCTGAGTGTGAGTGACGGCGATCCTGCCAGCCCGAGAGGGTTCGCATTGGTTGACGCCGCACCATGGGTTGGCAGAGGACTCCCACCAGTGACGGTGATTGCCGCGAGGCATTTCGCTGCGGGGTCGCTGGTGTATGCGGCCGACGGCGGCATGGTGAGCGATGAGCCGGCGGGGGCGCCGATTGCGCGGGCGAAGACTTCCGCGAGTGCCGCCGGGGAGCGGGTGGAGTTGGGGCCGATAGAAGAGCGATTGGGACCGCCGAAGCGAGAGCCGGAGGCGACGAAGCCAACAAAGAAAACGGCCGGCGTCCCCGACGCCGCAAAACCAAGCCCGCGAAGGCGGGCGGAAAGTGGAGCAGGTACCATGCAAACGACGTTGACCCGGCTGGAGGACCAGCGGACGAATGAGCTTTTCGAGGCGGCGGTAGCGGACGAGCAACGGCGACAGCCCGGACTGACCCGGCTGAAAGCTTCTTGCGCAGTGGCGAAGCGCAGCCCCGAACTTCATCGGCAATATCTTGCCGCGAAAAATCCGAGGCACGCCGCGGCGCTGTTGGGATCATCTCAATCCATGCCGGGCGATCCCGCCGCCGCGGCCTTGTTCGGAGCAAAGATCGCGGCTCTGCGGGATCGCGGCTGTACGTATGGTCGGGCGGTGGGCCGGATCGCAAGGGCCGCGCCTCATTTGCATCAGGCGTACATCCGAGTCCAGAACCCACACTCGGCGCATCTGGTCGGGGCATGACGACATTAGGATGAGCGGCCGGTGGTGTGACCAGCGGCAAGTCACTCTTTTCGACGAAACGGAGCACAACAATGCGAAACGGAAACGGACTCTTGGCACGCATGGAACGTTCAAAGACGGTGGGAACGCGCGGGCTTATGCAACAATATGCAAAGCTCTTGGGGCAAGGGGACGATGCGCCCGAGGGAGCGGAAGATCAGCTTACCGAGCTGTCCCGCGCTTTGGGGTTCAGCCTGGACGATGTGCGAAGGCATGTGGCGGCGATCGCCCAGGACCAGCATCTGGCGCAGTTGATCGCGCGGGGCGGCGGCGTTGCCATCGGCAGGACTTCGGAACGTGGGGACCTACGCCGAGATTTTCCGTTTCTCTTCCTGCGCCCAGACGGTGAGCCGGAGGCAATCGAAGTGCGGATGTACGGCGAGTGTCCAAGGACGCTGGACACGCGGCTCCTGAACATCGACAGAGCCGAAGTGTTTTCGGCGAACACGCTCGAGCGGGAGTACGGCTTGGCCGTGAAGACGCTGCAAGATGCGTCGCTGCCGAACATAGGCGGCGAGGGCGGCGATCAACGGTTTTATGGCGCCAGCGTCTATGCGTGGGCGAGGCAGGTTGCGGCGTCGATGCGAACACGGCGTCGCAAAGAATTGGATGAGCAGATCACCGAGTTGGTCGGCAACTGGGCCGAGCTGTTGCAGGCGAATGAGCTGTGCACCTTGCCCCTCCTGCGCCGTTGCGGTATTGGTCAGGAACATCTGCCGGGCATGCGTCCTGCCACAACGCTCGGCACCTACCGGAACGTCGATATTGTTCAGTGGGTGAGGGGAGAAGTACTCCCACGGAATGCCCGAGCGAAAACCGAGCTGAAGACGCTGGACAAGCAGGACAAGATCTACGCAGTCGGCGTGATTCCAGAACCGGCCGCATGACCAGAGCGGGGAGCGGTGCCTGAGCCGCGGCCGTCCCCCTCCCACGCTTCCTCTGGTCTCTGTGGCGCGGCCGGCTTCCGCATTGTGGCCGGCCGCGCCTTTTGATCGCAAGTCGCGTTCGATAACTGGACTGCGTTGTAAGGACTTACATCATATATGGGATGTCCATCGGCTAATGTGTGGGTCCTTTTGCAGGGGGGGTAGGGGTCGGTTATGTTGAGGTCGCGGGTTCGCGGGAAATGCAGCGATTTGTTAGGGTGACCGGCGGCCGGCGGGGCTTTTGAGGAGTTGTAGATGGGAAAAAGCCGTAAATCAGGCGAGGCGGTCGGTGGGGCGAGGTCACAGAAGCAACTGGCCGCTGCTTTGTCAGTGTCCAGACAAACTGTCGGTGAGTATGTGCGCCGGGAGGACTGGCCGGTGGCTCGCGAGCCGCCGTGGGGGGCTGACCAGATCGAGCGGATACGAGCGTGGCAGAAGGGGCTGCAAGAAGATCGTTCGCAGATGCTGAACGATCCGACCATCCGCAGTGTCACCAGACAACTGAAGCTTGAGCAGGCGAAGCTCTGAGGAAACCGAAGGCGAAGGGGCGGCCCAGAGGCAAGCGGTGATGCCGGACCTTCGCCAATTCGGGCGACCAGGTATATGGCATGGTTGAACAGATGGAGCAACATTATGGATGTAACCTGCCGAGTTGATGCGCAGATGCACAAGGCCGTACGGCGATTCTTCGCCGTGGCGCAGGCGCAGGGGAAGGCCACCGACGGATTCAAGAATTTCGCGAAAGCCGGGAAAGAGGCCGACGGCGTTGCGGAAAAGATGTCCAAGACACTCACGGGCTGGGCGGAGGGTCTGTTCAGTATTGGGACGGCCACCGCTGCCATCAACGGGGTTTTCGAGACGATGCACAAGTACCAGGAGGTGGTGGGGAGTTTCGAGCGGTCATTCACGAAGCTCGCCGGGCAGGGCAACAACATCAATCAGTTGGCAGAACTCAAAACCAACGTGCTGGGGCTATCCAATGCCTGGGGTCTCAACGCGGAAGAGGTGATCGCGGCGAAAGAGAAAATCCAGAACGGTCTGGAGCAATTGGGCGGCAGCACCATGAAGGTGGCCGAGCAGGGGGCGATACGGCTGAACAAGGTGATAGGCATGGGCTTGCCGGAGGCCGCCGAGTTCTCCGTGAAGGCGCTGGAAGGGTGGCACAAGGAACTGGGGACAAACGAACAGGCGATGGATCGAATGGTGGACCTGTACGATGACCTGGGCGACGAAGCGACGCAGATGCTTAGCGCCATCACCACGGACGCCCAGCGAGCGAGTCTGTCATGGTCGGAGATGGCGGCGACCGTCAAATTGTTCAGAGACGAGGGTGGTAGGACCAAAGAGACCAACTCAGCGTTCAAGACGACGTTCAACGGCCTGGCGGATGCGGTCGAAAAGGGGGTTATCCCGGCGACAATCACGTACATAAACAAGATTCGGGAGGTGCAAAGGCTGTCCAAGAGCGATCCCGCGGCGTTCAAAGAATTCTTTGGATCCGCCAGGTCGGAATTGGAGATGCTATTCCCCGTCCTCGATCGCCTGGAGAAGAAGATGCGGGAGATCGAGGGCATGACCGGCGGGAAGCTGCAAACGAAAATGGAGAAGCGGCTGGAGGACCCGGCGTATTTTCACACGCAGACGGTCGAGAGGCGAGAGCAGCAGATCAAGAATATGCCCATCGAAAACAAGGACTGGCAGACGCAGTTTGACCCACACATCAGGAAACAGTTGGCGATCGAGGCTGGATACAAGGTGCTTGTTTAGCGTGTCCCAGACACAGAAACCTTTGTTTTCAGGCGAAAAAAGCCATTTGTGGTCGGCGCGGCGACTGCGGCGGCCTGTCGCGCCTCGCAAAACCCGCGTTTTCGGCCTCAAGAACTCGGTTTGAGGCGCTAAACAAGCACGATACAAGTATCTAGCGCCTCCGGAGCTGCATCAGATCGTCGAGGGCAACAATCTAAAAGGGATGATCGGACGATGGTTTGTGAACAACTCCTCGATTATGGGGCTGGGTAACCCCGAGATGGTTGGAAATGCATTGGATGTGGCAGCCCTCCGCAACCAGAAGAGGACACTGGAGGCGGATATGACGGAGATCTCTGCGGGGATGCCGCTGGCGGATCCGCTGCGGGGGTATGAGGACATGGGTGTCAAGACGGGGGAGTGGGACCGAATGAGGTATGCGGAGATGTACCAACGTCGGGCTGGCCGGTTTACGCCGGCGAAATATCTCAAATGGAGGTCGCTGGTCCAAGGCGAGGAGCGCGAAATGATGCCGATGGACCTCTGCTACAAAGTCATGGGATACAACCCCGATCCATGGCGCAAAGAAGCCGAGCGCCTCCGGCCCGAGTATCAGCAGGCTCGGGCGGAGTGCGAGAAAGCGAACCCGGAATGGAGCCTCGGTGCAGAGCTCGGCAGAATCGGGGCGGATTTCAAAGAGGGAATGCGGTTGCTCCTGGGTCGGGCAGTTAGCGTGTTGAAGGTGAAGCCCCTCAACCCCTCCCATCAGGAGTAGTAGGCGGCATCTGGGCGAGGCGCGATCATGGATCAAATTGGCACCCAGAACCTCTTGCGAGATTTTGCACAGGCTCTTGCACACCAGGCAAAGGCGTGCAGGCAGGCGCAGCAGGCCCTGGATGACGCGATGAGCTTGTTGGAAAGCGTGAGCGACGAGCAGATCATCGACGCGGCACACCCACCGCGCGGGGAATCGATTCTCACCATTGTCCGAGAGGCTGTCGCCGCCAGTCGGGAGATGGCCGATTCGTTCCGGAAGATCGGTCAACAGGTTGCCGCCTTGCACACACGGGCGGCGGCGGCGCAGATCGATTGAGGCAGCAGATCAGGTCATCGTCCGGGCACCGAAGGATGCGTGAGGTACTAAAGTCTGGTCAGTCGGAACGTGTCATAAGGACTTACGGCATATCTATTGGATTGTGTTATAAGGAGTTACAGCGATATCGACACATCTAAAGTTAGGGCGTTGTTTGGTCCTGTCTGGGGGGTTTGTCGAGGTCGGTTATGTAGAGGTTGGCACTTTTACACATACGGCGGTGAAACTGGGGGTGGTGGTGGATGAAGATGCTGGATAAGCCTGCTTTTCCGGGCGATTCGTGATTTTGACCATATTACGGGAGTGGTGGGGATGACCGGGTGCTGGGGATGACCAAGTGGTGCTGAGGACGGTGTGGTGCTGGTGGATGACCGGGTGGTGCTGGGGATGACTAGGTGGTGGTGGAGGACGATCAGGTGGTGGTGGATCTGGTGGCGGCGGTGGGGCAGGTAGGACGATGACCGGCCGAGAAACGGTCATTGACCGGAAATCCGACCAAATTGGCAGACTATTTGCAATGAACGCAAAGACGTAGTATGTTGTTTCCATAAGGGTTTATGGCTTTAGGCTTGGAAATGCTGTTTCCATAAGGGTTTGTGGCTTTAGGCTTGGAAAAGTTAGCCAACTGTTAACCGGCTGGTTGCAGGTTCGAGTCCTGCCTGCCGAGCTGAATGTAAACGCCGTAAGGACAAGAGCTTACGGCGTTTTTCATTGGCAAATAGAGACGGCTACTGCAACATTTTGGGGTCCAAGTGCAACATTTCTACGACGGCGTAGGGTCAAGAAACTGGGCCGATGGTCAACTCGGGTGGCGGGGCATCTTTTGGACGAGGAATCTGCGACGGTCAGAGGGCGGAGCCAGGGGCGGCTAGGAGTTGTCGGGGGAATCACTGTCTGTGAGGTCCAGGGCGTCGATGGCTCTGAGCGTGTTCGGATCGACTTTCTTCTGCATTGCGGCGAGCCTCTTCCGTCGCTCGGCAGAGCGGCGGATCGGCTTTCCGCCGTTGAGTTCCAGTGTAGCCTTCTGCAGTGAGTTCTCGCCAAAGAGGATCATGCGATCAAGACATTCCTCCTTGATGGTCCGCATGAATCGCTCGATGTCGAGAACAACTGGGTCGAGAACAACTGGGACAGGATGCCTTCCGGCTCAGCCTTCTTCGCCGGCTGTCTCATTGCCACGGCATCCGCCGACAGGACCGATTTAGGCTTGGACGCCGACAGTGGCCCACTCTGCCCGATATACGCCGAATCAATCAGGAAATAATCATCCGCATTGATCACTTCATCATAATTGAAATCCCCGCTGTACCACCCCTTCTCCTGCGAAATGAACCCCGAATCAATCCGAAAGTAATCATCCGCATTCACTACCCCGTCCACATTCGCATCGCCGTTCCAGGTGTACCGGACGAAGATGGCCTGTTTGTTCAAGAGCGAGCCATCGCCCGTGTCGTTCCTGGCCAGCGCCAGGCCGGTTAATCCGGTGGCATCCGCTTTTGCGGCGGAGCTGGTCAGGCCGGGCCCGCTCCAGTGGTTGGCGGAGGTGCTGCGGGCGGATTTTATGTATGCCAACAGGTCGTTGTAGTTGCCGTTCCTCACCACCAGCTTGCTGCGTGCTAAATCCAGGACGCCCGTGTCGGCGATGGACAGCGACTCCACGGAAAGCACGGTAGACGAGCCGGCGGGCAGGTTCAGTCGTGCAGAGTCGCCGATGCGAATCGAGCCACATTGCACTGACCCGGCCATGTTGACCACTGCCGTCTTGCCTATGCTCAGATTGCCGGCCGGCGGCAGCGCAGCGGCGTCGAGGGCGAACATGCCAGCCTCGATGGCGAGTGTGCTGTTGCCCTGGATGTTGCTGAAAGTGGGAATGAAGGGGAGTTGCGAAGCGATAACCAGAGTATCGTCACCCCCCCCGCCATCGACAGCCAGCGATGTGATGGCCGAGGTCGTGAGCTGGTAGGAAGGCAATCCGGACGTGGGGGCATTGATGAACACCTGAATGGTTTGGGCGGTGTCATCGGCTTTGAGAGTAATGACATCGTTCCCCGCCGTTCCGCTCAGGACGACGGGCAGCGGCATGAAGTAGGTGCCGATCAAGTTGATCAGCGGAACCATCGAATTCCATTCCGTGCCGAGCTGTTGGCGCAGCAATTCGGTGGTCTGGCGGTAGGTTAAAGCGGCTGGGACGTCGGCAAACGCTTCCAAGGCGGGGATTTCCAGCACGGCGATCTGCGCGGCGGCCAGCGCGACTCGGTAATCCTTGTCGGCAAAGGTGAAAAGTGGGTTGTTCAGTGTATTGGTGGATTGCGGAGTGCCGATCTTGAGGTCTTTGTCGATGGGCTTGTCGTATCCGCGTACGGACCAGGCCAGTATCGGCAGCAAGTGCTTATCGAGCAGGTTGGGATCGGAAAACGAGACCAAGCGATATTCGCCCTTGATGAAAGCCTCGCCGGCCATGCTGACCAAGTCTCCATCGACCACGTAATGCATGAGCTCGGTCGTTTTGGCGGGGTTGAATTTATCGGCATAGACCTTGCTGATGCCGGGGGAATTGAACGTGACGACTTGGCCAAGGGAGTCCCCTCGGGAGGTGTAGTCGGCGGCGATGAACTGCGCGATGGCGCCACCGAGGCTATACCCAACGATGTCCACGGGACCGCAGGTGAGGGTGGTCTGCCGCAGCCAAGCCTCGACGGCATCCCTGCCGGCCAGGAACTGGTTGTAGCCCACGCCCTCGGGCCTGAGTGCCGAGAAGAGGTCGTTCGCTTGCGTAAGTTCGGCTCCCCGAACGACCAGCGCAGCGCCCATCCCTTCGGACTTGAGGCCGATCGCGTAGAATCCGGTTGCCTGATCCGAAAAGACACGGTCCACAGTGTAGCCGTAATCCGTGCTATCCCCGGGCTGGCGTGCATCGTAGACTTTGTCTTTGGCGAGGATCTCAAAGACCCAGTGGCTCTGGGGTGGAGGGTCGACAACCGCTTGCGCAGGATCGCCGCCGGACAAGAGCGTGCGCGGCTCGAGGGCTTCGGCAATCAGCCGTGATCTCAGCAGCGACGTGCTCCCCATGATGGGGCGAGTGATCGAACTGCTCTTTACAGCGACAACATGACGTGGTCTACGAAGCATCTTTCACTCCTTCGTCTTTCGGACATCTCAAATGCACGCGTCTACCGTTGGCGGAAAAACCTCGCCGCCAACTCTGTTCAATGGGCGCCCTCACCCAGTGTCTGCTCGGGCACCGGCTGGCGCAGGGTACTCAGAGCCTGGTCGCGTTCTCCGGCGGACATGGTCTGGAGGGTCATGGCCAGCGATTCGTCGCTGACGGTCAAATGGGTCAATCGCAGGGGCACGAACTTCCCGTTCTGCCCGAGTTGCACGAAGACGGCAGTATCGATAGGCCGGCCAAACAGCGCGCCGAGCACCAGCTTACCCAGGGCGGTGCTGACAGCGGCCGAATTGGCTCGCCCTGTCTTGTCGATTTTCAATTCCCGTTGCCAGTCGTCCATCGGGGGCACGATCACGCCCCGTAGCCTTTCAAGCAGTGCGCTGGCCGCGGGTGGCGGCAGCGGCGAACGGCCGCCCAGCATCCCCACCATTTCCAGCCGCAGTTGCCGGGGACCCTGAAGCTCGGGCCGAAATCGCATGCTGACCCGATAGCCCAGATCGTACACCTCGGCCGACAAAATCACTTCGCCTTTTCTGAAGAAGACCGCCGGCTTCGCGATGTAGGGCGCATAGCTGCGTTCCCAGCCAAGCAGACCGGCGTTGTGCTGGATGAACGCGTTGACTTGCTCCTCGGTGACCGAAATCGTCACAGGCTGGAACTGTTCCGGTTGCTCGAACCGGTTCAATTGCCCCCTTCTTTCCGCCGCCTGTGCGGCAGCGGCCAGGTTCTGAACGATCAGGAGCTTGTCCAAAGTCTGCTGATTGAGCAAGGCTCGCTCCGCGGCGTCCCAGGCGTATTCACGATAAAAATCGGGGTTTTCGGACGCTCCGGCAGCCTCGATGGCACCTTGGCCGATCCGGGTCACATCGGCGGCGCCGAGGCTGTGCCGCCTCACCCAAGCAACCAGAATCAGCGCAGTGCATGCGACGGCAACAACGATCCACAAGACGCTGCGTCGCGGCGACAATTGACACAAACCCCCGCTGACGACCCGGGCCTGATCGAGCGACATGTGTTCCTCCTAGCCCTGCATCAACGGTGACAACACCCAATCGCACATGAGTTGAACGCGAAGAGCCGGGCTTGTCAAGTGGCTAGCAAGCCAGTAACCTGTGGGAGTATCCTGAGCGTGGCATCGGGTGCCGCCGGACGGCGGCCCAAGCTGCTCGGGCGTTTGCGCCCGTTGACGTTCATTTGACGTGGGTGACGGGATGCTTGGCGAGCGTTATCCATTTCCCGAGGCCAGGCTCGCGAAGCGCGGAGCAGGGGCATTGCCCGCGCGCGTTGGCAGGGCGTTCAGCCTCGTGGAACTGCTGGCGGTGATCGCGATTATCGCGTTCCTCGTTGCCCTGCTCATGCCGATACTGGCTAGGACCCGCGAGTATGCCAGAAGCGTCGTTTGCAGATCCAATCAGAGGCAGATTTATGTCTCCCTGTTGATGTACGGCAACGAAAACCATGGGGTCGTGTTCCCGTACGACTGGGGCCATGACAGCCCCCGGGAACTGCGCTGGCCGGTCTATGTCTTCAAGCCGCCGGTCTGGAATCCCCCAGTGCTGATCTGTCCTTCCGACATCGAGCCGGCAGAAGAGCATTCCTATGTGCTGAACCAGCATATCGACCGGATCGGCATTCGTTTTGGCGCGATGAAGGGAATCAGCCCATCGGACATCGTCCTGTTGGGTGAAAAACGCTCGGATCAGAAGGACTATTATCTACAGATCAAGGACTATACGCGCCTAGTGGAGGAATACCGACACGGGCTGATGCTGCAAGCCAACGTCCTCTTCCTGGATGGCCACGTCGATAAGGCCTCGCCGATCCAGAGTGCGGGCGGATGGGACCCGACGCTGTTGGCGGCGCTGCACAACTGACTGGCGGCAAGGCGAATCCCACCACGCAGCAGCGTGACCGTCTTGGGACGCCTTCAGGCAAACATGAACGTGCAGAACAAGCTCTGCGCCGACCCATCGGAGTGCTTTTTCTTCTGCGGCAGGAAAAGCCAATCCGCCAAGATTGCGTTTTGAGCCGTCAGGGGGCCGGTCTGGCCGAGGCAGGCGGAGTCGATCAAGAAGTAGTCGTCGGCGTTGATCACATTATCGTAGTCGAAGTCGCCGCTGGAGTAGCCCTTGGTTTGGGTGATGAACCCGTGCTGCGGAAGGTGTCGTTCCTGGCGATGGCGCTGCCGCACTCCGACGCGATGTTCGTGATGGCCTTTGAGCGATCGCCTCACGCATCGGGTGCATATCCTGGAAGCCAACGGCGAGAGTTATCGGCTGCGGCAGTCCAAGCGGCGGCTGAGACGCCAGGCCAAGCCTGACGGCCAGGAACCAGGCAAAGGTTCACAGACCCAGGAGGGTTGACGAACCGCAGAGAAAGAAGTTGGCGCCCCGCGGCGTGCGGGGTAAGTATGGACCGGGCGCTGCACTTTTGCTCCGCCCCCCGCCGCACTTTTACTCCGCCGTTCACACAATTCTCCTTCGGTTTTTTGCTTTTCGGTTCACCCGTCGGTACACCCGCGCCGGGTAACAGAAATTGCCCTTAGATGACAATGGATGTAGGTTCATTCTGTCGCAAGCCCTGATTTTTCCCAGCTTACACCCAATGGTTAGCAACCAGTAATTTTCAGTATTTTTGGGTAATGCTGGGGTTCTTCGGCTTCCCCAACCGATGCCCCGGGCCTGGTGCCCGGGGTTTTTATTTCCCGCCCCCGCCCCATTCGAAAATCCAAAATCCCTACCCCCCCATCCCGCTCTGCTTCGCCCGATTGATTGCCGCTACGATCTGCTCCCTCACCTCCCTCGGCCTCGCCACCATCTGCCACGACCCCAGCCCAAACTGCTCATCCGCCGGAATAATCACGATCGACCCGATCCGGCACAGTCGCTCCTTGAACGTCACCTCCAATAGCGCCCTGGCCACCCGCCTCAACGGACAATCAAAAATAGCCACGCTGAACACCCCCGACAGCCGTAAAATCCGCATATCCGTC
>Ga0315284_10007685_pt1 | contig 15394 bp, 15 predicted proteins | sample YL17G09_16_MG_FD_203696 | JGI IMG/M metagenome (GOLD analysis project Ga0315284, IMG submission 203696) | Sediment microbial communities from Yellowstone Lake, YNP, Wyoming, USA - YL17G09_16 | ecosystem: Environmental > Aquatic > Freshwater > Lake > Sediment | place: USA: Wyoming | collected... | reverse complement strand
CAGCACCTCGCTGGTGTCCTGCACGTTGATGTCCTCATCGAAGACGACGATGATCTTCGTCAACATCATCTGGCCAAGACCCCACAGAGCCGAGATGACCTTTCGCGCCTGCATCGGATAGCGCTTGCGGATCGATACGAAGGCGAGGTTGTGGAATATGCCCTCCACCGGCAGGTTCATATCGACGATCTCCGGAAGCTGCATCTTGATCAGCGGCAGGAAGATGCGCTCGGTTGCTTTGCCGATGAAGCAGTCCTCCATAGGAGGCTTGCCGACGATCGTCGCGGGGTAGATCGGGTCCTTGCGGTGCGTCAGACAGGTCAGGTGAAAGACCGGATACTCGTCGGCGGGCGAGTAATACCCCGTATGATCCCCGAACGGCCCCTCCATGCGCTTCTCGCCCGGATCGACGCAGCCCTCCAGCACGATCTCCGCATCAGCCGGAACCTGCATATCTATGGTCTTGCACTGCACCATCTCGACCCCCCCTCGCCCCCCCTTACAAAGGGGGGAAGTGGGGGGTTGCCGCAGGAAACCCGCGAGGATCATCTCATCGAAGTCCTCCGGCAGCGGCGCGGTGGCGGCGTAGGTGATCGCGGGATCGCCGCCAAGCGCGACCGCGACCTCCATGCGCCGGTTCTGATCCTCGTATTCGGCGTAGTGCCGCGCACCGCCCTTATGAACGTGCCAGTGCATGCCGGTCGTGCGTGAGTCGTAGACGTGCATGCGATACATTCCGACATTTCGCTTGCCCGTTTCCAATGACTTGGTGAAAACCATCGGAAGCGTGATGAACCGGCCGCCATCGTCCGGCCAGCACTTGAGTATGGGCAGAAGATCGAGAGAAGCATCCTCCCCCGCCAAAACGACCTCCTGACACGGCGCGCTCTTCACGGTCCTGGGAAACGCCGATGCAAGCTGCGCCAGCTTCGGAAGCATCATCAGCTTCTCGGCAAATGAGCCGGGAGCCTGGGTATGCAGCAGCGATTCAACACGCGCCCCGATCTCGTCCAGGTTCTGGGCTCCCAGCGCCATCGACATGCGCCTGTAGCTGCCGAAGGCGTTCATGAATACGGGAATGTCGAAACCATCCACGTTCTCGAAAAGCAGCGCGGGGCCATTGGACTTCACGGTCCTATCCGCAATCTCGGTGATCTCAAGATCGCGGCTGACTCTCTCGCCTACGCGCACGAGTTCACCCTCCAGTTCCAGCCGCGATATGAACTCCCGCAGATCCGTATACGCCATCGGCTACTCCATCAGCTCGGCTACTATCTCCGCCGTGTGGCAGACCTCAATGGGCATCTTGCGATTTCGCAGACCGCCGCGAATCTGCATTATGCAGCCGGGGCAGTCGGTTACGACCTTCTCCGCGCGGGTTTCCTCGATGTGGGCGATCTTGCGCGCCAGAATCGCGTTGGATATGCCCGACTGCTTGATAGCGTAGCTTCCCGCGAAGCCGCAGCATTCGTCGGAGTCCTCCATCTCGACCAGTTGGTGGCCCGCTGAACGGATCAACTCGCGGGAACGGTCGGAAGTGCCAAGCCCGCGCACCTGATGACATGGGTCGTGATATGTCACGCGTCCCTCGCCGCGACCGCCAAGCTCGATCTTGAGAACATCCCTGGCAAACGCCGAGAAGTCTATCACCTTCTCCGCAAATGCGGCGCCGCGCTCCTCCCATTCCGTCGCCAGCAGTAGATCGGGGAACCGTTGCTTGAGCATTACCGCGCACGTAGGGCACCCCGTGACGATATACTGAGGCTCCCCATTTTCCATCAGCGATATGTTGTAGACGGCAAGCTTCGCGGCGGTTTCCCAATGGCCGGTGTATAGCGCGGGCGCGCCGCAGCAGGCCTGGTTGCGCGGGAACAACACTGTCGCGTTTGCGGTAAGCACTTTCCAGATCGCCTCGCCAATCTCCGGGTATATGAAGTCGATCATGCACCCGGCATAGAACGCGACGGTCAACCGACCCGTTGCCTCGGAAGTTTCCGGCAGTATGCCGCGCAGAAATCGAGGCGCAAGACCCGGGAATTCCCTCTCCCCCATAACCCCCGCCACCAGGGGCAGCCTTTTGAGCGTATTGTTGTCGTCCACGAACCGGCGCTGGTGCGCGCGCGCGAACCGGACCGTCTTCTCGAACAACGCCGGACTGCGCAGCACGCTCATTGCCATCTTGCCGGTCAAAGGCATGCCATGAGCGTCCATCAGCCGCTTTCGCAGCTCAAGCACCATATCCGGCACGTCGATCTTGGCCGGGCAGATGCTCTTGCAGTAGCCGCATCCCGTGCAAAGGCCGAGCGTGTCCTGAGTAGCGTCGAGATTCCTATGGTAGGCCGTCACCACCGTGCCGATGCCGCCCATGTAGGCGTTCCCATACGCATGGCCCCCAACGGACTTGTAGGCGGGGCACATATTCAGGCACGCGCCGCACTTGATACAATACAAAGCCTCTCTGCACTCCTCGTCGGCCAGCATCGCCTTGCGTCCCGCGTCCACGAAGATGATATGCAGTTCGGCGGGGCCGTGAGCTCCAAGCACGAGCGATTTCTCGATGTCGGAGGTTCGACTGGGGCCGGTGATAAACGAGACATAAGCTGTCTGTTTCTGGCCAGCGCTTCTGGTAAGCACTTTGAGGATCGCGGTGGCGTCGTCCATGCTCGCAATCAGCTTCTCGTAGCCCACGACAGCGACATGGATCGGCGGCAGGGTCGTCACTAGCCGCGCATTTCCTTCGTTCGAGACAATCACAAGCGTTCCGGTTTCGGCGATGGCTATGTTCGCGCCGGAGATGCCCATTTGCGCATCGAAGAAAACCTGTCTGAGCTGGTTTCGGGCGATTGCGACCAGTTTGGGAATGTCCGCCTCGACGTCGCTTGAAGTGAGCTTGGAGAAGAGCGCGGCGATTTGCTCGCGAGTCTTGTGCATCGCGGGGGCGGTGAAGTGCGATGGCTTTTCGCCCGCAAGCTGAATGATCCACTCGCCGAGGTCCGTCTCGACGACTTCAAGCCCGGCGCTCTGCAGCTTCGGGTTAAGCTCGATCTCCTCGGTAAGCATCGACTTGGACTTGGCGATCAGCTTGACGCCTCGCTCCTCGGCGAGCTTGCGGATGATCCGCGCGACCTCATCTCCGTCGCCGGCCTCGTGGACAACCGCGCCGACCTGCTCCGCCTCCGTCTTGAACCTGGCAAACAGGGCGTCAAGATCGGCAGTGCAGCGTTCCTTGACCGCTCGCACCTCGTCCTGAGCGGCCGCAAGATCGAACCCGTCCATAGCGGACTCGCGCGCGAGCCTATACGCGGCGTCAGCGCGGTTGAGAGCGGTCTGGAGGTATTTGTCATTGAGGGCGGCGCGGACCTGCCTGCGATGGGACTTGCTTTCAGCCATGCCTTAATTATCCTACCGGCGGCTGCGACTAGTCAAGTTGAGAGACTTCAGTTTTCCGCGCACGTCATTCCGAACGCAGTGAGGAATCTGCTTTTCGGCCTCTGCCGATGCGTGGCGAAAAGCAGATTCCTCGCGCTGCTCGGAATGGCAATCCCGCAAGACTGAACTGCCTCAGTCAAGCCGATTTGACACGTTCGCGCGTCGGATTCTATAATGCACCTATGCTTAGACCATCGGATTTCTTCGATCTCAACGGATTCGAGTTTGTGGCGCTTTTTGACGGGGTCGAATACGTCTGGGAGGCGCTGACCCGCGTGGGGCGGTTCGCACTTGAATACATCACCAGCGTGGACGGCGACTCCACGATCCTCGGCACGGTTATGGAGGGCGCCCACATCGACGACAGGGACGCCGTGGTGATCGGTGAGGGAACCGTGGTCGAGCCGGGAGTCTTCATCCAGGGACCGGCCATAATAGGCCGCAACTGCCAGATACGCAACGGCGCATACATCCGCGGCGACGTGGTCATAGGCAACGACTGCATCGTCGGCCATGCATCCGAACTCAAGAACTGCATATTGATCGATACCGCGCAGGCCCCGCATTTCGCATACGTCGGCGACAGCATACTCGGACGCGGCGCCATTCTCGGCGCCGGCACCAGGCTTTCAAATGTGCCCGTCTCCAGCGTCCGCGATCCTCAGACCGGCAAGAGACCCACCATCAAGATCACCGTCCAGGGCAAGCAATACGATACGGGGCTTGTCAAGTTCGGCGCGGTGGTCGGAGATGGCTGCCGGATCGGCTGCAACGTCGTGACCAACCCCGGCACGCTTATCGGCAAGAACACGCTCATCTACCCCAACGTCTCGCTGCGCAAGGGCCTCTATCCGCCGAACCGCATCATAAAGCTGATCCAGCAGTTGGTGGCCGTGGAACGGCGCTTCTAGCCCGCATTATTCACGATGCGACCAGGTTTCCCGCACGCTGTCATTCTGAGCGCAGCGAAGAATGACATGAATAATGCGGGTTAGCAGCGTTTTTCAAACGCGACCGGGGCGCAATCACGCTCACGTGTCGCCGTCGGAGACGGCTCCTACAACGGGCGCGCGGGCCAACTCCACGAAGTACTCATGGACGCGGGTGTCATCTGTCAGTTCGGGATGAAACGCCGCCGCGAGCAGATTGCCCTGACGCACCATCACGATCTCGCCGGTGTCGAGTTCCGCGAGAGTCTTTGCGGGGCCTCTGAGCATGGTTATGAACGGCGCGCATATGAACACCGCTCGCACTGGGGTCTCGCCGATCACCGGCACGACGAGGTCCACCTCGAAACTGTCCACCTGCCTGCCGAAGGCGTTGCGCCGGACGGTCATATCCATCAGCCCAAGCCGGTGCTGGGTGCTTTCCTCGATCTCTTTGGCGAGCAGGATCATGCCGGTGCAGGTTCCGAACACGGCCATTCCGCGGGCGACATTGCGCCGTATCGCCTCATCGACGCCGTAGCGGTCCATCAACTTGCCGACTGTCGTGCTCTCGCCGCCGGGGATAACAAGGCCGTCGCAGAGGTCGATCTGGGCGGGGGTCTTGACCGGACATGCGGTCACGTTCGGTATGCGCGCCATCATCTCGAGGTGCTTTTCGAAATCGCCCTGCAAAGCGAGCACCCCAACAAGCGTCTTCATGGGGCCTACCACCCTCGCGTGGCGAGAAGGTCCTTCTCATCTAGCTGGCGGATGTCCAGTCCCTCCATTGCCCTGCCCAAACCCTTCGAAAGCTCCGCGATCAGCTTGGCGTCGGTATAGTGCGTGGTGGCGTCGACGATAGCCTTCGCGCGCGGGCCGGGATCCTCGCTGCAGAATATCCCCGATCCCACGAACACCGACTCCGCGCCCAACTGCATCATGAGCGAAGCGTCGGCGGGAGTGGCTATGCCGCCGGCGGAGAAGTTCGGCACGGGCAGCTTGCCGGTCTTGTGTACCTCCAGGACAAGCTCATAAGGCGCGCCCAGGTTCTTGGCTTCCGCCATAAGCTCGTCTGCGCGCATTCCCTGAATCTTGCGGATCTCCGACATCACGGTGCGCATATGTCGAACGGCCTCGACGATGTTTCCCGATCCGGCCTCGCCCTTTGTGCGAATCAGGGCCGCGCCTTCGCCGATCCTGCGCAGCGCCTCGCCCAGGTCGCGGCACCCGCACACGAACGGCACCTTGAACTGGTGCTTGTCGATATGATGGCACTCATCCGCCGGAGTCAGGACTTCGCTCTCGTCGATGAAGTCCACGCCCAAAGCCTCGAGCACCTGCGCCTCCGCAAAATGTCCGATACGAGCCTTCGCCATCACGCGGATGGTGACGGCTTCCTGGATCTCGATTATCTTGACCGGGTCGGCCATTCGGGCAACGCCGCCCTCTTTGCGGATGTCGGCGGGCACGCGTTCGAGCGCCATCACCGCCACCGCTCCAGCGTCCTCGGCGATCTTGGCCTGGTCGGCGTTGGTGACGTCCATAATAACGCCGCCCTTGAGCATCTCGGCCAAACCCACTTTGGTTCGCCAGGTAGACTTCTCGTGTTCTGTCATTTGCCGGATCACCTTCTTAAGAATTCAAGGCTGCCACAGTCACGCGGCAGCCTGGAATCGACCAGCGTGGTACATCCATTATAGCAGATACGCCGGCAGGAGGCTATACCTAGCCCTTCAACGTGCGCACGGTCTCCTCGAACTCGCCCACCTCATCGGCGTTTGTCATCACACCGATTTCCACGCTGTAACGCCTTTCCTCGCCGGGCTTGAGGAACTGCAGCGTTCCCATCTCGCGTTCTTTGTCTCGGCCCTGGACGTGGCAGTTCGCCGGTTCCATCCCGACCACATACTCCCTCGCGCCGTTCATCTTCCATTGCGTGAAGAACGGAAGCTGGTTGCGATTGTACTTGACATAGAAGCCGAACTGCCCGCCGCCCACCCCCCCTTCGCCACCCCTTGGCAAGGGGGGGGAAGGGGGGGTGGGCATGTTCTTGTTGATAAGCCCCGCCCAGACGAACCCGTCCTTGTCGGCGGCCATGTCGTGATAGTAGCAGCGCTCCTTGTAACCCATGGTCGGCGGGTCGTTGAGGTAGTAGTGCTCCTTGTCCACCTCGGCGTCGGCGTCGCGAGGAGTCGCGCCGCGCGTCGGCGACACGAGCACCGAACCCCCGTCGATGGCCGGGAACCCGCCGTTGATGTGGTAGAGGATCATGTGAGGGACGCGGCGCGCGCCTTCGTTTGTGACGACATCCTCTATGAGGAATCTGTTCTCGCCGAGAAGCGCCGAAATCCTGCGCTTGAGCAGCACGTTTTCCCCGAAGAGGGTCGATTCGCGAATCTTGCCGACCGCCCACATCCTGTAATCATCGCCTTCCCATTCGCCGTCAACCCACACATTGGACGCCGGAGTGCAGGAAAACCGCCCGTGCACGCCGAGCTTCTCGCCCGCGTCCTCGCACGGCGCGCCCACGTAGGTAAGCCCGCACGTCGTGACTAACCCCCCGGGAAACGTCCTCAGCCAACCCAGCCCCGGCTCCTCGAAAAACGGCGCGGCCACCTCGCCCGCGGCCGACCGCCACGCGATCGACCTGCCGTTGTGCTCCGCGATCGTGATATCGAGCCCTCTACCTGGAACCGCCAGAAAGTAGAACCCCGATCCCGTGCGGAACGCCACCGCTTCCACACCGTCTTGCGGCCCGCCGGCAAGACGAATCGGCATCGCGCCCCCGATCTGGGATATGTCCCCCACTCTTTCGAGCAGTTCCTCTCTGGTATACCTTTTGCCGAATAACAGCGCCATCCAACGCTCACCTCCAGTTTATGAGCACTTCCCCACATCGCACGCCGAATCCTGCGTCGATTGTCCGTAGTGGCGCGCCTCCGTCCGCGCCTTGTCCGAAACGGAGATCGGACACTATGCAAGGAGAGAACTCAGTTCTCCGCACACGTCATTCCGAACGCAGTGAGGAATCTGCTTTTCGGCCCCTGCCGGTGCACGCGAAAAGCAGATTCCTCGCGCTGCTCGGAATGACAATCCCGCAAGACTGAACTCTCTCTGTGCAAGGGACGGACTGGTAAGTGAGACCGAACTTGGTGTAGAATGGAATCACTGACACACGGGAGACGAGGATCATGTTGGACGACTTTCTGGATAGCCTGAAATACGACGATAACGGACTCGTTGCGGCGGTGGTCCAGGACCATTCGACAGGCGACGTCCTTATGATCGGCTATATGAACAGGGAAGCGGTTGCCCGCACCCTTACCTCCGGCAGGACCTGCTTCTGGAGCAGATCGAGGCGCGAGTTCTGGGTAAAGGGCGAGACCTCCGGCAACATCCAGGCCGTGAAGTCGGTCTACGTTGACTGCGACAAGGACTGCCTTGTCGTCAAGGTCGAGCAGACCGGCGCCGCGTGTCACGAGGGCTACCGGACCTGTTTTTTTACCGAAGTCGATTCCAATGGCAACGAAACAATCGTCGGCAGACGCTTGAGTGAGGCATATTGATGGCTGCTGATAGGGTATTCGCAAACGGTCGTGTCTACACGCTCGACCCGGCGGGCACGATCGCGCAGGCTGTCGCGATTGATGGAGAGCGCATCGCCGCGGTCGGCTCGACCGATCAGGTAAGAGCATTTGCCGGGCCTGGCGTCGAGGAGATAGACCTTGGGGCAAAGACCGTCATCCCCGGCTGCATCGACACCCACTGCCACCTGATGATGCACGGGCTGGCCTGCACGCGCTCGGCCAACCTGACCGACTGCCGCTCGATAGCCGAGCTTCAGGAACGGCTGCGCGCTCATCGCGCCACAAAGCCGAACGCCGAATGGCTCATTGGAGAGCGCTTCGATCAGGAGATGTTCGCCGACCGTCGATGGCTCACGCGCGAGGATCTGGATCAGGTCAGCAAGGACGTGCCGATACTGGCCGCGAGGCTCTGCTATCACGCCATTGTAGGAAACTCCGCCGCCCTGCTGCCCGTTAAGGATCAACTCACCCCGGAACAGTGGGAAACCGGCAGGCTCACCGAGGACGACACATCGCTGCTCTGGCGCCAGGTTCCGGGTAGTACGGACGAGGAGCTCGAAAACGCCGCGCTCCACGCATTCACGGAAGCGCGACACGCCGGTCTGACAAGCGTCCACTCCCAATTCAACAGCGAACGCGAGCTTGCGGCGGTGCGCCGGCTGCATGAGAAGAACACGCTGCCGGTGCGAGTCAGATTCCAGTGGCCGTTCCATCTAATGGATCGCCTCATCGCCGAAGGCCTCAAGACCGGTTCGGGCGACGATTGGCTGCGAGTCGGCTCGATCAAGATATTCATGGACGGCTCGATGGGCGCGAGAACGTGCGCCATGTGCGAGGAGTTTGCCGACGATCCCGGCAACTGCGGCGAGCTGTTCAGAACCGATGAGGAACTCGCTGAGATGCTCGTCGAGGTGCAGTCCAACGGCTGCCAGGCGGCGATTCACGCCATCGGCGACCTTGCGATCGTCCACTCGATCAGTGCTATCGAGATCGCCATGCCCAACGGCAACGAACGCAATGTGCTGCGGCATCGGATCGAGCACGCGGCGCAGTTGAGTCCGAAGATACTCGATGATATGGCCCGCCTCAACGTGATGGCCTCCGTGCAGCCTCAGTTCATCATCACGGACTTCTGGACGCACGAGCGCGTCGGCCCGGAGCGCTACCGTTACACCTACCCGTTCAAGTCCATGCTCGAACTGGGAATAAGGTTCGGGATGGGGTCGGATTGCCCGGTCGAAAAGCTCGATACGATGCAGCTTGTGCACCGTGCGGTCAACCGCGACTCGATGAGCCAACACGAGTGTCTGACAGTCGATCAGACGCTGCGACTCTACACATCCGGAAGCGCCTACATCGGATTTGAGGAACAATGTAAGGGAAGCCTTGAGGTCGGCAAGCTGGCCGATTTCGTAGTGCTTTCCGAGGACCCGTATTCGGTCGAACCGCAGCGGCTGGAGCGCATCAGGCCGCTTGCCACTGCCCTGGGAGGTCAGATGCAATGAAACTGGGATTGCTTCTCGTCAAACTGGCGGCTCTTGCGGCCTTCATGCTATCGCTGTCCGGCTGCATAGGCGGCACCTGAGGAAACTAAAGGCCCCGGTCGGGGCCTCTATCGTCTCGCTCGACGCAGTCCGGCCAGAGCAGCACAGCCCGTCGCAAGCGCGATCAGGCAGGCGGGTTCCGGCACGCCCTCCGGCACCGGCACGCAGGGGAAACTGACCAGTACCGCGCCGGGCCAGCTCTGCGTCTCATATCCCCAGTTGCCGAAGCAGCCGGGTATGATGTAGCCGTTGTCGGTGCTTGTCCAGGACGGGACCGTCAGGGCGAACGTGGCGTGGCCGCCGTTTGGTATGCCATGCAGATCGTAGTCGTCGGCGTACCAGTAGATGTCCGCGCCGACCTCCGGATCGGGATCCATGAAGGCGTCAAAGGACCAGTTGACGGGTCCCGTGTAGCCCTGGATCAGGCCTACGGCGAGCGGTGCATAGACGTGCACCGATGTGATGTAGTCGCCGAACTCGGTGCTTGCCAGAGAGTAGGTGTAGGTGGTCAGCGCCCCGTCGGTGCTCTTGCTGCCCGTCAGGGTAGTCGCCGAGGCCGCGGACGCGGCTATGGCGGCGAGAATGATAAGCGCAGCGACGATCCTTGCATTCATATACCGGCCTCCTGCATGTTGCTGCGCCCAAGCCGGTATACCTCATGTGCAAAAATCGTGCCAATTGCAGAGTTTAGATGGGCGAATATTAAGGAGCTATGTCTATATGGCTGAGCTTACTCGTGCCTTTTCACCTCGAAACGGTAGAGCTTGATTGGTTCAGAGTGTCCTATGAACGCTTTGTGTCGCGCGATCTCGACCTGCTGCTCGACCGTGTCCACACCGTCCAAATCGGGCAGCAGCAGCCCGCGCCTCCCGCCGTGCTCCACTATCACCCCATACCGCTTCGGATCGAGCTGCTCCGGCCCGTCGATCGGCTCCGGCGGGAAGAGCACGTCCACCGATACATCGAGATCGTCAAGCTCCTCCGGCTCGACCGGCAGAAATCGCGGGTCGCGGGTCGCGGCGCTGATCGCGTTTTCGATTATCTCCTCGGCGAGGCTCCGGCGCACCGGCTCGATTGTCCCGATGCAGCCCCGGAGCGAACCGTGCCTCTTGAGGCACACGAACGCCCCCGCGCACACGCTCTTGAGTTCATCGGCAGTGTCCGCAGCCACGTCGATCACGCGCCCGCGCCTCACGTACTGCTCGATCGCGGCCCTGGCAAGCTTGACGTGCGGGCTGGATTCACTTTTCACACTGCTCATCTCCTTCGTCATCGACTGTCACCCGTTGGCCGATCCTGGTTTCAGTGCCGGCGATCAGCCTCCTGATATTCGAAGCGTGCTTCACCACTATCAGCAGCGCCGCCACCAGCGCAACGGTCTGATACTCTCTATGCTTGTCCCAAACCAACATCATTGCCGGAACCGACGCGGCCGCAAGTATCGAGCCGACCGATATGATCCTCGTCACGCCCACAACCAACAGCCATACGCCGAACGCGACCGCTGCAATGATCGGGTTGAGCCCGATGATGATTCCCAGGCTGGTCGCGACGCCCTTGCCGCCTCTGAACCTTAGAAACACCGAAAAGCTGTGACCGAGGATGCTCAGCACGCCGCCCGTCACGACGAGCCACGGCTTCATGCCCAGCGCGCTGCACAGCACGACCGCCGCCGTGCCTTTGATCGTGTCGAGGACAAACACGGCAAACGCGGGGCCGCGTCCGAGCGTGCGCAGGACGTTTGACGCGCCGATGTTGCCGCTGCCGTAGTCGCGTATATCGATCCCGCGCGTGACCTTGCCGACGATCACCCCAAATGGGATCGCGCCAAGCAGGTAGCATACGATAAGCGCCAGGTAGTCCACCCTACTTCCTCTCCTTTCGGGCCTGCCTGAAGATCAGCCGAAGCGGAGTGCCTTCGTAGGAGTATTCCTTCCTGATCCGGTTCTCAAGATACCGCGCATAGGAAAAATGCGCAAGTGCTGTATCGTTGACGAACACGATGATCGTGGGCGGCCTGACGCCGCTCATCGTGGCGTAGCGTATCTTGAGGTCGCGGCCCTTGCGACAATACGGGTGCAAGTCCGCCGCTTCCTGGAGTATGCGGTTGAGTTCACCGGTGGCGATTCGCAGCGCATGATTGGAGGCGGCGTCGAGCGCCGTGTCGATGACCGCCGGGACGCCCGTGCCTTCCAGCGCGGACACGAACACGATGGGCGAATAATCCAGAAACGGGATCTGCCTGCGGATTTGCTCGGAGAAGTCCTTGATCGACTGATCCCGGCACAGGTCCCACTTGTTGACTACCAGCACGCACGCGCGGCCCGCCTCGTGCGCGAAGCCGGCAACGCGCTTATCGCCGTCGCGCAGGCCGTCGGCCGCGTCGATCACTATAAGCGCCACGTCCGCGCGCTCCATCGCCCTTACGGCGCGCAGAACCGTGTAGTATTCGATCGACCCCTGCACCTTGCCCGCGCGCCGTATGCCCGCGGTGTCGATCAGCACGAGGGTATCGTCGCCGCGCCGCAGCACCGTATCGACCGCATCGCGCGTGGTGCCGGGGGTTTCTGAGACAATGGCGCGCTTCTCGCCCAGGATCGCGTTGAGCAGCGAGGATTTCCCTACATTCGGCCTGCCGATGATGGCGAGTTTGACCGCATCCTCGGGGTACCGGGCCTCGGTTCCTTCGGTGGGAAACGAGTTGACGACCACGTCCAGAACGTCCGCCACGCTGCGGCCGTTGAGCGCCGAAAGCGGGTATACCTCGCCGAGACCGAGCGCGTGGAACTCCATCGAGTCCTGGTCGCGGCGCTCGTTATCGGACTTGTTGGCCACGACCAGCACGGGCTTGGGCGCGCCGCGCAGTGTGTCGGCGATCTCCTCATCGGCGGGAGTCACGCCCGTCTCGGCATCGACCATAAAGAGAACCACGTCCGCTTCCTCTAGCGCGGCCTGGGCCTGGAGCGTGACCTCGGCGCGAAGCGGGTCCTGCTCGTTAAGCAGCAATCCGCCCGTGTCGATCATCACGAACTCGCGGCCGCTCCAGTCGGCTTCGGCATAGATCCGGTCGCGCGTGATCCCTGGGGTAGCCTCGACTATAGCTATCCTGCGCCCGACCACCCGGTTAAAGAGCGTGGATTTGCCCACGTTCGGGCGGCCTACGATGGCGACCAGCGGCTTGTCCATGGGGTTCCTCTCGTTCCGGGTCAAATGGTAACACAGGAGGGCGGGAGGGTCAAACGGGCAGCAGAGAGCGAAGAGCAGAGAGCAGAGAGCAGGGAGCCGGGAGCAGTCGTGCTTCAGCATCTCCGCTCCGGTCGAACTCCGAAGCACCCTCTCCGCCTGTTTGAGCAGAACAAACTCACGCTTGGTCATGGCCGGATTCCCTCGTGGATGGGCAGGAGATTGAGTTTGTTTTGCGTTTTGTCATATTCTCTGTCCCGCTTGCGCTCCAGGGCGATGATGGCGCGGTGGAGGTGGATGTCGATGAAGCGCTCGTTGCGGATGACGTTGTGGTACGGGTTGCCCAGGCGGAGGCACTCGGGACACTTTGCGAGCGTCCTGTTCTCGACTGTTTCGGTGAGCATCGTGCGCCAGGCGGAGCGTGCGATACGGCGGACCAGCACGTCCTCCAGCGGGTCTCTGGGTTGGAGATAGGCGCGCATTTTGTCGAGCATCTCGGCGTAGCTGCAGCCGATCTGCTCCTCCACGCGCCGCATTGCCTGCTCCGATCTGGCGCTGAGCCCGTGCTTGAGCGCATTGACTGAGACCTTGAGCTTGCCCTCCTGTGTCTTGGGTCCTCCGATGCCTTTTCGTGACGTTTCCATATACTCTCCTCCATAGACGAACGCCTGTTCGCATGGGAGTATATCATGTTCACTGGCAGTTGTCAACACGGAATTTCAACTTTTTTCGGGGTGCTGATTGCAGGGTTGTCATGCTGAGCTTGTTTCAGTATCCAGGTGATTGATGGGCTGGTGGTTATGCTTCGGGGAACAAAGCCTCCCGAAGCATAGTCAGGGCTGAGCGGATGCTTCGGCCGGCACTTTGCGCCGAAGCAGGAGCGATGGGTTTTGAGGCTGTCCCGAAGCATAGAAAAACATCCCGCAGTCCAAAAAAACTAGGATCATGGAAATATACAAGCGGGCGAAGGATGAGTGCCTGACATGCGAAAGCAGCCGCGGTTGACAACCGTGCAGATGTGGGGTAAGATTCTCATGCGGAAGGATGTCGACCATCCCCATGCTAGCGGTTTTGCCATCAATCCGACGGGTATTCGTCCCTAACGCATTCCAAGGTTCGTCGGCAGAAATGGGTTCGGGCGCCCTGGTGGCCTGAGCCAATCGCCTTGAAAGGATTCCGATGGATATAAGAGTCGCTGTTCTGGCCGATTACGCCAACGTTTCCCAGGAAGGCAAGCTGAACATATTGGGTGTGTTCGGGGAGATCAACCCACCTGCTTTGCCATTCTCGTTGCCGACGATGTACCTGGTTGCTGTTTTCTACGCATCCCCGGCGGAGGTTGGTCAGCAGAAGAGCCTGCGAATAGTCCTGCTGACTGAGGATGGAAAAGAAGTACTTGCGATGGACCTCCCACCGATGGAGGTTCCTCCGGCAAAACGTGCGGGTTCTGGAAGTGAACTGCAGATGGTCTTCTGCCTGAATGGCGTAGGGTTTGATCGCCCAGGCAATTACGCGTTTCATTTTCTTGTCGGCGGCGACACCAAGGCTAGTCTTCCCTTGCGTGTCAACGAACCACAGCCAGGAGAGAGTTAGATGCCGATCCTGTACCAGAACAATAGAGCTGTCGTTTGCAGAGGCAAAGTTCAGAACATCTCCGGGAAGATTGCCGATGCTTCGGCGTTCGTTATGGCCACGCACCCGGCGTTGGACAACAGGCCCAGGGGTTCATATGCAGCGCAGACTGCCGCACGTGCCACGTGGGTGGTAACACAGCATTGTTATACAAGGGGCACCTCCGAGACCGCCCCATCCAGCCGCGGATCGCTCGCGGGTGCCTCCGAATTCTCGACTGATGCACTGATGCGGCGGAAGGCGGCTGAGAGGCGTCGAGAGCACCGTTGATTCGAATAAGCTCCAACACACCTCTTGTGTTTGACGCTTGTGCTTTGACTGCCTATCTCAAGGGAGAGCGTGGTGCCAGTTTTGTGGAGAGCATGCTCCGAGGGCAAGGCAATCGGTGTGTAGCACACGGGGTCAACGTGTGCGAGGTTTTCTATCTAGCAATTGCCGCAGCGGGGGAGAAGGCAGCACGCAAAGCAATTGATGACCTGCTTGCAGATGGATTGAAGATAGACAACACATTTGACGACGCGCTCTGGCATCAGGTTGCGCGTCTTAAGACCGAGGCAGTGTTGCTGGACGCGGACGGTTATGGTCCGCCCCTAGCTGACTGCTTCTGTATAGCGTTTGCACAACGAATCGGCGGAGAGATAGTCACATCCGATCACGACGACTTCGACGCTGTCCACCAAAACGGCGTCTGTTCCGTAACATTCATCCGCTAGGCCTCCTGAGGTGTTTCGCGATTTGCGGGACGGACGACGGAGGCAGCGGCAAACCACCCGACCTTCCAGCACCTCGCAGAGCGACCGGCGACACCTCCGCCACCTAACCCTTCTATATAGGGTATATAGTTTGGCGGCGGATGAATTCAGTTCCGTCCGACCACCCGCCGCCATCTCCCAAACCCTGGGGGCGGCGGCGCCACTTTCATCCTTTCGCGATTTCAGATGTTTCGGGATTTTGGTCGTGCACAATCTCCGGCTCACCACTTCGTTTCGGGACTCCGATCCCTCCAGGAATCTTTCCTGGAGGACAGCCACGGCAAGCCTCCAGGTAGGATACCTGGAGGGATCAAAACCCTGGGGGCGGCGGCGCCACTTTC
>Ga0315284_10007684_pt1 | contig 15394 bp, 15 predicted proteins | sample YL17G09_16_MG_FD_203696 | JGI IMG/M metagenome (GOLD analysis project Ga0315284, IMG submission 203696) | Sediment microbial communities from Yellowstone Lake, YNP, Wyoming, USA - YL17G09_16 | ecosystem: Environmental > Aquatic > Freshwater > Lake > Sediment | place: USA: Wyoming | collected... | reverse complement strand
GTGGGCGTGCAAGCGTAGTTGTAGCGGACTTGAAGCCTACTTAAAGCGGACTTGAAGATGTGAGCCAAGAGCTTCTACCCTCCCCCTTCGGGGGAGGGTAGGGTTTGGGGAAAAGGAGGTGTTTTTTGAAAGGGAGGGGTTTCTCCCTGTCCGGCTCCTGGTCGGGCCGGAAAGGGGCCTTTTTAACGCTTTGGGGGGCGTTTGGGATGTAACTTTTGTTATCGTAACAGGCCCCTTGACTAATTCGGTGAAAACGGGTATGCTTTATGGACGAAACGGCTTTAACCCCTTGAGGAACCTTGAGATTCGCAAGTGAGTTCTTATCTTTGAGCGACCTGCCGGGGATGACGGCGCTCTATTTGGCCTATCTCTCCGACTACCCAAGGCTCTCACCCTTCTATGCCGGGGATCCCCGGTCCCTGGAGGCTGTGAGGGCTGTGGCCGGGAGGGTGGAGAAGCGGGTTTATCCGAGGGCGGAGATGGCTTCGGCCCTGCGGGCCCAGCACGCCCGCTGGGGAGGGGGGCCGGAGGGTTTAACGAACATTCAAGCCTTGGAAGAGGGGGCGTTCGTGGTCTTCACGGGCCAGCAGGCGGGCTTGTTCGGGGGGCCGCTGTACACCCTCTACAAGGCCATAGCAGGCCTAAAGCTGGCGGATAAGCTGACGCACGAGCTGGGCCGCAAGGTCGTGGGCCTCTTCTGGATGGCAGCGGATGACCACGACTTCGCGGAGATCAATCATACCTTGCTCCCGGATAAAAGCAATCAGCTGGCCCGGATCGCCTACTCCCCGAAGCGTCCTCCGGAGCGACAGCCGGAGAGCCGGATGGTCCTGGAGGAAGAGATCGCCCAGGCTCATCAGGCTGTCGCCGAAGCCCTTCCTCCCACGGAGTTCAGGGAGGCGGTCCTGGCCCGGCTTGCGGAATGCTATTCCCTGGGCCGGACGTTTCCCGAGGCCTTCGCCCGATGGATGATGCTGCTTCTGGGGGAGAAGGGTCTGGTCGTGGTGGACCCCTCGGACCCAGCCTTGAAGCGGACCGGGAAGAGCGCCCTCAGCTGGGAGATCGAGACCGGGTCCGAGTCCAGCAGGAGGATCCGGCAGGCCTCGGAGAACCTCAAAGCATCGGGCTTTCACGTCCAGGTGGAGCTGCGCGAAGAGGGAACCAACCTTTTCTATTACGACGGGGAAAGACATTCGATCAAGAAGGCCGGGGAGGGGTTTGAGGTTCATGGCAGGACGTTCAGCAAGCATGAGATGCTGGAGCGGGTGGACCAGGAGCCCGAGCGCTTCAGCCCGAACGTGGCCCTGAGGCCGACTTACCAGGACACCTTGTTTCCCAACATCGCCTATATCGGTGGGCCCGCGGAAGTGGCCTATTACGGGGAATACAAGGGAACCTACGAGGCAGCGGGCCTTCCTATGCCGGTGGTGTTCCCCCGGACCACGGTGAGCCTGGTTGAGCCGAAGATCAAAGTGGTCTTTGATAAATACGGCATCGGGCCGAAAGACATCTTCTCAGGCGTGGACCAGCTCATCACCCGCCTCGTGGAAGGGAAGCAGGACCCCTCTGCGGACAGAGAGTTGGAAGCCCTGGATAATAAGCTGAACGAGTCCCTGGAACGCTGGGGCCAGGCCGCAGAGCAATGGGACAAATCCCTGCTTCAGGCCGTGAGCACGGCCAAAGGGGCGATCAAGCACCAGCTGGAGGGGCTGGCCAGGAAGCTTACCCAGGCCTACAAGAGGAAGAACGAGGAACTCGTGACCCAGGTCTGTAAGGCCGCGCTTCATCTTCTTCCCGAAGGGACGCTTCAGGAGCGCGCTTTCCCGGCTGTCCCCTACCTCATCAAATTCGGCTTCCGGTTCGTGGACGACCTCTATGAGAGTCTGGACATCGAGCGCTTTGAGCATCAGGTCATGGATATCGATTACTCTGAGGGGAATTGACATGAAAATTGGCATCACCTGTTATCCCACCTACGGCGGCAGCGGGGTGGTGGCCTCGGAGCTGGGCCTGGAGCTGGCCAAAAAGGGGCACGAGGTCCACTTCATCTCCTACGAACTGCCCTTCCGCCTGGCCCGGTACCAGGAGAACATCTTCTTCCATGGGGTGGAGGTCATGCTCTATCCCCTGTTCAAGTATCCGCCCTACACCCTGGCCCTGGCCGCCAAGATGGCCGAGGTCGTCCGAGAACACGACCTGGAGCTCCTCCACGTGCACTACGCCATCCCGCACGCCATCTGCGCCTATTTGGCCAAGGCCATGCTCAAAGCGAAAGCCCCCAAGGTCGTGACCACCCTGCACGGCACGGACATCACCCTGGTGGGCTACGACAAGTCCTTCTTCCAGATCACCAAGTTCGGGATCGAGGAGTCCGACGGGATCACCGCAGTCTCGGAATACCTCAAGCAAGAGACCTTGGAGAAGTTCTGCACCGCTTGCCAGGTGGAGGTCATCCCCAACTTCGTAGACACGACCCGGTTTATGCCCTTCGCCGGGAACGCCTGCTGCGACCGGAAACGTTTCGCCCGGCCGGATGAGGCGGTCCTGATGCATGTCTCCAACTTCCGGCCCGCCAAGCGGGTGCCGGACGTGGTGGAGATCTTCGCCAAGGTCCGCAAGGAACGGAAAGCCAAGCTCCTCCTGATCGGGGACGGGCCGGAGATGCCCCGGGTCGTGGAGAAGGCCCAGGCCCTGGGGGTCCAGGAGGACGTCGTCTATCTCGGCAAGCAGGACCCGTTAGAGCATCTCCTGGGGATCGCGGACGTGTTCCTGATGCCCTCCGAGACCGAGAGCTTCGGGCTGGCCGGGCTGGAGGCCATGGCCTGCGGGGTGCCTGTGGTGGGCTCGCGCATCGGGGGCCTGCCGGAGCTCGTGGCCCACGGGGAGTGCGGGTACCTGGAGCCGATGGGGGATACGGACGCGATGGCCAGGCGGGTCCTGGAGCTCCTGGGGGACCGCGACAAGCTGGCCGCCTTCGGGGCCAACGCCCGGGAGCGGACCGTACAGCGCTTCGAGGCCCAGAACATCGTGCCGCTGTATGAGCGCTATTACCGCGAAGTCATGGAACGGAAATGCAAAGGATGAATCCATCAAAGGGAAGGGCCATGAAACTGGACTGTCTGTTTATCTCCGCGCATCGGGATGATACCGAGATCACCTGCGGGGGCCTGGTCATCAAGCTCGTAGACCAGGGCTGCAAGGTGGGGCTCTTGGACCTGACAAGGGGAGAGATGGGGACCCGGGGCACAGCGGCCACGAGGGAGCGGGAGGCCAAGGCCGCGTCCAAGATCATGGGCATCGCCGTGCGCGACAACGTCGGCCTGCATGACTCCGGGGTGGAGTTCACCCGGGTCAACGCGCTCAAGATCGCCCGCTATATCCGCAAGTACCAGCCCCATGCCGTAGTCATCCCCTACTGGGAGCAGAGGCACCCGGACCACCGCAACTGTTCCCTCCTAGTCTGGGACGCCTGCTTCTACTCCGGCCTGAAGAAAATGGACCTTCCTGGGGAGGCTTGGAGGCCGTTCAAGATCATCTACGCGTCCTCGTTCCAGGAAACCAAGCCTTCCTTCATCGTGGACATCACGGACCACCTGGAGCGCAAGCTGAAAAGCGTGGAGGCCTACAAGACCCAGTTCTTCGACGAGCAGGGGAAGAAGATGTGGCTCCGGGGCTTCGACATCTTCGAGTACATGCGGATCCGGGCCCGGCAGTACGGGGTGATGATCGGTAAGCAGTACGGGGAGGCCTACCTTCTGAAGGAGACCATGGAAGTGGAGGACGTGATGAAGCTCTCGGTGAAGTCCATCTGAGGCACAGGATTAAGCATGATCAAGAATGACCGTTGGATTCGGGAGATGGCGAAGAAGCACCGGATGATCACGCCGTTTGCCGAGAAGCAGGTGCGGAAAGGGGTGATCTCCTTCGGGGTTTCCTCCTACGGCTACGACATCCGGGTGGCGGATGAATTCAAAATTTTCACCAACGTGGCGACCACGATCGTAGACCCCAAACGGTTCGACCCCTCCTCCTTCGTGGACTTCAAGGGCAAGGTCTGCACCATCCCCCCCAACTCCTTCGCCCTGGGGCGGACCGTGGAGTACTTCCGCATCCCCAGGAAGATCATGACCCTCTGCGTGGGCAAGTCCACCTACGCCCGCTGCGGGATCATCACCAACGTGACCCCTCTGGAGCCGGAGTGGGAGGGGTTCGTCACGTTAGAGATATCCAACACGACTCCGCTTCCAGCCCGAATTTACGCCAACGAGGGGATTGCCCAGGTGCTGTTCTTAGAATCCGACGAGGAGTGCCAAGTCTCCTATGCCGACAAGAAGGGAAAGTACCAGGCCCAGAAAGGGGTCACGCTCCCTAAGATATAGTATAAACGTTTGAAAGGTTTTTTAACCCAAATGTCAAACCTATCGGGATATAGAAAAAAACGTAACTTCGAAAGAACGCCGGAGCCGGGGCCGAAGAAGGAAACAAAACGGAAGTTAACGGGCAGCAATATTGACATACCTATCTTCGTAGTCCAAGAGCATCATGCGACGAACCTGCACTGGGACTTCCGGCTGGAGGAGGACGGGGTCTTGAAGTCTTGGGCCGTGCCGAAGGGGCCGCCGGAGGAGCCTGGGGTGAAGAGGTTAGCGATGCAGGTGGAAGACCACCCCTTGGACTATGCTGGATTCGAGGGCACGATCCCGAAAGGGCAATATGGCGGCGGGACGGTCAAAATCTGGGACAGGGGGACGTACGAGACGGTTTTAAGGGAGGGAAAGCTTGGGCGGGAGGTGTGGAGGGTCGCCTTGAAGGGGAAGAGGCTCGTCGGAGATTATACCCTGATCCATACCGGAGAGAAGAACTGGCTGATGTTCAAGAATAAATAAATCGGGGAAAGCCTACAGAAAAAAGAGAGAACGAGGTCACAGAAAAAAGTCGGGATCCTAAGATCCCGACTCCCAATAAACCGTTCAGAGAGAACGGTTATTTTATTTCTTTCAACTGGCGTTCCAGGACCACGACCTGGCGGTTGACCTGAGCCTTGCGGGCGGAGTCCCGGGCGGCCTTGAGGAAGGCCTTGGAGATGGTGAGGGCGCGCTTCATGTCCTCGGACCTCCGGGTCTGCTGGCTGTTGGCATACTCGGACAGGGCTAGGTTGTAATGGGCGTCATCGAGACGCGGGCTCTTGGGATAGTTGCGGACCAGGCTGTCGTAGTCATTAGCCGCATCGCGATAGGCTTGGTTGGACTGCTTGACCTGGGCCTCGGCGAAGAGAAGCTCGTCATCCGAAGCTTCCTTTTCCCCGGTCCGGGCCCGGATAGAGGGCCCGGCGAGCTTGCCCAGACGGTCCTCTTCCTTAGCCACGGGAGACGGAGGCCGGGTGGCGGTAGAGGCGCCTGAAACCTCTGGTTTTGCGCCTGCTGCCGGGGCAGAGGCCGGGACCTCGGGCTGGAGCCTGGCGAACTCCCCGGCCTGGGCTTTCTCGGGACCCTCGTCCTTTTTCTCCGCGGGAATGCTCACCACTTTGTCCGCAGCCACGGTCTCGGTCGTGGAGACGAGCCCCTTTTCAGCCCCGCTCCCGGCCCTTCGCTCGGCGAGGACGGGGGCCTCGGCGGGCTTGCCTCCCGCGTTCGTCTTCCCGTCCGCAATATACCCTTCGCGGCCCCCCCGCTCGGCCTCGGTCATCGGGCGCTCCATGCGGGAGGCAAGGGAAAGCGATTCCCCGGCCCCACCCGCCATATCCCCGGAGGGAGTCGCCGTTACCATCGGAGCAGGCTTCGATAAATCGAGGGCAGGCGGAGCCTCATTCTTATGAGCTTCCACGGGAGCCTCGCGGGCTGTCTTATAGGAAGGCCGGATCAGGTATGGGCGCTGGTAGAGATAGATTCCGAACCCGACGACCAGGGCGGCGACCGCCACCCCGCCCATCCACTGCAATCTGAAGACCGGAACGGCGGTCAACTTCTTGAACCACTCCCGGAGGCTTTCACCCAAAGGAACGGGCTCCTCCCTGGCGATGCCCCCCAGCACCCGCTGGGAGAAGGTCGCAAAGTAGGATTCGTCCGCGGGCGAGGGTTCGGCTTCCCGGGTGAGCTTCTCCAGGGCGGCGAGCTGAGCCAGTTCCTCCCGGCACCCGGCGCAGGAGGCGAGGTGGGCTTCAGCCTCTTCCGAGGCCTTGCCCCGGAGCTCGTTATCCAGAAAGGCGGACAGTTGTTCAGGCGTTAAATGCTTCATCGTTGAGACTCTCTAAGTACGACGGGATTCCTTCGCTTCGCTGCGTTCGCCATCAGAACGGCACCCCTTCAAGTTGACCGTATCTCCGAGCAGCTCCTTCAGGGCCTGGCGGGCGCGGGAGAGGCGGGACATCACGGTCCCGATGGAGATGTCCAGATTCCGGGCGATCTCCTGATAAGACAGCCCTTCCTGGGCCCGGAGCAAAAGCACGCTGCGCTGATGCAGGGGAAGTTTCTCGATCGCCTCCCCGATTCGGACCTTGAGCTGCGAGGCATCGGCTTCGGCCGTGGGGTCCGTGGACAAGGCAGGGTCCAGGTTCGTGTCGTCCTCGGGCAGCGCGACCAGCCGCTTCTCCCGGGAGAGATGGTTCAGGGCCAGGTTCACGGCGATCCTGGACAGCCAGAAGTAGAAGTTCCGCCCCTGCTCGTAGCGGCTGAGGGCGTAATAGGCCCGGATGAAGGCCTCCTGGGCCACGTCGTCGGCGGCGTCGGCGTCGCGGACGAGCCTCTGGGCCAGGCGGTGAACTCTTTTTTGATAACGCTTAACAAGAATCTCATAGCTCTTTTGGTCGCCGGAGAGGGTCTGGGAGATGAGGAGATCGTCGGCGGGCTCCGAGACGGGGTCCCGCTCGCTCAAGGGGGCCTCGCTCATCCCCTGCCCTTTCCGATATAACTACCGCGCATCTTAGGGGTTTATTCCCTTGAAAACCAGAGGGATTGTGGATAATGAGGACGGGGGAAGAGGGAGGGGCAAGTGAAGATTTTGGATTTTGGAGTGCTGATTTTGGATTATGGTATTCCTCAATCCTAAGTCAAAAAATCATCGCATCTTATGAAGCTAACCGGGCTTGCAAAGCTGCTGGCGCATCTTCCGGATCCTGTTGATCGCGGCCTCATCGTGTCCGTCTTTGAGGAAGGCGGAGCCTGTAAAGCAGGTATATTTCGAGGCAGAAACTTAGTTGGCATGCCTGAAAATGCAGCGCACCGGGTTTTTCAAGCCAATCACCCATGATTTTTAACAACTTCCAGCAAAACGGTCCCCGCGGAACTATCGAAGCCGAGCAAACTTATCGTGTAATCCTTCCAACGGCGAACGAGCAAGGGCTCATGAATAGTGGTCAAGTCTACGTAAAAACCCAAGCGTTCCATTATTGAGCCGTCTGAACATACCAGCTGAATCTCTCCCACTTCCCTGCTCTCTCCCGTATCTCCTATCTTCTGCCAGTACTGTTTAACGTCTTTATTGGTGATAACCAGACTTTCATCTTTAAGCCGCGCGGATTCATTCATAACGAGGCTAAATTTTCGTTGCAGATCGAATGCTTTCATGCCGGGGGTTGCCCTCGGCACTATCTTGAAACACTGGATAAGCCCTTCTATGGTTTTTGTATCCTGGCTGTCTAAAGAGGTGCTGGTATATGTAAACTCAAAATAAATATCATGCTGCGTGAAGGCAATCCTGTAAGCATCGGGGTGGGTGCTTGTTCGGCAACGGGTATACGGTAAGTCGCTTACGGTAACAAAACCCGCCTTTTTCTCAGCAGGACACGTGGGAACCAGAAATGAAAAAGGCTTCTTTCCGTCGCTGATTCTTATTATGGTTATATTAAGGCGTTTTCCGATGCTCTGCTCGGAATAATCGGGCGCTGAAAGCGTATGTACCACTTTATCCCGGGATTCCGCGGTTGCAAAATGCCACTTCTTGGGATAGCCCAACTCATAACCCCAATTGCCGTTTTGATACCATTCTGTTCCTTCCGACGACCCTGAGGTGGGAGGCGCCAACGAACCGTCCGGCTGGGTATTCCCCATTTCCATATTCACAACGCCTCCTGGTGCCGCAGCGAAACACGCCGCCGCAATAACCAGCAGAAATACAATCGCCTCGGGTGCGATCTTATATTTCATGGTTTTTATTATACGCCCCCTATATGCGTCTCCACGCTTCTTAACCTCGTTGTAACGACAGGGGCCGCTTTGGTCAAGCGGCCCGAATTAACAATCGGAGTTAACCGGGCTTGCCGATCTGCTGGCGCATCTCCCGGACGGCGTTTATGGCGGCCTCGTAGCGCCCCTCCTTGAGCATGGCGGCGATGAGCAGGATGAAGCGCTGGCGTTCCTCTGCCCTGGGGTCCGGGGGAGGGGCGGCCAGGGCTCCGAAGGAGTCCTCGGGCGTTGGTTTCAGGGCTTCCAGGCTCAGCTCGTGAATCTCGCCGTCCTGGACCTTCGGCAGGGCCGGGGCCGGAGCTTCAATCCCAGCCTTTGTGGGCGGCGCGCCCAGGGAGTCCAAGGTGAACTCCTTCATCCCGCCGAACATGTTGTCCCGTTCATTTGCCACGGGAGGGGAGGGCGGAGCCGCCGGGCCGCCGAAGCTGATTTCCTGGAACCCGGAGATGCTTCCGTCCCGAGCCATCTTGAGGTTCGGGTTTCCCAAGGTCCCGAGATTGGTGATGCCGGCCGCCTCGGGCGGAGAGTCCTTCTTCTTTTGGGCCTCGGGGAAGAGCTCCTCCAGGAGGCTCTTATCCTCGGGCTTCTTCTCCTTGTTAAGCTCGGAGATCTTCTTGAGGATATCCGCCATGGCTACCCTTTCTTCTCCTCTCCGGTCTTCTTCTCCTCGGGCTGTTTCTCGATCTCGCTCGTGACCTCGTTCATGGACTTCTTGAACTCCCGGACCCCCTGCCCCAGGGAGCGCATGACCTCGGGAATGCGCCGCGCTCCGAAAAGGAGGAGGATGACGATCATGATGATGATGACTTCGCCCCAGCCGATGTTACCGAACATGCCTTGTCACCTCCCCCCTTCGGATTTTAGATTTTTGAATACGGAACAGGGACCCATTCTACTCTACTTCATGATATAGGCCGCGAGGGCCATGCCTAAAATGCTCAGGATATTCACTTTCAGAACCCCGCCCAGGGTCAAAATCAGGAAGGCGAGGTTCAGGTGCAGGGGCCGTTCCGGGTCCACCCCGAGTTGCACCGCCCGCAGGAAGAATTCCTTGACCACGCCCTGGGGAAGGACCGCGCCCAGGAGCTCGCCCAGGGCGCTGCCCAACAGGGCGCCGATGAACACGGCGAGAAGCAGGATGCTCCAGCTACGTCGGCGGAGGGCCATGGGACGATCTCATTTCAACATTGGACATCAGTTTTTCCCCATCACCTCGTGGTCAGCTTCGCCCAGGGCAAGCGGATCTTACAATTGTTAGTACCCTCAGTCGAGAGGAACTGAAGGAAGTAGTCCGTGACCGACCCGCTCCAACCCGAAGAATTTACCAGGTTAATGGTCACCACTTGCCATTGACTTGGCGGCAGGTAGTACATCCCGGGAGATGTTCCGTTCAGGGGATACCAGCGCACCGTGACGCTCTCGGCTTTATCGCTGAAGATCCTGAATTGCATCACTTTATACTTGCTGGCGTCGATGGGGCTCGCCAACCTGAAATGTAACGTCGGGGGAGGCGGTGGCATGGTGTATGTCGACCCCTCCCAGACTCCCGAAATGGAATCGGTCAGATTCACAAAACTAGTGTAGGACGCGATGTCCTGATTCGGTTTGGTCTCGGTCATGTCCCAGGGGCTGTTGTTCACCTTCGTAGCGTAATCCTCGGCATTCAGCCACAGGAGACTGTGAGCCGAGCTGGATGCGCCTTTGAGAAAGACGTTGAAGTCCTTGGGACCAAGAGGAGTGGAGCTGTTGGTCACCAAGTTATAACTCACCGTCACGGACTTCGAAAGGGTGTCGTTTCCGCTCAGGGCGGGAACTGTTACGGAGCTTCCCCCCAGAAACGTCCCGCCGGCCAGAGGATCTCCAAGGTAGAACTTCACGGAGTCCGTCTTGTTGGCGAAACCAAGGTTGTATACGGTCGCGGACAACACTACGGTATCGCCCTCGGTGAATTGAACCCTTGGAGCTGTTTCCCCTGACTTGCGGAAGGAAATGTCGGGATCGGTCACCAAAAGGGTGCTCCACATGCTCCCATTGTAGGGATTGGGGACCGGTGGGGCCAACGGCGCGCCCGCACCCCCACCGCCAGGGGGCACAGGCCCAATGATGAACCTGAAAAGGCGACCCTCCCCTGGCTTGAGGACAGTGTGAAAAACAATGTTCCCGGTAGAGGGGATCAGATGACGGCTGTTCAGGTCCAGGACATAGTATCTCTGACCTATCGGTGGTTGTGGCAGCTGACTGCCGTTCACGGTGACGGTAAAACCCCGCTGGGTGCTGTTGAAGTCCTTGCTCACGATGAAGGCATAGAAGGCCGTAGGAGGGTGATTCTGGACAGAATCCGCAAAGGTCACGTACTCCGGATTTTTGGTGAACTGACCGCCCGCGGTATCCGGCGCCACGCTCGTGATCCGCTGGCCCACCTTCCAGATATTACGTAGGTGAGGCGCGATGATGTGAAGGGGTTCGTTGATAGTCTTCAGGAAGTTCCAGTTTCGGGCAAAAGGGGCGTACTTCCAGAGATAATAGTTTTCCCACCCCTTTGGGCCGGAATTAGGGTTTGGTTTAATCCCCAAGGTGCGAAACGGATCGTGGATCGCAGAATCAGGACTGAAGGGTTTCAGGCTATCCGGAGAGTAATAGGTCGTATCCTCTCTCTGATAGACATATTCCTCGTAGGGAGCGTCAAAGGGTACGAATTTCTCGTCCCAGAAGTTAGCCTTAGTATTAAAATTCAAGCCTAATGTGTTAGGAGGATCACTCGGAAGAACGAAGTAGAATATCCCCTTATCTTCGTGAAGGACGGCAAGATTCGCCATCTCTCTCACTTCTTCCGGCGTTTGGATGCGCGTATTGCAGGTGGATTTCTTCCCCCCGCAATCCTGCAACTGAGTCACATAGACCGGAATCGGATCGGCTGGATTCGTCCGCTTGGCTGCCGCAACCATCGAATCCGCATAATCGGTCCAATTCGACTTCAAGACAACGGTATCCCCGATGGGAGTCGAAGACCCGAACGGCCAGTCATCGTAGGCGATGCACTTCATTTTATTCGCAGAAATATTTCCTTGGAGATCACGATAGTTCGCATTGCACAGCGAATTGACCGCATTGTTGCGATTCCCGCCAACATTGCCGAGGTTAATGCAGACTTCATGGACCAGATCGCGGTGCTCGATCTTCCATTTCAACCAGGAGTGGACGCCCAAACTGTCCGTTCGGTTGCAGTGGCCCGTATCAGCCCCCCACCAGATGTTCTCCCAATATTTCTTCCAGGTCTCGGTATACCAGTAATAATGCGCGTTGTTCGGCTCGTCCCAGTAGAAATATTTCCACAGGGCATGCGCATTTTTGACCGAGTCCACGACTGTGGAAACCACAGTGTCTATGTGAGAGTTAAACCGTGCAGCAGAAAAAAAAAGAGAGGGATCTTGAATGTTCCTGCTAACGCTTATGAAATACTCATGGGAAGTATCAGGAAAGTTGATCCATCTCCCTGCGATGTCCAAGTTCTGTTGAGGATTATTACTGATATGGAAGGGGTTAGCTGCCAGCCAGATGCGATAGGCCGAACTGTCGTACCTGGCAAGCTTGGCTTTACAGGAGTCTAATCCCCCGCCAGCGGTTCCTACGTTGATACCCTGCCAGCGCAAGGAAGCCAGCCATTTCTGCTCAAAACCATACCTTGAGCCAATGACGTCCGAAAGCCACAACCCGATGGGAAAGGTCTGGTCGCTCGTTAGAGCGGGGGTGGCGAAAGAAAGCAGAACCAAAACCAGACCGAGCCGGAAGAACAAGTTGCGAGACATTTAAGACCACCTTTCCAAGGGGTTACCGGATGACCGTGATCTTTGCCATTCTTCTAACTTCATGGTTTTCAAGGCGGGCGAAATAGACACCCGAAGGAACCATTTCCCCTTTTTCATCCTTGCCATCCCATAGAAGCTCTTGGGCGTTCAACCCTCTGGTATTAGCGGCAAGCGACCGAACCAACTGGCCATTGGTATTGAATATCTTTAAAAGAGCTTCGCCAGGTGAAAAAAGCTTAAATTTGAGAACTGTGGTTGTTTTCATGGGGTTGGGAAAGCAGCGGAGAGAAACGGTCTGTCTCTCTTGAGCTTGGGATCGTTCTGAAAACTCGACTCCCACAACGGTCTTCCTGAACTTCTGAATGCGATTGAGGAAGGGGTCTGAAACATACACCATGTCCAAACTATCCAAGGCCGCACCAAAGGGAACTTGGAACTGACCGTTCCCATTTCCCTGTGTGCCCCACTTGGTGATGAACTGTCCGCCTGTGTTGAACTTCTGGACTCGATAATTCGGCCTAAATATTGGATCTTCGGAGGTGAAGACCTTATAACTGTCCCCCGACGCGATGCCGGCCACATATGAAAACTCTCCATCCCCAGTGCCATTTCGACCCCAACGCAGGAGGACATTGCCTGTGCTGTCGAACTTTGTGATGTAATTCAAACTTCTCGGCGCGATGCCAACATAAATATGGCCGCTGTCATCAATGCCCACAGCAGAAGGATCCCACGATTCGGTGGTCTCGGGAACGCCGAAAGAGCGGAGGCGATTTCCAAGAGTATCGTAGACACCCAAACTCTCGGAGGGACCGCCTCCAACATCGGAGCCATATATCTGATTGTACGGTCCGCAAGCCAAGTCTACGGCGTCATACGGCCAAATCATAATAAAGTTACCGCGGCTGTCGAACTTCTGAACGCGGGAGCCCCTCGCCTCGTGCACGTAAATCCTGTCATAGTGGTCCGCGGTAATGTTCACGGGCTCGTCGAACTGGCCGGGCCCCCTGCCGTAGGTCCCCCACGTAAGGATGAAGCGACCATTTAGGTCAAATTTCTGAATCCGATTATTCCAACGGTCACAAACATAGATGTAGCCGGAATCATCTATGCACATACCCGATGGACCATTGAACTGCCCCGTATCGCTCCCGCTCGTCCCCCACTGCATCACATACTCGTAGACCTCCTGGGTGGAGTCCGGCTGGGCGTAAGCCTTGCCCAATAAGATACAGAGCCAGAGGGTTAAGAGAAAAATCAGGTTCTTGAGCATAACCTTCACGCCACTATTCTAACCCCACGAAATCGGCCTCAACCCCGCAGGAGAGGCATTTGCCCCCGGAGAGGCCCACGACCCTGGTCTGGTACCCCCGGCGTTTGACCCAGAGGGCCCGGCACTGGTAGCAGAAGGTGTCCGAGGTCCCCTCGACGTGGAGGTTTCCCAGATAGACGTAGCGCAGGCGCTTTCGGGCCTTCTCGTAAGCCCGCATTAGGGTCTCGGGGGGGGTGGGGGGCAGGGCGAGCTTGTGGTGAGGAAAGTAGCGCGAGAAGTGCAAAGGGACCTCCACCCCCAGGTCGGCCACCCAGGCGATGAGGCGGTCCAGGTCCTCCTCGGAGTCGTTCAAGGTCGGGATGACGAGATTGGTCAATTCGAGGTGGCACTTTTTATAGGACGCCTTGATGGTCTCCAAAACCGGGTCCAGGCGCGCCCCGCACATCTTGCGATAAAAACCCTCGGCGGAGGCCTTGAGGTCTATGTTCATGGCGTCCACGACAGGCAGGAGCTCTTGAAGCGGTTCCGGATTGATGAACCCGTTGGTCACGAGCACGTTCACCAGCCCGGCCTCGTGAGCCAATCTCCCGGCATCGCGGAGGTACTCGAACCAGATCATGGGCTCGGCATAGGTGTAGGAAATGCCGATGGAGCCGCGCTTCCCGGCCAGGGCCACGAGGTCCTCAGGCGCGACGTAAGCCGTATCGGACTCCTCCTGGGAGATGGTCCAGTTCTGGCAGAACCGGCAGGTCAGATTGCACCCGTTGGGGCCGGTGGAGAGGATGTCCTTTCCGGGATGGAAGTGGTACAGGGGCTTCTTCTCGATGGGGTCCATGGAGAGCGAGGTGCACTCCCCGTAGCCTTGTGCGAGGAGCGTTCCCTTCTCGTTCGCGCGGATGCGGCAGATGCCGCTTTTGCCCTCGGCGATGAGGCAGTCGTGGGGGCAGAGGCGGCAGCAAACCTTTCCGTCCGGCCTCTTTTCGTAATAGGCGGCCTCGACCTTGGTTCTGTTCTCGGGCATCATGAGGGCGTTCATCGTTCAACGCTTCCGGGCGATGACATAGTCGGCCAGCTCGCCGAGCGACTCACGGGCCGGGCTGCGGGAAAGGGCCTTGAGGGCCATTCGGGCCTGGTCGGTCGCGGCCCTGGCCTTGCCCAGGGCGTAATCGATGCCACCCCAATTCCGGGTGAAGCGGGCGATGTCCTCGAACCCCCCGTCGAGGATATGTTTGGACCGGATGATGGCCCGGGCCTTGTCGGCCTCCTTCCGGGGCGCGTTCTGCAGGGCGTAAATCAGGGGCAGAGTGATCTTCCCATCCCGGACATCCGAGGCGACGGGTTTTCCCAGGAAGCGGGAGTCGCCCACGAAATCGAACACGTCGTCCACGATCTGAAAGGCCGTGCCCCACTGCAGGCCGAACCGGGCCAGGGGGGCCTCGCCGGAGCTCCGGCCGAAATAGGCCCCGCACTCCGCGGCGGCCGCGAACAGAGAGGCGGTCTTCTCCCGGATGATGGCGAGGTAGTCCTTCTCCCGGATGTCCAGGCTGCCCTTGCTCTCGGTCTGGCGCAACTCGCCGTGGCTCATCTGATGAGCGGCCTGGATCAGCCGCAGGGATACCCGCTGGAAGGGTTTCTCCCGCAACAGCTCGAAGGCCTTGGAGAAGAGCAGGTCGCCCATCAGGACCGAGATGGAATCCCCCCAGCGCGCGTTCACGGTCGGGACCCCGCGACGCCGTGAGGAGCGGTCCACCAGGTCGTCGTGCACCAGGGTGGCGGTGTGGATGAGCTCCACGGCGACCGCGGCCTTAACAGCCCTCGTCCCCCGGTAGCCCGAGGCCCTGGACGCCAGAAGGGTGAGCGCCGGGCGGATGCGCTTGCCCTTGGTCCGGGCGAGGAAACGTCCCACCTCGTCCGCGATCCTGAGGTCCGAGCGCAGGAAGCGCTCCAAGCCCTCCTCCACCCGGGCGAGGTCGGGTTGGATGGGCTTCAGGATCTCGTCAAGGCTCATTGGCGTAAAAGGGCGCTTTCCAGCATTTCGAGGACCAGCTCGTCGTAGGAGATGCCAGCGGCATTGGCCTCGGCCGGGAGGTCGGAGAGGTCGGTCATGCCGGGGATGGTGTTGACCTCCAGGATGT
>Ga0315284_10007683_pt1 | contig 15394 bp, 18 predicted proteins | sample YL17G09_16_MG_FD_203696 | JGI IMG/M metagenome (GOLD analysis project Ga0315284, IMG submission 203696) | Sediment microbial communities from Yellowstone Lake, YNP, Wyoming, USA - YL17G09_16 | ecosystem: Environmental > Aquatic > Freshwater > Lake > Sediment | place: USA: Wyoming | collected... | reverse complement strand
TTAAGGCTAAGTTCGGCGGTTCGGTTCGCTCCAAATCGCCCGTTGCTCAGGTCAATGAGGTACTCTGCAAGGTTTTATGCCATAATATCTGTGTTCTGGTTCAATCCATTTACGAATTGGGGATTGAACCAACATTTTGGACTTTTGAGGCAAAAGAGCCAGTTGCCCCAAAACTACTTGAAAATAAGGGCTTTTAAGGCAAGGCTCCTTCCCGACGGGAAGGGGCATCAATATTAAGAGGGCTGCGCCCTCTTCGACTCCTGCATCACACAACTTTCAGACCCCCAAAAACAAAGAGGTAAAAGTAGGCGGAAATCAAGATAAAGCGGAAAATCCAGTATTGATTCGCCAGACGAATTTTGTCGCCAGTATCTGTTTTGGTCTGGCGTTCCTGCATCAGGGTTCAGGATTTCGTCCCGTTGCCCTCGTACATCCTCTTCACGCGCGCGTACTCCGCCAGGGCAAACATCGCCCGGGCGCACTGCTCCGGCGTATCGTAGGCGGGAATACCGGCGGCCCTGACAATGCTCTGCACCACATCACCGCCACCGCCACCCCGCCACCTCAGCGTCACCACCGGCTTACCGTACTTCTTCGGAATCGCCGCCAGCATTTCCGCGCCGGCAATTGCCGACCGGGCGGCCTCTCCCGTGGTGCGTTCCCCGCCGCGCAGGTTGGGCGCATTGCAGATAATGCCATCGATGTACGGAATCTGCGCCAGGGCATCGGCGGCTTTGGCTTCATCTTCCGCCGTCCGGTTGCCGCCGGCGAAGTCGACCGGGTTGGTCGGGATGGGGGCGTGTGCAGGCAGTCCCTTCTTTAACTCCAGTCTCGTCTCCATGTCCAGGGCCGGCACTTTCAGCCCGAGCTGTTCGCACGTGTCCGAGATGACCACGCCCTGTCCGCCGGAGCCGATGATGCCCACGCGGTTTCCCGCCGGCAACGGCTGGTTGACCAGCGCCTCCGCCATATCGAAAATCTGGATGGTCTCGTTGGCACGGATAATGCCCACCTGCTTGCACATCGCTTCAAAGACCGCGTCCGAACCGGCAATGGAACTGGTATGGGACATGGTGGCACGGGCGGCCGCTTCCGTTTTGCCCGCTTTATAGATGACAATGGGCTTGCGCCTGATTACTTCCCGGGCGATATTGAAGAACCGCTTTCCGTCCTTGAAGCCTTCCATGTAGAAGACGATGGCACTCGTGTCCGGGTCTTCGGCGAGATATTCAAGGTAGTCGGCGGCTTTCAGGTCCGCCTGGTTGCCGATGCTGATGAACTTACTGAGGCCGTAGCCCTTAGTGATGGCAATCTGGGCGAGCAGGCCGCCGAATGTGCCACTCTGGGAAACAAAGGCAATCTTGCCCTTGCGTGGCGCAACGTCAAAGCAAAGGCTCAGGGAAACCGCCGATGTGTAAATGCCCATGCCGTTAGGACCCACGAACCGGATACCCGCCGCCTGCGCGATTCTGACAACCTCGTCCTGGAGGACCTGACCTTCCTTGCCCACTTCGGCGAATCCGGCGGTAATCATCACCACGCCTTTGATGCCCTTGGCAGCGCAATCCGCCATCGCCTGCGGCGCTATCGCGGCCGGGACCACAATGACCGCCATGTCTACTTCGCCGGGTATGTCACGCACATTTGCGTAAGCCGGCAAGCCGCATACCTCCGTCTCATTCGGATTGACAGGATAGATGGGTCCGCGATAGCCGGTAGTCAGGGGCGTATACACCATGCGGTATCCCCATTTGCCCGGGGATTTTGACGCCCCGATGACAGCAATCGACCGGGCTCGAAAGATGGTATCCAGTTGCCTTACAATCTCTTTAGACATTACGCTCCCTCTATTGTTCCGCCGTGACCAGTACACGACCGGGTCGGACGGGCGTCCCTACCCTCAGTCGCCTTTTCGGTACGACGAGCGTCCCCGCTCGTCGAGTTACTCTTTCGAGGACAAGCAGAGACGTTTGTCCCACCCGATAATGGACTCACTGAAATGAAATTATAGCATTCCGCTGGGGAAATTATAAATTGAGAACACCCCCCACCCCGATATTATTCGCCACCACTCAGAATGACATCCCTTTACCTTGCCTGTCACCCTGAGTCTAGCGAAGGGTATCGGGGAGGAGGAGCCGCTTCCACTATTGCACAACCTTGCTCCGGCGGGCGACGTAGTCCATCAGCACATACCTGCCCAGCGATTGCGCATTCGTGAAGAACACCTGCCGTTGCCAGGTCGCCGAAAGCAGTCAGGTTGCGCTCCAGTTCAGACAGAAGCGTATCTTTATCGAGGTCAGGGAAGTCCTGCCGGCCGTCCCAACCGGAATAGCGGTAGACACCCATAGTCCGCGCCTAAATCAGCCCGGCGTCCATATCCTGCTTCATCAAGCGGATAAGCTCCGTGTTCTGAAGGCGGTGCAGTCGTGCCGCGGCGTCACCGGGCCACTCATAAAAACCTTTGCCCGTCTCCATGCCAAGCTCGCCGCGCTCCACGTGCTCGGCGACCGGTTTCCATGGCTCGGCGCCGTGCCCCTTCGCCGAGTTGAAGATAAAGTCCAGCCCGATGAGGTCGAGCCGCTTGAAGTAGCCGGTGTACGCCATGCGCCGGCCAAAGCCGAACTGGATGACATCATCAATCATTTCCGGCGTGGCGATGCCCTTGTCTACCAGCGCCTGGATTTCGCGGCCGATGGCGCCCTGGATACGGTTGCCAATAAAGCCGGGAACCTCCATTTTGATGACCACTACCTTCTTCCGCAATCCGCGGATGAGTTTAGCGGTTTTTTCCACCACGGCCGGGTCTGTCTTTGGCGTGGGAACTACCTCAACGAGAGGGACGAAGTGCGGCGGCTGGAAGTAGTGCGTGGCAATGACGCGCTCCGGGTGTTTTGTCACGGCGACGATATCGCTCACGCGCAGGCCGGAGGTATTGGTGGCAAGAATGGTAGACGGCGGACAGATTTTGTCCAACTTCGCGAATACTTCCTGCTTCAGTGTCAGCAGTTCCAGCACCGATTCATGCACAAAATCGGCGTCTTTTGCGGCTTCCTCGAGGTCAATGGTGGGATGAAGGCGTTTGTACGCGGCATCAGCGGCGCGCCTGGTGATAAGCTTCGTCTCCACCATCAGGTCGAGCGCTTCCTCTGCCTGCTCCATCGCCCGCCGGCTGGTTTCCGAGCGCGTATTGTACATGGTCACGTCGTATCCAAAGCGGGCAAACTCGGTAGCAACCCCGAAACCCATCAGGCCCGCCCCGATTACCGCGACACGCCTTATCTCTCTTTCAGCCATCTGAATCTCCTTTTCAGTCTGCATCACGATATAGGTCATTGCCTCGCGGAAATATCAAATAACAATAATCAAGTGACAAACCCCAAATTCAAAACGACCTGCCCAACACGCTTACTATAGCCATGCGCTGGACGGGCTGTCAATGAGCAGCTGGTCCATTCCCGGCACCATTTTTGTCATCCTGAAGGAACTGAAGGATATCGGGGCGGGCAGGGCAGTTGCGCCGCCCCACCTCACTGATACCCTTCGCTACGGCTCAGGGTGACAGGGGAGGTTCGGGGTCCTGATACTTGATACTTGTCGCTTCCCCTGGAAGGGCGCTTTACCGTACCCCGACCGCATGTTAGAATACGCTTACTTTTGACATCGCGGAGGAACGCCGTGAAAATCTACGACCTGAGCCTGACATTTGAGCCAAAAGAGAACGTGCAAGCCCTAGGTGTGGACATCCAGTACCGCAGTCACGCCGAGGGCGGCAAGGAGATGTTACCCATCTTCGCCTGCGAAGCAGAAGACCTGCCCGGCGGCGGAGGCTGGACGGTCGAGAGGCTGACGCTGTCAACACATGACGGCACACACGTCGATGCCCCCTGGCACTACGCTCCCATTTCCCAGGGGAAAAAAGCCCGGTCGATTGACGAAATGCCGATAGAGTGGTTTTACGGCGATGGCGTGGTCCTGGACATGCGCCACAAGCCCCGGGGGAGCGCCGTGACGGTCGCCGACCTGAAAGCGGCGCTGAAGAAGATAAGGTACCCTCTCAAACCCGGCGATATTGTCTGCCTGCAAACGGGCGCCGACAAATACTGGGGCAAGCGCGAGTACTTCAACGCCGGTTGCGGCCTGGTACGCGAATCGACCCTGTGGCTCATTGACCAAGGTGTAAGAGTGATAGGCACTGACGCATGGGGACTGGACAGGCCGTTCAATGCCATCCGGGAAGAGTTCGAGAAGACCCACGATAAAACGGTAATTTGGAGCGCGCACTACGCCGGCATCGAAAAGGAATACTGCCAGATAGAAAAACTGACTAACCTGGATAAACTACCGCGCCCCTCCGGCTTTAAGATTGCCTGTTTCCCCGTCAAGATACGAGGTGCGAGCGGCGGATGGGTGCGGGTTGCCGCCATCTTTGACTCTGAACCACCGCCAGTTCCAAAGAAGACAGCCGCAAGCAGGAACCAGCCATGACCCTAACAGGAGTTAAAGACCCGATGAGCGCCGATAAAAATATCCTCTTTACAATAAAAGGAGAGTGAAATGGTCAAATTGATTTACTGTCTGCACCGCCTGCCCCATCTTTCCCGGGAGGAGTTCCAGCGATACTGGCGGGAGCACCACGGTCCACTCGTGGTCAGTTTCAAGGAAGCCATGCACCTGCGCCGCTATGTCCAGAGCCACACCATCTGGGATGAGAGGCAGGAGGCGCAGAGGGCCGCTATCGGCAGGCCCCAACCTTTCGATGGCGTGGCGGAACTGTGGTGGGACAGCGTGGAAGAATTTGCGCCGCCGAACCGCACGCCCGAAAGAGAAAAGTCCGCCGTGGCTCTTTATGAAGACGAGACGAAATTTATAGACCTGCCGCGCTCCCCCGTCTGGCTGACGGAGGAGTATCCCGTAATTACCGATATTCCGAACGTCGGTCAATCAGCGAAGCCGGACTCTCGTGTTAAGATTGTTTACTGCGGGCGGGGAATCGCCGGCAGGAACAGGGAATGGATGCAGAGTTACTGGCGCAACAACCACGCGCCGCTGGTTAAAAGCTTCAGCCGGGTCCTGCGCATCCGCCGCTACGTCCAGAACCATACGAAGTACGATGAAATCAACGAACGGATGCGCGCCCCGCAGAACCGCCCCCAACCCTATGACGGCGTCGCCGAGTTGTGGTGGGACAGTAGCGAAGACCGCACCCCATTGAACCCTGACCCGGAGCGTGCAAAGGCCGGGCAGGCGCTTTTTGAAGACGAGAAAAAATTCGTTGACCACTCCCAGTCGCCCAATTTCCTCACGAGGGAATGGGTTTTCGTAGACCGCTAAGCCGCGGCACGGGCTGTTATACAGACCAGACTGAAACTCTTGCGCCGGGTTGAAAATTGAGATTCGTCAGGAGGCTGCCAGGCTCAAAACGGCCCCCAAACCTCAATTAAGCAAGTCCCGCCATAAGACGGCTTGGTACAGTCGAAATCGGTGTACTCAACCAGTTATCGCCTCAGGCGATAGCCAGCTACAAAACATATGAGTATTGGCAGCTATTTATTGAGATGCAACAGCCATCCAATCCACATTAAGTGTGAAAGGATTGCTTATGTTACCACCGTGATACACTCGAATAAAGAAACTATGTGTAGTTACCAAAGCTGGTACTACTGTCAACATGTCAGTCACAGAACTTGGCCCGCCAGAAGAAGCAGTGCTTATGAAAATCTTTGGAACTGTACTGAAATCCCGTGGAAATGCGACTAGTTTTTCAACGCCAACCGTTATATACCCTGGTGTACTAGAATCGCTAGTAATATCAATGCTAGTCGAACCAAGTTGTATGTCATACGGAATTGTACCAGGGTCGCCTTTTGGGCCTGATGGGCCTTGAATACCCTGAGTACCTTGGGAACCTTGAATGCCTGGTGGGCCTTGAAGCCCTGGTGGGCCTTGCTTACCTTCACATCCTACCAATGACAATATTACTAATGCGATTAGAAATATGTAGAATAAATAGACCTTCTTCTTACCCATTATCTTTATCATCCTTCCTGTCTTTTTGCTGCGTATTTTGTTCATCGTCTAGCCGTCGCACTTGCCAGGAATATGCTCATCCACTACAAACTTTGTCAATACCTCTCGAATACCGTTTGTTACCGAGTCCCTGTCCTTCTTTAGCTGGTTTATAACTTTCACCGTCCTGATTCTCTCATGCATTACGCCAAGCCCTTCTGTGCCTGTCCTAGGCACAGCCTGCATGGATAAGGCTATACGCCATTTAGTTCGTACATTATCTCTTCGCAAAATCCTCACGATACTTCCAGTAAAACTTAATCAATAATACTATAAGGTAAGCCACCGTAAGCACAAAAAGAAACCAATAAGCACGAGAGTAAACTGGGAATAGCGGGATTGTGGATGACCACTGGAATGCTGCAAAAAAAGCCACAATCACCATTTCAACAACATCGAGAGTAAGCTCTACTTTCTTACCTCTAAAAGGTGGGTCCTGCTTTTTCTCTGGCATACTCATCTCCTTACAAACCACGTTTTTATTTTCTTACTCAGTTTAGCACGGATTTCTTCAATAGTTGGGGAGTATGGGTGAAACCAATTTACAGGAACTACAATTAAGCCCCGCGTAATGGTTTACCACTGAGCAGAAAATAAATATGCGAAACCCATTGACATGATATTTGTTGTGTCTATGTTATGTTTGTAAATAGATAGGGGGAATGCGCTAATGTACATCTAAATAGCCTTCTCAGTAAGCCAGCACCCAGAAAATATCCATCCACCCGCTTACGCATCTCTCCTTTTTCATTTAAGCAATTCACGCCTCAAGACCACTTGATACTCAGCCGCGGCAGCCTCTTTTGTGTCAATCTTGTTAAGTTGATAACCACTTCACCATACCGTCAACCACATTTTATAGACCCATTTGTGTTTCTTATAGACGTTAAGTTGTGCCTCTCCCCGCTTATTACAGTAGGGACAAAGTTGGGAAAGCGCCCCTCCCCGAGACCCATTCGCGGAGTCTACCCTGAGCTATCCGAAGGGTTCAGCATTACAGCCCTGACTCAGTAGCGCAAGGTTATTTCTGCTCCTGCCACGCCGGCGAGCCGGCTTTCATCCACCGCGTCATGTGCCGCATATCCGCCACCAGCTTCCCCGTCGCCTTCTCGTGGAGCCACGAGTCCACCCACGCAAACTCGGTCTTCGGGCTGGCGCCGACACAGATGACCTTGCCCGTCCGCCGGTAAGCCACGTCCACCTTTATCGGACCGTTAATGTGGCGTATTTCGGTGCCGCCAAAAAACCCTACCGCTGTCTTGATAGTGTCCGGCGGAAAACCGGCATTGAGCGGTTGATACTCCGAGGTGGGACTCATCACCGAGCCGCCCCACGGTGATTTTCCCCTGTACCAATCGAGCGGGTCAGTGTTCGTCTCCAGCGCCTTGTCCATCATCTCCTGCGTGATGACCACATTATCATTGGCGGCGATCTCCATGCCGGGTTTCAAATCGGCCAGAATGCGCAGGTCTTCCCGCCGGGCATCTTCAAGTTGAATGGCGCGGATGTTTGAGACGGCTTTGGGCTCGCCCACGGCGACCGTGCCCCTGGCGACGATATGCCCGTCCGGCGTCTCTGCGGTCGCTTCCACCTGCACATCTCTGGCGCCTTTTGGAGGCAGGGCAATGACGGCGCGCACTTCTTCCCTGTGGGTCGTGGCATACGTATAATACATGCTGATATTGCCTTTCTCCCACCAGCGTGTGCCCCACAACTCCACGAACAGCGGCCCGAACAGGTTCAGGTGCACCGTGCCGGGAATGGTGCCGCCACGCATTCCCACCCCCTGCGCCACCGCATCGTTGTGAATAGAACCCGGGACATCCATCCAGATGTTGATGGGCTGACGCCAGCCCCCGTAAAGTTTGCCATCCTTGATGACCAAACCATCGGCCATGTTTTCGCCCCCTAATGCGTGATTTTCAGAAGACGGCTCTATACTAATCAGTCGCAGGAAATGTGTCAAGGGGCTGGCCAAGTTCGGATAGATATCGGACACTTGGAACTTGTGACCTTTTGCAGTACAATACGCTGTGAGTTTAAAGGAAAGGAAGCGGAATTAATCATATGAAGGGTCGTGTGAAAGTAACAATAATCGGGGCGGGGAATGTGGGAGCATCGTGCGCCCAGCACCTGACGGAAAAAGGTTACGCGGACGTTGTCCTGCTGGATATTATTGAAGGTCTGCCGCAGGGTAAAGCGCTGGACATCCAGGAATCAGGGCAGATCCTCGGGTTCAACTCCAGAATCACGGGCACAAACAACTACGAGACCACCGCCGGCTCGGATGTGGTTATCATCACCTCCGGCGTGGCCAGAAAGCCAGGCATGAGCCGCGATGACCTTCTCATCACCAACCAGAAAATCATCAGCGATGTGACGAAGAACGTGGTCAGACATTCGCCGGACTGCGTTATCATCCTGGCGACGAACCCGGTCGATGCGATGGTCTACCTGGCGCAGCATGAAAGCAAGTTCCCGCGCAACCGCATCTTCGGACTGTCCGGTGTGCTCGACGGCTCACGGCTGGCGGCCTTCATCTCCGAGGAACTGAAAGTGTCGGTAGAGGACATCACACCCTGCGTTATCGGCGAGCACGGCAAGAGCATGGTGGTCATCCCACGCTTGACGCTGGTCAAGGGCACACCCATCACCAGGCTCCTGTCGGCTGACAAAATCGCCAAACTGATTGATAGGACGGTGAATGGAGGCGCGGAGATTGTCGGTTTGCTGAAGACAGGCAGCGCCTTCTACGCGCCTTCGGCGGCGCTGGCGGAAATGGCCGAGGCGGTTATTATGGACAAGAAGCGGGTGCTCATCTGCGCGGCGCGCCTTGACGGTGAATACGGCATCCGGGACACGGTCATCGGGGTGCCGGTGAAACTCGGCAAGGACGGCATTGAGCAGGTGATTGAACTTGAACTGACCGCCGAAGAAAAGACCATGCTCGGCAATTCCGCGAAGGCGGTACAGGAACTGATAGGGGTGATGAAGCTGAGCCAATAAGCATCTAGCCCTTTCCTTGTCATTCCCGACTTCGATCGGGAATCCACAGAAATCTTCTGGATTCCAGCCGGAGCCTGTCCTGAGCGGAGCGTGAGGACTGGAATGACAATAGGGATGAATCATATGAGAGAAATCAGAGCCAGCAAAATTACGGACGCCGTAGCGGCACTCTGCCAGTCCGCCAACTTCGAACTGGGCGAAGACGTGCTTGCGGCGCTGAAGAAAGCGGAGCGGGAAGAGGAATCACCCGCGGGTAAAGAAGCCTTGCGCCAGCTTATCGAGAACGCCCGCATCGCCCGCGCAGAATCCGTGCCACTCTGCCAGGACTGCGGCACGGCGGTCGTTTTCCTGGAAATTGGGCAGGATGTGCATGTCACCGGCGGCGATTTGACTGAAGCAATTGAAAAAGGCGTGAGCAAAGGCTACACGGAAGGTTACCTGCGCAAGTCCATGGTCAAACAGCCGTTCTCCGCCCGGGTCAATACAAAAAACAACACGCCGCCTGTTATCCATACAGAAATTGTGCCCGGCGACCGGCTCAAGATTACCCTCATGTGCAAAGGCGGCGGCGCGGAGAACATGAGCCGGCTGGCCATGCTCACGCCCGGCGCGGGACGCCAGGGGATTATCGATTTCGTGGTGAAGACCGTGGATGAAGCCGGCGGCAAGGCTTGCCCTCCGGTGATTGTCGGCGTCGGCATCGGCGGGACGGCAGATAAGGTAATCGAAATGGCGAAGCGGTCATTACTGAGGTCGGTTGGGGAGAATAACCCCGACCCGGAAGTGGCGGAACTTGAGATTGAACTGTTGAGACGAATTAACAACCTGGGCATTGGGCCGGGGGGACTGGGTGGAAGGATTACGGCGCTGGCGGTCCATGTGGAGACAATGCCCGCGCATATCGCCAGCATGCCAGTGGCGGTCAATATGCAGTGCCACAGCGCCCGGCACAAAGAGGCGGTACTCTGATGGCGGAGAAACCGTTGCGCGTCAAATCGCCGCTCAGTAATGCAGCTATCGCAAAACTGAAAACCGGCATGTCCGTACTCATCTCGGGGGTAATTTACGTGGGGCGCGATGCGGCGCACCGCCGTCTCGTGGAAGCACTGGACAAAGGCGAAAAACCGCCGTTCGATGTTAAAGGACAGACCATCTATTACATGGGGCCTTCGCCGGCGCGGCCCGGGCAGGTCATCGGCTCCGCGGGTCCCACCACAAGCTCAAGAATGGATGCCTTCACTCCCCGTCTGCTCGAAGCCGGCCTCAAGGCGATGATTGGCAAAGGGGAGCGGTCGATGGCGGTGCGGGAAGCCATTGTCAAGCACAAAACGGTCTACCTGGTCGCCACGGGTGGCGCGGCGGCTTTACTGACGAAATCGATTAAGAAATCGGAGACGGTGGCATACGCGGAGCTTGGCGCGGAGGCGGTGTTGAGAATCGAGGTAGAGGATTTCCCGGCAATCGTCGCCAATGATATTTACGGTGGCGACCTCTTTGAGCAGGCGAAGGTGAAGTACCGGAGGGGAGGATGGGGAGGATAGTGATGGAGGACTGCATTTTCTGCAAGATCATCAACGGGCAGATTCCCGGCGATTTTGTATTCAAAGACGACAGGGTAGTGGCGTTCAAGGACATTCACCCAATGGCGCCTTTGCACGTGCTCATCGTGCCGCGCGAGCACATTGCATCTCTTGCCGAGATTACGGAAGCGAAGGCAGGGCTGGTAGCGCACATGGTCGCGGTGGCGAATAGTCTGGCCAGGCAGAACGGGGTGGCAGATAAGGGTTACCGCGTGGTAATCAATAGCGGCTCTGATGGCGGGCAGGTAGTCCAGCACCTCCACATGCACCTGCTGGGAGGAAAGCCGCTGGACGGGAAGCTGGGATAGACCCGCGTGCGGGAAGTGACAATAGTCAAGTGACAAGTATCAAGTCCCCAACCTCCCCCCATGTCACCCTGAGCCTTTGCGAAGGGTATCGGGGAGGTGGTAGCCTTGCCCTCCCCACCTGGATATCCTTCATTTAATTCAGGATGACAATTGTGAAAGGGAAGTTCTGCCTGACGAGGACGGGAATTTATTTGACAGCTGGGCATTGCTATTTGGATTGTTCTTTCATGTACGCGAGGTACACGTAAAGCCCGGCGATGCTCTTGGAGTCCTGGATTTGCCCCGAAGAGAGCAACTCCGGAATTTCTTTCACCGGCACGCGCACTAGCGTGATGTCCTCTGTGTCCTCGGCGAAAAGCCGGTTGGGCATAAAGCCGGTGGCAAGATACAGGTGCAGATATTCCGTGCAGTAGCCGGGCGCAGAATAGAAACCGCCCAGTCTTACCAGCTTCTGCGGCAGAAACCCGGTCTCTTCCTGCATCTCGCGCCGCACGGCGTCTTCGACGCTTTCGCCGGGGTCAATGCCGCCAGCCGGAATCTCCAGCAGTTCTTTCTCAATTGCCTTGCGGAACTGCCTCACCAGCAGGACATTGTCCCTTTCATCGACTGCAACCACAGCGATGCAGTCGGCGTGCTCGATGACTTCCACCGTGGACTCTTTGCCTTCCGCATCCTGCGCGGTGTCGAGCCTCAGGGTGACGACACGGCCTCTGTACAGGTATTTGCTATTGACGGTCTTTTCTTCGCTCATGGCATCCGCTTTCTAAGCGTCAAGCTGGAGGGTCATCGCGGTTTCATCGCAGTTCGGGAACTTGGGACAGCGCAGGCACTCCGTCCAGACCTTATGCGGCAGGGTCATCTTGTCCACCTCGCCGAAGCCGGCTTGCTGGAAGAACCCCGGCTTATAGGTGAAGCAGAATACGGTGCCAATGCCAAGCTCCCGCGCCTCCTTAAGGCAGACATCGACAAGCTGGTCGCCGATTCCCTGGCGTTGTTGCTCTTCAGCCACTGCCACCGATTTCACCTCTGCCAGGTCAGCCCACATTACGTGCAGGGCGGCGCACCCGATAACCCGCCGGCCTTTCCTGACTACAAAGAAATCGCGGATGTTTTCATAAAGCTCACTGAGCGGCCGCGCCAGCATCTCACCGCGGTTGGCGAACTGGTTGATGAGCTTGTGCATCTGCGGCACATCACTTATTTTCGCCTTCTCTACCTTCACGGTTGCTGTCTTTGCCACTTCACTGCTTTCCTTTCAGACGCTTGTCCAGGGTGCTGTAGAACTCCGCCTGCGGATGAATGCGCAGGAAGCGGAGCACGTCTTTGCTCAACTTCACCGTCACCGCCGCGCCACTTTCCATGCTCAGATTGGTATGGCCATCGATGCTCAGGGTGGCCGCGGGCGCCGTCTGCAATCTCAGGCTTATAATTGAGGCGGGAGGCAGGACAAGGCGGTAGCCGGCGCTGAAATGCGGCATAATGGGGGCGATTACCATGTCCCGGGCGTGCGGGTGCAGGATGGGACCGCCGGCGGCAAAAGCATAGCCGGTGCTCCCCGTAGCCGTGGCAACAATGACGCCATCGGCCCTGTAGTTCGTCAGAGGCTGGCCATCGATAGTCGCCTCCACTTGGATGACCCGGACGGCAACACCGCGCGCCAGGACAACATCGTTCAGAGCGTGGAATTTGCCTGCCGCCCCTGTCCCGGCGGACACAACTTCCGCTTCGAGCAGGGCGCGCTCATCAATCCAGCCTTCGCCGGCAAGCAACCGCCCGAGTTTCTCCCTTGATTCATCGACGGTCAACTCGGTCATGAACCCGAGGTTACCCAGGTTGATGCCCGTGATGGGTATCTTGCCGGGGACAACCACCTGTGCCGCCCGCAGAATGGTGCCATCGCCGCCGACGGTGATTATCAGGTCGGTGCCATCCAGACTGCAACGGGCGGTCTCGCTCTCCCAGGCGGAACAGGACCAGGCATCAATGCCCCTGGCGTTCAAGAAAGGCACCAGTTCCGCGGCCAGTTTTACCGCCGGCGCCTTCATGGGATGGTAGAGAATGCCGACTTTTTTCACACGTGTCTCCGAATAAGGGAAGTGTAGCACAAACGGGCAGAAAACTCTAAACTCTGATTGGCGAACGGAGGCTTGATGATGCCCGGTTACCGCGACGGGGCGGGAGGTATGGTCAGGTCTATACCCTTCCTGGGGGGATACTTGTCCACGTACACTACTTTTCCGGCGGTCAGGTCAACGGTTACGTTAACACTCCATTCTACTGGCTCCCCGAATCGAATGAGGACAGGGCTGAGGCTTTTCAGCTTATCCAGCTCACGCCTGTCCTTCCGGTGATTTCCCAGACCCCGTCTATCTTTTCCAAAATGTAAGTCGTACCACCTGCCCCTAGATTCGCGATGTAGATGCTTCCCGCCGCCTGGACTGAACCATCCTCCTGTAAATAGATATTGCCAAGGGTAATGATTGCCCCGCCGCCCTTCACCGACCCGCCCGTACCTTCTTCGAATTCGGCATTTTTAAACTCATCTATCCAAATAATCTCAGCGGAGAGAGTATTGAGTGCGTCTGTAATTCTGTTCTGCACGGTCTGCAAGATAAGAGCCGGCTGAGACTGCTTTCCAATTGGGTTACCCGCTTTGTCATCAGTACTCCTGATGATGTAGAGCGTTGGCGGATTGAGATGCCCTCCGTATGTATCATCCACCGTGGCTAGTTGACGGACGACGACTGCGTATATGGCGGCTTCGTCTTCGGTTGTGAGGCTGGAAGCGGGTCTATCGGTCTTGCACGCGGCCGGTATCGCAATCAGGGCTACAAACACTGCCAGGCTGAGGAAAAAAAGTAAACGGTTCTGCATGTTATTACCCCGGCAAAAGTGTAGCACAAACACAAGAAGAACTCGAAACGCCTTCAATTCAGCACGCCGATAGTTCTCAAGTGCGGCAAGTTGCACCTACCACGGGGTATAATGGGCTTGGTGGCACTATAAGGTGGAGGTGTGAGATGAAAACGAGAGGCAATACCATACTGATTACAGGTGGGGCTACGGGCATAGGGTTTGCCCTGGCGGAAGCCTTTGCAAAGGCTGGCAATACAGTAATCATCTGCGGACGGCGGGAAAATAGGCTGAAAGAAGCCTGTGCCAGACTACCGGGAATTGAAACTCTGGTCTGCGATGTCTCAAAGAAAAGGGACCGTGAATCACTTTTCCGGTGGGTCAAAAATAACTATCCCGCCCTTAATGTGCTGGTGAACAACGCTGGCGTCCAGAAGATGGTAGACTTGACTAAAGGCGCCCGTGATTTGCTCGAAGGCGAAAACGAAATCGCCACCAATCTTGTGGCGCCCATTCATCTAACTGCGCTCTTTATTCCTCTCCTGTCGCGGCAAAAAGAGGCCGCCATTATCAACGTTTCTTCTGGGCTGGGGTTCGTGCCCATTGCGGCAATGCCCGTGTACTGCGCCACCAAAGCCGGAGTTCATTTGTTTACGGTATCGCTCCGGCATCAACTCAAAGGCACCCCTGTAAAGGTTTTTGAAATCGTGCCGCCGATGGTAGACACCGAACTGGGCAGGGACACCACCGAAGAGCCGGAAAGCGGATACCGCGGGATACCTCCGGCGCAGGTCGCCACGGAGACCATGAGGGCTTTGCGCAGGGACGAATTTGAAATACTTGTGGGAGAAGCAAAGGACCTGCTGTCACGTTCGAGAAGCGAACCAGAGAAGGCATTCGCCGATATGAATAACTGGTAGCTGTTTGCCTTATCCGCCCTGTTGGTGATAATCTGATTCTGATTACCGCAACATGGAAGGGGATAGAACGCTTGGAACAGAAAATTGTGTACTTCGATAAACCCGGGGTCGATAACATGGAGGAAACCCTGCGTATTGCGAAAACTCGGGCAGATGAGCTGGGTATCAAAACCATCGTTGTCGCCACGACCATTGGAAACACGGCGGCACGTGCCGTAGAGGTCTTCAAAGGCATGAAAGTGGTGGCGGTGACGCACAGCGCCGGTTTCCGCGGACCGAACACTCAGGAACTCACCGAAGAAAACCGTCAGAAAATTACCAGGCATGGCGGCGTCATCCTGACTACCACACACCTCTTTTCCGGCGTGGGCGCGGCAATGCGCAAGAAGTTCAATACCTATCTGCTCGGCGACATCGTGGCAAATACACTGCGCATCCTCGGGCAGGGGATGAAAGTAGTGGTTGAAATTTCCGTGATGGCGGCGGATGCCGGGCTGGTACGCACGGACGAAGACTGCATCGTCATTGCCGGGACGGGACGGGGCGCGGACTACGCCGTCGTCCTGAAGCCGGTAAACTCCGGTGATTTCTTCGACCTGCGTGTTAAAGAAATCCTGTGCAAACCAAGATTTTAAGCTGTCAGCATTCAGCAATCAGC
>Ga0315284_10007682_pt1 | contig 15396 bp, 3 predicted proteins | sample YL17G09_16_MG_FD_203696 | JGI IMG/M metagenome (GOLD analysis project Ga0315284, IMG submission 203696) | Sediment microbial communities from Yellowstone Lake, YNP, Wyoming, USA - YL17G09_16 | ecosystem: Environmental > Aquatic > Freshwater > Lake > Sediment | place: USA: Wyoming | collected... | reverse complement strand
TCTCTCGAGAGCTGAATAAAGCAGCACAAAGTCTTTGGTCAGGTCACGCAAGCCAAGTTTCTCAGGGGCTTGTCGTTCTGCGTAGTACTTGCGGCTCATAGACAGACTCCCCAGTAGCTTTGAATAAGGTTACTTCCCAGTGAATGTTCGATGTTTTTCTCCTTATCTCTTTCTGAGTAATGGAGGACCACACGAAACTCACGCGTGCATGTGGAAACAAGAAGCGTGAACGAGAAAACCGGACCGCTCTTCTAGAGGCGAGTCATATTCCTCAGAGGTCTACTCGACTGACTCTTTCAGCATAGCCAGTTCCAGCACAACAGTCAAATAGCTTCCCAGAGCCTGTTCCATTCAGGTGATAGCGTGGGGATGAACAAGAGAGAAATTTCTCATTGGTCAGGTCAGTTCTTCGCAGCTGCTGAGCTGACTCGGAGGGGCTACAGGGTTTCGTTCACCCTAGGAAATGCACCATCAACGGACCTTGTGGCAGTTTCTGCAAGAGGTTACCAGTTCAGAATCGAAGTCAAGACTGTCAGGAAGCATGGCAGATCCTGGCTTGTCAGAAACGTCCCGAAAGATAGTGACTTGTACTATGTGCTCGTGGTCAGCAGACCAACGGACGACTTCCCAGAACCCGAGTATTGGATTCTCACGGCTCGACAGGTGCGAATGATCCTTCGTAAACGGGAACGAGATGGGACGAGTCCTCAGATATTCATAGGGGATATCAGCCACAGGAAGTCTCACTGGGACATGCTTCCAGACTACGAAGACACTATCAAGCTTGGGGAATCAGCGAGGATTGCAGTTTCCTAGAGAGGAGTGGCGGCGGGGTTGACCGGTTTGGTGGATCCCAGCCGATGTGGGGTGTATACACTTCTGTTACCAGTGCATTCATGGCCATGATTATGGGAATATCAGAAGCCCGAGTGAAGGCTCGGGTCTGTCAGTCTGGAGGCGACACGCGAACATCGAAGAACCAGACTGAGTCTGCGGGAGACCCGTGTACGTAGAACTCCATGAAGAACCGATCTCTTGCCTGAGCGACCACTGTCCAGACGTGTCCATCGTGACGATAGTACCTGTAGTCAGAGCTGCTATACCTGACTTCGACCACAGTGTCATCCGGAACGCAATCGAGGTCCTTCACACTCAGTTCGCTGCTGTCGGCCGCGGGTTCCGAAACGAAGAAGCAGAAGACTGTGTCGTCCGTGGACTCGAGTAACGCAACGTGTGGCCGGTCGACCGGGTTCCAGCGCCTTGGGACAGGGAGTCTTCTATATGAGAAGGCTCCCATTGCAGACTGCAGGACCCTTAGCGTACTCTCGTCTATCAACTGGACCTTCACCAGATTCTGTTGCGTTGAGAACATAGAGGGGACTGGGGCTCAACTGAAGCTCAGATTTGATTAAATAGTATATAATAGTTCATGATGAGAAGCAGAGAATGAGGAGGCCAGAGATATGAGCTCTCTTGCCCTTCTGGGGTCAATGACGGCCACTCCTGTCAGCAGCCTGTTCCTGTTGGCAGTCCACAGCGCAGTTTCGTGCGTTGGGATGAACTATCATGACAATAATCTTGCGCCATACCTTAACAATCGGTCAGTACAGAATCTTGAGGGATCAAGACTCGACTCAGTCCCAGACTCACATCATCCCACATTATGGGTCGCAGTATGCATCATGCAGACACGACCCAGATCGTCATCTTGGTGGGTGGCATGGCTGTCATAGTCAGTGTGGCTTTGCTGAAACGAGAGCATTGACGCCTGCTCATGTTCTGGACGGAGTCCGCGTTACGGGGGTCGAGTTCACCTTCTCCATGAACATGAATCAGTGTCATAGAGCGAAGAGGTCCTAGCCTAGGTATGCAACAATGTCTTGGCTAGCTACGTAGATGTTCAGGAGAGGGTCCGGCTCGTCCGCATCCGTGCCGTAGTTCCCGACCCCTCGCCAGAACCACCTATTGGCAAGGACGAGGTATGCAGTTGTGTTTCCACTGTAGTGGAACCACCCGTGAAGTCCAACTGGGAGTTCCACAAAGACCATGGCTGAATTTGGCAACGGAGTCCGGCCGATGACTACTTTGACTCCTTGCTTGGTGTAGTTCACATCTTGAAGGAACACGAACAGTAGGGTCCCTGTGGCTCCGTACGAGAATTTTGTATTGTCTGCTACACCAGTGTTGTAGACCTTGGTAAGCAAAGAACCATTGCTGTAGACTACCGTTGACGTGAGGTTAGTACCGCCGATTCGGAGATCGTAGGGCTTGCCTGTACCCAGTACAATGTTGACTGACCGCATGGGCATCCAAGCATTAAGATAGACTTGCCATAGCTCGTAGGAAACGTACTGCGATTGAAACGCGAAGGCAGAATTCTTGAATGCCGCGGAGCCTAGCTCAATGTCGATGCGGTACATCAGGGATGTGTCATTGACAAATGATATGTTCAGACAACAGTCGCGAAGGTTGTACATCTCAAGCTGTATGCAGGCCGAATCCACAGTCCATATTGGAAATCTTTCCTCCAAATGGAAGCTCGTGCCATAGGGATTCAGCACTAAGACAATAGAAACTCCGGCGATTGCCAAGACAGAAACGACTCCTAGCGCCACGAGTCTGCGATTCAATGCGTTGTCCTCCTTATGCTGCTCGTTGTCAGATGCAATACTTAGGGACTGTTAGCAACTAGTACAGGGCGTATTCCATCACAGTTCTCTCCGTCTATCGGGTTCATGACCAGTGACCTTGACAGGGTTGTTTCTACAGACTACCTCACCGCTAGGCAGGATGTGGCGTTTCATTACATGCTTCCGGAGTACGGTCGCCCTCTGTTGTGGGCTACCAATACCCATGGCACTCAATCCTCTGTCCGACCTGTTGTGCTCCGGTTGTCCTGAACAAGGTCGCACTATGCGAGGATAGGACTGTGGCAGCGCGAGCCAAGTCGTAAGATTCGTCATCGGCCTCAGAATCGACACGCATCTGCATTCTTCCTCAGAAAGATACAAGGAATGGCAGAAGACCCCCTCACAGACCTCTGCTTTGCTTGGGGCCCTAGGTGCGATTCTTGGTGGATGTGCGGGATTAGTTCCCACGTCACCCGCCAGTCATTCGAGGTCAGGATGAGCCCTCTGCCATCGCTCTAGGTACTGACGCATAAGCACATTATGCTTGTGGCTGGAGGTTGGGAGATTTGTTAGAGCTTGTGTTGTGATTTACACAGCAACCGCAGACGCCCCCGTTCTGTCTGGGATAATGCCTCCTATTATCAGGATTCAGGGCTATTTGGCGCCGCGCTGACTTGTCAGATTGTGCAGGAATGTAGCTTTTCTGGTTTGGATCTTTCAATGGACTGTGACCCCATTGGGACACCGTCCCTGCACCCCGCAATCACAGCGGTCCTAGTTTCCATTCACGCAGACCAGAAGTCGCACGCTGATTGAACAGGGTATATCGACGTCAGATAGACCATTCCGTTCACAGCGTACAGTGCCCGGGTAACCCATGGTCTCACATTCTTGAGGAATACGGGGTTGTCACGAAGCCGAAGAGGCGTGCACCTAATGGGTGCCGCGAAGGTCACGTGTCCGTCCTTCTCGACCACGACTGTCGTGACGCAGGCGCGGTTGATCCTGCCAATCTTCTGAAGACTGTTGAATGTCGTGTGTGTACCGACTGTCGCGCCTTCCTCTGCTAGGATTCCCTTGTCGGCATCCACAAGCTTGTAGGCCCCGTCCGCGTACTCGATGATGCTCTGGCGTTTCAGAGTGTCCAGTTTCGATGCCCTCTCATTCACATGTTCGACATGCTTGGAGAACCGGTGCATGAACAACTGACCGGTCACTGCACATCCCATGGCCAACATGTTGATGAAGTCGTAGATTGCAGTCTGTGAGTAGCCCTGCGAAGCGGCCGCAAGGCTCATCGTCCTGATTGACCATGTGCCAATTCCGAAGTCCGCAATCTCCATTGCGGTTCTGTAAGCGAGCTGCATCACAGCCTGGCGGCTCGTCACACTTGTCGTGAATCCCAGCGCCCTTTGCACAAATGAGGCTCCTGCCTGCTTGGCCGATGTGGCACATGCTCCCTTCACTAGACCTGTCACACCACCTAGGCCACATGCGAGGAGCGTGAACGTGAGCTGCGTTAGTATGGCGTTTGTTGTCCTATCACTTGTGAATGCGAAGAACGAGAAGTCGGCCTCAAGCACGTATTCAGCTTCCAACCCGGACGCTTTCTTCAGTGAGTACACGAGATGGGTCAAACCGCGCTCAATGAGAGAGAAACCAAAGAAGTAGCTGCAGAGCATGTCGGCACCAAAGAGCACCAGCACTGGATTCCCGGTCGCCAGTCCGCCAACAAACATGAGTGCGCCCAGCCCTACTTGTGCGAGCTGGATCCACCAAGGTAAGGGCTCTCCCTCCATCTTGTGCTCATAGGCGTCTATGAAGGTCTTGTCGGCTTCAATTGGTATGTAGATGAAGTCGTAGCACTGGAGGTTTGTCATCGCTGCTACGGGGTCCCCCTCAGGCAACTCTTCCTCCGGGACCTCTAGGACCATGACTGTGACCATGGGCACTGTGGTCAGTGGTTCATCGTTCGACCCATCGTACACAGTTACCCCTTCGCTGACTGGAGAGCTTCTCCACGCGCCATGAAGGCCGTCATCAGAACTCTCTGTCTGCCTCACGTACGCGAGGCTGAATACTATCTCTGTGTCGTCAGGTGTTATGGTGGTATTCCGGAAGATGGGCTTCGCATCCATCATCTTCAGACACGCCGAAACATACAGCATATTGTCGCTTCCGAAGTCCAACTTGGCAGGGTCGAGTCTCACTGTTACTGATCTGGCTGTCATGACCTGCGAACGCTTGAATGTCTGGTCTGCCTCATAGACCGACCCAACATCATTGTCCCAGCCAGCAACCTCTGATGTCGTCGGTCTGACTTTGATAGACTCATTGAAGTAGTAGACAGTCGTACCGCCATAAGCCTCACTGTACCAGTCAGCACCATTCGGGTCAGTCAATGTTCTGCCATAGATCGTGTCTCTTCCGTCACCACCGTCATCAACCCACCCTTCGCGGTCGAAGATGGTGACCTTGTCATGCCGGGTGACTTCGATGCTGGCTTGCTCAATGCCTCCTCTGAATGGCGTTCTTGCCCATAGACCCATCTGGTTGTACTGGGCAAACATCTGCATCGAGACGAGCACCAGACTCGCGTTGTTCAGCACACCGCTCTCATCTATCCTAGCAGACAACCCATACGAGAACACACCACCCCGGCTCGTGTCTGCCGCCATCGATATTGGGTTGATGTACTGGGTGTAGCTGGGTCCACTCGACATGTACCCCATGTATCTTCTGTTCTCTTGGTCGAGGATGGCACTATTGATCGTGTACTCAGGTTCAAACCCGTCCAGGTCTGCAAACAGGAGCTGTCCGACATCCGTGGGACGAACTGCCTCTTTGGTCAGATGTATCGTGACGGGGGTGTCGACGGCCCAGTAGAGCCCGGAGTTTGGAACACATGTTTCGTCGCCGCCATCAAGGAACTTCCAGAGATAGTTGAGGTATATAGGCGGGCGCTCCGTGCCGCCGAGTATTCTCAGGCGATATGGCTGAGTGCCGTCATCGTCGAACTTCGTTTCTGTGACTGTCTTGCCAAGACCACTGACATCTCCCGAGTCAAGCGTCGTGCCTGCCCACTCACCACTAAGCGTCAGGCTCACGAGTTCCGCTCCGGTCGGCTCCACCACTCTGACATCTAGTGTGTCATGACCGATGAAGCGTTCTTTGTCGAAGCGCAAGTCATCGACATATCCTCTTGGCGCCACGATTCTCTTGGCAGTGCCAGTCTTTCCTATCGGCAGGACCATCTCGATGTCTTGGTCTATACCACTGCTGACATAGACCCCAAAGTCCTCAACTACAGCGACCTCCGAGAGCAAGCCGTCGTACCGCAGCCAGTAGGACTGCGACGAAGCAAAGTCAGCGTAGGTGGGCTTGGACAGATACTCGAAGTATAGCTTGCCACTCAATGACTCGATGAAAGTCGACATGGTCATCCTGTAAGAGCCCTGAACCTTCAGCGGAACTGTGACATAGAACGCTCCAAGGCTGTTCAGACGAGTCGCCGTCAAGACCTGAGAGTCTATTGCAGCATCATTGACTGCTTGGCTTGTGTCCCATACTGTGTAGCCTGTCATCTTGAGGTCATACACCGTGACACGTACACTCTGATAACTCACGCTTGGCGGTGGGCCTGTGAACAGGACCTGCAAGTGCAGGGACCCAGGTGGAATCATGAAAGCGGACCCGCTGCTGTCGTACTGCCAGGATGGACCCAGTTTCTCTAGCAGAGACCCGTAGTCAGCGAAAGTGAACCTCCATGTGCCTGCATACGCAGTTCCTTTCAGAGGCGGGAACTTGTGCATCTCGCTCCACGCGTCTGCTTTGCCGGCCGTCAAAGTGGGTATGAACGCTTGTCCGGGCTGTTGCAGCGAGGGCTCTATGTAGGTTGACATGCCTCCGTCAATCACATCGCGGTAGCCCTCGGTTTCCATACTGTCATCGACAAGGACCAGCGCACCGTCTGGTAGATCGAGCACATTCTCCGTCGCTGTTGGAACCCCACCACTACCGTCGAACTGTGTGGTGGTGCCGTCACGGTGGGTCACAATGCTGAAGGGCATTCCACCGTCCACTGCCACATAGCCACCTGCCTCGAGGAACCACTCCAGTATGCTCTCGTCGGTCTCGCCGAAGTACACAGTGTCAGGTACTAAGTCTGAGGAGAAGAGGACCTTCCCAGACGACCCGACCATGGGCGTCATTGTGTCACGCCTTGCAGTGAGTATGTCGCGAAGCATGTACTTCATGAGACCTTCTGCTCCCAGTCCAATGGTCGGACCCAGAGCAGGCACAGCACCCATCAGCATATTGGCCTGCAGTAGAGCTGTTGTTGCACCCTGATAGAAGCTGGGCGTGTCACCAAATGCGAAGCGCTGTGCATGGTTCAAGTCGTAATATATCGCGACGTATCGGCCGTGTGGGGCAACAGAGGACTGAACGTTATTTGGCACTGTCTCTCCAACACCGTCTCCGTCTCCATCCCGTAGCAATCTGAGCCTGAATGCATTGATACCATCTGAGTCACTACCGTCCTTGTACGTGCGCAGGCAGACAGTGTGTAGGCCTCTGCGCAGATAAACCGTCACAGGGCTGGAGATACCAGTTCCGTTGTTCGCGTCTATGTAGATCCTCCATCCGCTTGTGTCCGTGCCAGATCTGGAATAGACTGTGAAGCTGTAGACGCCCGTGTCTCCCACATCTAGGACTGTGTGATAGAACTGGTAGTACTCGTCGTTTGCATACCCTATGTCCAGCTTGGAGTTGTAGCCGCTGATGTACTCCTTGAGGACCGGGTCGAGAGCGTTGTACCTTGTGGCTCTGTACCAGCCGCTCATGAATTCAATCTGGGCCTGCATTGCATCCGGTCGAGACAGGATCTGCGGGTCCATGCCAAGCACCGGCTCCTGTGAACCGACGTTATGCATGTCGCTCATTGACATTGACCAGTGTGTGCCCGGATGCATCCAGCCCGGCAGACTGTGGATGTACTGGGAGTCAAAATCGTCCCGAAGCATCGGTACGCCATCCGAGTACACTCTGAGTCTGTCTATGTAGACCCTCCAGACTTCAGTTCCTGGCCCTGAGAGTATGTGGTCGTAGAACTGAAGAGTGGTTATCGTCTTGACACTCACACCCGCATTGGCGATTGTCGCCACCACCTCTCCTGTCGGCTGGAATGTAGTCTGGTCAACTGACTGTATCCTCAGGATGTTCGCACTATTGTTGAGATAGATGGCCCAGAGAGTCCATTTGTTCTCCACCTTGTCATTCTGCATCGTGGCATCTCCCTTGGTCACAGTGCCGGGCACTGCGTCGTAGTACCCACGCTCCTTCATGTAGACATGTCTCTGGCTTCCTCCGCCAGTCTGTTCTTCGTAGTACCCCACGTCGAGCGCAGAGCCGCTCTCTGCGTCGTATATATTGAGGAAGTAGAGCAAATAGGGCCAAACCGCGTTACTGATGAAGTCGTAGAGATAGAACTCAATGACACCTGCCTCTTCCCTGACACCATACACATTGCGCCACATCTTGAATGTGTATCCGGGTCTGTCACCGACATACAGGCTATGGCTCTTCACATCTCTTGGTGAAGCAATCCAGTTCTCTACGTAGCCGTTGGCGAGACCACTGTATGTGTCATTCAGGCATGACTGCGCGAGGCTGATGCTCTTCCATGCCTTCAGAGCTGTGAAAGAGTCTGTACAGAATCGGATGTCCGGCTTGCTGCCTGAAGCGACACTCGTGGTGAGGTTGTATCTCATTGGAGACTCAATCAGACCCTCTAGGTCAAGTCTGAATAGCAAGTCATACACGTTGGTTGAGATCATGCCCCGGTAGTCAGCAGATGCGTTGAGATAGTACTTCGTCCTGTCGTAGGTGGCCAGAGAGCCGTTGTTCGTCGACACGGTGAGTGTCAGGGTCTTGCCACACGACCGGTCCAGCCCATTCCAGTACTGAATTGTGATATTGACGCTCTTCTGCCGCGTCAGGTCCACCATGAAGTAGGTGTCACCCTCCTCCAGTATGTCTGCGGTCCTGCCCTCCTGCAGCAGTGTTCCCCGGATGCGGGGTATCTCATCCGGTGAGTTGGCATAGCTGTCTGTGACCACCATTTCTCCAGCGTGTTCCTGCGTCGAAGCAGCATCGAGTGTTACGTGACTTCCAGTAGCGATACGTACGATGCTGTCGTCATAGTCCATTGTGAGGTTACCCGGGCTCGCATCTATCCAGATGCCAGCTCGTGCCTCGCCCTTCGAGAGAGCCATGCCATGAGAGTCCTGCGTTCGGCCTGCTGCGAGGTACTCCCATGTGCTGAGGTCCTGTCCGGTCCACAGCCTCCATCTTGAGTCGTCTTGCCCTGACCTCGTGCTCTCACTTGTGAATACATCATCAACCTTGAACACATTACCATCTCCATCCACTACCAGCCTCAGATAACACACGACATAGTCTGTGTCAGGCACGCATAGCTGCTCCCACATGTCGAGCCAGAGCTCAACTACTGTATCGTAACCGAAGTCCTCACCGGTGACCCAGTACGAGTCGTTGTCGAAGTCACCGTACACGAAGAGGTTCTCCCTATGGTCGGTCACCAGCGCAAGCCTGAGTGATGTGTCGACCGAACCTGATACCCTGGGGACAAGGGACAGGTGCAAGTATCTGCTCGCTGACACCTTAAAGTTGGGGAACTCAATGTCCATGTAGTGTGTGCCGGCGGCTGGCTGTACGGTAGCACTCACAGAGTGGTCACCCTCAGTCAATGGTGTCGAGGCGACAACATCCACCAGTCCGGCGAAGGTGATCTCAGAAAGGTCCTCCATCAGACATAGTTCATCCAGTGCTGTGTACACATTGACACTTCCCCAGATCGTCACTGGGTCAAGACTGTACTCGACCGTTGTGTTCGCACGTCCGTACAGCGTGGACCAGTAGACGTGTCCAGTCTCCGTTATGGTGTAGTTGCGAACTATCATGGTGCCATTGTACCAGCCTACTAAGGTCATGTTCAGGCACGCTGGGTTCCAAGACGATATGTTGAGACTGTCAAGCCGGATGAGCGACTCATTCTCCCCAATCACGAACGACATGCCCTGAGAATCGATGTGGAGGTTCATATCATAGGCGCTTGTTCCCACTGTGAAGTAGCCGCCCGGTGGGGTCCATGAGATGCTCATGGGCGCACCATCGCGCAGAAACCAGACATCATCTGAGGCAGCGCCCTGCTGAGTGAAGTTGGCGTACCCCACAAACATGTCAATCAGTGTTGATGACACTGGGCGTGCAGTGTTACTTGTCACGATCACTGAGTTGTCTGCCAGAGTCACCTGTGTTCCCGGGGAGCCAACTATGGACATTCCGCGGCGTCCTTGGTATATCTCGGCGGTCCTGTCAAACGCCTCATACTCCAACGCACCCTCTTTCTCGACCACCATGTAGTCGAAGTCTGTGCTGCGTTGCGTGCCTGTGACAGTCAGCGTGATGTCAGTCACTATGTCTATCAGTGTCAGGTGTTCTGCGAGGGACACCACTAGGTCATTACGTCCGGGGAGTGTGAACAGCTGTATCTCCTCCGCTGGTTTCACGGCCTGAGCAGAGTCCATGCCATAGACCTTCACAGAATAGCTACATCCTTGACCCGCGACGAGGCCAAGTCTCAGCACACTCGTGTCAGTGACGAAGTGGTCTGTCATGTTGAAGGACACTGTCGATGCGTCTGTCCAGAACCCTATCTCAGACCATGACAGGGACGAGCTCTGACTGACAGAGTCTGGCATCGCAGAGCCATCGTTGGCATAGCCTGACACATGAGTCGCGTCGAGGTACTCAACGTGCATGACGCCTTGGTTCACAACTAGGCCGAGTGACTCCAGTTTCTTTATACTGGGTATCTTTTCCAGCAGGTCGACCTTCATCACGTACCATTGACTCAGTCCACTGGATATTGTCATGCCCTCGGTGAGGTCCAATGCGGTCTGCGTGTGATCGTGACCAACCAGCAGCTGGAATGTCGCCGTGGGCTGTGAATTGTTGTGCCTCCATCTTATGTTGACCGACAGACCAGCAGCGTAGGATTCATCCATGTCCCACATTGATGTCAGCGGGCCTCCATTGGCCACTGCATCAAAGACCCCATACGATTGTGTGTCGGTGACTACTCGACTAGAAGCTGCCATCAGGACCGTTTCAGCGTCCCATGGTCCTTGCATCGGTTCTGACGGGGCACACTTCCTCACAAAAGCCCAGCTGACATACATGTCAGCATTGGTATGCTTGCCGAACCCAACGCCGCCTGCTAGGTACGTGCTGTCTGTGGCGCTCAGGCCATACGTGCTCTCACTCAAAGAGGAGTCTGTGGCCCTCACCACTCTCCTGACCCATGTTCCCGGTGCCATAGATGTACCTGTGTCAAGAAGCGCAATCGAGGAGCCTGAGCTCTCAAAGAGCTTGGACTGCTCACCTGTGTTGTAATGGGTGAAGAGGTATCCCTTAGAGTAGGCATAGGAGCCGTAGGCTTGGTCTCTGACCCACATGGCGGTCCATCTCCCTGACGCCATGTTCACGGCTTGTGTCATGGCTTCGAATGAGTAGTCGACGCCCCACCAGTCTGAGTAGACCTGTAGACCATCCACGTCACTCGTCAGGCGTAGCTCTCCTCCCGTCAGGGTCGCACCGCAGCCCGGCATCAGCGTCCACTTGTCTGTGTCTAGGATTGAGCCACTGAAGTCATCGAACAGCAGGAATGTGGCTTCGCCGCTGGACGCACTCGACACAGAGTTGTTACCGTAGTAGAGGAACACAGTCTGGTCTTCGTCTAGACTGTCTTTGACCTCGACCCAGAACGTGGCCTTGTCGCCCGACACCGTTTCAAGCCAGTGGTCGAGAAGAGTGACACCGTCCGACGAGCAGAACCTCACGTCGTCGAAGTCGCTCTGGACCTTTGTTCCCACGTAGACATCTTCACCTGAGTCCGGGCCAGTGGACCTGTGAACCTTGACCCGTATCTGGTAGTCCGTGCCGGCACCGGACACACCTGTTATCATGTGTTCCTTCCTGTACTTCCAGCCCGAGAGCCAGTTGTAGCAATTGCCTACAAGCCCGGAGAAGGCGGTGCTGAGGTCTTTCAGGAACGGAACGGACCTGACCTCCATGCGGCCAATCTCTACCCATGCTTCGCCTCCAACAGGAGAGAGGACCTTCATTCGTATACCGACGGATGTCACATTGTGTGATGCAAGGTCAAGCATGTCCTTCAGGTCAACGATGACATCTCTCCATCCGATGTTGCCTGACAGCCACATGCCGTGCTCTTGTCCATGGGCCACGACAAACAGGTATGGTCGCACAGCCGTGTGACTGACCCTGTAGCTGACATGGATGTAACGCGCCGTCATGGCGGACGTCTGAGTCACCTGCACAATCTGACCGAACTCAAGTCCGCTCTCTGGATTGATGGCAAGCAGTTTCATCACTCCGGCGTCTGTCAGTACACCTGTCCTTGCATAGGCTGCACCTGTCCCGTTGTCAGACCTAGCCCATGAGTCGGTTCTGCCGATGAGGTCTATTCCATATATCATCAGGTCGTTCTCCGAACTGACTCCGCATGCCCTGATTGTGACCGAAGCTATGCGAGCGTTTGTGCTGTTGTGCCATTCAGCAAGGTCCACGACAGCAGTGTGGACTTCGCCATCTGGAATGAGCAGATCATGCAGCCACTTGCTTGGGTCACTCTGGTTCCACGGGCTGTCAGCCCAATTGAGGAAGAGTGACGGCGAAACATTCATGCGCTTCGCCAACTTGTAAGCGATCTGAAGAACCCCATAGGTGAATGTCATCAAGGGCTGCGACAGTGTGAAGGTCGCATCGCAGTATGAGTCCTCTGAGAACTCGATGACCACAGCGGAGTTGTCTTGGCTGCGAGTCATGGACCCGTTAGTGAGTGTCCATACACTGAAGACATCTGCGTCTATGTGTGCTCCGTCTCCGTGCCCAACCCGCAGGTAGTCCAGTCTGACCTGTCCGGATGTAATGCTCTGGAACCCAAACGATATTTCGTGGGCGTAGCAGTAGTCATTGACCTCGAAGCGGACCTCGTTTGGAGCAGTCACAGAACCGCTGCTGACATAGATGTCCTTTCTAGTACCGTCAAGCTCGATGGCTGAAACCCACATGCTCTGGCATGTCATCGACCCGCTCTCCACTCTCATGTTGAGGGTCATTCCGGGTTCGATGTGCAACAACACATTCTTTGTGAAGTTGGCCCTGCCGCTGCCGGCACTGAACACGCCCACATCAGACATGGCATTGACGGCTGTCGCGGATCCCCCAGCAACGCACCAGTCAGACACATCGTCAAAGCTCTCCGACATCGACTCTGCATATGAGTACGTGATAAGTCTCGCTTGTTGTGCATCATCGGTTATGAGCAGAGCATCAAGCCATGTCACTGTCTTTCCTCTGGTTTCAGCAGGCAGAAGCCCATTGTAGTAGTGCTTAAGCGCAATGCCTGTGATTGTGTGTGGGTCCATGTCGTACGGCCCAGAGTCGAGAGCGACATTCTTCATCATGAAGCCGTTCGTGGTTGTCCCAGAGTCAAGCCGCACCCAGTTGATGCCGCCCGCATAGATCAGACCCAAGTACACCTCTGCCTTCGTACCAAGGTCCGAGATGCTGAACCTGACTGTCATGTTGTTGTAGTTCTCTGTGTCAACCTCCATGGCATTTCTTAGATAGACAATGTGCTCCAGACTCCTGTTAGTCCCCGGTCCCTCCTCGACAGACGTGAGCGACACGCAGCCGTTCTCGGCACGGAGGACCATGTCCTCATTAGGTACTGCACTGCTCTCGGACGTGTTCCATGTGCCATGGTCGAAGTCAAACGCGAGGAACGGGTGTGTGACCTCTTGCTCTAAAGCAGGTCTGACCCTCTCATTAGGGTTGACGTAGTGCTTCTGCCTGATGCCGACCCAGTCCAATGTGACCTGCCCATCTTCGGCAGCAGAGACTGCACCCACTCTGAGTCCATCGATGGTGCTTGGGACCGCTATGGGTATGATAGTCACACCTGTCCCGTTGATGTAGGTGTTGCTCAGCCACGAACCGGTGCTGAGATGTAACGCAACGAATGGCCTACATCTGGTGTACGACTCCATGCAGACAGACAGGTACTTTGCCACACTCGGTGCCACCTCTACGCTGGTGAACTCGACCCACATGGCGTCTGAGTTGTTGAGGGGCGTCAGAGTGACTTTGTCACCGTTTGACAGCAGTGAGCCACCGTATGTCGTGAATCCTGAGATGTCTGTGAAGCTCTCGCTGAAGTAGGGTGTGCGTACGTCTTCCTCAGCATCGTCAAGGTCGTACTCGAGTGTGTCGAACGGGACATATGTGCTGCACACTGGCCCGAGTTCAATCAACGGCATCATCTCCGAGTCGTGGCAGAAACGATACAGGTGTTCAGTGAGGCTGCCAAACACGAACTCCCCGACTATCTCGTCAGAGTACCGGCTGGCATTGTGCATCCTAGTGACCTGTCTGTCAAGCGTGACGAAGCCCGCTTCACTGATACGGTAGGTATCAGTGATCATGACAAAGCCGCTGAAGATGGTCTGAACCACCGCGGCGTTGACCCCTGTGCCTTGCAGTGAAACACTCGACACGTCATACCAGCTCATGTCGTCGGTTGTGTACTGGACCCCGTCGAACACCACAGAATACGATGGCGAACTGGTCTCCAGAATACTCCCGAAGGCATCCTCGACGTGCATACCCAGCCTAGAGGTGTCCCATCTGAGCGCACTGTCCAAGTACTCAATGGACACCTTGGCAAATGAACGGGTTTCTAGTCTTACAGCATCCACAACAGTCGTGTCACTTGCTGTCAGTGTGATATTGCGAACAAGCATGCTGGACAGCGAAGTTCCGATGTTGACACAGACCTGCGAGAAGACGCTAAGCATGTCTATCTCATACAAGGACCACTTATCGCTCAAATGCCTGTGTGGCCCGTATGTGAGCGACAAGGGGTCAGCCGAGCTAGTTTCTGAGAGTGTGATGTTCTTGTCACAACCCTCGAATCCGACTGTCAGTACGACTGTGGGTGTATCACTGGCAGCGAATCTCAGCACTTGACCATCGAACAGGTAGTCGTCCACTACGAAAGTCAGAGGTGGTCTGCCTTGACCCAAGATGACGGACTCACCACCTTGTAGCGCGTCGGTGCCCTTTGCACACTCGGAGTAGCTGGAGTTCACAATCGTGACCAATCCCTCTATTGGGATCTCTGTAGGCATCAGAATAGACTCGTAACACGTTCTAGATGTGAATGCCATGTAGACCAATACTTCTGTGGGGCTGTCCAAGACGAAACCGTCGCCTGTGAGATCACCAAGGACTATTGTGAGATTGCATTGTGTGTATACGCCATAGCCGGCTCCTCTGCTCTTTTCATATGAGAGTCTCTGAAGGTCCATGACGATACGCACTTGAGGCATGAGTCTGACCCATCCGCTCTCTATGGTAGTCCACGAGCCATTGAGGTTCTTCACATCAACGATTATGCTCATCCACAGAGAGGTGTCGTTTGCCAGCGCTTCGATTTCGACGACAGGAGTGGCAGATATGTCGAGTGTTTCCATGAGACTGATGGCGGCCGTGCAGTTGGCGTACTCCACGTTTCCGGTTGGGCTCACGTCGACAGCTGTCACAGTGTAGGGTGCTTCGTCACGAATGGAAACATCAAGGCCCGTGGTAGCCGTCA
>Ga0315284_10007681_pt1 | contig 15396 bp, 9 predicted proteins | sample YL17G09_16_MG_FD_203696 | JGI IMG/M metagenome (GOLD analysis project Ga0315284, IMG submission 203696) | Sediment microbial communities from Yellowstone Lake, YNP, Wyoming, USA - YL17G09_16 | ecosystem: Environmental > Aquatic > Freshwater > Lake > Sediment | place: USA: Wyoming | collected... | reverse complement strand
GCGGAAAATCGCGCGGCGGCCCGACGGCAACCGAGTGATGGCAAACGCTTATTGAGTATTGACAATTTACCACTGATAAAGTATCATAATTACTCAATTAATCATTATTATTAGGCGATGCGACTTTGACCACGGTCGGCTGTCAGAGGACGGCGTCAGCACCGGGCCCTGTCGGTGGATGACCGATGCCGGCGCCAGTCCGCGTAGCGAGGCATCGGAACGGCAACACCTTCCGCAGCTCGAGTAGCCGTCGTCACACTCCACACGCAACGATCCTCCTTCGATACACCAGCTGCCATCCAAGCCAAGGGGGTATCCCGCCATGCGTGCTCCTATCGTATGGGGCCTGTGGCCTTTCCTGCTGTGCTGCTGCATGCTTCCGGCGTTCGCCGGCTTCAACCAGGGTGGCGAGCGCGGCGACCCGCTCTATTACAGTCCAACCGAGGAGCGGTTGATGGATATGGCGCTGGACACGCTGGCGAAGGTCAATCCCGAGGCCGCGAAAGATCTGCGCGAGATGAAGGAGAACAATAAGATCAATTGCGGCACGTATGGCCCGCAAACCGACAACAGCGGCGCCCTGGCGCTCGCTGACGGCAAACCCGGAGTCGATGGTGATGCCATCAATGTGCAGGTGGACGTGCTGCACGGCGGCTTCACCTGGGATGAGGCGGAAAATGACTATGTCCCCGGCTTCGATCCCGACCGCCCCGAAACCTGCAGCGGCACCGAGTGGAACAACCTGGTCAGCGTGCTCGCGCACGAGTGGGTCCACTGCACCACCGACGCAACGCAGACGCCGCAGCCCACCAGCGCGAATAAATCGGCGACGACGGACTACTGCTGGGAAAAGCCCGCTTATCTCAAGCAGATCGAAGTGCTGAAGAAGCTGGGCGAACCGTCCGGTTTCTATCCCGGACCGGACGGCCCGACCAAAACCTATATCGAGAAGCTTGAACAGTATCTGGCTCGCAAAAGGCGGGCGGCGATCGAGGAATTATGGCGGAAAGGGCTGGGGCCGCCCGACGAGTATTTGATCGGCGCTGGCACCGGCGCAGGGCGGAACTACTTCGTCTCCGCGCGCAACACCATGAGCGAGCCGACGGTGGTCATGTGGTTCATCGACGACAGCATGCTGTATTGCAGCTCGCCGGACTGGGCAATGGGCGTCGCCCGCGAGCAGCCCATCACAACCGCGCTGGATTTCTTCGGGATTCGCGAGCTGCCGCAGGGCACGGAGAATTCCATGCTCTTCATCGCCGGCGCGCGAGACGGCACTGGCGTCATCCTCGGCATCTCCATCACCGAAGCGGAAGTGCTGGCCACGCCGCTGCACGTGGAGATCCCCGGATGCGAGCCGTGGAGCCTTGCGTATGAGCCGGAAACCGGCGCACTCTACGTGCTCGATGGCACGAATAAAACGATCCGCGTGGTGGCCGACGCCAGCGGCGATTTCATTCCCGACACCCTGATTCCCGCGCCGTTCGCCAACGCTGCCGCCTGGCCGTTCCTCGAGAACGTGCAGCAGCTCGTGATCATGGAGGGGCAGCCCGGCGTCGGTGTGGCGCCGATGGGTTTTGTTCCGCAGGATGAGGCCTCCCTCACCCAGCCGGTCACCTTTTTGCTGGATGCCGACGGCGATGGCGCCGCCGATGCCATGGAGCCGAAACGGCTGGGCGACTTCGCCAAATTCGCGCCGCGGTTCGCCATCCGGCCCAACGCCGGCGCCGCTTCCTGCGAGCTCTTCGGAGTGGCCGGCGCCGAGGTGTTGCTGCGCGGCTGCGATGAGATGGGCGTGTGGAACGACGAGGTGCTGGGCACAGTGGAGATCGGCGCCGATTTCCAGGCGGCGATGACGCTGGTCCGCTCGTTGATCGCAGGGGAGTATATCCGGCTATACGATCCTATCAACGACTTTGCCGGCGAAGCAGCGGTTTACTGTGTACCGCCGGCAGGCACCAACCGGCATCCCATACCGGTTACCCCCTTCCTGCAACATGTCTGGCAGACGACGCCGACCGGCGCGGACGTCGAAATCGACGCGACGGACAGCTTCGATCCCGACGACGATGAGCTGACCTTCACCTGGCAGCAGTTGCTGGATTCCTACAGCGACGCGCCGGTGGTGGGGACCGGCCCGATATTGAGCCTTCACCTTGAGCCGGGCATCCACACCTTCCGGCTGATTGCGGATGACGGGCTGGAGAATGTGCGCACCTATTGCTCGGTGGCGGTCATCCCCAACGATATGCCGGCCGCAAATCCTGGCGGGCTGTATGAGGTTCATGTCAATCAAGGACTTACGCTCGATGGCTCGGGCAGCAGCGATCCCAACGCGGATTGCGGCGATTCAATCGTCCGCTACAAATGGGACCTGAACGGCGACGGCCTGTATGAACACACTGCCGGGACACCTGACTTCGCGATGTCCTGGTCGGACATCGTGGATCTTGTCTGCGGCGGAGCCGTGCTGTGTGACGTGCCCTATCCCGTTACCCTATGCGTTACCGACAGCCGCGGCGGCACCGCAACCGCCGATACCACGCTGACAATCCGCAATGATCCGCCGATCGCGGTGGACGATGAATACACCACCGATGAGGACGTGCCGCTGATGGTGCCCGCGCCGGGCGTGCTGGCGAACGATTACGATCCCGAGGGGGACGCGCTTATCGCCGTGCTTGTCGCCCCGCCCCTGCATGGCGAGATGGTGCTGAATCCGGATGGCTCCTTCACCTACACGCCGAATCCAGACTGGTACGGCGACGACAGTTGCGATTACTCCATCGGCGACAAACAGGGCAAAAAAGGCCTCGCAAAAGCCTATTTCAAGGTGGGCTCTACCAACGATGCGCCGGTCATTTTGGAAAAGCCGCTCAAGGTCATGTATAATCCGCCGGAGCTGGTGCTGGTAAAAAACGTGCCCTGGGAGCATAAGGATTCACACGATCTCGATCCGCCCACCTCCCTCTTTAATTGGGGCGACGGCGTCACCACCCCCGGCACGATCGTCCCGCCGCACAGTCTGGGACAGGCCATCGGTGAGCACGCCTACGCCGCCTGCGGCATCTATACCGTCACCCTCACGCTGACCGATACCTTCGGCGCGAGCGACACCTCGAGCGGCTTCGCCATCATCAGCACCCCGCCGGTCGCCGATGCCGGCGGCATCTATTCCACGCAGAAAGGAGCGCGGACGCTGCTGCCCGAGCTCAACGCGTCGGCCAGCTACGATCCGGATGCCGGCTGTGGAGACACCATCATCAGGTATGAGTGGGATCTGAATTTTGATGGTATTTATGAATTCGACGATGCCGTACCCCTCCATCCGCTGACCTGGGAAGAGATCGAGATGCTGGTGTGCGGCGGTCTGGTGCTGATCGACCACCCCTACCCCATCATGTTGCAGGTCACCGACAGCTTCGGCATCACGGATACCGACACCGCCACGCTGACAATCCTGAACTCCGCCCCTGAGGTCGGCGCCATCACGTTCGACCCACCGTCGCCGTTTCCCTTCGGCGTCACCGTGCACGCGAGCGCACCCTTCACCGACGTCAATTACGGTGACATCCACACGGCGCTGTGGGATTGGGGCGACGGCAGCACGTCAGCCGGCATCGTAACCGAGCCCACCAGCCCGGGCGAAGTGGAGGGCGAACACGCCTATCCGGCGCCGGGCACGTATACCGTCACCCTGACCGTGACGGATGACGAGGGCGCGGCCCAGACGGAAACCGCCGTGGTCACGGTGGAGAACGTGCCGCCTGTCATCTCGGGCATCGGGGCGAGCAACAATCCGGAACGGGCCGGCACCCCCGTGCAGGCCGGCGCGACCTTCACTGATGGGAACCCCGGCGATGCTCACACGGCGACCTGGGATTGGGGCGACGGCGTCACCACCCCGGGCACGGTCGTCCCGCCGCATAGCCCCGGCCTGGTGACGGGAGAGCACGCGTATGCAACGCCGGGTGTCTATACCCTGACCCTGACGCTCACCGACGCCGCGGGAGAGAGCGACACGGCGGTCTATGAATACGTGGTGATTTACGATCCGGAAGGCGGCTGGATCAGCGGCCACGGCACGATCGAATCCCCACCGGGCGCATATCGGCCGGATCCGACGCTGACGGATCAGGCAAAATTCGGCTTTACCTCGAAATATAAAAAGGGCGCCACCATACCCACCGGCACCACCCGCTTCCAGTTCAAAGTCGCGGATTTCGAGTTTTTCAGTGACTCCTATGAATGGATGGTGGTGGCGGGTGCGAAAGCCCAGTACAAAGGCATCGGCGCCGTCAACGGCGCCGGCGCATACCGGTTCATGTTGACCGCCATCGACGGCGACCTGCTGGGCCGTGGCAAGCCCGACACCTTCCGCATCAAGATTTGGGTGGAGGCTACCGGGGAACTGGTCTATGACAATATGCTCGGCGCCGGGGATGAGCCCGATCCCACCACCGGCATCAGCAGCGGGCAGATCGTCATCCACAAATAACGGCGTGCCATAGGACTGACCGGGCAGGAGATGCCGTCGCCGTGCCGAAAAGGAAAAGTATGGCCGGACGGCGCCGCGTGCCCGCGCGGCGCCGTCCCCGCCTGATTTTTTTCGGGAGCATCCGCATGGAATTGTTCGGTTTTGTCCGCGCTGACGGCGCCGTCGGCTTTCGCAATCATGTGCTCATCGTGCCGCTGACCGGCTGCCTGCAGCGCATCGCCTGGCGCATTGCCGAGGAGGCGCCGGGCGCCGTCCCGCTCATTCATCCGAACGGCTGCGATTTTCAAGGGCCGGACGCGGAGCTACTCGGCGGCATGCTGGCCAATTTCGTCACCCACCCCAACGTGGGCGGCGTGCTCTTCCTCACCATGGGCTGCGCCGCGCTGAACGGCCTGCACCTGGCGAAGATCGTCGCCGAGAATGGGCGCCCGGTGGCGGAAGTGAATATTCACCGCTGCGGCGGGACGACGAAGTCGATCGAAATGGGGATCGCGCTGGTGCGCCCGATGGTTGCCGAGCTGGCCGCCCAACAGCGCCGGCCCGTGCCGCTCTCCTCGTTGATAATCGGCACGAAATGCGGCAGCTCCAACGCCGATTCCTTCACCTACTGCCACACTGTGCTGGGCGCCACCTGCGACCGGCTGGTGGATGCCGGCGCTACCGTGGTGCTCTCCGAAGACTGCGAGCTCTACGCGGGCGCGAAGCTCCTCGCCCAACGCGCGGCGGATCTGCGGACGGCGCGGGACATCCTCGACATGGCGACCACCCTGCACGGCTACTGGCAGAACCGCTTCAACATCGACTTCGACTTTCCGGAAGAGGATCAGGAAAAGCTGATCAAACGCTCGCTGGAGCATGCCGCCAAGGCCGGCACACGCCCGATTCAGCGCGTCATCGACATGAGCGAGAAGATTAAAGGCCCCGGCCTGGTTATCCTGAACGCGCCCAACACCGACCTGGAAAATATGACCTGCCTGGCGGCGTCCGGTTGCCAGCTCATTGCCTTCACCACCGGCAACGGCACCGTGGTCGGCTCGCCCGCCGCCGTCACCGTGAAGATGACCGCCACCGCAAAAACCGCCGAGCGCATGGCGGAAAACATCGACCTGGACGTCAGCGGCTACAAAGCCGGCGCCCTCTCGCTCGACGCCGCCGCCGAGCTGACCGTAAACCACCTGCTCGCTGCTGCCAACGGGGAGCTGCAGAAGGCGGAGCGGCTGGGGCATACCGAGATCGCGTTCCCGCTGCGCGGAGTCACGTTTTAACCTTGGGGCAATCGGTCGTGTAGCCAGGTTTAGAAAATTTGTATAATTTTTATTAATTAAAGCTTGCTGAGACAGCCGAAGTTCTGCTATTATGAAGTGACCGTTTTACTGGTGAGTCAGCTCTTGCATCAGATTCCAAGCGTTATATCATTGCCCATTCGCAGCTCCGCATGACGGCAACTACGCATGTCACTACCATCCATGCCAGTCAAGCAATCTTCTGACAGGAGAATACGATGCCATCCCATTTCGTTCGTTTCACTCATATGCTTGCACTTATTTGTGCTTTGCTGCCGGCCTTTTTCTGGGCAGGTTGCGGCGGAGGATCGTCACATGGGACGCCCGGGCAGCCTGCCATGCAGTTAATTGATTCCCAGGGAGAGTCCCTGGGAGGTGGCCAACTGGTTGCCGGTAAGACTATTGCCAGCAGCTTCAGTGGGCTGATACCGTATGCTCAATACGATGTATACCTTTTCGGGCCGGTATCGACCCGCACTTCGACGGCGCCCGATGGCCGGGCCGTCACCGCGTTCCTGCGGCTCACCGCGGACGGCAGCGGTAACATTCCCTACACGATTCTCGATTACAACCTCCTCGAAGGAGGCTACCTGGCCGAAATAGTGTTCGTCTCTTCACGAGGCCGCGCGACGCCGATACTGCAAGCCACCTTTACCGTGGCAACCGCCGGCACGACTGACCGGCAAATCACCTGCAAAAATGGCATGGGTGAAGCGACGGTGACCTTTGCTCCCGACGAAGATGTCTCCATCGAGGGTCAAGGCTTTCCCGCCAGCCAGACCCTCGACCTGTACGTGGTGCGGGATCAGATGATCTGGTCCACCGGCGATCCGTTGAATGATGCCTCCGGGTACGCCAGCTTTTCGACAAGAAAGCGCAGCGGAGCCGCTTCGCGGGATCTTTCCGGCAGCGCAGACTCGGTGACGACGGACGCCGGCGGCGCTTTTCCCGCGACGGTGGTGTGGGCAGGCATCAGCCAGGTGCCCCTCGGCACGGGATTCGATGTGGTCGTCGATGTGAATCGCAACGGGCTGTATGACGAAGGCACCGATTTCGTCAGCGACCATGCCGCCGTGGGTTTTGTCGTGCAAAACAGTGCGCGCCTGATTACCCCGTTGCTCGCCAACGTGTCGGTCGATGAAAATACGGTCACCAAGGATTACTTCAACACCACTGAAAATATCTACGCCTATCTCAATCCCGAGCAGCGAATGGAATTGGACGGCGACCGCTGGGTCAAAAAGTATCTCGTCGCCCATCGTGACACCTGGGAGGCCGGCACGCCGCTGGTGGACGTTTCCGGCTACAACGGAAGCTCGGCCTGGGAGGCGGACACCGTGGAGAGCGGTTGCACCAATGAAGGCCGCGTGCTCATCTGGGCCGCCCCGTTGCGCCCTGGGCAATATGATATCGTCATCGACGTGAACCGCAATGACCAGTACGATCCGGGCGTCGATATCCTCGACGGCAGCGATGGCAGCGGCGGCACCACGGGTGTCACCGTGGTCGCTCCACCTGACGCTAAAAAGTGGACCGTGCTGGTATTTCTCAACGCCGACAACAACCTGGATGCGGCCGGCATCGCGGATATCAATGAGATGGAACAGGTGGGATCCAGCAACAACGTCAATATCGTTGTCCAGATCGATCGCAGCAACAACTCCGACTACAATCCTTCGGGATGGACCGAAACACGGCGCTATTACATCACCCAGGATTCGGACACTTCCGCCATCGGCTCGACATTGTTGGACGATATGGGCGAGGAAAACATGGGGGAGCCGGAGACGTTGCGCGACTTCATCAACTGGGGCAAAACCACCTATCCCGCCGAGCGATACATGGTGGTAGTCTGGAATCATGGCGGCGGTTTCCGCTCACGTTCTCGGACGGCATTGTTCCGAGACGTGAGCGTTGACGAAACATCAGGGAGCTCGCTCAGTGTGCCGGAAGTGACGACAGCCATCGCGCAGGCCGGCGGCGCCGAGGTGGTCGGCTTCGATGCCTGCCTGATGGCCATGGTGGAAACCGCCACGCAATTCGACCGGTGGGCGGAGTATCTGGTCGCCTCCGAAGAATTCATCCCGGGTGAAGGATGGGCCTACCATCGATTCCTGAATGGCCTGGTGGCCAATCCGAATATGACTCCCGCACAGCTCTCGGCAGCTGTGGTCACCAGTTACGGCCAGTATACCTCCGGCACAACGCTGTCGGCTATCGATATCAGCCGTATCATTGACGTACAGCAGGCGTGCAACGCGCTGGCGGAGGTGCTCATTACTGATCCGGACGGCGCGGGCACGGGAGAACCGCCGGTCAATGAATTCCGCACGGAATTGCAAAACTGCCTGAACCAGACAGAATACTTCGATTACAGCGATTTCCGTGATGCGTATCACTTCGCCCAACAGGTGAAGGCGACCATCAGCGTACCGGCGGTGCAATCGACTTGCGATACGCTGATGGCGAGCATCGACACCGCCGTCACCAGCGAGTACCATTCGAACGACATCCACCCGAATTCCCATGGCCTGTCGATCTGGCTGCCGGGGCGCGAAGACTACAACAATTACAGCCGAAAATATCAGGAATTGAACTTCGCGCACAATACTAAATGGGACGAGTTCCTCAGCGAGCTCTGGGGCTTGACCCTCCGCGTCGAGCTGACCTGGGGATCGGCCCCCAGCGATCTTGACAGCCACCTGTGGGATGCGTTCGGCAATCACTTGTATTACCCCTATGCGGGTGAATACAACAGTACGATCCCCGGCGCCTGGCTCGACCGAGACGACGTCACCTCGTATGGACCGGAGAATATCTCCATTACCTTCCTGACGCCGAACGGATCGAATCTCTATTCCTACGCCGTATACCTGTACTCCGGTAACGCTTCGTCGGAAACGGCCACGGTGCGGATATTCCGGGGCGGCGCCAGCGTGCCCGAGCGTACTTTCACCCGGGATCACTGGGACATGAGCGACACCCGATGGTGGCACGTGTTCGACATCAATCCGGACACCGGCGCCATTATCGCGCGTGATACGGATCTGACGTCCCCGCCGCGCGGCATGCCCAGGGCAATGCCCGCGAAGAAGAAGTAAGAAGGTGTTCGGTCATTGCCGGCGAAGCCTCGTCAGGAAAGCATCACACCGTTGATGGCTTTTCGGCGAAGCTTCGCCGGCTTTTTTATCAGCGGAGGCAACCATGACGAAACTCTTCGGGCGCGACTATACGCGCAAGGAATTGCAATCATTCGTCGGCAACACCGCGCAGCTTGGCGGCATCCGGCCCATGGAGCTCTCCGCCGGACGCGAGCGCGGGGTGCGCGGGTTCGAGGTATCCACCGGCAGCGGTTTCGAGTTCACCGTGCTGGCCGACCGCGCACTGGACGTCACCCGCGCGTCCTTCCGCGGGCGCTCGCTGTCCTACCTCAGTCCCGCCGGGCAGGCGCACCCGTCCTATTACGAGCCGCGGGGACTGGGCTGGCTGCGCACCTTCCCGGGCGGCCTGCTCGCCACCTGCGGGCTGGCCTACATGGGCGCGCCGTGCGTGGACGAAGGCGAGGAGCTGGGCCTGCACGGCCGCGTCGGCACGCTGCCCATGGAGGAGGTCGGCTACTGGTGCGAGTGGGAGGGCGACGAGCTGTGGATGCACATCCGCGGTGCCCTCACCGAAGGCGTGATCTTCGGTAATCCGCTGCGGCTCTCGCGCCATATCTTCACGCGCTTGGGCGGCAACAGCATCCGCTTCGAGGATACCGTGGAGAACCTGGGCGGCCAGCCGACCCCGCACATGATGCTCTACCACTTCAACCTGGGCTTCCCGTTCTTGAGCCCGGTGTCGAAGCTGATCAGCAATACGCTGAACATCAAACCGCGCGATGCGGAGGGCGCCAAGGGCATCGCGCAATACGCCGAATTTCAGCCGCCCACGCCCGGATATGCGGAACAGGTCTTCTACCACGACCTGGCGGCCGACAACGACGGCGACGCCCGCGTGGCGCTGGTCAATCCGCAGCTCGACGGCGGCCTGGGCGTCTTCCTGCGCTACCACAAAAAGACCCTCCCGCGCTTCATCCAGTGGAAAATGATGGGCTACGGCAGCTACGTCCTCGGCCTGGAGCCCGCCAACGCCTACGTCACCGGCCGCGCCGCCGAACGCGCGCAAGGCACCCTCCCCGTCCTCCAACCCGGCGAGACGCGCACCTGCAACCTGGAAATCGGCGTCCTCGACGGCACGGAAGAGATCGAAGCCTTCGAGCGGGCGGTGAAACTGGGTGGGGCGCCATAGGAGATCAATCCCTGGGATCGCAGGCAGCTTGCCCCGATGCATCGGGGTCCCGCGCCTGCTTTATGTGAGCACAACCCCGCCAGGTGATCGAGTCTAAAAGGCAGCCCTCTTCAAAGTGAACCGGGCACTACACCGCTAACGGGCGCACGGCTATCGCCATCAGATAATACGACGGTATTCTGTTCCATTTGCCTTCTTGTGTATGGTATACTACGGCATCCGCCGCCCGCTACAGGAGGTGAACCGGCATGATTTCCGTTGTCGTTGTCATCCTGCTCATCGCACTCGCGCTGCTGGTCGGGCTGGGTTTGTTGGTGTCTGTGGCCGCACGCAGCCTGTCAAAGTGTTCACCCGCGGTGGCATTCTCTGTGCTCGGAGTAGTCTTCGCGCTGCTCCTCGCGTTGGTGCTCTCCATCCCGATGTTGCGCTACCGGTCGGCGTGCCGCAACCTGGGCAGCACTCAGCACTACCAGTCCGCTTTTTATTATCTCATCCATACGAAGGGTATATTGCAGGCATTCGACCTGGCGCTCGCGCGCGGTTCCGAGAATATGCGCGCCTCGCTTCCACACTATGTGGAGGAAACGTATGAAGGCAAGTGGGCCATGCTGGACGGGAAGGAGCGGCAGCGGATCACCGCGGACCAGGGAATGAAGATCATCGTGCGCTGCCTGGGCGATCCAAACGCGAAGGTCGCCTTTAACGCCGCCGAATATCTGGATGGCAGCCCGCTGGTCACCCCGCAGAACGTGCAGGCGATCATCCCCTACCTGAATAGAGACTTTAGACCGGCCTCCAATTTCAACGTGCTGTGGTGGATTGTCAAACGTCCGGGCCTGGCCCCGGCGGTGCCTGATCGGGAGATATCCAACGGCCTGGCCGGAAGGTATGCTGATGATGCTTTCGGTGTCTTCTATACGAAATATTGCCGCAATTCCGGTGGCTATGTCGTGATGCGCCCCGGTGCCCGCAACGCAATACTGCTCGACGCGCTGGCTTCCCCGAATAGGGATGTGCAGATGTCTGCCTGTTTCCAGCTGCATAATTTCTTCAAGCAAGCCATCCCCGCCGCGCCCAACGGCTCTATCCCGCTGCTCGGTAATCGTGCCTTCGAGAAAAAACTGGGCATCCCCAGCGACCTGCTGCAGAGCAAACTGCGACAATTTCTGCGCGCTCCTGGCACCGTCAAACTCGACAGCTACGCCCGCAAGTGGGTCGAGGAGATGCTCTATTATCTGACGGGGGAGAAGGGGTGAGCGCTCGGACTCTTTTCCATCAGTTCCCGCTCACCCCCTGAACAGGAAGGATCAGCGACGCTAACGTGATCACGACGTGTGCGGTGTTGGCCAGCAGATTCGCCAACCGCGCATCGGCGGTGAGCAGCGGGACGCTCAGGCGTTCGGCGAGCGCGAGGTAGCTGGCGTCGTAAGCGGAGATTTTGTGGTCGCAGGCCAGACGGACGGCGCGGGCGGCCAGCTCGGACAGTGGAGTGGTGGACAGTTCCATTGCAATGAGGTCGGCAATGTTTTCTTCCGCGGTTTGGACATCTATTTCACCGCGCTGCACCTTTTTCCACAGCACATTCGCGCATTCGATGTAGAGGAGATCGGGCACATAGATGATGGCGTGATCATCGGAAAGCAGATCAGACAGGATCTGCTGGACGAAAGCCGTCTCTGCTTCCGGCACGAAATATTTGATGAGCACGCCGGCATCCATGACGCATTGGCGGGGAACGGTGCTCATCGCGCGCGATCCTCGCGCAGCAGGTCCAGGCTGTCCTTGCCATCGATGGAGGGTTTGAAGCGGCTCCAGCGCTGGGCGATACGCTCCATCGCTTCCAGCCGCCTGCGCTGGCGCTGGGTGCGTTCGACGGCGTCGCTGACCAGATGGATCACCTCGTTGCTGATGGATTGGTTCTCTTCGCCGGCCAGCTCCCGCACGGCCTTATAGAGCTCTTCGGGAAAGTTGCGCACGTAAAGCGTTGCCATCGGATTCTCCTCCTCAACAGAGGATTATACCCGCCTGCTTGCAAGGTTGCAAGCAGAATATTCCTATACTTTGCGCCTTTGCGTCTTTGCGTGAAACTGATGAAGTTGCGAGAAGTTTCACGCAAAGGCGCAAAGACGCAAAGAGACATTATGGCGCATTTGTGGAGACATGCACGGCGTTTTTCATCACTTCCCGGTATACCACCGCCGTGCCCTCCACCATCCGCTCGATCGTGTATGCCGCGACATACCTGCGGGCGGCGGCGCCGTAGGCGTCGCGGACGTCCTGGTCGGCGAGGACGATGCGGAGAGCGCCGGCGAGGGGGCCGGGAAGGTCGGATTCGCACAGGACGCCGTTTTCCCCGTCGGTGATCAAGTCGGCATGTTCGGCGATGTCGGAGGCGACCACCGGCAAGCCGCACGCCATCGCTTCCAGCACGGCATACGGGCAGCCTTCCCAGCGCGAGGGATTGCAGAAGACATCCATCGCCGCGTAGGCGCGGGCGGGATCGCGCGTTTCCCCCATGAACTGCACGCGGGGCAGGCGCAGGCGCCGCGCCAGCGCGAGCAGCGATTTCCGTTGCGGGCCGTCACCCCAGATGAGGATGCGCGCCCGCGGGAAGTCCGGCAGCACGTCCTCGGCAGCCTGCACCAGCAGGTCGATGCCTTTCTGCGGCGTCAGCCGCGCCAGGGCGCCGATGACGATCTCCTCGTCGGTGATGCCCAGCGCGCGTCGCGCCGCCAACCGCTCCTTCGGCGACGGCGGCGCCCACCGCGCCGGGTCTACGCCGTTGGGAATAACGACCAGCTTCTCCTCCGGCAGGCCGGCCTGCAGAGCCTCCTCGCGTTCTCCCGGGGAGACGCAGATGATCTTCGCCGTCCGTGCCGCCAGCTTCCGCTCGATGTAGCGATACAGCGGGCGAAGGATATCGGTGGTGCGCTGGAAGGGGAAGGCGTGGGGGGTATAGACCGCGGGAATGCCGGCAACCTGCGCCGCCAGCCGCCCCAGGTAGCCCGCCTTGGCGCTGTGCATATGCATAAGGTCGATCACATCGCGCCGTGCCCACCCGGCAAGCTGGTTCACCGCGCGCGGGTCGGGAATCCGCGCCATGGGGATCTCGCGCAGCACATGCCCCGCCTCGCCCAGCGCCTGCAACGGCTCCCGCCAGCTCTCCGGCCGCTCGAACGAGAGGTAGAGCAAGCAGGTGAACTCCGCGGGATCCAGCCCCGTCACCAGGTCGATCAGATGCCTGGCCACGCCTCCGCCGGCAGCTTCCACGACGTGTGCGATGCGTATGGGCATGGTGTGAGTGACTGGTGACTAGTGGCTGGTGACTAGTGGTATCGGTATGTCACGTCGTATTAAACTTTTCAGACATAGCGCCCGGTCCGGTGGTTGAGTAGGCAAGTAAGCTTTTCGCATCTTCCCACAGCCATCGAGCCGTATCGAAACGGTACTCCGTTCGTTAAACCACCGCACTGATAGTGTCCGTTCCCACAAGGTTCACCTGTCCCCGCGGTGGTTTCGATACGGCGTGGAAGCTGTGGAAAGAATCGGAAAAAGCCTACTTGCCTACTCAACCACCGGACCGGGCGCTATGTCTGAAAAGTTTAATACCATGTGATGTACCACCACCACTAGTCACTAGCCACTAGTCACTAGCCACTTTCCTCCTTATCCGACCGGCGCCTTCGCCGGTCGCGCTTTCGCCTTCGGCTTCGCCAGGTGCAGCAGCATCTGCACGGTGCCAAGCAGGATGCGCAAGTCCATCAGCGGCGTGCCGTGCTTCAGGTAATACAGGTCGTAGCGAATCTTGTTGAGGACATCCTCCTCAGTGGCGTCGCCGCCCTGGTGGAGCTGCGCCCAGCCGGCCAGGCCGGGGGGCGCCAGCAACCGCGCATTGTAAAACGGGATTTTTCGGGCCAGCTCTTCGGCGATCTCCGGCGTCTCCGGCCGCGGGCCCACCAGGCGCATATCGCCGCGCAGTACGTTCCAGAGCTGCGGCAATTCGTCGATCCCCGTCATGCGCAGCAACCGGCCCACCGGCGTCACCCGCGGATCGCCCGCGGCGGACCACTGCCGGCCGCCGGCTTCGGCGTCGGTGCGCATGGTGCGCAGCTTAGACAGGCGGAACGGCACGCCGTATCGCCCCAGGCGCTCCTGCACGAAAAGGACCGGACCGCGCGAGGTGAGCTTGACGGCCAGCGCCGCCAGTCCCACCAGCAACCCGGTGATGGGCGCGGTGATCAGCACGAACAGCGTATCGAAGGTGCGCGCCACCACCTCGCGGATGGGCGACGGCACGCGCAGCGAGCGCGGCAGCATCCACTCGCCGTCCACCTGGACAATTGCCGCCTTGTTGAACAGGCTCTCGTACAGCTCGCAGATATCGATGATCTCCACGCGCTGGTAGAGCGGCAGCAGCGCCGCGTAATCCGATTCGCGCAGGCGAAGGTCGGTCACCGCCTGGAAGATGGGATAACTCGCCCGGCGCTCCGGCAGCGGGTCGGCGGGATCCGCCAGCGGGGGTTCGACGTAGATGTGCGGGTGGTCGGCGATCTCCTGCAGCAGCAGCTCGAACTCCGCCGGCAGCCGGCACGGCACGAGTTGGATGGCCGGGCGCTGCATGACCGACGCGATGATGAAGCGCGACAGCAGGCCGCCCAGCGCCAGCGCCGCCAGCGTGTGCAGGCCGCCCATCATATACCAGTCGTGCCCGCCGCCCATCCACAGCAGCCCGATCAGCGTGGAAAAGCCCAGCGAGAGCGCCATCGAGTAGAAGATGCGATAGCGCGGGTGCAGATACGCCGCGTTCTGCCCGCCCACCGTCACCACGCCGGCGTACCACGCCACGGACATCGCCCACGCCACGGTGGTCTGAAAATTCGCGGGGAAGTAGATGGCGGCGACGCACCACCCGAGCGCCAGCAGGATGTCTGCCGCCCGCAGCCATAATTCGACTCGCCTGGTGTGGATATACGCCATCGTCATACCCCCTGCCCGCCCGGCAGGATAGTGCCTTTAGTGTGATTATCGGACCCGCATCTGTCAAGCGTAAGCGCCCGCGGACCAGGAGTATCGGTATTCGTGAACCACAGAGGCATAGAGAGTCTATAGTAACCGTTCACGGGGACCTGCCGCGTTTCCCCCTCACCCCCCCGACCCCCTCTCCCCGATGAGAGTGGGAGAGGCTTGCTTTGGAAGTGTTACCGATAATCATTCATCCTGCCTTTTCCAATGAAGTGGAAAGCGGGAAATAGCCTGCCCTACAGAGCAACCGGCCACCCGAAAATCCCACCCGTTTCTCCCCCTCTCATCGGGGAGAGGGGGTCG
>Ga0315284_10007680_pt1 | contig 15396 bp, 29 predicted proteins | sample YL17G09_16_MG_FD_203696 | JGI IMG/M metagenome (GOLD analysis project Ga0315284, IMG submission 203696) | Sediment microbial communities from Yellowstone Lake, YNP, Wyoming, USA - YL17G09_16 | ecosystem: Environmental > Aquatic > Freshwater > Lake > Sediment | place: USA: Wyoming | collected... | reverse complement strand
AAGGTCCACGAGGCTTTTTAACGAAAGGTACTTTTGTACTACCATCCTTAGTTCTTGTCATTGACTCACCAGTCATACATCTTTTGTATCTACAAGCAATTGCGTTTACTGTAACACCATATTTTACAGCTAAAAGTTTATAACCTTCTATGGTACCATTGATTCTAACAATCTTTACTATGTCTTTAAGCTCTGCTTTAGACCATTGAGTTGATTTACGTTTAGCCATTTCTTTTGAATTTAGTTTTCTTTAATTTTTTCATTATAGATAGTACCATATAAACATTTTCTTGATCTGGCGAGTCTGCCATAGCAAGCATATTATATAATGTATCTTCAGTTATTACCTTTTCTAAGGTCATTTTTTTAAGAGCATCTTTGACTAAATCAATATGATATTCCATTTGAAAATTAGACCATATATTTTCATCCTTTTTGATTAAGTCATACCACTTATCTATATCCCAAATAGGCCAGCATTCCTCCCAAAAATCATTAAGTCTTCTTTTTTCATAAGACTTTACAAATTTATAGTCTGCCATGACGCTTATTCTTTAATCCTTCTATTGTTATGTGAGCCAGATATACACTTTCTATATCTTCTGAACGTAACATCTCAATGATATTGTTATGTTCTTCTCTTGTGATGACTTTGTATTTCATCATTATACCTAATTCCATGGGTAGAAATTCTATTTTATCATGATTTCTATAAGCATCTTTAGTCCACTTTTTCCATCCAATAAACATAAAACTAGTATGTATTGTAACTTTTTTAGGATAAATAATATCATTAGGGTTTAGAGCAATAACTGCACGCATGCTTCCTCTACATTTTATGAGTTCTGCCATTATAATCTGTTTAAAGAGAAACCAAGTTCTTTGGCTTCTTCTGGATGATTTTCAATCCATACGTGACATTGGTGACAGACTGCCAACCATTTAGATACATCAAGATACAATTTGCCTATACGTCCAGCTTTATGATGGACTTGGCAACTTGCACCGGCACAGCCTATTAACTGTGCTTCACATATAGGTTTTTCTTCAAGGAAAACTTTCCTCAATTTACTATACTTCTTGTCTGCTATAATGCGTTTCTCAGATCGCGGAGAGATTCTTTTCTGCTTAGCTATTGGTTTAAGCTTTACATTACCTTCGTGGCAACTCCAGCAAGTTTTGCAGTATTTCTTCCCACCGCGATTTTTCCAAATATATTTTGGCTGAGAACACCCATCACAGTGTTTCTTTTTACTTTGGATCATCAGGTATGACTTCAGTTGTTGCTTCAGATTTCTTATCAGGAGCCATAGCACTCTTCTTACCTATTACAATTCCATTGCGGAATGTCTTGTTAAGAATTGTCTGAGGAGTTCTGAATTCCTGAATTTCATTTTGTTGTTTCATTAGACCCTTTATAAGTTCCTCTTCAAGAGGGTTTTCAGGACTTAGTATTAATGAGATACCGCCATTTACAATTGTTTCTACTTGCATTAAATGTCAAATTTTACGTTAATACTGTCTTCAACCTGTTTGTACAAGTCCGGATCACTATCCTTAATCAGAAGAGCTATTGGTTCAAGAACAACATCAATTTCTTTTAGATGTTTTAATAATCTTGATTCTTTTATGTTTAATAATATTTTTTCATCAACAGGATGGAAATGAGTTTGTTTTCCAAATATTGGAAGCTCAACTTCAGTTTTAATCCCTTTGTTCTTTATAATCTTCTCATATTGAGATAATGTCTCAACATTTTCCAAATATAAAAAAACAATATTTTCATTTGATAGTTGTTTTGTCCATTCCATTTTTTAAGAGTCTAGGAAGCCCGCGATACACTGACTTGAGTTCATGAAAATTTTTAGGTAATATATTCTCTTTAATAAGCTTAGAAATAATTTGATCTTTTGTAATTCCTAATGAAGCAAAGGATAGTTGTGTTTCAATTTTTGGATCAACCTCATTTTGATATAAATCAATAAACTCATTTCCAATTCTAGACTTACTATTAACAAATTGAGGTCTAAAAAATTTCTGAAATATGCCATTAGCAATCTCTTGCTTCCAAATGTTAAGAGTTACTTTGGTTCTAATATGCACTTTCTTCACACGATTTTTCTTTTCTCTATGCATTTGCTCTAATTCTTCCTTAGAAAACACAGCTAAACCATACATGGCACGATTATATAAAAACTTTTGATAAACATTAAAATTTGTGTTACTAAAATTTATTTTTCTAGAATGACCATTTATATGGTAGTCATTAAGTTTTCCCCTGTATTCAGGGAGATTTCTAGTACTATAAATAGGTACTAATTTAAGATTTTTTTCCATACCAGTTAGTTTTAAAACGTTAAAATCAAAAAAAAAAGAATGGACAAAGTCCACTCTTTTTTATTACTTTGTCTTACAATGCAAAGTCAGATGCTGTAGCGTTAACTGCACCATTTTTCTTTTCAGCTGCAAGAATTTCAGCATATTTTGTTCTGATAGCCTCAATATTATCATGAGCAACCGTCACATCTTCTGTTGAAGAATTTGTTGTGTAGATTGTTTTACGATAAATTGGTGCACCTTCAAAAGTACAAATGATACCAGTTTTACCTGCTACTTTGTAATCAGATTCAGGTTGTTTCTTGCTAAAAGCAGTTAACTGCTCTTTAATTGCAATTTTACCTGTTAATTCTTGGTTCTTTGACCAACCCATTGATTGCAAATCAGCAACGAGACCGTTGATAATTGCACTAACTGGTTTCTTAGACATAAAACCATTGTCATCAAAGACAATTTTGGTTTGTTCAACACGGATATAACCGTATTCTGGATTGTTCTTAGATGGAACAACAACATTTCCTGCCGCGTCTGCGGTAACTACAACTTTTGAGTTCATTTTTATTGATTTTTGGATTGATTTTTTGACACCACTGAGCATACGCATGTAATAGCGGGTGTTTACCACTACATACTATCTAGAACACTGCATCCGGAATACAGTGAGACTATTCAAATTCTATTTCATCATTGGGAATTTCATACTGTTCCTCTTCTAAAGGAACAAATCTTTGTTGGGAAGGGGATACTTCATCTGATTCTTCACTATAATCTATTGAATCATCATCTTTGGGTACTACTTTTTGCTTTTTTTCTCTAATGGAGGATTTGTGAAAGGGGGATAAGATTACATCTCCGTAATTTATGCTTACCAAGTACTGTACATCTTCATCTGTGAGTTCAAGAAACTGCTCAAATGAAATGCTAATGGTCTTGCCAGTAGGTAATTGGTAAAGCATATAATATACGATTTATTTTGAACATATGCAAATGTAATACTTTACCTGTCAAAAATACAAATTATCCAAAAGAAAGTTATTAAAAAGGCAAAGGTTCTTCTTCAGGCCATTGTTCTCCTGGTCTAAGATAACTTAAACCTATTGAAGTATTATAAATTTTAGTTTCCGTTGCAGTAGCTATTGTAATATCAACAAAAACAGGTGAATAACTATAAACATCTACTTTAGAAATAATTCCTTTCATATAACCCTGATGAATAAGACCTTGTTCTTCCATTTTAGTCCAATCAATAGTTGAATTATATATTCCATCTTTTTTAACTAAAGCGTGTTGACCAGCTTTCCAAGGTAATTCATTACTTATACCCTGTATAGCTTTGTAAGTCTGTTCAAGACCGTGACTGGATGTATCCAGATTTCCCATAATAACATGTGAAAGTAATTCAGCATGTGGTGTATTTAAAACTTTCTTTAACAGCTGTCTTAACTCCGCATAAGAGATTTGTACAGCAATGTCTTTTATTTTATCAGTATGCATTTCTCTTTTGGTTTTTAACACCGGCAGTGAGTAGTCTACCGGTGCCTATCAAAACTACTTGTAAATCAAAACAAGCTGTGCCCTTTAGAAGCACTTAGAGATGATGTACTATTGTCCTACGGACATGAAATCAGCCATTTCTTTCAATAGCATAGATTTCTGATCTTCTTCACTCAAGAACTTACTCATCTTTTCTTTGTAACCATTCAACTTGTCTAAAGTTTCTTGGTGATTGATGATGTTGATTCTTAAAATGATATCATGTTTCCATGCTTCCATGTCTCCACCGGAAACTTCAAATGCAGGAAAGGTCTTTTGACCTAAAGCTTTGGCTGATGACATATACACTTCTGATCTAGCCATAACACTACCAAAAGCCCTGATTAAATTTTCAACCTTCATTTCTTTTTGAATGTTAGTAGAGAATCCTTCAAGATTTCCAGTTGTTTTATAAACTGTATCTGTGATGTGTTTCAGAGAAGCAATTTTCTCTTCTAAGATTTGTAATACGGAAGGAACGTCTTGTCCTTTAACCATTAATGCGGTGTTTGTTGCTTTTTTTGACATAATTGTTTTTGTTTAATTGTTAATGTAAGGTTTAAATTGTCTTGGTAATGGGTCTGTAGTACCCGCAGGCATATCACCAGCGTTACAGAATGCGTAATTAAATTTGACCATTGCAGCGTTGTATTGAGAAGCCAGATCATTATAGGATGCTTTTACACCCAAAAATTCTGATTCCCACACATTCCACTGTTCTTTATCAGCCCTATCCCATTTTCTACGAGATATACTGTCTGCGCCATATGAATCTTTCATACTTTTAAATCTAGATTCATAGGTTTTCAAAGTAGCCATTTTTTGGTCAAGTTGGCTACTTGCGTCTTTAAACCATTCATATTTCTTAAGAAGTTCTGAAGGTTTAAATTCATTAAAAACGGTATTATAACCGTCACTTTCCATCTTGTCTATTGTATTACAAGCCTTACAGCCAGATAATAACAAGACAATTGAAAGAAGATAAAATAGTTTGATTGTTTTCATTGCTAATTAGATGAGACGGTTTCCATGTTCAAAACTACGGATTTTACAGCAATTGGTTGATTACTTATGTGTAAAATCATTCCACCAGTAATATATTGTTGATGATAAATTCCTTTTGAATCCCACCAATAAATATATTCTACTGATGAACCATAAGTTCCATCATCTTGTAACACTTCATCTGTTGAGAATGTTCTTCCTGCAATATTTACTCTATTATAATCAACTCCTTGCAGTTTTTCACCAGCAGTTCCATCAACTGTTGTAGGACTTAATCTTTTACCGGATGAGGTAACTTTACCTTTAACTGTAGAATAAATCAATACATCACCAGAATATGCTGATAAAATATACAAATGCTTGATAGCACCTGGTTTATTATCTTCTGCATAACGACCAATAATATTGTTCTGTTCACTTGTATTACCATTCAAATCAGTAGCAACTTTGGTTGTGACTTTAGATACTCCCGAGGAGCTGACTGGATCATTATTCCGCGGCATATCACAAGACATAACATAAAGACATGTAATTGCAATTAACATTGCAGAAAAAGTTAATAAAAAGATTTTTTTCATTTTTGGTTTTTAGTTTAATTGATTAGTAAATAGGAAAACTGTTGATAATTTCTTTTGATAATGGCTGTTCTGGAAGATATTTAGCTACTTCTTCTATAGGAACTTGAGTATAACCTTCTAGTGAGTAGTAATATTCTTCATTTTTTACTTTGAGTGTATCATTACTGATTATTCTTTTACAATAAATTACAGGACAAGATTCTCTATAAACATTCTTTCCATCTTCAACATATTTATCAACTTCAATATAAAAGTTAGGCCATTCCGGGTTTTTATACCAACAGCCTGGTAGAAATTGTGTTGCCATAGTTTAATAAATAGGAAATTGGTTAACAACATAATCTATAGGTTTTTCTACAAATTTATTTGCTTTGTTTGATTCTAACAACCATTCTTTTTCAAGAGCTGTTGCTGGTCTTAAGATTGTGAAGCGTGGTGGTTCTAATGAACCTACACCATATTGTTTACTATGTGGATTTAGCCAAACTGTACCATTTCTATAGTCAGCTCCTCCTTCTTCTTTTGCTAGAATTAAATATTCCTGAGAAGATTGGCCGTTTTCAAAAGTTCCGAGATAGACTTCACCTGCTATTAAATTTGGATGTGTGTGTTTTGCCATGGTTAATAGATTGGAAATAGGTTAGTAATTTGTGATACAGGTTGAATATATCTTCCAGATAATCCAATAACTCTACCGTCCATAAGTTGACGGTCTGAAATAGGATAAATGTTAAGAGTTGTATCACCTTTGTAATATGCAAGATATAATGGTTTCTGCATATCCGCAGCAATATCAAGTTCCTTTTTACAACCGGCAGTCATATTCTTTTGAAAGAAATCAAATTGGTTATTTTCTGGTATTAATACAAAAATATCAGCTTCTCTGAGGTCAAAGTCTTGATAACAATCTCCACGAGTAAAGTACGTAACTTCATATCCAAGTTCAACTAACTTCTTTTTTGTATCTTCAACGCAAGTCCACGCTACACCAAGCGGACAACTTATATATGCTTTCATGCTTTAATAAATTGGAAAATTGTTAATTACTTCCGCAAGGCTTTCCTCTTGAGGTAGGAGTTCTGGATGATTCATACCAATCCATTCACATTCTTTGGGATATCCACCAGAACTAGAAATTCTGGTATATAATCTTGGACCATCTTGGTCATGATTTACAAGACCATCTGAATCAATGCTCTTGATTTGATATATTTCTCCTTTTTTGAATGTATTATGAGATTTATCTTTATCAGGATCTCCATCTACGATGGTTCTAACATAACCTCCTATAGTAAAAGGAACAACGTCTATCATAGAAATGATTTCAGCCCATTTACCTCTTAAGACAACCCATGCATTTCCATGATGAATACCATTTGGATTACTTGAATAACTAAATCCACCCTGTTTTATAATATCATCTCCAGGATTATGCGAATTATCATTAGCACATCTGATTTTACATCCTTCAGGATATCTTCTTTTGGCTTCTGCCATTAATTCTTTTTCTTCCATGGCTTAGTAAATTGGGAATTGATTAATAACTACATCCATAAATTGAGATGCTTGATATACTTCATAACCATTTTGTTCATACCAAAGTATACTATCAGTATAACAATTAGAATTACGAGAAATATTTTCCATTCCAAATGCAAAATAGGGTTGGCTTTCATATACACCAACATCTCTTCCACCATGCTTTTTAATTAAATCAAGAATGAAATCATGTTCAGCGACATTGTTCACTCTAATGGCACTTTTGGTGTTTAAAATTGATTCTATATCCATGGCTAGTAAATTGGAAAAGTGTTATTGACTACTGGTACTATACCTTTGGCTTTGTTGTATTCTTCTTCAGATACTTCAATAAAGAAATTGTCAAAGTTACTAACTTCTGCTTTAAGTCTTTCCCAAGTTCCGTATTTTGAAAAAGCATCCAATGCTGTTAAATCATTAGTATCAAAATATTCATTGATTCCTAAATTTCTATGCATTCCACTATATTTACTGACAGTTTTTAAGTATCTTGGTGTTGTTGTTTCTTTCATGATTTTAGTTTTAAGATTAATATTGTGATGAGTATTTACCGTGTGGTTTTTACACTACCAGCCTAAAGGACTAGTAGTGCTATCAAATCTGATTTATAGTTAACGTATAAATTGCCTTCTTTAGAAAGGCTCCGGTTTAATATGAGGATAAGCTCTCAACAACGTACTTCTACGTCCTCTTTTGCTGAGCCAGTGTGTTTGTTTAACCTTGAGAATAGTCAAACTGTTTCTTTACATCATTATAGAATATACCACCTGCATAATACAAAGTTTGGTCAGTAGAAGTTTTCAGATAAAAATCTGCTTCATACTTCTCGCGCCTATTAACAGGACCGTTGGTATCAATCTTAATGTACTTTGGTTGACAGCCTTCAGAATAAATAATCACAGTATAATTGTGACCATATTCTAAGTTTAATTTAAAGTCTCTGTGTACATTATCATACTCAGTAACTTCATTTCTGTCTTTAATAACTTGAACAATAAACAGTGTTTTATCACATTTACCATTCTTAAATAACTTGCCCTCTAGGACTAAATTGTTTTGTCCGAGTGCGACACTACTTACTAATAGTGCAAGTCCTACTAACAACATGGCTAGTAAAGACAACCTTAAGGATTGTGTTTTCATTTGATTTTTGAGTTGATTTTTTGGGTTTAATAAAAGAAGGCCGACTATACGGCTGCTGACTTTACGTGGCTCCAGCGGAGTTTCGGGACTGCAGTTATGAGTTACACATTTCTATCTAACTGGCGGTTAGAGGTTAAGAGTATAATACTCTTTGTGGAGCCTACGGGAGTCGAACCCGTGTCCAAACCAATGTACAATAAGCTTTCTACAAGTTTAAGTAGTATTTTCTAATACTCTAAAATAAATAATACATGCAAAGTCTCCGTATCATTAAAGAACTGGGTCTTACACTACCTGACCCCTCAGCTTTGTTGTGCTTACGCTGCAATAGCGCACTCCACTTCCTTAGTTTTGTTAGTAAAGCTAACAATCTTTCCAGACTTTCTTTTTTTACGAGAAACTTCTGCAGCTAATACATCTTGTAGTGTACCAACCTCATTAGTGATTTTTACATCATTTCAATTTTGAGAGTTCTGATTAAAGTGGTTTCCTGACAATCCACTACTTGCTTACTTACGATATCCTTAGCTGTCAAAACCAGAAAGGCCCCGGTAATTAGTACAAAGATAGAATTAATCTTTAAATCCAGCTAATTCTTTTGCTTTAGGATGGGTTAACCATCCAAGAATTTTATCAGGTTGATTAAGAACCTTGAATACTTCTTCTGAATGACAATAAACGGCAACATCAAATGTTGGACTTGTTATTACACAAATCAAGTTCTCTTGCCATTCAGGTTTTACTTCTGTGCCACCGTCTTCTACAAGTTGTTTAAGCTTGTTCATAGAATTAAGTGTCCAGCCTTTTTGATTGTGGTCAATGTATCCTGATGCCATGGTTTAATGTATTGGAAAATTGTTTACAATATCTGAAATTATTTCAGCCCAATTACCATTTGAATAAATTATTCCAGAACTACCTCTTTCAGCAACTGATTGGAATTCTGGTTTATGATGGCCATTAATCCACGGAATAAAATCATCACCTCTCATTACAAAGTTATCAGTATTAGCAGGATTAACTGCATTTCTATACCTTGTACCAATAGGATAACGTCTTTTAGCTTCCGCTATTATTTCTTCTGTTGTCATGGTTAATAGATTGGAAATGAGTTAATAATTTTGTTGATATACTCTGCAACTTCTTCATCAGGTACAAGTACCAAAGATTCTGTTGGATGAGCTATACTTGAACGCTGATAATTGTTTTCAATTCTGAATATATGATGTTCTCCTGCATGAGTAATTCTTTCTGAATACACTACTTTTTTAGCATCATCAAATATGAAAAACTTGATATACTTATTGGTAGTAAATTGAGTACCAATAGTTCTATACCAACCACCACGTTGAAATTCATGGATAGTTGTTTTAGGAAAAGTTGTAAGTGTTTCATGCTTATTAAAGTATTCAATTTGCTCTTGAGTAGCTAATTTATGTGGATAACTACCACCTTGTACACTACCATAAGTACCATACTTTTGAACACCACCTTCATTGTTATACATTTCAAGTGATTTAAACATATCCTTATCAACTTTACAACCCATAGTTAAGGTTCCGGATGGCCATTTTCTAACCCAATATTCAATATTTGTAATACCATTCTGAAATTGTTCCTTTTCTAATTCACTAGCGCGTCTAAAGTTTTTACTTGAATAAGCACCTCTACCGTCACCTTTAAACCATATAGATTGATTTTCACCATATACACAGCGAATATCACCTGGTTTAAGCATTTCTGAAGTTGGATTACCTGTATTTTGTTCTATTAGTGAGACAACAATGTCTCCTATTTTGAAATTTGACATTGTTTTAAGTGTTAGGTTAATACTAATTTTACCCTTTCGGGTGAGAGTTACCACTGCTCGCCTTTCTCTCAAACTCGGCAAGTCCTTGTGGCTAGGTCATATCATCATAGCCATCCAGCTGATATGCGTCCATCTTCACACTAGCAAAAGCTAATGTAGGCTTCTGGAGCTTCTTAAAAAAGATTGGTGGTTCCTACTTTTGTTGAGTTCTTTACTCCGGATTACATCTTGTAGCTTCATAAATGAGCAAGAACAGAGGATGAATCTACTGCATTAGATAAATATAAGCGCCAGAGGATAAATCCTCCGCATTTAATCTCATATTAGTTCTTGTAGGATACATTCAGTTAACTTTTACCACCAAAGAGTTTATAACTCAAATAAGGGCCCGATATCCACTAGATCTTTCATCCTACTCGAGCCGACATAGGAACTGGAATATTTATAATTCTTCTTGAATCAATCCTACAACGGCTATAATAGCCCATATAGCAGCAAGACATAGTAATACTATTGCAAGTGAGAAGCATATATTCCACCAAGATATTACCATAATTGCTGATAAAACCATTCTTGCATTAGGATAATCATCTTTTCCTGCGCGTACTATATCATAAACGATTCCGGCTACAAAGCCAAAGAGTGATAAGATTGCTATTGTTAACATGTTTTTAAGTTTTTGTGATGAGTAATTAGTTATCCCTTACGGGAGCTGTCATTCCAGCAGTTAGAATTGTAAGAGTTGATTGACTATTTCTTAGCCACAATATACTTGACTCCTTAGTAACCGGGTCTATCCGCTACACACCGGCAATCCACAAGCGGAGGATTATGCTATTGAAATCCACCAATAATACCAGAAGGCTTACCTGTCTGTTTTTGACTAAGCAATAATGCTTTACCTAGTGTTACTGCTGTTTTGTAAAGTGTAGCTGCTGCTAAAGCTGACTTAACATTTTTTGATTCATGATATGTAGTAGCTAGGTCATCTGCTATAATTTGACATTCCTCTGCTGCTTCTGAGTAATTCTTTGTTTTAATGATTTTCTTTGCCATGATGAGTTTATTTTAGTAATGGTTTAATTATTAGTTTGAATTGTAATTCTTTTCTTTTAAGCTTTATTAATTGTGGTGTAATGTCTTTAAATGAGAACATACCTGGATTGTACTTATTCATAATACTAAGAAGTAATGACTTAATATAATTGTCATCTAGAGCTAATCTTCTTCTTTTATCATTTTTTCTACCGTAAGCAATATAATCAGCAGCAATTACACACTTTTTACATCTACAAGATTTACGGAAGTCTGTGATAGGCTTGATAATTTTACAAATGGTACATTTTTTCTCTGTCTTTTTTACAGACCTTGCTTTTCTATGTGCTAAAAGGGACTTCCTGTGTATCTTTATAAGTTCCGGAGTAATGACTCTTTTATTATTACGACTTTTAAGAAGAGTTCTAATGTAAGTATCAGTCACCAAAACTCTTTTAGCAGCTTTATAAAAATTAGAAGCCTTGGTTCTGCAACAAGTACATTCATTTCTATGGTATATTATACCATTTTTTCTCTTATCTATAGGAAAATTTTCAAGTGCTTTTTTCTCATTACATTTAATACAAATTTTAGTTTCCATGATGGGTTAGTATTAAGTAAATAAAAATGATGTTATCTAGTAATAAGGTATATAGACTAAAACAAAAACTAAATCAATGTCAAAGACCTTTCTCTGCTACAAAGGCAAGGTTAAAACTTAAGTCTTGTTGTGTGTATCCTCCCAATCCCTCCACGCACTCTGGCGATTCAATGAGATTGGTTTTGTTGAGGTGCTGTCCAGTTTTTCCCGTAGGTGACCTGTACAGCGTTGGTGCTCTTCAGCCCGACACAAAAAGTTATAATGTTTTTACAGAGAAAGCGGTTTGTGGGTCCCAATGGGGCCCTGATTTTTAGTTATCAAGCAGATACCAAACCTGCTAAGGTTTATAGTTTTTTATATGAACGGCCTTTCGGCCAGACCTTATTACTAGATATAAAACCAGAGAGACATCGGCTTGTGCTTATTCTCTCTGGTACCATCAAGGTGGTTATGCTTTAGGCTCTTCAGAACCAAGATCGGCAAGGTACTTGTTAACAACATCTTGATAACGAGCGTCCACTTCAATACGAAGTGCAGCTACATTCTTGATATCATCTTGACGCTTACCTTCTGCTTCTTCACGCTCCTTAGCTAATTCATCCGTATAGGATTTATAAGCCATTCTAAAGTCATTGTTGAGTCTTTCATTCTCAGCATTAACTCTACCCTGCTCAATACCATTCTCCTTTGCAATACGTGCATTCTCTTCAGTAACCATATTTTTAACCTTGGCTTTGAAGTAGTTTACACGCATTTCATGGGTGCGGTGCTTTGCAGCCAACTCCTCATGTACTTTAAGCAACTGCTCAGAAGTATGGTGAGTTGTTATGATGATAGGAGTTTTCTTTCCTGACTCAATTTCCATCCACTCAAGATTCTTTACATGTGGTAACTCTTTTCTTAAGTTATCCAATATAGAATCTTTATGAATGAACTGACCAATATGAGCAGCATAAGCTTCATGCTCTAAGAACTCACATAGTTCTGTAACAGAAAGCTGATCCCAACCCCAATCTTCATTTACAGCGCCTTGTAATTTTGCCTGAACAAAATCAGGTTTAACTGGTGCTTCAATGGTTGGAGTAAATTGTGCCCTTTTCAAATCAGTTAACAACTGATCTTTGGCTTTGATATTGGTCATCAAAAATGCTTGAGTACCATGTAACTTAGCTTTTTCCATCAATAACGCTACTACATTAGTAGGTATTGGTTTAGCTGTTTGTACATCATACTCTTTTTTCTCAACACTTATAACCTTTTTAGCGTTATTAAGTCCTGATAATTGATTAGTAATTTCTAATGCTCTTTGATAGCATAAATTACTAATACTTTGTGCCTGCGATAGGCTTAATCCTTTTACTGCCAGTGAGTGTTTCATAGTTTTATAGATTTAGATTTAGTTTAAGTTTCTTGTTTGGGTAATCCCCCATTGTTTGAAGAACAGCATATCATCTGTTCTTCCAGGATCCGGGGCCTCCTTCCTGTAAAGTTTAATTAGTATTTCCTTTTAAATCACAATGAGGACATTTGATATTATTTTCAAACAGTCTTGGAAAGTATCCTGACCCATCACATGCTCCACAATTACCTTTATTAAATTTTGGAGTTTTTACTTTTGGTATAGATGCTATTAGTAACTTTAATTCTTTTTTATTTTTTACATCTATCTTTTTACTTTCTTCTGCGGTTATTGGTACATATTCTAATTTATTACCAATAAATGTTAACTTTGATGTATAAGTTTGAGTTTTCATCTTTTAAGTTAGATTGATTACTTATTATGCTCCACCGATTTGGCTTTGCGTGTGATACCACTCTTAGTGAATGGTTCAATGAATATGAGTTTGCTTTCTGACCTACCTGTTCCTACAGGCTGAAGTCTGAAATGTCCGCGCACACCAAATTCTCCACTAGTAATTACTGTTGTATTCCAACGGCTGTTTACTATGGTGATATTCTGTTGTAGAGTATTGATTACTTTCCCGGACTTTTTGGTACCATGTTTCTGACTTGGTTTCAGTTCTATCTCATCATTTTCAGTGAGGAACATAAAACAAAGCAATGAATAAACAAATGGCTCAAGTGTTTTTACATCAACGTGTGAGTAATGACTACAAGGTTCACCGGTAGTTCTATTAAAAAAGAACATTACCCAACCAAGATGTGCTACATTATTCATAGCCTTCTCTTGTTCAATATGAATAAACCATATTGTATCTGCTTGAATGAACATTCTAAGCAATTTATTGCCTGGGAGTATAAATGTATACTTACCTTCTTTAATGTTCTTAAAAACGCTCCAATCATAGTTCTTGCCATCTTTAGATACTTTTAACATATCTAGTAAGTCAATAACTGAATTGGTAACCATATAATTCTTATTGTCTTTATTAACAAGAAGAGCATATGTATCTGTAATTTCTTTAGGTAATTCTCCGCGTTCAAGTTTATCAACTTGATTGAGACACCATTCAAATTCTTTTGGATGAGTATGTTCTAGAATCTCCATAACAAGTTCATCATTCTTATCCAGAAATCTGGATGCTACGTGATTTTTTAGTAACATAATATTTAATTTAATGAGTTTCTTGATATACTTTTAGTATGCAACAACCAACTATAATACATATAATAACTATAAACCAAAACTGATTTACAGGTAAGAATACATCTGGTTTTTTACATATATATTTCCATAATTTTTTCATTACGTAAATGTGTTAATGCCAGTTAAATAAGGGATTAAGCTCTCAAAAGTTACCCTTTGTTCTTTTGAGCCTGTAATGGGTTGGCAAGCGTTGCCGCTGTTATGCTACTCTAGGGTAGACACCATGTAAACTAATTGCACAATGGAATAATATACGCAAAATCTAAGATAATGCAGATTGCTACTCCAATCAAGCGATCTTGTAATTTGTTCCAAGAACTATGTCTGTCTGAACAGACAATGTGTGGGGCTACGCATAATGTAATCATTGTAATTGGTATTTGTGATGAGTAAAAATAACACTTCACAGTTGTGTTCTATTATCCCCTTTACCTCTGCTCCAGTTCCCTACGATTAGGTTGTGGTGGGATTCATAATGCTGCCGGTATACGTTATATTAGTCTTATTTTAGCCCTCACGGTGATTAAGATTAATACCCACTCCCGGCTACCTACCGAGTGGACGTAATATGATTATACATTGTTGGGACATCCTGAGCCTTAAACTCTTTACTACCCACTTTTTATGCAGCACCTCTAAAGAAGAGGCAATGTATTAATATATGGGAAACATTTCTTTTTTCTGAGATGGAAAGAATTCTCTAGACATTAATTCAAATGAACCTAATGTAAAATCTGAAGGTTGTACAGCACAATTATCAAGATACCATCCATCACCTACTCTTCCAAAATTAGCAAGAATCATATGATATGTTCCTGCTTTTGGTTCAGGTATTGTCCAAATATCTGGTCGTTTTCCATTATATTTGACATATCTGCCTGCTAAATCTTTTTCCATTGTAATAGAATTATAACAATGATAAGAACTCTCTCCCTCTTTAAGATACATTACATATCAGGTGAGACCATTCTTATCATTACCATGGTTAGTACTATTTTCTTTTCTTTGAATGATGAGGTGATGGCCACGGATTATTACCTTTGAATACTTGAATTGGAGGTAATGTATACCGTTCAAGTATTAGAGGTGGATTCCCAAATTGTTCTTGAGAAAATACTTCTCCACCTTTTACATCTTCAGGTATATGTTGACCTTCTGTACATAAAGCATGACCAAATAATCTTTGAGCATCCGCTGCATTAACAGG
>Ga0315284_10007679_pt1 | contig 15396 bp, 18 predicted proteins | sample YL17G09_16_MG_FD_203696 | JGI IMG/M metagenome (GOLD analysis project Ga0315284, IMG submission 203696) | Sediment microbial communities from Yellowstone Lake, YNP, Wyoming, USA - YL17G09_16 | ecosystem: Environmental > Aquatic > Freshwater > Lake > Sediment | place: USA: Wyoming | collected... | reverse complement strand
ATCTACAAAGTGATAATGACCAAGACTATTTGATGTAGTACTTGTAGGATATGTAGAAAGTGCGGGGGTTGCGGTAAGATTAGATGAATGAACTCCTTGTATATTTAGTTGAGAATAACCTGAAGGAGATGAAACAAGAACGGGTACTGACATTTATTGTATATAATATAAAACTATAATTTTTATTTTTTAAAAATATTAAAATATAAAAAATATTTATCTTATTCATTTTTTTAATGTTTTTAATTTATAATATATTGAAATGTAGATATATAAATTTCAAAACCATCCGTATCATTTATAGAAATATTTGGGAAATTAAATGATAAAACCCCCGATGTATTAAGCTCAGTATAACCATAATATAAAGTATTAGTTACTAAATTTATGATGTATATATTATTATTTGTTGTATATATAGGGGTGTTATTATTTACATCAACAATAGTTAAACTAATATCACCAGTAAACACATTCTCAAATACAAGATTTAAAATATAAATATTTGCATTTGCTTGTCTAAAATAAAATGAACCTATACTATTTCCAAATACATTAATTAATGTCAATGAACTAGATAAAGTACCTATAATATTATTTGTAGTATCATTAATTGTAGTTATTGTATACGTTGATGTAGATAGAGGAGCATCAGTATATGCAGTATTTTGCGTAGTTCCATCATTAAAAATTATTTCATCAGAAATATTGAGTGTACTAAGTTTAAAAGTACCATTATATATACTTGCGTCAGACATTTATTATATATAAATATAAAATAAAATAAGTTAAATTATATATTTTATTGTTTTAACTATATTGTTATATTTTGAAGCCCCCCATTTGATAATGGATTATATAAGATAACCGCACATGATGGGATACTGATACTATTTAATGTAGGATTATAAAATATAAATTTTACTGTAGAGTTTATATCACTAAAAGGACCAAACACACCAGCAGAAACAACAATGCCCCCTGAAGAGACGTTTATAGGACCTATTGTACAAATTACTTGAGTAATAGAAGAAGAAGGAAACGGAAATAATTGAGTTGTTTGAGTTGAACTACTAGGACTTACAACGATAGGACCAGCAAGAGTGAAGAAACCAACGCCACTAATTAGGGCGTTTCCTGTACTATTAAATAAACCTACTGATGATAAATTATTAGCAGTTATATTTCCACTAATATCTAAATTTCCCGTAAAATCTAAATTACCTGAAATATTTACATTACCCGAAATATCTAATCCATTATCACCAGTAATTAAGCCCGATGAATAAAGCCCCCCAGTTGATATTATAGAAGAGTTTTCAGTGGTTGTTATAGTTGTATTTGTGTTTATATATCCAACCGCATCAGAATATACATCATTTCCGACGGTTAACTCTGTTAAATTAAGAGTATTAAAATCTAATGAAGCAACAGACATTATATATATATAATATAATATATATAATATTTTTTTTAATTTTAAATTAATTTATATATTTATTTAAGAAATTACAACACCATTATAAGTTAATTGACCAGTTGAATTTATAGTAAGAATACCAGAACTACCAAGAGATAAAAACTGAATTGCGGATACAACAACAGTTGATGTTGCGGGTGATGAAAGACTTCCAACTTGTAAATTTCCTGTAGTATTTTGATAACAATTTAATCCTACAGCATTACTAGTAGAGTCTGAAGCATATAAACTTAATGTATTATCAGTTACACAAGCCATTACAACATTATCAGTAGAATCAGTAGCATTATATAAAGTTAATGTTCCATTTCCTGAAATGGTATTACAAGAAACATTACCAATTACGTTTAAAATACCACTGCCTAAACATTGAATCCCTACATTATTTCCAGCACTACTAGGATTTTGATAAAGATTAAGAGTATTATCAACATTACAATTAACGGTTACAGAATCTGTAGAATCTGTAGCATTATACAATGTTAAATTACCATTACAAGCAAGAGCATTAGATGACACCGTACCAGCAACATCTATAACCCCATCAGAAAGACATGATGCGGTTACATCATTTGCTGAGCCTGATTGAGTAAGAATTAATTGGTTAGTATTTAAACTAGCACTAATTAAGGCAGTAGATGTTTTTGTTGATGATATAACAGTTTGAGAAGGAACATATCCTGAAACATCACTATATTGTGAGTTATTTACAGTTAAAGTATTTAATATTAAATTACCAGATTCTAGACTTGAAACAGACATTATATATATATAATTATATATATATTTTTTTTTTATACTTTTATTTTATAATAATTTTATTTTATAATAATTTTATTTTTAATATATTTATTTAAGTGGCTCAAATATAACAAATATAATAACTAACCGCAGTAAATGGCGGTGTTATATTAATACCTTGAGCCCCACTAATTGAATCAATTTGTGGTGCTATATTGGTTCCTACAAATTCAGTATCAAAGCCATTATAACTATCCGCATAATATAAATAAGTTTGAAGACCAGCGGGGGTAATGGTTGACGGGTTTGAACTATTATTTAATGTATAATGACTGTGATATGGTGCATCTTTTAATACCATTGGTGAAGGTGTCACAGTTTCTCCATAATTATATGATACCCTTTCATTATTATTACAACCAGCAAGCCCCGCACCATTAGCAAGATTTGAAGAAGATACATTATTAATAGATGATGATGCACCAACGGGAAACGCATTAGTAAAATTTGGTAATGAGAAAGTACCAGATGCCCCGCCGTAATTATAGCCTATGACATTAAATAATGTTGAGTATGTTGTGGTTGATAAACTCGCCCCATTACATAATAAATAATTAGGGGGGACTGTTGTTGGTATCATTATTTTTATTTCTCCTATTAGTCTTGTTGATATAGGATAGTTAATATTATTAATATTAATATTTGGATTTTGTGAGAAGGTTGTAGCGTTTTGATTTGTAATAGATGCGGTTGTTATTGTTCCATTTGTAAAAGTTCCAGTAGGTACATTAATATTACCGCTTATTGATGTTAATGATCCAGTAAATACGGGGTTATTTATTGGTAGATAATCATTAATTAAATCATTAAAATAGCTTTGTACATATCCTAATGACGCAATTAAATTAAAATTACTTTCAGAAAGTGCTTGAGTCTCACATTCTGTATTATCATAAAGCTCGTTGTTTAATTCTCTTTGATACAAACTACTTCTAAATGCCATATATTATATATATTTATATATTATTTTTTATTCTGATAAATATACACTTAATTTATCATATGATTTAAATTTATATTTTTTCTTTATACTAGTAAGGAAATTATAAACATCATCAAAATTAAATTTTTTCATATGCATAAATAAAAAAATTATGATGAGAACATATCGCCCACAAGTATTTATTTTATTATCAAATTTTTGATATTGATATTTATTATTTGTATAATTTGTATTTTTTAATAATTTATTTAAATAATTTATATCTTCATTATATTTTAATTTCTTTTGTTTTGATATATATGATAATTCATTTTTTTCAGTTATTCCATAAGAATCAAAAAAGAAATATTTATTATTATCTCTCATTAATGCCGTCCAATGACCCGTTTGGCTGTTGTTGATGATATTTTCAATATAAAATATAATACAATAATCTTTTTTATTTGGTAATAGTTCAGTAATGTTATTATATTTTTCTAGTTTTGGAAACTCTATAATTTTTACATCATCACCTAACATATTTTTAAAATCATTATTAGACATCATATAATCCATTTAGTATATAATTAATATATATAATAAAAATAAAATAAAAAATAAAATATATTAAAAATAAAAATATTTAATGAGTTTGAAAAAAAAAAAATATCTAATATAAATTATAATTAGATAATGAATAATTTTAAACAACAACTTAAATATGGTAAAGACTTAGAACTGTATGTACTGCCCATAATTAGAAACGCTTTCGGATCAAATGATATAAAACAACCTAATAATAAATATAGCTCATATAATTTTATTGATGATAAGAAGGAAGTATTATATGAATTAAAAGCAAGAACCAACAAATATAATAAATACCCAACTACAATGATTCAAGAAGATAAAATATTAAATACTCACTATAAACAAATTTTTTTATTTCATTTTACTGATGGCTTATATTATATTGAATATGACCCCGTTTTATTTGATACTTTTGAAAAAAAAGAATATAGTCAATATAGATCAGATAAAGTATATGTACATAAACTATATTATTATATACCAATTGAAGAATTAAAACGAGTATTAATGAAAGAATATATTTAAATATTATTATATAATATATCATAATATGAAAATAATTAAAATTATTGACAGCCCTAAACCAACTAAACGCTTTAGGGCTATTATTGATGATGGTTCACATCTTGAGAAACATATAGATTTTGGATTAAAAAACCCTAAGAACGGTACATATATTGATCATGGTGATAAAGTTAAGCGTTTAAACTATTGGTTACGCCATCTAAATAATCCATTAGAAAAAGATAGATTATTTAATTTAGAGATGTCGCCCGCTCTACTTAGTGCCCGTTTATTATGGGGGCGTACTACTGATTTAAAAACTAATTTAAAAGAATTAAATAAATTATTAGAATTAATATAAACCTAACTCTTTTACTTTTTTACTTGCTACTCCTAATTTTACATTATGCTTCTTCATATATTCCGCTATAATTGCCCCTCGTACGGCTTCTCCTCTTTTTGTACCTACAACTTTTTTAATTTTTCCGCCTTTTAATTTATTTATTGTTGCTTCTGATGGTTCAATATAATTTAATACTTTTCTTTTTTCTTCTTTACTTGAATTTTTATTAATTCTTTCTGTTGGTTTCATCATATTATTAATGTAATCTTTATTAGATTGTATTAAATATTTATTAGCTTTCCCGTCTTGGTTTCCACCAATAGATTTTTTAATTTTTTCTTTTATTATTTCTTTTCCTACTGGTATTACAACATCTTTTACTATTTCTTTTCCTATTCCATAAACTGCTTTACCTGTTGCTTTACCAACATTATAAATTGCTTTTCCTGTTGGTTTAATGACATCGTCATAAATTCCCGCCCCATGCATATCATCATCACTATCACTATCACTATCGCTATCGCTATCACTATCACTATCACTATCACTATCACTATCAGAACTATCACTATCTGAACTATCAGAATATCCTTTACCATATAAAACATTATTTTTTTTGGCTTCTTGGTTAGTTTGAGGAGTTTCTAATAAAAACGCACCACCCCTTTTTTGATTATATAAAAAGCCCCTTGAAATTAAAGGATCGGCATGATTTAATATTAAATTATTTTTTGTAGGTAATGGATGACTCATAGAATGTTTACCACCTTCTAATAAATTTAGACCCGTTTGATTTTTGGATAAGCCTAAATTATAATCTAGTTCAGCTTTATTGGATACAAAAGGATTAATAAGCATATGCATGCGACTATTAATATAATTTTTTTTAATATTATTTATTTCTTCTATTGCTTTTTTATCTGTTATATTATTAAAAGTTTTAACTCTGTCCATTATATATATATATTATACATATATAATAAATTTTATAATTAAAATTAAATATATTTCTTTTTACATTTTATTTAATAGTTTCTTAAGTTTTGATATTCTTTTTCCACCAACTTCTTTTTCTCCTTGCATATCTTCATCATTTGCTTTGGTTGGTCTATGCATTCCTGCGACATAACGAGTAAATTGTTTTACGCCCTTATGTAAAGCACCGCCTACCATTCTATGAAATTGTGTAGAATCAAATGATGGTATAGATGGGGATTCTCTTGCTTTCTGAGCATTTTGCATATCAATCAAACCAGAATTCAATTGAGATGTGCCTAATTGAGAGGTGAAGGAGCCCATATTTACTATCATTAAAATTAGTTCAGGTGAAATTGTAAACGGGTATTGATTGAAGATTTCCATTTTAATTTGAAAGTTGTACTGACCTAAGGACCCAATAGAAATGAGTTCAGACAAATTCATTAAGGAAGGGTCAATGACCATCATAGAGCCTAAAGTAGGTACAGTTGTAAATTCACCATTTTGTTGACTATTGGCTTGACCACTGAAGGAATACCAACTCTGAGTACTGCCTGCATTTACTGAATGATTATATAAATCATAAACGGTGGCTGAACTCATAATACCTTGACTATTATTAAATGTGATGCTAATGTTTCGTATACTTAAGAATGTATCTGTATATTGCCATGATTGTTGAGATATAGGAAGTCTTGCTGAAATTGCTAATAATTGTGGGACTTGTGAAAATTGTAAGTTATTAAAAACTACTGATGCAGTACCAAGCGGAGGGATGGCTCCTGTTAAACTAGACGGCGTTATTTGACGACTATAATCTAGGTAACCTGTAATATTACGAGTTGGAATTTTACTATATTGATTAGTTGTTAAAGTATAATAATTTAATAATAGAGATGCACCAGTAAATAATAAACCATTTGATGCAACATTTCCCGCAGTAATAGATGTAATATAACTAGTTAAACCAGTGCCCGCACCATTTACAGCACCTGAACCGTTAGCCCAGATTTTTTTAAGTTGTGAATCAATATTAATAGTTAACGCAACAGTATTAATACCAAGTAGAGCGGTGGCGGATTCATTCATTCTAGAAATGAAAGGAGATAAAGCAAGCCCGAGAGGTTCAACTAAATTATTTACTGTAGAAATTTGAATTACCCAAGTATCAGTAGTAGCGGTAGATATAAGTGATGCATCAGTTAAAAGACCGCCTACATAATGTTGTACAGTCATAGTGATGGGTACGCTTCCGTTTGGTATTCTATGATTATCATAATTTGCTTCATTGTAATTTCCGAATGGTGTAGAATTAGATAAGATTGATTGAGAATATAGCCCCCAATTTTGATTAATGACGTTAGGAGATGTAGAATTTAATAAATCTGGAGAGTCAAAATCTTCAAGAAGTTTTAAGAACGGTAAAACGTTTTGATAATCTACGCTTACGTTTGCGTTGTTAATGAGTGCAGAGGCTTGTAAAAATGTGGATGAAATAGGGTAAGAATTCCAAGCATCACTAATTCCATAATTTAATGCAGGGAGACCAACGGGAACGTTAGCACAATTTATTGTGATGTTAACCTTTGCAGAAAGTAGAACTCTTGGATTAATTGCGACAGATTCAGAAGGTATAGGTAAATTGATAGATAGGGCACTATTAGACGTACTATTGAAAGTAAATTGTTGAAATGAATTATTAGCAGGACCAGAATTTACAGGTACCGCCAGTTTATCGCTGATGTTATTAATCAATGGTGGTAGAACATTAATATATTCAAAATCTGACATAGTATTATAATATATGTATATATTTTATTTTTTTTAATATTTTTATATTTATTAATTATTTTTATAGTTAATAAATATTTTTATAATATTTTTTATAAAATTAAAACTTAATATTTTTTATATTTTTTATATTTTTAAATTTTAAGATTACGAAAAGCTGATTTTTTGAAGAAACCGATACGGGTAAAGCAGGCGCTACCACTACCTAAATAAATTGGACGTAATAACCCGTTAGTAGTACGTACATAATATTTTAAATCAAAATTATAAAGCGGACTTGTTGAATTTAATTCAAATAATGCATATTGTGCCGTAGGATTATATGCTATTCTATCATTGTATAATCCATTAGGGTCAATATATTCTAATATTATTGATTCTTGTAATGCATTGTTTAATTGTCCCGATATAGGTGCATTATTATAATAAATTAAAGGTTCAAATATATTAGTTTTATAAATTGGTAATGATTGAGTAGTGATGACAATAGATGCAATTTGAGACCAAATTCTTATACTTGTTCTTTCTTGTGTCATATATATCTCAGGTGGTGAAAGTGTATTATCTGTAAATGTTGTACTATTATTCATTATTAACTTATAATAAATATTACCGCCTATTAATACTCTAGAAGCAGGCATATAAGAAAATAATGCATTTAATGGACCATTAAAATTAATTGTGATGGCATTAGGATTTATTGACTGATTATAATATTGTGCGTTTGCATATAATGAAAATAATTGAGTAGAACTTATATAATCCATATTAGGATATAAACCAACAGGTAAAGTTGGTTGTAATACTTGTAATTGATTATAAACAGATACAAAAGTATTATATAATAAATCATTAAACCAAGAATAAGCATAAACAGTATAATACGATGTACTTAAATCTTGAAAACCACCATTTAAAGCAGGCGGGGTTGGTAATTGTGATGAAGATACGGCTTGGTTTTGAGGTATCCAAATTACATTACCACTTACATCTGTTCCATTATAAGACATTACAACTTCATAAATCCCTTTAGTTATACTAAGTTGATATGGTTCAATTTCAAAATTCATTATTCCGATGGCTCCCGCATCTATAGTAAATTGAGTAACGGCACCATAATATTCATCTGGATTATATAAATAGGGTAGTGTTCTAGATTCATTCATTGATGCTAGTACTGGCGTAGGTGTAGAAGATGCTATATTATTAATTAGTACATCTTGATAAAAAACATCTGGGCTATTATTTGTCATTTATATAATTTAATATAGATAATAATATTTATAATAAATTTATTATTTTAATATTTATAATAATAAATTTTAAAAAATAAGTATTTTATAATATCTAATATAGATAAATTACATTTTATATTTAGATTTTTACAATAAAATATATAATAAATATCTAGATTAAGATATATTATAGATAATTACATCAATTTATCTGATGCTACATATCAGTCCGTAAATATTTTAAAATATTTACTAGTATATATGTAAATTAGATATAAAATAGATATATTACATCAGATATCTAATATATAATAATAAAAATCTAATATTATATATCATAAAATGAAATATCTAGATATTATTAATATAGATATTTTTCTTTAAGCAGTAAAAAAATAAGGTTTTTTATAATTCATTTAATATTACATGTATGTAATCGTCAACATCTTCATAATATTCAAAACGCTCGTCTCTTTCTTCTTCATGATTACATTGAGGACACTTTAATGTATAGTCGTTATATTTTGCTATATTTAATGTACAACGTAGACAAGTTAAAAAAGTACATTTACAACATTTTCTGAAGGGTGTAGGCTTTGGCGTTTCTTGTATCAGTGGTTGTTTTATATCTTCATAACAAACACCACATGCCATATCATTATTTAATGATGATGTAATATATCTTTTTATTTCTACCCACTTCATATCTTTATTAATCCTAACAACTAAACTTTTATTTATGCATACTTCAAAGCCGTCTATATCATCTTCTAATAATCTATATAATATATTTATCTCTTTGAATTCTTTATTAATTAAATCAATTATTATTTTAAATTTTTTTATATTTTGTTCTTTGCTCATATATATATATGAGAATATTTTTTTAAATCATTTTATTATTTTCTTTTATTTATATATATGATTTATTTTATTAATTTTTATGATCTATTAGATTATGTAAGTTATCAATTAGAGATATTATTATGTGATGATAATTTAGAAAAGTATTTTTTTTTTTTATTATAGTATTTAATAACAACAATGTCCGATAATAGTTCTAACAGTTGGAATGATAACACCGAAGATTTACTAGATAATATTAGAAAGAATTGCATCATATTAGAAGAGTATCATAAAACATATTATTTTAAATTAAAAAAGATAGTAATATATTTTAAATTACCTATAATATTTTTATCTTCTCTTAATGCGATTGCATCAGTTGCATTTACATCATATATTCAACAAAATTATATAAGTGCGTTAAATTGCGGGCTTAGTTTTATTATTTCTACACTAACATCTATATCATTATATTTAAGGATTGAGGATAGGCTAGAACAATCATTAACATCATCAAAAGAATACTGTAAAATAAGCTTAGAAATTTATAAGATGTTAAGCCTTAAGAAAACGGATAGATCAACAGATGCCGACGCTTTTCTTAATGATATGTATAATGAGTATATTAAATTATTTGAAAAATCTAATTTATTACATAATGAATTTATAGATAATTTAAAAACTGATTTACATAAAATAGGTATAGTTATAAGAGAATAATAATTTTAATCTTTTTATTATATATATGAGTATACCTATAGATAAAAAATTATATAATAAAGTTAAAAAAAAAATAATTGATAATAATGAAATTAATAGTGCCTATAGAAGTGGTTTAATCGTAAAAACTTATAAAAAGAAATTTATAAAAAAATATGGTGATGTAGTACCCCCATATATTGATAATGGTACTAAGAAGCCTTTGAAAGATTGGTTTAAATCTAATTGGATAAATATTAATCCATTAATAAATAAAGAAGGATACCCAACATATCGCCCAACAATAAGAGTAAATGAAGACACCCCTAAAACAGTAGATGAAATACCGTTAAAACGATTAAAAGAACAATATGAACTCAAACAAATATATAAACAATATAAAAATCTACCAAAGTTTTAAAAAAAATATCTAATATTATATATATGAATAAAATAGAAAAATATAATTATGATGAATTTAAAAAAGATCTCCCTAAATATGTAGTTTATATAGTTGATAAAAATGATAAATTTCATAAAGTTTTAACAACTGGAAAAATAAAGAAAAAAAATTTAATTTCTATATTAGAAAATAAATATAAAAACACTCCTTATGAATTTTTTATAGTTTTTAAATTTGGTTTTCATACAGGAATGAAGCCATTACAAGGTGGACCGCTTTCAATTACTATATCATCTTTAGTTTTTAATGATGCTAATAAATTAGTGAGCGGTTATACTAAAGATAAAAAATATAAAAATATACATGGTAAAGTTTGGTTTCAGAGAAAATATTTAAATGTAAATGGATGGTCTGATGATTATTTAGATTGTATAGTTGAAAATTTATTAAATGGTAAAGTTAAATTATTGCCTTTAGTTGTTAATATGTTTAATGTTGATTTTGGTGATAGATGTAAAAAAAAAGAAAAACCTAAAACATATAAAATAAAAGATGAAAATAATGAATTAAAAAATTTAATAAATCAAATTGAAGAAACTAAAATAAATAAACCAATAGATACAAAAGAATTAAAAGAGAAAATTAAATTAATAGAATCATTTTTTAAACCAACTAATAAAAAAGATGATACACATTCTATAAATGATGTAATTAATTTAATGGAAGAAGTCAAACGCACTAAGATAAATAATAAAATAGATAAAGATGAAATTAATAAATTAATTAAACAATTAGAAGAGAAGAAAGAAGAACCAAAAAAATATAAAAAAAGTAAAGATGATAATAGTGATCATCCTCTTTCTGATTTTATTTTAAATAATAGTCATTTATTTTCTAGTCGTTTTTAAAAAATAAATATTATAATTTTTTTATTTTCTTATATTATAATAATGGATCGTAATAAACTATTACAAATAAAAGAATATAATAATAAAAGTATTGAAATAATTGATGATTTATTATTAATAACAAAAAATAAAGGTGTAAAAAAAATTAGTCAATCATTTGATAGTAGTGTTGGACCTAATATATTAGAAAAATATAATATAATACCTGAAACACCTGAAGTTATACCACCTGAAGAAAAATATAAAATTGTTGAAACTATTAAAAAAGCAGAAAAAGCGGGTAATTGGTCATTGGTGTCAAAACTAGCGCGTTTATTACTATCATTATCATCACCACCCGCCGATAGTAAGAAATATCAACCACCTAGTAAACCTATAGAGATGCAATACACCTCAACAGCGGGGGAACATAATGATAAATATAATGAACAAGTATTTAATGATGCAGAAATACAAAATTTAACTATTAATGAAGTTTTAGAAGAACCACCAATAAAACCTTTATTATTTGATGCAGATTTAAAAGCACAAAAAAATAAACTAAAAAGAACAAATAAACCTTTAATGTTTGATGCAGATTTAAAAGCACAAAAATATAAACTTAAGCCCGCAGTTGTTAAGCCTTTATTATTTGATGCAGATTTAAAAGCACAAAAAAATAAACTAAAAAGAACAAATAAACCACTATTATTTGATGCAGATTTAAAAGCACAAAAATATAAACTTAAGCCCGCAGTTGTTAAACCACTATTATTTGAAGCAGATTTAAAAGCACAAAAAAGAAAATTAAAAAAAACAAAAGAAGATGAACAAGCAATAGCAAAAATTGAAGAAGATTTAATACCATGGTGGGATAAGAAAAAAATTAAAAAATTAAATATAGATGAAGATGTAAAAGTTGAATTATTAGATATGATTAAAAAATTAAAAAATACAAATATTGAAGAATTTGATAAAACTAAAGAAAAAGAAATTAAAAAAAAAATTAAAAAAATAGAAAAATTTATAAATAAACCAGAAGTCAAACCAGAAGAACCGAAAAAAAAAAAACAAAAAATAAATAAACCAACAGATATAAAAGAAATAGAAGATAAACCAAAGGCTGAAAAAAAACCAAAAACGAAAAAAAAAGTAAGTGATGATGATGATGACTCTTCAGAAGATGAAGAATATTTAAAAAATGTTGAACATAATAAACGAATTATGATGATAGAACAACAAAAATTAAAACAATCACAACAAGAAAATGAAATAAGTGATTTAATAAAAATAAATATGAAATTAATAGATAGTCAAGCATTTATTGACAATACACAAGAAGAATTAAAAGAAGGTGCTGATGAATTAATTAAATTAAGAAAGAAAGATAAAATTACTGATTCAGAATTTATGAAATTTTTAAATAAATATATTAAAGTACCAAATTTAAAAATATCAGAAAAGAAAAAATTAAAATTTTTGAAAGAAAAATTAAATTTATAAAGTAATATTATATATGAGTTTTAAAAGTGCAATTAATCAAATAAATTTAAATAATACATATTATAGAAATAATATAGTTAGTTTAGACACATCTGAACCCGATTCAATAGCATCTATTAATTATGTAGATGATGAAGCATTAAATATTAATGATAATATAAATAATTTAAATAATACTATTACATTATTACAAAATCAAATAAATGATATTAATACAAGTATTACAACATTAGAAAATTCAATTGTTAGAATTACGGGTACAATTTTTATAGGGTTAACATCAACCGCCCCCGAATATAGTCTTTATTGTGATGGTAGTTCTTATTTAATATCTGATTATCAAGATTTATTTAATAAAATTGGATATGCATATGGAGGCAGTGGTGCATCATTCAATGTACCAAATATGAAAAATTTTTATTTACTTGGAGGTAATGGTTCATTAAATGGCGTAAGTGCTTCCAATCTGATAACGGGTAACGGGCTAAGTGGTGCTAATAATAATTATTTAAATTTTGGTTCAGCTTATCCACAAGGGCGTAATTATCCTATTTTAACTACTGTCCCTACTCACAACCATACTTTTTCTGATGCAGGACATCAACATGGTGTAGGTGATGGACAATCTTATGCAGGTTTCGCAATAGGAACAACACCGTATTTAATAGATGGGTCAACCGCTAGTGATTCATTAACATCAAATTCAAAATCTAATATTATTTTAGAAGCAACTGGTCCATCAATACAAAATACAGATCCAATAAGTGGATTAAATGGCGTTAACATCACTCCCCCCTTTATTTCTGTCAATTTCTACATCTCCACTTGAGATATTTTATTTTCTAGTTATATTTTATATATGTCATATTTATCTAGTGTAAATAATAAAGTATTATATAATATTTTTTATAATAATAATGAATGCGGTAATAATTTATCTAATAATAATTTTAGTAGTATTAATTATGTAAATACAAATATATCAAATATAGATTTAACAACTCAAATAAATGAAATAAATAATTTAACAATTGAATTAAATAATATTACAAATCAATTAAATATTTTAATTGAAAAAAATAAAAGAATAATAGGAAGTATTACAACAAGTGTTTTATTAACACCCCCGCCTAATTATTTAATTTGTGATGGTTCAAGTTTATCAGTTACACAATACCAACAATTATTTAATGTTATAGGTTATAATTACGGGGGGAGCGGTGCATCATTCAATTTACCAGATTTTAGAAATTATTATATTTTAGGAGGTAATAACAACATTAATAATATAGCCGTAAGTAATTTATTTAGCGGTAATGGATCCGCAGGGGCAATAAATAACTATAAAAGTAGTTTTAATATTTTTGGAGGTACGCCTTTATTAACAGTAATACCCCCTCATATTCATCAAATTGTAGATAATGGACATCAACATTTTGTATATACAGATACACAACCATTCTCAACGACAGGACTCACAACATATATAAAACAAGCAAACCAAGACGGTAATAAACTTAGTGATATAGCATTTACAGGCATAACAGTTTATGATTATGGCAATGGAATACAATCAACAGATGTTAAAAGTGGTTTATCTGGTGTAAATTTGAGTGTTCCTTTCTTTTCTTGTACCTTTTTAATTGCGTATCAATAATTTAAAAATAATATTATATTATATATTTATGGTTGAGATTGAAAATCGTAGTAAACAATTACAAAGATATTATAAAAATAGAATTGAAATTAATGAAAAAAATAAAGCATATTTTAGAGAAAGATACTATCCAAAAAATAGGCAAGAATTAACAGATTATCAAAGAGTATTAAGGCAATATGGGGGCAAATATCCAAGAAGTAAGTTAAATTATCTTATAGTTACTAATCCAAATTATAGAATTAGTGAGCCGTTAGTTATTGAAAGAAATATAAGAGTTTCATTTTAAAACGTTCTTTAAGTATTAAAAAAGGCTTAAAGGTATATTACCACATATACTAGATGAGTAAAAATATTGAGAAATTCCAAATAATTCAGAATAAAATGGATGAGCTAATAGACAAAGTAGTTTTTATTGATGGTAGTCTTGTTAAAATTAAAAATTATTCATTATTAAAATTATACGGGGAAGAGTATAAATGTGATAATGAATATAAATTAAAAAATGATATTTATACACATGGAGATTATACAATTTATAAACATTTTACAAATGAAGTAATAAACAAAAAATTTACAATGTTAAATTCTGAATTTTATGGCTATACTGTTGTAAATATTAATAAAATTGATAATATATATTTTATTGATAGAGATAAAAAAAATGGATATCATAAATCAAATTTTAAAAATAATAAGTTAGAATTTGTACAAGATGTTGAAAGTTTTATATATTCTATGGTTAATGGTCTTTTA